>Ga0306920_100004444_pt1 | contig 17961 bp, 18 predicted proteins | sample flu12Cox44000170_FD_204666 | JGI IMG/M metagenome (GOLD analysis project Ga0306920, IMG submission 204666) | Lab enrichment of tropical soil microbial communities from Luquillo Experimental Forest, Puerto Rico - flux4day.12C.oxic.44.000.170 (v2)... | ecosystem: Environmental > Terrestrial >... | reverse complement strand
TGTTCGCCGGCACGCGCCGCAACATGACACTCGGCTTCCCCGACCATTTAACCAAATGGGAGCTGAGCGACGCTTATCGCGAGGCGTTCCTGACCAAGCCGAAAATCGTGCCGCACGAGATCGTCGCCGACGGGCCCATCTTCGAAAACATCATGATGGGTGACGACATCGACGTGCTGAAATTCCCGTCACCGATTTGGCACGAGAAGGACGGCGGCCGCTACATCGGCACCGGCACCTATTCCATCACCCGCGACCCCGAGGAGAACTGGCTCAATGCCGGCGCCTATCGCGCGCAGGTCTTCGACAAGAAGACAGTCGGCATTCTGATCGCGCCGGGCCATCATGGTGGCATCCACCGCGAAAAATATTTCAAGCGCGGCGAGCCAATGCCGGTCGCCATGGTGGTCGGCGGCGATCCGCTGGCGTTTTTCTACGGCGGCCTCGAAGTGCCCTACGGTACCTTCGAGTTCGATGTCATCGGCGGGCTACGCGGCCGGCCGGAAAAAATGGTGCGCGGCAAAGTCACCGGCCTGCCGATCCCGGCGCGCGCCGAGATCGTGATCGAAGGCTATGTCCATCCCGACCGCAAGGTCGTCGAGGGCCCGTTCGGCGAATGGAGCGGCCATTATGCCGGCGGTGCCAAGCCGTGTACCGTGATCGACATCAAGGCGATCTATCACCGCAATGATCCGATCCTGCTCGGCGTACCGCCGATGGGCGCAGGACCCGACGAGATGGCGCGCTACCGTGCCGTGATGCGCTCGGCAACGATCAAACAAAACATGACCAATGCCGGCGTGCCGGAAGTGCGCCAGGTCTGGTGTCACGAAGTCGGCGGTGCGCGCATGTTCCACGGCATCGCCATCAAGCAATGCTATGCCGGCCACGCCACGCAGGCCGGCATGGTCGCGGCGCAATGCGGTGCCTCTGCCTATGCTTCAAAATATATTGTCGTCACCGACGAGGATGTCGATGTGACCAATCTGGAAAACTTGATCTGGGCGATGCTTACGCGCACCGATCCGAAGGAATCGATCCAATTCATCGACGGTGCGTGGGACTCGCCCGCCGACCCCCGCATTCCACCGGCGCAACGCGCCGCCGGCAATCTCACGCACTCAGTAGCCGTGATCAATGCCTGCCGACCGTATCACTGGCGCGACCAGTTCCCGCCGGCCAATACGCCGAGCCCGGAGATCGCGCGTAAGGCGCGCGAAAAATTTGGCTGGCTGCTCAATGGATCAGACGTTCCGCCGTCGCGTTCGCGCATTTCGAGCCGTAGCTGAGCGGTGAAGCGGGCGTCGAAGTGGTCAAGGCTGCCGCAACTTGTTGCAAAGATGGCCTGTATCGAGGCGCGTGAATAGTTCGCGGGCGCCCGACGACGATCCGTCCCTGATCGATAGAATTTCAATTCAATAGCAGGCGCATCTTTAAGTTTTGGTGCGCGTTCAACACCTATCTACATCTACAAGTCGCGCAATACGGTCGCGCTATCGTGATGAACTATTTTGAGCAGGTGAGGGTTTTGCGAGCAGGCACTTTGCAAATCTAGTGCGGAGGTAACCATGCTACGCAAAACACTCGTCACGTTGGTCTCAGTTGCGGCGTTGGGTTTAGGCTCAGTTGCGATGGCAGCTCATGGTGGGGGAGTTGTGGCGTCGGTCTTAGCGGGCCAGTTATAAACTGCCCCAAGGGGGCTATAATTCATTCGATCCATGGCAGGGAGGGAAGCGTCATGGCACGACTTATCGTCATGCTGTCGGCAGCGCTGATGTTGCTGTCGATCGCGCTACAAGCGGGCGCGGCCAAGAGCCAGCTCAAGTGCGGTGGCGACAACTTGCAATGCGGCAGCTTGGCCAAGGTGTGCAATCCGAAGAACGGCAAATGCTGCTGCATGGACGTGTCGCGGTGACATTCACTGCCGCACCGCTGGTGCGATGCTGGCACTGATGGCCAAGAAGCGCCGCAGAAAACCTGACACTTCACTGGCCAGTCTATTATGAGTGCGAGCCGGGGCGGCGAACAGCAGCCAAGCTGCTCACCAAAGACGAGGCGCGGCGGATCGGCGAATTTCGCCAAGTTGCCGGAGCTAATGAAGCGGTAGGCGACGAGTCGCACGATTGATATGCTGCTGGGCGCGGGGGTGAAATGGGAGACCTCCACCATGTCGCACGGCAACCGAAATTCGAAGCGAAAGGGTCGGACGAAAGCCGTAACGCTATTGGGAGTCGCTGGGGCGTTGTCGCTGACTGGCGGCGCGTGCGGAGCGGCCGTTGGTCCGCCGAGCGATACGCTGACCGTGAACACGGCAGTTACTTTCTATGAGGAAGAAATCTCCGACGTTAGTTTGTCGACTTTCTGCGTCTTCGACCACGAAAACGCTGGAGCACGTCGTCCCGGCTTACAACTTGCTCAGAGGCGAGGTTGCGGAAGTTGCGGAGGCTGCGGAGGTTGCGGAGGCGGCGCAGGTGCTTGCACCAATGGTGGTTGCGGCGGCGGGGTCGGAGCTTGCTCATAATCCTGTCGGCCTCAATTTGTCGAGCAGCGTCAGAGCCCGCTAACGCACGACGAGGCGCGGCGGGATTGCAGCCAACATAGCCAAGCTGCCCGAACTGCTGTTGGTCAGCAGGCCGACTCAGGAACGGCGGAAGAATGGTGGCGTTTGAGGAACGTCACCGGGCCCGAAAGGCCAAGAGCAATGACGATACGCAAGGTCATTGTGTTGGGTTGCGTGCTGACCGCTATCGCGATCACGCTCAAGGTCAGGCTCGACACGCCGCAGGGGCCACAGCCCCTCGCTCGGGCGCTCATCACCACCCATCTGCAACAGCTCAGGGGCGATCTGGCGCTGCCGTAACCACGGCGGATTAGGCGAATATTCGCCAAGCTGCCGGAGTTGTTAGGTCGAAAGATTAGGCCGTGACTCTCAAATTTCAAAATGATTCGACGGATGCCCGCGTTGGTGCGCATTCCCAGACTCAAGTCGTACGTACCGGCACGTTCGGCACTCAAAAGCCAGGCTTGTTCAGTTACCACCTCGTGGGTGGTGAGGTTGGCAGTCGCTCCCTTGGCACCTGTGCGCGTTCGCGGGGCAGATCGATGATTAATCGATTCTAATCCCGGTTGTTTTGATAACAGCCTCCCATTTCTCGGTATCTGCTTTCAGAGCCTTCGCGAGTTCGTCCATTGAGGAACTTTCAACCGTGTAAGCATTACGTGCAAGCTTCTCGACCAGAGCCGGCTCACTGAGCGCATTGGCAAGGTCGCCACTTATCTTTTGTATGATCTCAGGTGGCGTCTTAACTGGCGCGAAAACACCTTGCCACGACTCAACAACATAACCCGGGACACCCGACTCGGCGATGGTCGGCACCTCCGGTGCCGCTGGGGATCGCTTGGCACCAGTCGACGCGAGGACGCGGACCTGGCCGGAGCGTGAATACGTCAGTAATTCACCACTACCGAAATAACCGTGAACACGACCCGGGATGAGATCGGTAAATGCCGGCGCCGCGCCGCGATAAGGCGCGTGCGTCATTTGAATTCCGGCCATTTGCATGAACAACAATTCGGCGAGATGCGGCCCGCTTCCGGTCCCGGGAGAAGCCATGATGAGGTCTCCTGGGTGAGCCTTCACATAGTCAATAAATCCTTTGACCGTCCCGGCCGGAGAGGAATTCGGCACGAACATAAAAAACGGAAACTTTGCGACGAGCGAGATCGGACTCAGATCTGTTGTCGGACTGTAGTCTAGTGACCGGTAGAGGGCACCATTGGACGCAAGGGACGAGGTACCAAACAACAGCGTGTAACCGTCGGGGTCAGAGTGGGCGACGAACGCGTTGCCGATATTGGTCCCAGCGCCGGCTTTGTTGTCGACGACGACCTGCTGACCCCAAATCTTGGAGAGCTGTTCGGCGACAATCCGTGCGTTGACGTCGGTCGGCCCACCCGCCGCAAGCGGCACAACCATGTGAACAGCGCGATCTGGCCAAGCACTGGCCCGTGCCGAGCGAATGAAGCCCGGCAGGATAACCGAGGCAGCACCTAATGCGATCAAATGGCGACGTGTAAGCATGGCCACACGCACGCACTATAGACAAGGTCGCGATTCAAGAAGCTGCAGCTCTCTAAGCGGTCTCTGCGGCCCTTCGCTCGACCTGAAAAATTTCTGTCACCTCATACTCGCAACGCGGGCATTCGTAGGTGCGCTGATCATGCCCCGGACTATCGGGAAAGATTTGCACCAGCACCATTCGCGTGCCGCACCTGCGACACGACGGACAAGCGATCACCCTTGGCGAATAGCCAATATGCGCACCCATTTTTTCCTCCCCACGCTACAGTTGGCTGAGCGCGACCGGATTAGATTTTTTGGATGCATTATCAATACACCGCGGTCGATCTGATATCTACAAAATGATATTGTGCGCTGCATCCTGCGGTGCAGAAGATTAATGGACGGCATGCGAACCTGCACCAACAATCAAAGGATCTTTGCAGCTTTTCGGCATAGGAGCCGGGCGCCGACGGCGTTGAACACAACGCCGCCCAGCTCACGGAGTGCTTCTTTACCGCTGCTCGGTGCTGAGATTTTTAGCTGCCGCGATGTAGCTATCTTGCCAGGGCAGGCTGCTAAAATCTGGTTCGTACCCGAACACGCGGTAATTTGCTTCGGGAACATGGAATGCCATCATGCCGTTCGTTACGTAGGCCCCCGTAACAGTGCGGTAGAGCCCGCGAAATTCGTCCGTCATCAACACAACACTATCAAATCGGCGACCGAAACACCGCCTAGGCTGAAATCTGACGGAACGGACCCAGCGCTCGTCGGCTGAAACAAGAAGGCCGCCTTTGGCGGCCCTTAGTTTTTGAGGACTAGAACGGCTCTTCATCCTCACAAAGGACCGTTCCGAAGCGATTAAAGCATATTGAAGCCGAGGAAACTCCTAAACCAAGGTATAGAGCGCCAAAATTGTCGCCGCTTCCTGCCGCAGGAGATGCGGGACGGCTCGCGCAATGAAGGTTAAAATGACCACTATGAGACGTCTCGCGATCGTCGCGTTACTCATTGGTGGCACTTGGCCCGCGCAGGCGCAAAATGCACCGCCGACCAACGGTTATCCGCCTGCCGCTGCTGGTGCAGCGGGAAACCCCGCTACGTACGGACCACCCGCACTGGGCGTTATTCCCGGAGCACCGGGACCGCCTTACCGGCGCGCGCACCGGTACATCGTCATACCGCTTACGCGCCACTATCGCTCTTACTGGTGGCCCCAATGCCAGTATCATTGGTCTCCCTTTGGCCCGGAAAGATGGGGGTATTGGTGGCAGGGGGCCGGCTCTCATCGGCTAAGCTGCTGAGCCAGGATCAAGACGGCTTGGCTCTCCCGACGCTCCGGTCAGTCGCCGCAGCCAAACGGTAATTCGTGCGGCAGCATCAGCCGTGATTTTCGCAAGGGACCGCCGTTCGCGATAGCGCCGCGCTGGGGGAGGCAGGATGTCATTCGAGTTCGGTGTCTTTCACGAGTTTCCACGCTACGCAGGGATGACGGATGCAGAGGCATTCACGCAATCCTTCGCCCAGGTGGAGGCGGCCGAGCGTTGGGGTCTCGACGTCATCTGGATCGCGGAATTGCACTTCCTCCCGGAGCGATCGGTCGCCTCCGCCCCGCTGCTGATTGCCAGTGCCGTCGCCTCGCGGACCCGCCGCATGAAAATCGGCATTGCGGTGCAGGTTCTGCCGCTGTGTCATCCGTTACGATTGGCAGAGGAAGTCGCAACGCTTGATCACATCAGCCATGGACGCCTTGTTTTCGGTGTGGGCCGCAGCGGCTTTCCGCGCACCTACGAGGCCTATGGCATACCCTATGGCGAGAGCCGCGAGCGTTTCGCCGAACTGCTCGAAATCCTCAAGCGCTGTTGGGCTGAGGAGCGCTTCTCCTTTGAGGGGAAGTTTCACAGGTTTCACAATGTCACGATCGTCCCGAGACCGTTGCAGAAACCCCATCCGCCGTTACGCATCGCAGCGACAAGCGCAGACACTTATCGGGCAATTGGCGCCATGGGCTTGCCAATCTTCGTTGCCGTCCGCCTCGGTACATTCGAAGAACTGGGTCCCAGCATAGCGGCCTATCGCGAGGCCTATCAGTCGGCCGGCCATGCCGGGCAAGGCGAGGTGTATTTGCGAGTCCCGATCTATGTTGCAGAGACCGAAGCGTCAGCGCGAGCCGACCCCGAGCCATCAATCATGCAGTTCTATCGGACGCTCGGACTGCAACTCGAGGGCGCTGCGAACAGCCCCGGCGTACGCGCAGGCGAGCAACGCGCCGAGCGCGGCCAAGCGTTACAGACCATCAGCTATGAAGATGCGTTGCGCAATAAAGTGATTGTCGGAACTCCAGCATCGGTGGCGATGCGCCTCCAGGATTTGACCGGCAAGCTCGGCCTCAATGGCGTCCTCGCGGAACTCAATTGCGGAGGTCTCCTCGGCAATGAAAAAGTCATGCGATCGCTGCAGCTCATCGGCGAAGAGGTCGCGCCGTGTTTTCGCTAAAGGCGTCACAGCGGATTTCTGCTTTTGGCACTTAGCGGTCATGTCACACGCGTTCAGGGATGTCCGCTTTCGCGGATAAAGCTCAAATAGCGGCGCCGCCAAGACCCAGTTGAGCGATGATGTTTCAATAAGAATGGTGTCGTCGAGAACCGCGCGTAGGATGATATGTGCTGTTTTGTATGCAGAACCCACCAACTCCGCTGACGTCGGCCAGACATTGCTGGAAACTCGTGAAGCTGCATTTCTTGGCGCCACCAAGGGCGCCACCATATTGCGCGCACCACGGATAATTGGCTTCGGCAGGTGTTCCAATGATGATGACGCTGACGCCAATTGCCAATATGAACAGCAAGTATCTCAAGGTCGCCTCCTAGGGGTTCGGCCATAAACGAAACTGGTCGTCCGCGATAAGCTGGGCGACGAAATGGGTGTTAGGCGACTAACCCAAGAACGCGTAGGCTCAACGTTTCTTATTGACCATGGTTTGCAAGCGCGCTCCGGCAGACGCGGCTGATCCTTGAGCGGTTCGCCTGCAGACAGCCAGTAATACTTATCACGTCATCAGGATTCCTTTGCAGCTCAGCTTGGCAAAACCGTTTAACATCCTGCCGACAGGCTGCGCGTTCCTGGTCATTTGCTTGCGCGGACACTTGCTGAACGCCAGAAATTCCTAACACCAATGCACAAATGGCGGTCAGGATCGCCGGCCCTGTCCGGGTGGGATGATTTTCTGCCATCGGACCTCTCCTCACACGGCCCGCCCCGAATTGTTGAACTCTTGGTCGCTCCCGGTGTTCAGACCCCTATACTTTAGTTATGCATAGTGCCGCGCGGCGGGAGAACTCCGGACGAATGTCCGCTTTTGACAGAAGCGCGCTCTATCAGCGCGCACCAATAAACTGCATCCCGCTGAAGCCACTGCCGCTGAACCAGGCGTCACAGAACGCTATCAATGCCAAGCCGAGACCCAGTCCCGCGGCTGCCGCGAGGGCATAAAAAAGTCGGTGATGAAATTTGGCTGTTGCTAGTTCAGTCATTGCGCGTACCTCTGCTTGCCGCGGGGCCAATCCCGAATATGGTGTCTCGCGTACCCAGGGCCGCGCGCGATACCGGGTTATCGAGAACCAAACCGCTATGAGATGATTTGGAAGCCGCTGCTACCGCGCCGTCCATTGCACATTGATTAAGTCAATATATACGCTCGTATAGTCACTGCCGGCACGTGGCCCAACAAATTACGGCTGCCTTTTTACTGATCGCTAGGCTCGCGTGCCTTAGCGTCGCTATCTACGGTGTGGCCGGTTTGCGGTTGCGGTGACAGCACTTCCGTGAAATGGCGCAGAATTGCATATTCCGGCGAATGTCTGCTTTTGGCACAAAGCGGACATCCCGACACCCACAGCCAATGTCCGCTTTTGGGAGTAAAGGGGACGTTGCCAAGTTCGGACCGGACCGCTTCCCGGGAGCGCCGAGTGATGCGAAAACGATTTCGGTTATTGGTGCTATTTGTGACGTGACGCTGGACGACTCGCCGCGCGGCGGGCCATTAGGATTCCAACGCCTGAAGGGTGCGTACCTACCCTGACCGTAGCCACCACTTTTTTCGTAGCCGTATCGATCACCGAGACGTCGTTCGAGTTGAAATTCGCGATGTAGGCGCGCTTTCCGTCCGGGGTAAAAGCAACTCCTACTGGCTCCTGACCCACTGGGATCGTAGTTATAACCTGTTTGTCGCCGTTTTGATCGCCGCGACCGTGCCGGTCGGTGTGCTTTCGTTCGTGACATAAACGTGCTTCCCGTCTGGAGTAACAGCCACACCAGTGGGGGGACCAATGGGGGAAGCCCCCGTCGTTACCGTAGCCACGACCTTGTTCGTGGATGTATCGATCACCGAGACGGCTCCGAGTTGGTTTGCGACATAGGCTCGCTTTGAAGAAGTGCTTCGGTGTCTTCTTTGGCATGACGCGCCCGACAAGACTTGGAAACCACATTAATTTGGCCAGGCCTATCAGTAAACCGCCCGGTCAAAGCCGCGAATGCCACAGCAGCCTGAATTTGCCATTGTGCACAACCGCTCCTGGCGGCGTGGTAGGGTGCCGGGTCATCGGCCGAAGAGGTTAAGTACCATGGGGCGGGACCGCACGCAGCAGCACGTGAAAAGCTCTCGCAATGCATATCGGGGTCATCGGTGATGCCCGACAAGAGTTCAGCCGTTACGCACGACCACGTTTCAGGCTGCGCATCAGAAATCGTCATGATGGATGGGTGCGCACTCGCCAACGCAATACATTCCAGACAGTTGTCCTGTGTGGAGGTGATGACGGCTTATCTCGATCACATCGAGGACATAAATCCGCACGTCAACGCCATCGTGGCACTCGAGGATGGTGACAGCCTTGTGGCCCAGGCGCGAGTCAGCGACGAACAACTCGCGCGTGGTGAGTCCATTGGCTGGCTGCACGGCTTTCCTTTTGCGGTCAAAGACCTGGTTCCGGTCAAAGGCCTTCGCATGACGATGGGCTCGCCGATACTGAAGGATTTTATCCCGGCTGCCGACAGCGTGATGGCGAAACGTCTCCGACGCGCGGGCGCGATCTTCATTGGCAAAACAAATACGCCTGAGTTCGGCCTTGGCTCCAACACCTACAACCCGGTCTACGGCATTACTCGCAACGCCTATGATCAGTCACGCTCCGCGGGGGGCAGCAGCGGCGGTGCAGCGGTCGCCCTGGCATTGCGAATGCTGCCAGTCGCCGATGGTAGCGACTATGGTGGCAGCCTGCGCAATCCGGCAGGTTGGAACAGCGTGTTTGGCTTTCGCACGAGTTACGGCCGGATACCGCAGGACGGACGTGACGCCTGGCTGCCGTCCATGGGCGTGCTTGGCCCAATGGCAAGAAATGTTCGCGATCTCGCGATGCTCTTGGCAGTACAGGCCGGGTATGACGATCGTGTCCCGTTGTCCATGACAGCGGATCCCAGCTTATTTCACGCAGATCTGGAAAGAGACTTCAAAGGCATACGGATCGCATGGCTGCGCGACTTTAATGGTGAAGTGCCCTACGAGCCGGGGGTTTTGGAATTGTGTGAGCATGCGCTCAAAACCTTCGAGGCGATGGGGTGCGTCGTCGAGGTCGCGCAGCCGGATTATTCGATCGAGTCAGTTTGGCGGGCCTGGCTGCGACTTCGCGCATGGCAAAACGGTGGCGCGCTGCTGGCCTATTACAACGATCCCTCAAAGCGCGCCTTGATGAAACCGGAGGCGATCTTTGAGGTCGAGAGCGGACTAAAGCTCTCGGCTTTCGACATCACTGCGGCATCTGCCGTACGAACCGAGTGGTATCTCGCGGTGCGCCGATTTTTCACGGAGTACGACTTCCTCGTCGTTCCTACAGCGCAACTGTTCCCGTTCGATGCTAATTTAGATTGGCCGAAAGAAATTGCCGGCCGAAAGATGCAAACCTATCACGAATGGATGAAGGGGGTGTTGCCGATTACGATGGCTGGATGTCCAGCGCTTGCGGCGCCTGCCGGCTTCAACGTGGGAGGGCTGCCAATCGGTATCCAAATCGTCGCTCGCAATCATGATGAGCGATCCTGTCTAGAACTCGCCCACGCCTATGAGATTGCGGCCAACCAAGTTTGTAAGAGGCTTCCGCCACTCCTCGGTTGAACCAATGGAATAACACCGAGGTCGAAGTCCGCTTTCGGAGGCAAATCGGACATTGGGGTTAGTCAGATCGCGATCGCTGATGCTCCGAGACGTTCGATTCGCTTAAGAGGCCAGTTCAGCATAAGTCGTATAAAGAGGCGCATCTAAAGCCGCCACGGCCTTCGCGGTTTCGCCGTTGACAATCGCGGCGTCAGATTCCCTGCGCGCCACCAGAAATTCCCTGTTTTGGGACATAGGGAAATTCCTCGTAATCGGTTTGATAAAACTCGGCTTTTGATGAATGATCCGACCATCCTTCCGAGGCATCAGAGGGAAATTCCCTGTAAGTTTCCCTCTCAACAGGGAAAGGAAGAAAATGCCTCACCCAAGAATCGAGGAGCCTTTCCGATGACCATCATCGATTCCCAGGTCCACGCTTATGAGGCGAACACGCCGAAGCGACCCTGGCACAGTGTGCCGAATTGGCCAGATCACGTGACCGGTGACGAGATGGCGGCGGCGATGGACAAGCTCGGCGTCGACGGCGCGATCTTCATCTCCGCCTTTTCCATGTACCGCTACGACGCGAGCTACGCGGTAGAGGTTCAACGAGCGCATCCCGACCGGTTCGCCATCGTCAAGCCGGTCGACCCAGACGATCCAGCTGTCGAAGACGTCATCGCCGAGTGGAAACAGACGCCGGGGGCAGTCGGTATCCGCATCATGCTGACAAAAGAACCGGGGCGCGACCGCGACCCGACTGACCCGGGGCTCGACCGCATCGCCCGTGCGGCCGTCAAGCACGACTTTCCGGTCAACATATTATGTTGGGGCAACCTGGATGCAGGCACGGTATTGATCGACCGCCATCCAGACACGCGCTTTATCATCGATCATCTCGGTATCCTGCAGCCGCGCACGCCACCGGCTCCGCCGCAGCCATGGGCCGCGCTGCCGAAGGTGCTCGAACTCGCTAAGCGCGAGAACGCGGTGATCAAGGTGAGCGGCGCCTGTACGCTGTCCCAGGAATCTTATCCGTTCCGCGACATCTGGGATCCGCTCGCCCGCGTGTTTGATGCTTGGGGTTTTGAGCGCTGCCTGTGGGGCACGGACTGGACCCGCGCATACGCCGTCGTCAATTATGAGCAGGCCGTTCTGCCTTTCCTCAAAACTGATCGCCTGAATGACACTGAGCGCGCAATGCTGATGTCCGGCGCGTGCACCAAAGCCTATCGTTGGTCCCCGACGAAAAGTTAGTAAGGAATGGTGCTCGAGACGAATAAAAAGTGTCTGCCGCTTGCGACCGGGTAATTCTTTTTTTGGCTGGCGAGGTTCCCTTCATTTCCCTTTTATCGTCATCTTTTCGCACTCAATTCGCCCTACAGCGTCCGTTTGAGTCAGTACTCTCGGCCAGAGGGTTGCGCTCTATGCCAGCATCGGACAACGGGTCCTACTTCTCGCGTTTCGTCCTGAAGTTCTTGGAGATCGTCGCCGCCGGGCTTGCGACCGCGGTGAGCGGTTATCTCATCGCGCATCTGAGTGGGGTATTGTCCACCCCTGTGCCAGCGCCGGCGGCTGCAGTCATTCAAGTCCCGCCGAACGGCAGCACAGTTTCCAGCCAGCCCAACGCTCAATCGCTTGCGCCCGGTGCGAGCACGGGCTCTAGTCCTCCCGCTCTCGCGACCGGGCCGGCCGCAACTGACGCGCGATCGGATCCGGCGATTCCACCGATTTCGGTCAATGCCAATGATCAGCGGCGCGCGCCCGCGCACGAGGTCAATACTCCCGCCGTCACGCCACCCGGTCGCAAAGCCGTAAACATCACAAAGCCGGAGTCTTCGCGAAACGTCTCGGAGAGCGCTGCGAATGCGGCAGCAAGTCCACGCCAACACGGCTCATTCGTCTCCCGAGTCCGGGCCGCGCTCACAAATATCGACGCTAATCGCCCAGAGCCGCCCGAGGTCTCCGTACATCAGAGCGATCGTCCGCCTGCATCCGCCGCACAGCCGCAGCCAATCCCTGATTCACTCCCGCTCGCGCCCTCAATCGCGGCCCAACCTCCTCGATCGGTGACCGACTCCAATCTCCCGGCGACGGTCGAGATCAAGTCGCGACCCGTAGCCGAGGCGCCGTCATCGCCGCCGCCTGCAGCGGATAAAGAACCTGGCGCGTTATCGACCCTTGAGCAGATGCTGCGCCAGGATCCACTCGCGGGCACCAATGACGCGCCGCGCCCGCCCTTGCCCGTTGGACAGTAGGAGCTGGGGTGAATTGCGGGCGTCTCTAAAATGAACGCCAGCCTGCCAGCAGCGGATATCGCGCGGGAATTGGCCGCCGATCCGGTCAAGAATGCTGCCGAGTACATGAGCATCTGGCGTGATGACATTAGTGGCTTCATTCCGGCAGACGCGCTCGAGGCCGCGACTGACACCGGCGTGATCCAACGTCCGCCGTCTTTGGATTTCTCGACACGATACGTTGCGTTCGTTGATGCGGCGGGCGGAGCGCGCGCCGGCGGCGATAGCTTCGCGCTTGCAATCTGCAGAGGCGATAAACATGGTGTGGTTTATCTGGACCGCCTGCTCGAACGCGAGCCGCCATTTGATCCAGCAAGCACCGTGGCGGAGTTCGTAGAAGTTCTGCGATCGTACCGGATTACGCACGTCATCGGAGACCATTTCAGCGGCGGCTGGGCCGCCAGCGACTTTTTGCGCCACAACATGCAATATTGGGCAAGCCCACGAAACAAGAGCGAGCTTTATTTGAGGGTGCTGCCGTTGCTGCTGAGCGGGCGACTACGGCTGCTTGACAGCGAAAAGCTGAGAAAGCAATTCATCTCCCTTGAACGGACACTACATGCGGGCGGCCGTGAGCCTGTCGAGGAACCGCTCCGCTCCGGTTCGCATGATGATCTTTGCAACGTGGTTAGCGGCGCCGCTGTGCTTACATCGGAAGCGCTGGTCCGCGAGCCACAGTGCTACGAGGGTTGGGGCGTCGTGACCGCTGCCGATTTGAAAAGTTTGAATCCTGCTGCGAACTGGACCGCGAGTACGGGTTACTCGGATTCGGCAAGTGCCAGCTGGCGGCGGTTCGACCATCCAGGCTGGTGACTATGAGAATGTCCGCTTTTGGGTGTAAAGCGGACATGCGACGAACATTACTGAATGTCCGCCTTTGACCCAAAGCGGACATGACGACGGCGCTCGGCAGTATCTGCTTTCGGGGGCCAAGCTGCGACCAAAATATCCCTGTTTGCTCGCTTTCGAATGAGGAACTGCGGATACTCGAGTTTGGGAGGACGCAATGGAAATCAGTCTTTTGCGGCGGGCTGCTATTGTCACTGGCGGTAGCAAAGGGATCGGCCTTGCGGTGGCGACCCGGTTCGCGGCCTCGGGCGCCGATGTCGCCATAGTTGCGCGCACTGCGGAGCCGCTTAAAGAAGCGGTTGCGGCTATTCGCAAGTCGACCCAGTCTCGCGTCATCGGGGTTCAGGCCGATGTCAGCAAGGCGGCCGACGTCCAGCGTGCGTACGACGAGGTGATGGAGGCGTTCGACAAGGTCGACATCGTCGTCAACAATGCGGGAACGTCACAGGCGATGCCGTTCGATAAGGTCACCGACGAGATCCTCTACGATGACCTGGAATTGAAGCTGTTCGCAGCAGTGCGGTTGATCCGGCTGGTCACGCCCCAGATGAAGGAGCGGCGTTGGGGCCGCGTCATAAACGTACTCAATATCGGAGCCAAAGCACCCCGGGCCAACAGCATGCCGACTTCGATATCGCGCGGGGCAGGCATGGCGATGACCAAAGCGCTGTCGCACGAGTTGGCGCCGCACAACGTGCTAGTGAATGCGATGCTCGTCGGCATCATTCGCGCCGACCAGCATGTGCAGCGGGCGAAACGGACCAACGTGGCGCTTGAGGAGTACTACAAGGCGCACGGCAAGGAGATTCCTCTCGGTCGCGCCGGCAAGGCGGAGGAATTTGCCAATCTCGCCTGCTTGCTGGCGTCGGAGCAAGGCAGCTACATCACCGGCACGGCGATCAATGTCGACGGTGGGCGTTCCCCCGTGGTGTGATTGATCCGCATGCGTGAGCGTCTTTTTCGCTGCACCGCACTTTGGTCGACCTGGCACTTAGCGGACATTCGGGTGTTACTCCGCGATGTCCGCTTTTGGGGGTAAAGCGGACATGACGCCGACCCAATGCGATGTCCGCTAATGACCCAAAGCGGACATGTGCCGCAGACCACGGGTGCGCGTGGTGCGGTTCGCGTGATAGGCTGTCGTCGCGTACCTCGACATCCGCCATTTGCCCCTCTGCGAGGGGAGGAAGTCGCATGAGACGGCGAGAATTTATCGGTCTCGTGGCCGGCTCAGTGATGCTATTGGCCACGGCCGCCAGCGCAGCCGAAGTCTATCCAACGCGGCCGATCCATCTCATCGTGCCGTATCCGCCAGGCGGTGGCACTGACATCGTCGGTAGATTGCTCGGCGAAAAACTAAGCGCGAGCCTTAAGCAGCCGATCGCCGTCGATAATCGCGGTGGCGCCGGGGGCGTGCTCGGCACCGAGGTCGTCGCCAAGGCTGCGCCGGACGGCTACACGCTGCTGCTTGTCCCAACCAGTCACGTTATCAATCCCAGCATCTATGCAAAGCTGCCCTACGACACCGTGAAGGCCTTTGCCCCGATTACCATGGTGGCCTCAGCGGCAATCCTGATGGCGGTAAATCCGCGCGTGCCGGCCAACACGGTGCATGGGTTCGTCGACGCGGCCAAAGCTGATCCGAAGGGGATCGCAAATTTTGGTTCGGCAGGAGTGGGCACGATATTCCATCTGACCGGCCAGATGTTCGATGAGCTGTCGGGCTTAAAGCTGCAACACGTGCCATATCGCGGCGGTGGACCGACCGTGACCGCGCTGCTCGCGGGCGAGGTACCGCTTGCCTTCGAGACCATGCTGTCGCTTCAACCTCATGTTCGCGCGGGCACGCTGCGAGCCCTCGCGATCACCAGCGCGCAACGCAGCCCCACCATGCCTGAAATTCCGACAACCGCTGAGGCCGACTTTCCGCAATTGGTCGCCGACAATTCGTACGCTCTATTTGCGCCTGCAGGCACGGCAGCGCCGATTTTGGTGCAGCTGCACGAAGCCACGGTGGCGGCGCTCGCATTGCCGGATTTACGAGAGCGGCTACGCGAGCAAGGGGCCGAGGTGGTTGGCAACAGTTCAGCCGAACTGGCCGCCTATGTCGCCGCTGAAATTCCGAAATGGGCAGCGCTGGCACGCCAAGCCGGCGTAAAGCCCGAGTAATAGGGAGACACAAGACATGAGTGACGTGATCATTCGTGACAAAGCTGAATACCACGAGCGCACGACAGATGAGATGGAACGCCATCTGTCTCTACCGCCATGGTCACTGCGTCAAAAGATGGCGCTGACTTGTCGAATACTCGCTGCGGAAGGCCACGAATCCGCGCTCGCCGGCCAGATCACTACGCGCGGGGATCGACCCGGAACTTATTGGATGCTGAGTTTTGGTCTCGGCTTCGACGAGGCGCGTGCAAGCAACATCGTGCTTGTCGACGACGATCTCCGCCTGCTTGAAGGCAACGGGATGGTGAATCCGTCAAACCGTTTTCACCTGTGGATTTACCGTCATCGGCCGAACGTAAACGCAATTGTGCATACTCACCCACCTTATTGCTCAGCTCTGTCGATTGTCGGCAAGCCGCTAGTGGCCGCTCATATGGACACGGCGATGTTTTACGACGACTGCGCATACCTTCCTGAGTGGCCCGGGCCGCCGATTGGTGATGAGGAAGGCCGCATTATCCACGAGGCGTTGGGTGATAATCGCGCCATCCTGCTGGCGCACCATGGCCAGTTGGTCGCGACCTCGACAATCGAGGAGGCCGGGGTGCTGGCGGTCTTCATCGAGCGTGCGGCGCGCATGCAAGTGCTCGCGGAATCGATCGGCACGATCAAGCCGATTAAGCCAGAGATCGCGCGCGAGGCCCATGACTATCGGTTGAAGCCGCGCGCTGTCGCCGCAACTTTCTATTACTTTGCACGCCGAGTGCTCAAGCAGGAACGCGAGGTGCTGGAGTAGTCGAGTACGAGCGAGGATCGCTGCCGCACGCCATCTGGACAGGCCACTTTCTGCACTGCTGAGAGTTCGGCGATGTCCGGTGTAAAGCGGACATTCAATTAATCGTTGCGACGTCCGCTTCAAGTGGAATGGAGCCGGGAGTTCCGGGGTTCTAGGTGCTGTAAGCTCCAAACGAACACTCGAAAATCGTCAGGGAGGAAGCGATGTTTCGCACAACGCTCGCGCATTCATTGGGAGTTTTCGGTCTGGCAATGATCTTGGCCGCGCCGCTGGCATGGGCTCAAGAGTCACCGCCCGTTCGCGTGCGCGGCACAATTGAGCGTGTCGAGGGCCCCAGCTATGTGATCAAAGCGCGCGATGGCGCCGAGCTGAAGCTGACGGTCGCCGACAAACCTTCGATCGCGGCGTTGGTCAAGGCGACGCTCTCAGACATCAAGCCGGGTTCCTTCGTGGGGGTCACTTCCATGCCGCAGCCCGACGGCAGCCTGAGTGCCCTGGAAGTGCACATCTTTCCCGAGGCAATGCGTGGAACCGGAGAAGGACACTACTCGTGGGATCTGCGGCCGCAGAGCATGATGACCAACGCGAATGTCGAGCAGGTCGGCGCCACCGTCGATGGTCGAACGCTGACGTTGAAATACAAAGATGGCGAAAGGAAAATTTTCGTGCCGGCCAATACGCCCATCGTCATTTACGAAGTAGGGGACCGGAGAGATCTCAAACCCGGCGCCCCAGTCTTCATCGTCGCCGTCAAGCAGCCCGACGGAACGCTCGAGGGTCGTGCGTGGCGTGTCGGCCGTAACGGAGCGGCGCCTGCATTCTGAACAAGTGGGATGTCGTCAACCTCAAAACCGCCAAGGCGCTGGGCCTTGGCTTGCTACTTGGCCTATTGAACACCGCCAGCGAGCTAATCGAATAGCTGCGCCAATGTCCGCTATTGGCACAAAGCGGACATTCCACGACTGAGTTCCGATGTCCGCTATTGGGGGTAAAGCGGACATTGGTTGGACGTACCTCGATGTCCGCTTTTGACCCAAAGCGGACATGGGGGCTTAGGATTGCTGCCGCGCAAACTGACCCCTGAACCCCATTTCGCTGGTCGTAATTCCCTGATGTAATCGCATTCCGCTAGCGATGGTCGGTGCGCTCCTAAGCCCTTGGGGGAGGCAATGCGACGGCGCGATTTCATCAAAGGAATTGTTGGTTCAGCGACCGCATGGCCGCTCACGGGCCGTGCGCAGCAAATACAGGGTATGCGGCGCGTAGCCATATTATCTGCGTTTGCTGAGCCCGAGCCCGAGGTGCAGAATTGGTTCGCAGCTTTTGTTCAACAGCTCCGCGATCTGGGCTGGGTCGAGGGAGCCAACATTCAAATTGACACGTATTGGACGAGCGCTGATGTCGGCCGCCTCAACCGAGCCGCGATGGAGCTGATCGAGCGCAAATCTGATGTCATCCTCGCCAATGGCCCGCTGACGGTGGCTGCTTTACGGCCAATGACCAGCAACATTCCGATTGTCTTCACAGGTGTTGCCGATCCAGTCGGGACTGGCTTGGTTGCCAGCCTCGCCCAACCCGGCGGCAACATCACGGGATTCACGCTGGGCGAATTCGCGATGAGCGGCAAGCTGCTGGG
>Ga0306920_100004443_pt1 | contig 17963 bp, 8 predicted proteins | sample flu12Cox44000170_FD_204666 | JGI IMG/M metagenome (GOLD analysis project Ga0306920, IMG submission 204666) | Lab enrichment of tropical soil microbial communities from Luquillo Experimental Forest, Puerto Rico - flux4day.12C.oxic.44.000.170 (v2)... | ecosystem: Environmental > Terrestrial >... | reverse complement strand
GCAGAAAACGACAACGATGTGAAACGTCACATCGGCCAACAATGATCAATCGGAAAAACTCCAGTGTATACGCGCCGCGCCGGCAGATGCAAGTATATTGCACGGAGGATGACAGAAAAACCGAGGAAAGTGTGAGCGAGGTACACAGCGCTCGGTGGTAAATACGTTTCGTCCATCACCCCCCCGGCCCCCGTGGACGTATTTGCAAACCCTGGACGTATCGACCTCCTTTGCGATATATCGCCGATGTCATTGGTGGATTGGCAGTTAAGTGTGGCAACACCGTGCAGTTTCGGTGCGACGTATTCTTGGAGGAATGCACGTATCCAGGCAAAACCCTTTCGACTCTACAATCGCGACTTCTGCGACCGCTGTAATGGGATGCCGGTGCACCACCGGAGTCATCATGCTCGCGGACCGGTTTTGGATGAAGTGACTCGTCTTGGCAATTGAAACGCGGGAGTCCGCCTCTCTCTTAGTTCATGCCGGCCCCCATGGTGGAGGTGGACCGCAGTCCGCCGTATCTCATGCGCGTACGCGGGCACGCCTCAGGGCGCAATGCTCTCGGACAGAACAACTTAGCGCCATTTGCGGGTCCGTGTCTCACGGTACCGTGAGATACGGCAGCGGACTCGCATGTCACAAGCTGATCACACGTGTGCCGGGAAGCGCACCTGCGTGACGGTGCGTGGGATCAGCAAGCGAGAGATTCCAGCAGTATCTGCAAGCCGGAGGTCCAGCCAGCGTCTACATGAACCGCCTCTATCCGCCATGCGTCCATCGGGAAGCTATTCCGTAAGCCAGCAATTATTTGAGTCGAGGGGGTTCGTTACTCAGAAGACATCCTGATGGACTTTCTCATAGTGACACTACTCCAACTTTTTCGGTATATCCTCCCAAGTCAAAAATCCGCGGCAAAAAATACAGGGCAGAAAATAAAATCTTTCTTACTTAGACTTGGTTCCCATTTTTCTGCCCTCCATCTTTTTGCCTCGCGCAGGTAGAAAATGGGGTCGGGAGTGAATGGCGAAACCTCTCTTTCTTCCCGGACCCCTAATCTCTGGTCTCCCTCGCCCCTATCATAGCTAAGAGTTTTTTTGCATCAGAGGGTGACGTATGGCTCTTTCAGAAGTTGCGGTGATCGATGCCCATGGTCGCCATGCCCAGGCAGTCCGTTTCACGAAGGACGGCAAACTCTTGGTTTCGGCTGGGCAGGATGCGCATGTGCGTCTATGGTCGGTGCCCGGTTTTGCGGCGGCGGGTGCTATCGAGGGCCACAAGAACAGCGTCAACTCCCTCTCGTTCACTTCCGACGAGCAAATGCTCGCGACCGGTTCGTCGGATGGAACCGTGCGGATCTGGTCATTTCCGGAAGGCCGCTGCCTGCACACGTTGGATAAGCAAATTCAAGGAGTCTTTGCGCCGCAGGGGGATCGTCTGGCCACAATCTCGGCCAAAGGACACGTCATTTTGTGGGAAGCAAAGTCCGCCAGGCAAATTTCCTCGATTCCGCCGATCGACAAGCGAACTACGGCAGTCGCTTTCAGCCCCGACGGAAACACTCTGCTGATCGGCGGCACGGGACCGATCCATCGGGTAACTGTGGCGGATTGCCGGAAGGAAGGCGAATTGGACGGTCACAAAGTAGCGGTCGCTTGTTTGCGTGTCAGTCCGGACGGCAAGTGGCTGGCCTCTACCGGGGCCGACGGCTATCTACGTCTCTGGTCCGCGAAGGATTGGGCCCAGGCGCGCTCGGTGAAACTCGACCGGAGCGGCGTGCTGCAGCTCGCCTTTGGACCGCAGAGCGATTTCGTCACCGTTTCGGCCGACTACTTGATTCAATCCTTTTCTTTGAGCAATGGCAAATTGGTGGAAAAGATCAAGGTGCCATTGAAGGGACTGTATGGCGTGGCAATTTCTCCCAACGGTAAGTACCTGGCCAACGCGGCATCGGATGGCAAAGTAAGAGTCTGGGATCGCCGGCCCGTGCTGTAGCCGGCGTGTGCTACGGGAGAAGGTTGCCGAACCAGGTCCTTCGCGACTTGCCTGCCGAAAGAATTCGGCAACACCATTTCTTGCGGCGGATATAATATTGTCTTAGCCTTGCCACCCAAAGAACGAGGCACCCACCGCTTATGACCTTTCCCGCGGGGAAATGGTCAACAAGAAATACGCCACATGTAAGGAGTTATTATTCATGTTTTTTCCCCGCGGGTCTTCCGTCCGGTGGGCATTGCTGAGTATCGCTCTCGTCGCCGGCCTCGTCTCTCGAAATATTCGGGCGGCCGAACCGCCGGGCATTATCCGTTCCGCCGGCAGTGGCCCCTGGTCCGACCCTGCTTCCTGGGAAGGAGGTAAAGTTCCTCCCGCCGGCGCCCGGGTCCAGGTGCGCCAGGGCCACATCGTCGTCTACAACGTGAAGGCCGAACATGCGCTTCGCTCGCTGCACATCGCCGGCACGCTGACCTTCGCTCCGGACCGGGATACCCAACTCGATGTCGGTTTGATCAAGATTCAGGGAGGGGACGACTACACCGAAGACGGCTTCAACTGCGATGCCCATTCACGCCCTGGTTCCCAAACTCAGTTTGGGAACCAGACTCAGGGCGGGCCACCCGCTCTGGAGGTTGGCACGCCCGAGCGACCCATCGACGCCAAACATCGGGCGCTGATTCGCCTGGTTTATTTTGACGGAATGGATAAAGAATCGTGCCCGGCGATTGTATGCTGCGGCGGGCGTATGGACTTCCATGGCGCACCTCTGAGCTGCACCTGGGTCAAGCTTGGCGCCACGGCCCGGCCGGGCGATGCGGAGGTTACCCTGGCGGAGCCCGTTCGCGGCTGGCGCGCCGGCGACCGGGTGATTGTGACCGGCACCAAACCGCGGCGTTTCGGCGGCGGCAAGCGCGGCCGGACCAATGTCTTTACAGAAGAAAGAATCGTCCGTTCCATCGAGAAAGCCCGGCTGGTCTTCGACAAGCCGCTGGAACACGAGCACCTGGGCACCGGCGCGTATTGCGGCGAGGCCGCCAACCTGAGCCGCAACGTCGTCGTCGAGTCGGCCGATCCGTCGCAGGCGCGGGGCCATACCATGTACCACCGCCGTTCCACGGGCGCCATCAGCTTTGCCGAGTTCCGCCACCTCGGCAAGGAGGGTGTGTTGGGCAAATATCCCTTACATTTCCATCTCGCCGGCGACACCATGCGCGGCAGTTATGTCCTGGGCGCTTCGATCTGGGACAGCGGCAATCGCTGGCTCACGGTCCATGGCACCAACTACCTGGTTGTGCGCGACTGCGTCGGCTACCGGAGCGTTGGCCACGGGTTCTTTTTCGAGGATGGCACCGAAGTTTACAACGTGGTGGATCGCAACCTGGCCGTACAGGCCTTCACGGGTAAGCCGCTGCCCAAACAGGTACTCCCATTTGATCAGAACGAAGGGGCTGGGTTCTGGTGGGCCAATAGCTTGAATACGTTTACAGGCAACGTCGCTTGCGAGAACGACCGCTATGGCTACCGCTTCGAAGCCACGCAAACGAGTCGTCTCAAATTGACCCTGCCGGTACAGCAGCCCGACGGGAGCCGTCGGTCGGTAGACATTCGCACGCTGCCTTTCATTCGCTTCGACGGCAATGAATCGCATCACGAGGGACTGTACGGCTTCAATCTCGGCGAAGGAGTGGAGCGGGTCGGCCCGGATATACGCCATCCCTTTATCGTTCGGAACACTAAGATTTGGGGCACCCACTATGCGTTCCGGCCGCAGGTGCCGTCGCTTTTGGTCGAGGGCATGCAGATTTGGCGGGCGGAATACGGCGTGTATCATCCGAACTACGAAAATCATGTCTATCGCGATTTGTATATCGGTCAGACCAATACGGAACCCTTCAATCGCGGCCACGATGACATCAGCAAGCAGTTCGGCGTGCTGACTGTGGACGGCCTGACGTTCGACGGCATCCGTTCGGGCGATTTCATGCCGTTGGTTCAGATCAGCGACGATAATCCGACAGGTGCTGCTGTTTCTCACCTGCGAAACGTGAAGTTGACCAACTGGACCGGCAGTAAACAGCGCGCCCTGGTAAACCGGGGCGGCGGTCCGCGGCCGGAGCCAACCACGCCGAAAGGCGTGCCGGTCTACTTGCATGACTGGTTCGGTCCCGGCCGGCACGCCAAGGTGGTCAGCACGAAAACTCGGGAGCTGAAAGAAGACGGCGAATCGTATCGGGCTGAGCCTCTGCTGACCGGGGATGAATCGCGAATGGCCGAAGTTCGGGATGTGGCCTTCCCCCGGTTGCTCGACCCGATCGATGATCTACCGCCGGTAACGGTTATCACCGACGTACGCAAGGCGGGCGGCAAGCTGGCAGTGCGCGGCACCGCGTCGGACAACGGGATTGTGAAGCGCGTCCTGGTAAACCACCGGGAGGCACGGGCCCTCCACGGCAATTTTGCCGAATGGGAAGTAGTCCTGGATGAACCAGCGAGTGGCGTTTTCCGGGTGGAAGCCTATGCCGAGGATGTTGCCGGAAACGTTGAGAAGCAACCGCACGTGGTGACGGTGAACAATCGTGCGGTGCCGGATGGCCCGAAAACGCATCGGGTCGGACTCAACGGTCATCGGTTCACGCTTCCCGCCGGATTCGAGATTGAGCTGGTTGCCGGGCCGCCGTTGGTGGATCGGCCTATTGTCGCGGATTTTGACGAGCAGGGCAGACTCTATGTCGCGGATTCCTCAGGCACGAATGAAAATATCGCTCAACAACTTGTGAAAAAACCCCATCGCATCGTGCGGCTGGAATCCACGACGGCAAACGGCCGATACGATCGCCGGACCGTGTTTGCCGACAAAATGATGTTTCCGGAAGGTGTGATGTGCTATGCCGGGTCGGTTTACGTGGCAGCGCCGCCGAGCATCTGGAAACTCACGGACACGAAGGGTGAAGGCGTCGCCGATCAGCGCGTCGAGTGGTTCCAGGGGAAGTCGCTCACCGGCTGCGCCAATGACCTGCACGGGCCATATCTCGGCCCGGACGGCTGGATTTACTGGTGCAAGGGCGCATTTGCCAAGCAAACGTATGAACGACCGGGCAGAACGCCGTTCGTCACGCGGGCAGCGCATATCTTTCGTTGCCGGCCCGACGGCACCGGCATCGAGCCGGTGATGACCGGTGGCATGGATAACCCGGTCGACGTGGTGTTCATGCCGGGCGGCGAACGCATCTTCACGACGACTTTTTTCCAGCACCCCGGTGGCGGCCGGCGCGATGGCTTGATCCATGCCGTCTACGGCGGCATCTATGGCAAGGATCATGATCCCATTTATGAGCACCCCTGGACCGGGCCGGCGCTGATGCCCGTGCTGACGCACATGGGAGCTGCGGCGCCGTGCGGGCTGACCCGCTATGAGTCCCGCGTCTTCGGCCCGGAGTACCAGGATAACTTGTTTGCGTGCCAATTCAACATGCATAAGGTTTCTCGCCACGTGCTGGAACCGGATGGAGCCACGTTCAAATGCCGGGATGAAGATTTTCTGGTTTCGGACAACGCCGATTTTCATCCCACCGATGTCCTGGAAGATGCCGACGGCAGCTTGCTGGTGATCGACACTGGAGGTTGGTACAAGCTCTGTTGTCCCTCGTCGCAGTTACACAAGCCGGACATCCTCGGGGCGATTTATCGGATTCGCCGTCGCGGTGTGACCGAGGTGACTGATCCGCGCGGATTGAAATTGGCATGGGACACAATGACGGCTCAGGAGCTGGCCGGTTTGTTCAATGATGCCCGGCCCGCGGTGCGGCGGCGAGCAATCCAGGCTCTTGCGGAAAAGGACGGCGACTCGGTGCGGGTGTTGGCCAAGACTTTGCAGGCCGCGCCGGCAGTCGAGGCGCGGCGCAACATCGTTTGGGCCGCGACCCGGCTCGATCATCCCGATGCGCGCACCTTGGTGCGCGAGGCGCTAGCGGATGCCGACGAATCGGTTCGCCAGGCCGCAATTCATTCAATAAGCGTGTGGCGGGACCGCGCTGCGGTGGCGGCGCTTCTGCCACTGCTCAAGAACCCATCGCTGCAAAATCGGCGCGCCGCCGCCGAGGCGCTTGGACGCATCGGCGACAAGGCTGCAGTGCCGGCGCTCGTCGCTGCTTTTGGCGAGCCCGGAATGCTAACCCTCGGAGGAACGCCCGATCGGGCTTTGGAGCATTCCTTGACCTTTGCCTTGATCGAAATCGGGGACCGAAACGGAACGGCCGAGGGCCTCAGGAGTGCGAATGTTCATGCGCGGCGCGCGGCGTTGATTGCGCTAGACCAGATGACTGGTGGAAAACTCGAGGTTGCCGTGCTGGCAAGAGAACTTGGTTCGCCCGATGTCCGCATGAAAGAAACTGCCTGGTGGATCGCAGGCCGGCATCCCGAATGGGGTGGCGCCCTCGCCGGATTTCTCCGCGAACGCCTGGCGGCAAAAAGCCTGACCGAGGCAGAGGGGGAGGAACTTGCCGGGCAATTCGCACGCTTTGCCAGAACGGGCTCCGTTCAGGATCTTCTGGCCGGGCTGCTGCGCGACCCCGCGGCGCTGCCGGAAACGCGCCGTATTGCCTTGCGTGCCATGGCCCGAGCAAATCTCAAAGAACCTCCAGACGCCTGGGTAGCGGAAGTAATCCAGGTTCTCGGCGATAAAGACAACACGCTTGTAGGAGAAGCCGTCGCCGCGGTTCGGGCGTGGCGGGTCCCCAGGCAAAAGGCGGAAAAACTTTTCCAGAGACTAATATCGATCGGGACAAACCCGGACGCCCCGGCCCAGCTGCGCTTGAGCGCGCTCGCCGCCGTCTCGAGCGGGCTACCCAAGGTAGAATCAGCTCTGTTCGACTTCTTGCGGAGCCATTTGACGCCGGACAAACCGGCGGCGATCCGGAGCCTGGCAGTCGACGTCTTGGCGCGGGCACAGCTCAATTCCGAACAGCTTTCCATACTGATTCAGTCTCTGCAAACAATTGGCCCGATGGAAGTGGACCGTTTGCTGGAAGCGTTCGCGCAATCGACGGATGAAACTGTGGGCACGAGACTGATCGCAGCTCTGAACGCAGCGCCGGTAAAGGCCGGCCTCCGCGTGCAAATGATCAAGCCGCGCCTCGCGAAATATCCGGCTTCGGTCCAGAAGCAAGCGGAGGCGCTGTACGCTTCCCTGAACGTGGATGCGGAAATGCAAAGGGCCAAGCTGGAGGAAATGCTCGCGTCCTTGAAGGAAGGTGACATCCGCCGCGGCCAGACCGTATTTAACAGCTCAAAAGCGGCCTGTGCGGCATGCCATGCCATCGGCTATCTCGGCGGCAACGTCGGCCCCGATTTGACGCACATAGGCAAAATCCGCACCGACCGCGATCTGTTGGAAGCAATCGTCTTCCCCAGCGCCAGCATCGTGCGCAGCTACGAACCGGTTGGCGTCGCCACCAAAGCGGGCAAATTCATCAACGGCCTGATTCGCAAGGACAGCCCGGAGGAAATCGTTCTGGCGACGGGACCGAACCAGGAAGTCCGCATCGCCCGCAGTGACATCGAGGAGATTCAGCCGAGCAAGATCTCCATCATGCCGGCGGGGCTCGACCAGCAACTGACGGTCCGCGAACTCGCCGATCTCGTGGCGTTTTTGAGGGCGTGCAAATAGAAAGGAGAGACCATCATGGAGCGCAGAGATTTCCTAAAAACATCGGCTTTTGCCGGCCTGGCTTTTTCCGCCGGCAACCTGATTGCGGCACCGGACAAAAAAACCTATCGCGCCGGACTGATCGGCACCGGCTGGTACGGCATGGTAGACTTGCGCCATCTCATGGACAGCGGCAGAGCGGAGGTGATTGCCCTATGTGATGTGGACAAGAAGCAGCTACAAGAAGCGGCGGACGAAGTCGCCGGACGTCAAAAAGAGAAGCCGCAATTGTACAGTGATTTTCGCGAGCTGCTGAAACCGAAAAACCTGGATATCGTGCTGGTCGGCACACCGGACCACTGGCACGCGCTAACCGCGATCGCGGCCATGAACGCCGGGGCGGATGTGTATGTTGAAAAGCCGATCTCGCACACGTTTCTCGAAGGGAAAGCGATGGTGCAAACAGCGCGGAAGAAGAGCCGCGTGGTGCAGGTGAACACGCAGCGGCGGAGCACGCCTCACTTTCTGTCGGCGCGCGATTTCATCAAGGAGGGAAAACCGGGCCGGATCGGCGTGGTGCGGGCATATTGTTACTACGCCATGCGGCCCACGAATAATCCGCCGGATGAAGCGCCGCCGGCCACCCTCGACTTCGATTTCTGGACCGGCCCGGCTCCCTTGCAGCCTTATAACAGGCTCATGCACCCGAGAGGTTGGCGCGCCTTCACGCAATACTCCAACGGCATCCTTGGCGACATGGGGATTCATATGCTCGATGCCATGCGCTGGATCATGGGAGTTCGCTATCCCAGCCGGATTTCATCTACCGGCGGCATTTTCCTGGCCAAGGGCGGCAAGGCCAACACGACCGACACGCAAACGGTGATCTACGATTACAGCGACTTCACCGCGATCTGGGAGCATCGCATGTATGGCCGGTTTGAGAATCCGAAGTCCGGCTGGGGGCTTAATTTCTACGGGGAAAATGGGACGCTTGAACTGAGCATTGACGCCTGGGACTTTTATCCGCGCGGGCAAGGAAAACCGGTCCATGTGGATGCCGCCACCGAAGGAGGCATGGATCCCAAGTACGAACATCCCAATCGCAAGCCGGCCGGCCGGGCGCACATGAAAGACTTCCTCGACTGCGTTGCCACGCGCGGCCGAAGTGTCGCCGACATTGAGGAGGGGCATATTTCGACGGCCCTGTGCGAACTCGGCAACATTTCGCAAGCCCTCGGGCGCTCATTGACCTGGGATGCCGAAAAAGATCAGGTGGTCGGAGATGAGGACGCAAATAAACTGTTGCGCCGGGAATATCGAAAACCTTGGGTATATCCTGAGGCATGAATCGGTCGCAATTTTTCGGCGCGCCTGGCCGTTTGCGGGCAATATAGTATAGAGGCGATTTATGCAATCCCCCGCAATACTGGACAGGGCGGCCGATCCCGTGAGCAAGGCGATGCGCCAGCTCCGCCGGGCGGCCCTGGCGAAAAATGGCGCCGGTTTGACGGATGGGCAGTTGCTCGAGCACTTTCTCGCCCGGCGCGATGAAGCGGCGTTTGCGTCGCTGGTGCATCGCCACGGACCCATGGTGTTCGGCGTCTGCCGGCGGTTGCTCGGCAATTTTCACGATGCCGAGGATGCCTTTCAGGCCGCGTTTCTCGTGCTCGCTCGCAAGGCTGCTTCCATTCGGCCGCGCGACATGGTTGCCAATTGGTTGTACGGCGTGGCTTACCGCACTGCTTCGAAGGCCAAAATCATCGCGATGCGCCGGCAATCGAAAGAGAAACAAATAGTGGACATGCCGCATCCCAGCGTGGAACCGTCGGCAATTCGACCGGATTGGTACCCGCTCTTGGACCAGGAGTTGAAGCGCCTGCCCGACAAGCTTCGTGTACCGATCCTTTTGTGTGATCTGGAGGGCCGGACGAGGCGTGAAGCAGCCCGCCGGCTCCAGGTTCCGGATGGAACGCTTTCGAATCGTCTGGCGGCGGGACGGCGCATACTGGCCCGGCGCCTCGCAAGCCGGGGCGTATCTCTTGGCGCCGGTGGGATCGCTGCGCTGATTGCGGCGGACGCCAGCGCGGCGGTGCCGGCTGCGCTGGAACTTGCCGCAGTCAACGCCGGCACGGTAGTTGCCGCGGGAGGCGCAGCGGCCTCGGTAGTCTCGGCCCATGTCGTTACTTTAACACAAGGAGTGCTGCAAACCATGTGGCTCACAAACATCAAAGTCGCGACAGTGGCGTTAACGGCGTTAGCGCTCATCGGAACTGGTACAGGGTTGCTTCGCCATCCAGCCCTGGCGGATAAACCCGCGGCGAAAGCCGCAACGCCCAAGGGGAAAGGCGAAACGGACACCTCGGAGGTCGCCGGAATACTGAAAGAAGTGGATCCGGCCAAAAATACAATTACCATTCTGTACGGTAGCAAGAAGCTTTCCGGCGAGAAGACTTTCACGCTCGCCGGGGATTGCAAACTCTTTCTGGACGATGGCACCGGGGACAAGCTTGGCTTCCAGGAAGGCAAACTTGCCGACTTGACAGATGGTATTTCCGTGACCCTCAAACTGTCTGCAGATCAAAAGGAAGTCGTGCGCCTTTGGGCCGAAGGACCTGTTTTTCAGGGAACCTTGAAAGCGGTTGATATAGGGAATAACAGCGTCCGCATTGAGACCACTCCGAAGATGAAAGGTGAAGCCGCGGTGGACAAGACCTTCCCTGTGTTAAAAAATGCCAGGATATTCATTGATGATGGTACGACGAAAGACAAATCCCAACCTTTGAAAGAAGAAACGTTGGCAGATCTGGCTGTTCACGTTAATGCAGTGGTTTTTGTGAAATTGTCCGCCGACCGGAAGGTAGTTGGGAATATTGCGGCGGAGGGACCGACGGTTACCGGGAAGTTGAAAGCAGTCGACGCCGCCAAAAATGCGATTACCGTGACCATCTCGGTCCGGAAGGGAGATCCGGAAGTGGACAGAACCTTTGCCGTGGCCGATAACGCCCGAGTTTCCGTGGACGATGCCAAGGTGAAAGATAAGTCCAAACCCCAGAACGAAGCCCGTCTTGCCGATCTTCCCGCCGGTGCGAACGTGATAGTCCGTCTTTCCCTCGACCAACAATCGGCTATCGCGATTCGGGCCGAAGGGACGACGTTTTACGGCGCCTTGAAAGCGGTGGACCTTGCGAAAAACAGCATTGTTGTTTGGGACAAAATAAACGGAGAGAAGACGTTCACCTTGGACAAGGACGCAGCCATTCTCCTTGACGGAAAAAATGAGGCCGGCAAAATCACGGATGTGCCAATCGAAACCGTCATCAGCCTGAAACTGTCGGCAGACCAAAAAACCGTGCAGGGAATTTCGGCCTTTGGGCCAACTGTGCATGGAGTCGTCAAAGGCCCTGCCGGTGACGGCCACATAACCATCGCGGACAAGTTGGGGGAGAATACTTTCCCGCTGGGCAAGGATGTGCCGATTTTCATCGAGGACCAAAAGGATGGAAAACTCTCCGACCTGATTGAGGGCTCGGTGGTCCAGCTGAGGCAGTCGGTCGACAAGACGCGCGTCCTCGAGGTTCATGGGGAAGGACCCAGCTTCCACGGCGTGGTGAAAGAAGTTGATCCCGATAGCGGCACGATTACCATTACCATCGGCATGAAAGCGGCTGAGGACAAGACCTTCGCCGTGACCAGGAAAACCGCCATTGCGACCGGCATTTATGGTCTTCCGCTCAAGCTATCTGATTTAAGGGCGGGCAAAGAGATCGCACTCCGGCTTGCCATCGACCAGAAAGCGGCGGCGCGGATCACGGTGCTGGGAGAATAGCGCGAGCCGTTTCATACCTTTAGGAGCCGGCAGGCGTCGGCATAGCCCGGCGCTGGTTGGCCGTATTCGCTGGCGGTGACGCGAGCCAGGGCGACGAGCTGGCGCCAGCGAAAGGCCGGGCGCGTGGCCGCGAATTCTTCGGTGACGGTGCGGTAGTATTTTTCGGCGTGAAGGGCGCCGTCTTCGCTGACGCCGTAGCGCAACAAAAGATCAAACACCGGGCGAACCGGCTGGTCCATTTCTCCATAGCGATAGACGAGCGCACAAGCAAGGGCTTGATCCTTGGCCTTGATGGCGGCTTCCGTTTCGCGGAGAAGCGCCTGGGCATTCTTGGCCATGATTTTCTCCAAATGTTCGGGCAAGGGATTAGGCTGTTTGTTGAGTCCCCCGCTTTGCCCGGCCGTGTGGTAGGCGCCGACGATGAGACTGGCAACGGTGTTGCGCTGGTTGCTGACGCGGGCGATGTTGCGCCAGGCGTTGGCCGCATCCGAGGCATGAACTCCCACCGAATCGCCATGCACGCTGCCGGCAGGCTTGGCGGGCGACGCCGCTGCTTTCCGGCCGGGATCACAGAGGACCAGCTTGTTTGCTGCCAGCGAGATGGCTTCCCCGACCGCTTCGGAGGCCATGCCCTCGGCCAGCGCGGCGGCGGCCGCATCGGCGGCCTGATCACGGCCTGAGGCGTAAATCGTTTGGCTCAACTTCTCTACCCAGGCGTCGTCAGCCTGACGATTGCCCAGGGGCCGGCTCAGTAACTTGTATTGATCGAGCAATTTCGGCAGAACCGCACGTACGCCCGGTTCAGGCCGTTTGCGGTCAATCCGCTCTTTTTCGCTGTCCAGGCAATAACGTACGGATTGGCGGAGCAGGGTTTGGGCTTGTTCCTTGCCTGCGAAATCGAGCAACACCCAGGCGCGCCACGATAGGACGACCCGGTGGACGTCCACTTCATCCTGAACGGCATATTGCAGGTGGTTGAACGCTTCGCCGGGACGATCCTTGACCAGCGCGGCGAAAGTACGCTCGGCGCCATCCCAGTCGGCCTTGCGGGTTTTTTCGCGTAAAACCTCGCCGGCGGCGCGATTGTCAATGGGACCATTGCCCGCCTGGACCGGGTGCAAGACCTCGTTTTTGCGGCCGCCTTTTTCGTGAATCCGGTTGGTATTGCGGTAGAGGACTTTGAGAACCGGAAGCGGGCGCTGTGCTTCGGGGAGTTCGCAGGCCATCTCATAGGCGGGGGCGAGAGCCATCAGCGCGTGGTAGCCGGTATAATCCTGACCGCCGAAGGTCCGGCAATTGGCGAGCGCGCCCGCCGCCACCAGTGTGCGCAGCTCGGTGCCCGCCTGGATTTTTTCCACGAGCGCCGGCACCAACTTGTTCACCGGTGTTTCCTGCATCAACCCAACCAGCGGCTCGAGGGCGCCGAACAGCAGCCTTTCTGGTCCCTCGGCGGCCGAAGCCCGCACCAGACCCAGCTCCAAGGCTAGGGATGAGCCCACGCTGCCGATCAGCATGCCGCTGCCGACGTCCGCTAGAAACTCGCGACGGTTCCGATCTCTCATGACGTCATCCTCCGAGGGAAAATGGCGGCGCGGCCGGTGCCCTCGTTCGCCGGCCGACTCGGTTTTGAATGGGTGTGAATGATATCCATAGGGTAACAAAGGGTAGGTAGGGAAAACAAGAGTCCTTTACTTCTGTTCAATTCTATAAAGATGCGTCTTGGTGCGCAGGAACAAAGCATTATCGGAAACGGCAGGGGAGGCCATGAAACCATCGTCGAGCTTGTTGGCAGCCAGCACCTTGGGTGAACGGCCGGGGGCCATGACGTACACGGTTCCCTCCTGGCTGCAAAAATAGATCCGGCCGGCGCCAAAAATAGGCGATGCGGAGAAATTGCCTCCGAGCCGGTGTTGCCAGACCGGTTGGCCGGTCCTCGCTTCGAGGCACGATGCGACCCCGCCTTCGTGGATCATGTACAGGAGATCGTCAATGAGGAGAAGCGAAGTCCGCGAGGGAACGGATTTATTGAATTTCCAGTCGACGTGGCTGCGGGTGACGTCGCCGGAACCGTCGGGGCGAACGGCGAAAAGCCGGAAGCCGCCGTCGCCCGTGGAAATGTAAAGCTTGCCGTGGCCGAAGAGCGGCCGGGCTGCCACGTTCATGCCGCCGTGCTCCACACGCCAGAGTTCCTGGCCGGTCCGCGGGGCGTAGGTGATCGTCGCCGCGGCGCTCGGGCTGATCAGTTGTGGCGTGCCGTTGACCGCCACAATCGCCGGCGTCACAAAGGCTTTTTTAAAGTCGCCGTCGGCGGAGGGATAATCAATATTGCGGGCCTTGTTCCACACGATTGCGCCCGTTGTCTTGTTCAGTGCCGCGACAAACTGTTTGTCGAAGCCGTCAAAGGTCAGAATTAGCAGATCTTCAAAAATAATGGGGGAAGAACCCGGCCCGCGGTAGTGGTTGCAGGTCAGCTCTTGCTGTTTCCACCGTATCCGGCCCGTTGTTGTTTCCAGGCAGGCGGTCCCGTATGTGCCGAAGTGAACGTAAACAAAACCCTCCTCGATGGCGGGCGTGGGCGAAGCATAACTATTGAAGGGATGGCAGAACTCCGGCTTCTCGACGTCGAAAAGTTTGATGTCGTGGACGATCTTGCCCGTGGCTTTATCAATGCAAAGCGCGAAGAACTCGTGGCCGTCGGCGCCTGCGGTCGTGAGCCAGATCTGGTTTCCCCAGATCACCGGTGAGGACCAACCTTTGTCATGCATGGCCGTCTTCCAGACGACGTTTTCCGTTTCGCTCCACTGAGTGGGAAGGGCGGTCGCAGCGGCATGGCCGTTTCCTTCGGGGCCGCGAAATTGCGGCCAGTTCTCCGCCGCATAGAGCGAAAATGGCGAGCAAACGACCACCAACACGAACCAGGTTTTGCGCATGGTATTCATCGGTCAATAGACGAAATTCGTCCAATGTATTATTAACACCGGCCGTCAATGGAAGTTATTCTAAAACTAGGTCCCACCTTCGGACAACGGGAATAACCAGCGAACGATCTTGACCAAAAGAAAAGAAGATGGTTTGGTCTTGGCAATAGTGTCTCGTTTTCGATGGCTGGATTGCTTGGGGTTTCTACCATAACCCCTTTGCAGTTTCTTCCATCTTCTGATTTTTGGCGAGTGAAGGAGCGGTCGTGGACGAGCCCTGGTTCCGGAGAGTTTGGGGAGAAGCCACGGCGTTGCTCGACCGCTCGCGGAAATTCGGCTGGATCGATCTATTGATTATCGTGGGTCTGGCCGGGGTCCTTTTCGCGATAATTCACCTGGCCGGGGAGTGGACGCAGGAGATACGGCCGACGGTGGAAATCGACCTGTCTCCCTGGGCGCTGCCGCTGTACACGTTTTATTCACTGATGCGCGGATTGCTGGCATATGCGATATCGCTGCTTTTCACGCTGCTCTACGGCTACTGGGCCGCGAAAGACCATGTGGCCGAGCGCGTACTCATTCCCTTGCTCGACATTCTGCAGAGCATCCCCGTATTGGGGTTCATGCCGGGCCTGGTCCTGGCTTTGGTGGCTGCCTTTCCTCGGAGCAACGTTGGCCTGGAGCTGGCCGCGGTGCTCATGATATTCACCGGCCAGGCCTGGAACATGACATTCAGTTTTTACCATTCGCTGCGGTCCGTCCCGCTCGATCAGCGCGAGGCGGCCCAGACCTACCGGTTCAGCTGGTGGCAATGTTTTAAATGGGTAGAACTGCCGTTCGCCACGGTGGGGTTGGTGTGGAACAGCATGATGAGCATGGCCGGGGGCTGGTTCTTTCTCATGGCCACGGAAGCGTTTGAACTCAAGAAGAAAGACTTTCGGCTGCCGGGACTCGGTTCGTATATGAAGAAAGCCGCTGATGCCGGGGATATCGCGGCTCAGTTTTGGGCGATCGGCGCCATGACCGTGATGATCTTGCTCCTGGATCAATTGGTATGGCGGCCGATCCTGGTTTGGGCCCAGAAATTCCGCGTTGAGGAAGGCGGCCATTATGTGGCGATGACTTCCTGGTTTTTGAATTGGCTGAGACGCTCGCGAATTCTGGCAGCGCTTCACCGCGGTGTCCGGCTGTTCTCGGCGAAGAGAGCAAACCGGCCCCCGCCATCGACGCACACCGATTTTTCCCGATTTTCTCCGGCGGTAGCGAAATTCTCCCTGGTCCTGCTTGCGTCTTTGCTGGCTGCCCTGACTTATGGAGCCTGGAAACTCGTCGAAATCCTCCAGGAGGTCTCCGTCTTGCAATGGGCAGAATTGGTTGAAGCTGGGTTTTGGACTTTGGGTCGCGTGCTGCTGGCCGTGGCCGTCGGGACGCTCTGGACACTTCCGGCGGGATTGGCGATCGGATTGTCGCCTCGGTTGTCGCGCATCTTGCAGCCGGTGGTGCAGGTGGTAGCCTCGTTTCCTGCGCCGATGCTCTTTTTCCTGGTGATAGGCTTGCTGAGTTGGGCCGGAGTTTCTCTGGGCTGGGGCAGCATCGTACTCATGTTGCTGGGAACGCAATGGTATATTCTTTTCAATGTAATTGCCGGGGCCATGACGATCCCGGCCGACTTGCGGGAAGCGGCCCGGAGTTACCGGATCACCGGCTGGCGGAGGTTTCGCATGCTCTATTTCCCCGCGGTATTTCCGTACCTGGTCACGGGCTGGGTCACGGCGACGGGCGGGGCCTGGAATGCCAGCATCGTATCGGAATACGTCAAGTACAGGGGCGAAATCCTGAAAACCGAAGGGCTCGGCGCCCGCATCAGTGACGCGACGGATAGCGACCAGTTGGCGCTGCTGGCAGCCAGTATATTGGTGATGTCTACCCTCGTCGTAGTTTTCAACCGCACCGTGTGGAAAAGATGCTACCGCCTGGCGGAGGAACGCTTTTCGCTGAATAAATAACAGTACTTGGTCATTCGCTGAATGACCAAGGACCAAGGATGAATGATGCATGACGAATGACGACATTCCCCTCTGCGAGTTGCGCAAGGTGTGGCAGGATTTTACTTTGCCGAACGGCACGCCGCTCCGCGCGCTCGAAGACATCAACGTATCGATCCGGGCCAACGAGGTGGTGGCGATGCTGGGCCCTTCCGGGTGCGGCAAATCCACCATCCTGCGCATCATGGCCGGCTTGATCCGGCCGACTCGGGGAGAAGTCCTGTATCACGGCAAACCCCTCCAGGGTTTGAATCCCGGAATGGCGATCGTCTTTCAGAGCTTCGCTCTCTACCCGTGGATGACCGTGACCGAAAACGTCGAGTCCGTATTGCGCGCCGCGGGCCTGTCAACCGCCGAAGTGGCTCAGCGGGTTGAGCGGGCAATTCGGCTCGTCGGCTTGACGGGTTTCGAGGAGGCGTATCCGCGGGAACTTTCCGGCGGCATGAAACAGCGCGTGGGCATGGCGCGGGCCCTCTCCGTGGATCCCGAAATGCTTTTCATGGATGAGCCGTTCAGCCAGGTCGATGCACTCACGGCCGAAAGCCTTCGCGCAGAAGTGATCGACATCTGGGCGTCCAAGGATCGGAACCCCAGCGCGATCGTCATGGTCAGCCACGACATCAAAGAAGTCGCCTACATGGCGGACCGGATTGTGATTCTCGGCACCAATCCGGGCAAAGTACAAACGGTGGTGGAGAATCGGCTGCCGCGGCCGCGCGACTATCGCTCGCCTCAGCTTTTGGGGCTTGTCGATCACCTGCACGAGCTGATCACCGGCCATGAACTGCCGGATGTGCCCGCGGCGGCAGTCCCTGCCGAATTAACAACCTTTCTGCCGTTGCCCGAGGCTTCCACCAGTGAGATTGTCGGCTTGCTGGAATACCTGGACGCGCGGGGCGGCAAAGACAACGTATTCCGGATTGCCAACGACACGAACCGGGAATTCGGCCTGGTCATCACTGTCGTCAAGGCGGCCGAAATGCTGGACTTTGTGGATACGCCGAAACAGCTGGTGGTCCTCGAACCGACCGGCCAGCGCTTCGTCCGCGCCGTCGCCGAAGAACGCAAAGGCATCTGGCGGGCACAGCTGCTGAAGTTGCGCCTCTTCCGCGAAATTTATGAGCTCTTGCAACGGCAGCCAAAGCACGAAATCGACCGCGATTTCCTGCTCGAAACCATCATCATCCGCATGCCGCACGAGAATTACGAAAAGATCTTCAATACGTTCATTCGCTGGGCGCGATTCGGAGACTTGTTTGCCTTCGATGACACGACGGAAATGATCGCATTGCAATAGAGGCGGCTAAATCGGAAAATATCCCCGGAACGCGTAGCCGAAGTCGTGAGACTTCGGCGCCCGCGGACTAAATTGGAAAATATCCCGTGGATCTGGCCATCGGGCCTTCCGGTTCTATGTCGGCGGGAAGCAGGACTGTTTCCACCGCTTCGCCGAAAAATTTGCGGACAGCGGCCAGGCATGCGGCCCGATCGAAATCGCGGAACGTGGGCCGCCAGCGGCCCGCCTGGTACCG
>Ga0306920_100004441_pt1 | contig 17967 bp, 24 predicted proteins | sample flu12Cox44000170_FD_204666 | JGI IMG/M metagenome (GOLD analysis project Ga0306920, IMG submission 204666) | Lab enrichment of tropical soil microbial communities from Luquillo Experimental Forest, Puerto Rico - flux4day.12C.oxic.44.000.170 (v2)... | ecosystem: Environmental > Terrestrial >... | reverse complement strand
GGCCGCGCATGCTCACCTTCAACTGCGCGGCAATCCCGCTCACCGAAATCTCGGCTCCCCGGCGCCGCATCAACTCTCTCGCTTCACGCACCAGTCGCGGCGCAATGGCCTTCTTGGGCGCGTTCAGCTCCTCGCTGTAGTTATGAGTATGGCCACCGAGAACCAAAGACAGCATGAATTCATCGAAGGCTGCCGCCGCGGGCGGTGGCAAGGTCACGTTCATCCGCTCGTACGCGAGCAAGGTCTCTACTGCTTGGGACCAAGCTCTCTCGAGCACCGGTGAGAACGGTCGCAACTCGAATTGGAGCGGCCGATCAAGCGGTGTATTGAGCCATCGACTGCAAAGTGACTCTGCGCGCTCGATATCCAGTCGCACGGAGCGCTGAGCGTACCGGCCGCCGTGGTAAATCTGCGTGCTGAGGCCCGGGGACATTGGAACTGTTCTGCCGCGTTGCAACCGGACGCTGGCGTCTCCCTGCGCTATCGTGATGCCCCCCTCGATACATGTCTGCATCAAGAGCAGACTTGGAAATCTGCCCGCATCCACCTCGATCGCGGTCGGATACGCGAACGAGACCACCGGCTGAATGCCACCGTGGATGACTTCGAACGAGGCAAGCTCACCGCGATTACTGCCGCAAAATCGGATCTCATGCGGGCAGTAGACGCGGCTGACGGCGTTCACGATTTCATCGAGATCCGCCGTTCGAATCTGTACCTTTTCAGCCAATGACGTACACCTTCGAAGTGACCGTGAAGAAGGAATAGAGCCGCGAAACTAGGTTCCTGCGTCAGCTACACCTTGGCAAAGGGCCTCTGCTGAATCACCGCAGGGCGCGGTTAATCTGCAGGGCGAACTATTTTGGGTCTGTCTCCCTTATCTCAAGCGGACCGGGGGACAATCACAGTCCAGCGCTCTGCTCGCCGCCCAGGCGGAGTCGGAATCGGATAGCTTCGCAGAGCTTGAATGCTGGATAGCGGAGCATCTCAAAGCGGATCTGCGAATTGGCGCGCTCGCGAAACGGATGAATATGAGCCCGCGGAATTTCCCCCGCGCGTATGTCGAGAAGTGTGGGCGGACTCCGGCAAAGGCTGTGCAAGCGATTCGCCTGGACACCGCACGACGGCGACTGGAAGAAACGGCCAATCGCACAGAAGCGATCGCACAAGAGTGCGGTTATAGCGGCGAAAAACGGATGCGTTCCACATTCGTCCCCGTGTTGAAGATGTCTGCCCGAAGACAACCTGCACTCATCGCTGCCCCGCGGTCCCACCGATCGTTTCGGTCGGATTCTGCATCTCCTTCAGTGCGGGACCTCGTTCGCCAGCGCCACGTTGCAGTCTGGCAGCGATCTCGGCAACGTGTCGGCCCTGGAAGCGAGCTCCTTCGAGCTCATTCTCAGTCGGCTGCCGAGAGCCGTCTGCACTTGCGAGCGTCGTTGCGCCGTACGGCGTGCCCCCGCTGATCTGGTCCATTCGTGTCAGCCCGGCAAACGAGTACGGTAAACCCACGATGATCATCCCCTGGTGCATCAGCGTGTGGTGAAAGCTCGTGATGGTCGTCTCCTGTCCGCCGTGCTGTGTCGCGGTCGAAGCGAACACGCTTGCGACCTTGCCGACCAAGGCACCCTTGACCCACAGGCTCCCGGTCTGATCGAGGAAGTTGCGCATCTGGGCGGCCATATTACCGAAGCGGGTCGGCGTACCGAAGATGATCGCGTCGTAGTGAGCTAATTCATCGACGGTGGCGATTGGCGCCTTCTGGTCGAGCTTCATGCCAGCCTTGCGCGCGACTTCTTCAGGCATCAGTTCCGGCACGCGCTTCATAGTTACTTCAGCCCTTGCTACCGACCGCGCGCCCGCTGCAATCGCCTCCGCCATTCGTTCGACATGTCCGTAGCCGGAGTAGTAGAGAACGAGAATGTTGACCATAGTATTTGACCTCTCCAATCGCTGGTAAAACATCTTGCGGTACCTAGCTGTGCCTGCCATCGAACACCCGTTCGCTCCCGGCAAACACGCTCTTAAGAAAAGCTACAGCTTGCGTCATGGCGGCTCGCGTCGGCGCAGCGTCGGCTAACGCATCCAGCATCAGAAAATCATGAATCGTTGCGTTGTAGCGTGTTGCAACGACCTCGACTCCGGCCTCGATCAACTTGCGCGCGTATGCCTCGCCTTCATCGCGCAGCACGTCGTTCTCGGCTGTGATAACGAGCGCCCGCGGCAAGCCTGCGAGTTCCGCGGTTGTCGCCTGCAACGGTGAGGCCGTTGAACAGTTGCGCAGTTCGCGGTCAGGGACGTACTGATCCCAAAACCACTGCATTGCCCGTTTCGTGAGCCAGGGACCATCGGCGAATTCCTGGTAGGAGTCACTGTGGAAAGTGGCACTCGTGACCGGATAGAGGAGCAACTGCCCTGCAATTTCAGGACCCCGTCGCTGCTTCGCAAGGAGAGCGACTACCGTTGCCATGTTTCCGCCAGCGCTGTCCCCGGCCACCGCCAGACGTGACTCATCGACACCGAATTGGTCCGCATGGTCTGAGACATAGCGCGTCGCCGCGTACGCTTGCTCGATGGCCACCGGGTAGCGATGCTCGGGGGCACGGTCGTACTCGAGGAAGACAACCGTTGCATGGCTAGCAACTGCAAGCTGCCGCGCCAGGCGGCCATGAGTCATGGCATCGCCCATGACCCAACCCGCACCGTGGAAATACATGATCACCGGACAGCGATCTGTCACGCCCCTTGGTCGAATGGTCAGAATACGATGCGACCACTTACCCGAGGCAACGTTCCAGGCCTTGATTTCGGCGGTCGGTTTTCGAGTCTCATGAGACTGCGCTCGCAACAAGCTGTTGCGCGCCTCTTCCGGCGTCAGCGTGTAGATCGGCGGCTCGTTCTTCGCCGCGAGGCGTGTAAGGAAATCCCGGTTGATTCGATCCAAAATCATGGGCATGGACGGCGCAAGTTGACCTGCAGGTGGTGGGAACTCACGACTTGGTCAACTTCAGCGCGTGTTAGAATATCGCGTAAGGGCTGCATCTAAAACTTATCGGGCACCGCGTAGCTCGCATCGGTCACCTTGCCCGTCTCCAGCAACTCCTTCAGTCTGTGCAAATTCGCGGGCGATTCCTGGGCGGGAAACTTGCCGATCAAAGCGAGCGCTGCGCGCCCCAGGCTCCCCAAAGGGACCTGCATCACTTCACGAACTGTGGTTTCACCCGTTGTGGATGCCGGCGTGAAATAGATCTGCCATGTGGTCTGCAGCGCGGGCGAAGTGACCGTCTCGTAGCGGATGCACTCGTTGGCCCGTTCCTCGGTGACTCTGACCGTCCAGTGCGCGCGAACGCCGAGGGGCCCTTGGATGGTCCACCGCCATGTTGTCGGATCGACCTGCTCGACCTCCATGACATCGCCCAGGAAACGGGGCAGGTTCCTGAAATCGTGATAGAACCCGAACACTTCATTGACCGGCCGGCGAATGACGACGCTCGAGGTAACCGTGTCGTGCTGCGCAATCGCGACTGCGCTCACCCTGTCACCTCCAGCGCGTGCTCGGCGATATCCTCGAAGTCCGCCGCCGATCGAAGTCCGGTGATCAGTTGATCATTCAAGAACCACGCGGGAGTACCGTAGACCCCGTGCCCGCGGCCGATCACCTCGGTCTCGGCAACGAGCCGCGCGGCGCTCCCATCATCCAACGCGCCATGCAAGGCCGCGAGGTCGATACCTGATTCAGTCGCATGCTCGTCGATCACCCGCTGATCCTCGAGATCCTGGGCGAGAGCAAAGTGTGCCTGAAAGAGTTGCCTGTGAAAGCGCGTGGCGCTGACGGGCCGGTGCCGTCGCACCCACTCAGCAGCCGCCAAAGCCTTCCGGGTGTTCGGTAGATGCCGGGGCCAGCGCAACGGCAATCCAGCCTCTTTCGCCTCACGCTCGAGCGTGGCGTACATGGGTCCGTCGCGAGGTCCCGCCTGAATACCGCCAAACGGAATCTCCGGGTGAGCCTGGAAGGCCAAATCAACGACCACCAGCCCACGACGGCGGAGGATTCCATTTCGGTGCTGCCCGATGTAGCAGAAGGGACAAATGAAGTCATACCAGTGCAGCACCGTTCGAGGGTCATCCGTGGCTGTGCTCATGGCCGCCTGCTGTTTCGCGCGAATGCGGGTCGCGATGTTCTCCGCTGTAGCGTCCGCAGTCTGCGACGATCCCGCACGCTGACGAGCCCCGCCAGGAACTTGATCTCGATCAATTGTGTCGGTAGCGCCAAGCGCGGCGTAACCAGAATCGTACTCGAGACAGCGGGCAAGGTTGATCCATACGCTTCCTTTCGCACCGGACCCGCGGCGGCAAACGCTTTCTCCATGTCGGTGACATAGAGGACTTCCTCGACCACATCATTCAAACTGGCGCCGAATTCACCTAGGATCTTTTCGGCGTTCTTGTACGTCTGCCGCATTTGCGTTTCCATGTTGGAATGGTCGCGAATGTTGCCGGCTCCATCGAGCGGTGCGGCGCCGACGATGTTTCCTCGGTCGTCGTGACTCAGCTGGCCCGAAACGTAGATCATGTCACCGACCTTCACGGCCTGGGCATAGCCATATGCCTTCTCCCACGGCAGGCCAAACCACTTCACCTCTTTGCGAATGATCATTTAAACCGCTCCGTTCACTTGCCGACCGGCGTACCCTTACTTGCCCACGCACCCGCCCTTGCCTACAGCGCGGCATTTGCGCTCACTGATGGGCCGTAGATGCCGAGGTCAGCACCTCCTTCGAGACGCGACCAGCGCCGGCTACCCTTGGATCCCTGGCCGCCTGCTCGATGAGCGCCGCCACAGCCTCCGGTTTCGACATGTACACTGCGTGACTGGCCTTGACCTCAACGACCGTAGCGCCCGCACGCTTGGACATGAAGCGCTGGGCTGGCGGCGGGATCATCCGGTCTTCGGTGGTGAGCAAATACCAACTCGGCTTCGTCTTCCAGGCGGGCTCGGTAATTTCTTGGTTAAGGGCGTCCATACCCCAGGGGACTTGTGAATTCGCCATGAAATCGGCTTGGTCCTTGGGGACGTCGGCGGCGAAAGAGGCTGGAAACTTCGCCTGATCGAGAAACAGAAAGCCATCCCGTGGCGGCAGGATCGGCGGCACGGGTGCGTCAGGCGGAGGATCCTTGATCAGCCTGGCGACGGATTCGCCCTTGTCTGGAGCAAAAGCCGCAACGTAGACGAGCCCTGCGACCTTGGCATCGTTACCGGCCTCCGTGATGACCGCTCCACCGTAGGAGTGGCCGACCAGAATGACCGGGCCTTCTTGCGTTCGAACGATGCTCCTGGTTGCTGCGACATCACCGGCCAACGATATGGTTGGGTTCTGCACGACGCTCACCGTGTAGCCATCCCTTTTGAGGATGCTGTACACGCTCTCCCAGCCTGATCCGTCGACGAAGCCGCCGTGAACCAGCACGATCGACATCAGTGTGGAGGTCAATTCGCCCATGGGGTCTCCTTGCTGCAAAGAGAAGAAATAGTGTGAAGGGATGGTCTGTGACTCATTCATGCTTCGGCCGCGGGCCTTGGGGTCGTTGGCGCTTCATCCTTGCGCCTGTTGAGCTCGGTACGCAGCCTTTCGGCAAATTGAGTGACGATTTGGCTCGCGGCTGCCCTAACCATCTCGAGGCTGCCATAACGGGCTACGGGACCCAGGAGCGCTAGGTCGGTGCGCATGAGCACCTTGGATCCATCGGCGTTCGGCAGGAGCTGAAACGAGATCGTTCCATCTGCCCCGCTGAGGTCGCGCTTGTCGCTACCGCGCGCTCGCAGGCGTGCCGTGTAGGTCGCTGGATTGACTTCTTCGACCGTTACTACGGTGGAAAAAGTGCAGTTGATCGGCCCTAGTCCGATAGAAATCAGGCCGCGGTAAGTCCGCTCGTCCATAACCTCGGTCAATGTCACCTGCGGGATGTACGGAACGATGTGCGGAATGCTCGACAGAACCGGCCAGGCACGCTCCGGAGGTAGCGATACCTGGAAGTAAATATCGAAACTGTCTTTGGCCTGGGAAACATCTTGCGCGACTTCTGCTGATGTCATAACTACCTCCATTGGATTCGTGAATCAGGCGACCGTGTTACTTTCTCCACCCTTCGGCTCCTTCTGGGAGCTCCGGAGCAGCGTTATTCCAAATCTTGACTGGTTGGCGACCGGACAGACCCCACAGAACAAGCAGCGTGCAAGCGATCATCGCGATCGCGACGCTGAGGAATCGGGCAGCTATCAGGCTCTCCTGCCAGGGTTTGCCGCTCTGCCCTGCAGCCGCGATCGGTGCGTTAGCAGCCGTTCCGAAGACAGCGGCAAGTGCCGTGACCACCCAGTTGCCGTAGGTGCCGTATAGCAATGTCCCGTATGCCGTTGTTTCCGCAATTCGCGGAAGACTCAATTGTCCCCAGATCGCCCCCAGTACGAGCACAAACGTTCCGTTCATGACACCCTCCAGATGTGCGGAAAGTCCCATGCGCATGTTTCTAAATCGCACTTCAACGAATCCCGTGAGCAACCCGAGCAAAAATAACAACGCCCCATGCCACAACAATTTGCGTTCAGGTGTTTCAACGTAGATTAGCTCCTCTATCTAACCGCATCTGCCACGAGCTTTCAGTCATATGCTCACTCGAGTGCGCTCGGCGCGAAATCCCATAAAAGGCGTTCGCGTGATAACTCGATCGGGTTATCGGACGAACTCCGTGGCACCCGGTAGACAGTGACCCGTTCTTAAACTCCCAAGGACTTCGCGTGCGGCGCTCTTATCATCGGAGGTCTGACGAGAAATGGCTCTGCTGGTGAGCTGTGAGGCCACGTTAGATACCGTGAGCGGCTGCCAGCGATTGATTCAGGTGAGAAGAGGCCGGTGCACTCTTGTATGGGGATAAAGCGGTGCTCACTCGCGGACGGCCAAGAGGGTTGCAGGGCCGCCCGTCGCTACGGGAACAAGCGTCACCCGAGAAAACAACACCGAGAGCGTTTCCGGCGGCAAGCATGGCAGCAGGCGCGACTTGCCTGGTTGGTAGTGCGCGGCTACCAACCGAGCGAGGAGGAACGAGGTCAACTCATTCGAGCGCTCGGCCGGAATCTCGTTTCTTCTCGCGAGCGGGTCGAGTCCCTCTCCGCTGATGCAATGCCGTCCGCGGCACCGCCCCTGGACGCGCAACAGAGACCAGGGGCGACAACCGCGGAGCCTCGCGAGCGGATCGCCGGCAGGCTCCTTGATCATGGCCGAGATGCGTACCGGCACGACCCGAATGAGGATCCGTCCTATTTCGTGAGACTCAAGACGCGGGACGGCATACGCGAGATCTGGGGGAGGGACATTGAGCGCGCCGTGACGAAATCGCTTACCCAGCCTCAAATCGGGGATGAGGTCGTTCTGCAGCGGACCGGACGTGATGCGGTAACAGTGAAGAGACAAGAGCACGACCCCGAGGGCCAGTTCCGATCGAAGAACGTGGAGGTATTTCGCAACAAGTGGGCTATCGAGAAACAGAGCTTCTTCGAAGCGCGTGCCGCGGCCGCACAGATCGTACGGGATGAGGGCATGGGGGCTCGAGAGACGGTGCGGGAGCACCCTGAGCTTGCAGGAACCTATCTCAACCTGCGAGCCGCCGGCTCGCTTCATGAGCCCTCCGGGACCCCCAGGATCGGCGGCGATTTGTGTCACAGGTGCGCAGCGCGCTTGCGGAGGACATCGAGCGGGGTGAACCGTTGCAGCCCGTCCGGCTGCGTGAACGTACCAAGGAAGCGAAGGACCACACGCCGCTCAGTCGGGAGTGACAGCTCCGGTCAATGCGTATGAAACGCGCGACGACCGCGAGACGGGTGTTCGACCGTTTTGGGAATGTGGCGTTGCTGCTGCAGGTCCGGCATCGTGGCGCCGCCATCACGCACGACCAGAATTACGAACGACCGCAATGGTCGACTCCGGCGACACGCGCAGATCACCGGCATCGGGGTCCTAACGGCCAGGAGTCGACACTTGAGGCTCGGTTCAATTTGCCCGAAAGGGGCCGTTCGCGCGTGCGCTATGCTGTCGCGGTGAAGCGAAAACAGGAAGCCGAATTCTTCAAGGCGGCGTTGCGTGCCGGGATTCGCTACGCCGAAAGTCGTGGAGCCGTCGAGTTCGAGCCGACCGATTCGGCCAGCGACAAGGCGCTCTACGTGTACCGGCTACTCGTTCATGACAAGATCATCACGCCGATGCCGGAAGACCAGGTGGGCGAGGAAACAGTTCGCCACAGGCTGGCTTCGTGGTATGCAAACCTGCCGCCGGGGCACCCGCTGTTAAGCTGACCTCAGAAAGCGCGCTGCCGACCGCGCAGGTTTATGAGAGCTGATTTCGTATCATCAATTACACTCCGTCAGCTATGGGTGCATCTGAAGAGACAGGGGCGGGCGCCACGCGGATCGATCGCTGGCTGTTCGGAGTCCGATTATTCAAGTCCCGTTCCGCCGCGACTGATGCGGTCAGTGGCGGCAAAGTCCACGTCAATGGCGAGCGTGTGAAGCCATCGCGAGCGGTCAAACCCGGCGACACCGTAACCTTTACCCGCAGCGCCGTCGTGTTCGAGTGTGTGGTGGCCGCAGTGCCGCTGCGTCGTGGTCCGGCGAGCGCGGCGGCGGGATGCTATGAGGAAACTCCTGCGAGCAAGGCGCGGCGCGAGGATTTCGCTAGTCGCATGCACCTTGCCGAGGTCGCGCATCTTTCGCCGCGCCAATTCAGCCGCGCGTTTCAGGCCGAAACCGGGCAGACGCCTGCGAAGGCCATCGAGCGCCTCCGCCTGGAGGGGGCTCGTGCGCTGATGGAAGACACCAACCACACTATTGACGTTGTCGCCCAGGAGACAGGATTCCGAGATCGCAACCGAGTGAGACGTGCCTTTCTTCGGACCTACGGTCAGCCGCCGCAAGTGATCCGGCAGCTGCCTTGAGCCCATGTACTCTCGTGACGCCGCACTTTAAATAACAGGTTTTATTCAGCGGCAGGGGGATTTCTGTGCGTTCACTCGAGCGATCCTCGCTCTCGAGCGATAGTCTCATTTCTGCACGCAGATACCCGCGCACCGCTGTCGGCGGTCCGCCACGGTCAGTCCATCCGCAAGCTTACCGGTCGGCTACTCGATATAGCGATGAACGCGGTGCTGATGCCCCTCCCGGCGTGGGGCAAGTGCTTTTTGGTGCTTAACAGACCTTTTTGGTTCTTAACAGACATTGCTCCGATGATTAGAGCACTGTTGCGACTCACGCAAGTCGTCCGCCGCGAGCTGGGTTCCGTCTTCATGGATGCGAAATCAGTCAGGGAAAGTTCGGGCGGCTGTGCCAACACAGGGGACAATGTGAACGCGGTGCGCGGTCTCACGCGAGATCTAGGGCTCCAACCAAACAGCCGACGCGTGTTGCTCGCTAGCCTGGTAGGCAGTGCCATCGAGTGGTTTGACTTCTTCTTGTACGGGACCGCGGCCGGCCTCGTGTTCAATAAATTGTTCTTTCCGGCTGCTGATCCGCTTGTCTCGCTGCTCTTGGCCTACCTGTCCTTTGCGCTGCCTTTTTTTATCCGGCCCGTTGGCGGGATCGTTTTCGCGCATATCGGGGATCGTATCGGACGAAAGAAGACGCTAATCCTGACTTTGACGCTGATGGGCGTGGGCACAACCTTGATCGGCCTACTGCCGACTTATGGCATGGTCGGGATAGTTGCCCCGATCCTGCTGGTGGTTCTGCGCCTGGTGCAAGGGCTTGGCATCGGCGGTGAATGGGGCGGAGCGGTCTTGCTGGCATTCGAGTTCGCCCCGCACGAGCGCAAGGGCTTCTTCGCCAGCATTCCTCAGGCAGGTCCGCCGATTGGCATGCTGCTCTCAGCCCTCTGTGTCGGCGGTGCATCCTTACTGTCGGACAGTGCTTTCATGAGCTGGGGTTGGCGTGTCCCGTTCGTGCTGAGTTCAGGGCTCGTCGTACTCGGATTGTGGATTCGCAACGGCATAGACGAGACGCCCGCCTTCAAGTCCGTGAAAGCCGCCGGTCAGATCGTCCGCTACCCCGCGCTCGAACTGCTGCGTGATCACCGCTACCGAGTATTCACGGCGATTCTGGTGAAGTTTGGAGAGACCAGCTCCTTCTATGTGTTCGCCGTTTTTCTGGTTAGTTACGGAACGAAGGAACTCGGCTATGCTCGTGAAGTGACCCTGCTGGCCGTCGCCGCCGGGGCCTTCGTAGCTGCAATCATGATCCCGCTGTGCGGCGTGCTGGCAGATCGATTCGGCCGCCGCCCGATTTTCGTCCTCGGTTCTCTGGGTCTGATCCTGTTTGCCGCACCGTATTTCTGGTTGCTGTCGCAACGATCATTGCCCATGCTCATGACAGCGACGATTCTCGCGATTGGCCTAGTCTGGCCGTTTGTGACAGCCACACTGAGTACTCTTCTAGCGGAAACGTTCCCGGCGGAAGTTCGCTACTCCGGAATCTCATTTGGCTACCAAATCGGAGCAGCGCTCGTCGGTGGTACCGCACCGCTTATCGCCATGCTGTTGCTCTCCGCTGACCACGGACAGTGGCGCTGGATTGCTGCTTTCATCGCCCTATCGGCGGCGATTTCACTGGCCGCTGTCACGCGTGCCGGTACCAGCATTGCGGTTGAGCGCATGGTCGGGAAGGCCGAGGCAACTCAGACAGATCTCACAGGTACGGGTGCAGTATCGGGACTGACAAAATGAGTGACCCGGCATCCACCTCACAGTATGTACTCGGTACCGCAGAAGCCGAGCACGATCGGCTGATGCGTCAAGCGGCGCTCCTCGCGCCATACACTGAAAGGTTATTTCGCGAGGCTGGCGTGGGCCCTCGACAGCGGGTCCTCGACATCGGCTCTGGAATGGGAGATGTGGCGTTGCTCGCTGCGCAGGTCGTGGGGCCTCAAGGACAGGTTGTCGGCATTGACGTCGACCACGCAGCCCTCGCGCAGGCGCGACAGCGAGCGGAGGCTCACGGCCTTCGGAACGTAACTTTCGTCGAGACGGACCTGGCTCAATTCACAGCGGAGAACTTCTTCGATGCTATAGTTGGTAGGCTAATCCTGCAGTTTGTGCCACAGCCAATCGACACGCTGAGCACACTGGATCGCGCCTTGCGCGCGGGCGGCGTGATGGTGTTCCAGGAATCTAACTGGGAAGCGTTGCTGTCTCAGGTTTCACACCTATCTCTCCGCCGGACTTGCTGCGAGCTCATCTATGAGTCGTTTAAGCGATCCAACGCGAGTGTGGATATGGGCTCTATCTTCCTTCGCGGCTTTCGACAGATCGGATTCCCAAATCCGCGTATGCGCTTGGACGTGCCGATCGGCGTTGATTCGGAAACTCGGCGCTGGGTCTACGATCTCGTCTGCACGCTTTACCCACGTTTTGTTGAGTACGGGTTTTCGGTCAGCGCGCTGGGGGAGCTTGCCACGCTATCAGCGCGACTGGATTCAGAACTTGCACGCCACAACTCCTACGCCACCTGCATAGGGTTAACAGGAGTATGGTCTCGAAAGCCAGCTTAGTAAGGCTGTCCGAGCCCTCGCAAACGCCCCCAGGAATGTCTCCTTTGGCGAAAATCAAGTCCAATCGCTAACGGCCGGTTCTGGGCCGGTTTCGGGCCCTTAGCACGCTGACCATTTTTTCACGCGGCTCGAGGGGGGTACTCAGACTCACCACGGCCTGAGCATTGCCTCGTAAGCTCAGAGAGGAGTCATGATTTCCACGCGTCTCGATCATTGCCAGGGCAGGAAACTCCTCCGAGTACTGAGGGTCTAGCCGGGTAATTAGCACCTAAAAAAAGCAGAGTATTGGCAGATTCGCTGAAAACTCCCCGATGACTTTTCGCGGCCGCCGATCTAATGATCGAGCTCGAGCGCCCGGGAGCGCGCTCAACGCACCGCGACAAGCCACAGGAAGAACCAACATGAAATTCCTCCGCATAGGACAAGTAATGCAACTCACCGGATTGTCACGCATGACCATCTACCGGCTCGAGCTCGCCGGCGAATTTCCGAAGCGTCGACGACTCAGTAAGAACTCGGTTGCCTGGCTCGACACGGATATCGCTCAGTGGGCTGAGTCGCGACCGGTCAGTCGGTTGAAGGGAACGCCGGGCACGATGTCCGGCTCCGGTGGTGCGGCTTACGGTTAGCCCACCGGATTTCACGCGATCTCGCGCGAGACCTTCACAGCCCGCACGTTACGGGTTACGAACAGGGGTACGCTTGAAGCCTCGGGATGGGAAAAACTCGAAGCATCAAGGGGTTGCCGCGGCCTCGCCGCTGCAACCCGGGTTGCGCCCAGTCGATTGCTAGGAATTTGTGTCCTAGGACACCATGTCCTAAAGTAGCGAAATGATGCCAATTGAGTTTCGGGGACTTCTGGAGGGGGCGGGACTAAGCCAGTCCGAGGCAGCCAGACAGATCGGAGTATCGGATCGCACAATTCGCCGATACCTCGCCCGTCGCGCGGCTGTACCCACTTTGGTTGTCCGGGCCGTAATGCATGTAATCGAGGAACGCGGGAAGATTGCCCAGACCTTGACTGCACCACGAGACGTCCGCAAGCAAAAGAGGCATCGAGGGCGACCAAATGCCTAAGCTAGATATTGAACAACTTGGACGCACGCCAGCGTATTCGTTCGGCGAGGCCGCGCATTACCTATCCATGCCGACGGCTACGCTCCGTGCCTGGTGCGTTGGACAGAAGCAAGGTCAGAAACGGGAATTCGTGCGGCTTATCGATCTAGACGGCTCACCCAAGGAAGGGCTGTCGTTTCTCAATCTAGTGGAAGCGCATGTACTGGCGGCAATTCGCCGCGTTCACAATGTTTCGCTGTTGAAGGTGCGTGATGCGCTGAACTACGTGAAGCGCGAGCTGAAGATTGATCGTCCCCTCCTCTCCCCGAAGTTTCAGACGGACGGCGTTGACCTGTTTGTCGAGGAGCTCGGCAATCTGTTGAATGTAACGACCCACGTATACAGCTTCGACGAAATCATGCGGGCGTACTTAAAGCGCATTCACCGAGACGTAAAGGGAGCGCCCGTCAAGTTGTATCCCTTCTTGCGCAAAGAAGACATTGAGAAGCCCAGCGCGCCATCGCCGGTCGAGATAGATCCGCGCGTCGCCTTTGGTGGGCCCGTCTTGGTTGGCCGCGCGGTCCCCACGGCAGTCCTGGCCGACCGCTTCAAAGCTGGTGACTCGACTGAGGACTTGGCCGGCGACTTCGAGGTCAGTTCGTTCGACATCCAGGAGGCCATCCGTTGCGAGCTTGACCGACGCGAAGCGGCTTAGCCAAGCCGTCTTCTATCTTGACGAGTCTATCTACTCGCGGGTCCTGAATGGTTGGATTGTGCTGATGCGCGATCAAGGGGTTCGCCGTCGGCGCTTGGAGCGCGAAGCCCTCAAGGTTCATGGCGTCGCGGCCTTCGCGTTTACAGGCGGAGAGGAAACCGCAGCCCGCACGGCGCAGACTATTTGTCCGTTGCTGACAAAGTTCGCCAACATGTATGTCAGCGAACCGAAACCCTTCCTCTACACGTTCGGGGTGTCTGGCTCGCTGTCACGCGTGCGCCTGTAGCGCTACGCGGGCCGCCGAAACGGCACCACGTTAGTGCCAGCGCGAAGTCCGTCTAGGTAGTCCGCCCACGCCTGCATCATCTTCCGGCGCTCGTCTAGCCGTTGCGCCCGGTTGTACGCCGCTCGCACTTCGTTGCGCTCCTGGTGCGCGAGCTGCAGCTCGATGATGTCCGGCGGGAACCCGAGCTCATTGAGCAAGGTCGACGCCATGGCACGGAACCCATGCCAGCTCATCTGTTCGCCGGTGTATCCGATGCGTCGCAGGGCGGCCGTAATGGCGTTGTCACTCAGCGGTCGCCGCGCGGTGCGCGGTGATGGAAACACGTACCGGCCGCGGCCTGTGAGCGGCTCGACTTCGCGGAGAATCGCTACGGTTTGTTTGGCCAACGGAACAAGATGCGGCCGGCGCATCTTGGTGCGGTGAGCTGCAATCCGCCATTCGGCGCCGTCCAGGTTGATCTCAGCCCATTCCGCAGCACGAAGCTCGCCAGGACGAACAAAGACGAGGGGCGCCATCTTCAGCGCGGCTTCGACGATTGAGTGTCCCTGGTAACCATCTAAAGCGCGCAGCAGCTGGGCAACCTCGCGCGGATCAGTCACCGCCGCCCGATTGGTCACATGGATCGGCGCCAGTGCGCCACGCAGATCCGCCGTGGGATCGCGCTCGGCCCGACCTGTCGCAATCGCGTAGCGCAGGACCTGACCGACCCGCTGTTTGCTCCGGTGTGCTGTCTCATGCTTGCCACGCCGCTCGAGTCGTCGAAAGACCTCGAGGAGCTCCGGCGCAGTCAAGGCGGTGACAGGTCGCGACCCGATGTAAGGAAAGAGCAGATCCTCGAAGGTCCACACAGCCTTGGCCATTGTCTTTGATGCAAACGGTTGCTTGGCAAGCCATTCGCGCGCGATCGCCTCAAACGTGTTGGCGCGGTTCTCGCGCTCGGCGCGACGCTCGGCGGCCGGGTTCTTGCCCGCTTCGAGCGCGGCGCGCATCTCGGCGCGCCGGGCGCGCGCTGCCTTAAGCGAGGTGGTCGGGTAAGTGCCGAGCGCGAGCATTGACTCGCGTCCGCGCACTTTGTAACGCAGTCGCCACTGCCTGGCGTCAGCGGGCGTGATCAGAAGGAAGAGCCCGCCACCATCGCGGAGTTTGTACGGGCGCGCTTTAGGCTTTGCGCGACGAATGCGGGCTTCGGTCAAAAGGTCGGTGATCAAATTTGTACCCACCGGGGGTGCTCGTACCCACCGTTGTACCCACCGCGTGCGCCGTACCCACGGTTTTCGGCCGATACGGCCTGAGCACCGAGAGCATACCTAAAACCTCGTGCACTGCCTATTTTAATAGGCTTTAGTGAGCATGGTGGGCTCAGCTGATACAGCCTGATCAGGAGGGTCTGGCGCCCCCGGCCGGAGTTGAACCGACGACCTACCGCTTAGGAGGAGTATCAAAGCGGTGCCGGGGACAAGCGAGCAAGAGCGAGCGTCAGGGAAAACAGCGACTTACTGGCGCCTCGCTCTTGCTCGGTCTTCCCCGTTCTTGGCGGGACATTAGAAAAGCATTAGACGATGTTAGACTTCCGGTTCATGGCCACGCTCTACAGATCCACGGGTGAGAATCCCGAATACGTAGCTGAGGTTTCCCTTCCGGACATCGAGGCTAGACTATTAAAAAAGGGGTACGGCACCACTCCTGATGACATCAGCCACAGTCCGGGAGGCAACCCACCAAGATTCAAGCCGGTGACGCAGTGGCCAGACTATGTCTTGATTCAGGTCTACGACAGCGAACCGAAGACAAAGCTGTTTCCGGAAAGCGGCTGGTACCACCTACGGAAGCTGTCCGCTGGTACCTCAGCGTTTCTGTTGGAACCCAAGACGTAACCGCTCGAACAGCGCCGTCGGCTCGATCCTCAGCGCTTGGTGTTATCTACCACGAGCCGCAGCTGCGGACGTGGCTTCTTGCCTTTCTGCGGTCGCATTAGCGCGTCAAAAAACTGATTCAGCGCGGCAGCTGGGCTCATGGTGTCGAGAATCCTCGGGAAAAGCTCCCGCATGCCGGGAAGTGATGCCGCGAAGTTATGGCTGTTCGTGAAATAAGTGACGGCGATGTGGCCACGCTTCCCGCGCCCCGCCTTGGTTGAGACCCAAAACACCGCGCCGTGGGCAGCATCGTAAAAGCGGTTATAGCGTAGGCCCTCGAGTCGCGCGCAACCCGCTTTCACCAGATCGTCCCTATGCCCGCGATACTCCACGCTTGCGCCAGCGGAGCCGGGAAGGTAGAGGGCCTCGAGGCCATGTCTCGAGAGCGCCTCGACACGCATCGAGATCGGTCCGTGGGCGTGAGAGGTGAGAGTGGCGCGCTCACAATCTGCCCGCAGTGCTACGGTATCGGTAGCCATGACTGCCTCCTGTGTAGGCTGTTGTGGTTAGGCGTCCGGGCTGTTACCGCAGCTCGGGCGCCGCTTATGGAGCTAAGCGTAGCAGTAGACCGCGTCCCCGTTCATGGACATTTCATTTCCGCATCGACGCACACGAAATGCCATCTGGCGGGGGAGTCCGTATCGCGCCACTCTCGTCGGCATGGCGGATCTGTACGACATCACCCGCACGGAGGTTTTGGTGATGTTCCCGCCCTGGCCGGCGCGCGAGTTCTGGCTGCGATGGGCCGATATACAGGAGTCGAGGCGGCGACGGACTGGCTGGACCCGGCGCGGCAAGCGAAGGCACCATCCGCACCATGCTCATCGACCTCACCGACGCTGAACTCGTAACCGCGGCAACCGCCTGCCGGGCGATGGCGTACCAAGAAGGCGAGCGGGCGAAGAAGATGGAGAATCCGACGATGCGCGGCCCTCTCGAGGCCAACGCAAAGCGCTTTGCTGTTCTGGCGGAGAAGTTAGAGGCAGCTCGCCGTAAGCGCGCGGCTATCTGACCCGTACAAACGAAAACACTGCGCCTCGATATAGCGGGGGCGTGCTATGTGATGTACCGCAAGCCATTCGAGGCGAGGCACGGCTGCGGTGAGCGCAAGTGCTGAAGGTCGGCGACCCGGAACAAGAACTTTCACCCGGTAGAGCGTTGCAGCCCAGCGCATACCATCTGGGAAGTAGTACGCAAGCGGCCCCTGATGCCCCAGCAGACGACGCAGATAAGGAGCCCCACGACAAACAGGGCTAGTGTGGATGGCTCTGGGGCGTTCTTGAAGGTGTAATTGACGGGGCCGACCACTGACAGGACCGGCTCTGGAAATCCAGGTTGGGAAACGTATGCCCAGGTCGCAGAGAGAGTCCCGCCTCCGTCAGTCGAAATAGACTCATCCCCGGGCAGATTGGAGAGTCCGATCTCAGCATCGAATTTAGCGGTATGTACCCCGGGAGTGGTTGCGGTGGGATAGGCGCCAGAGAGCATAGTCATATCAACGTTGTAGACGTGGCCGTCGAGCGAGTACGTCACGGGGCTAGAGCGGAGAGATATATTTATAGCGTAGTTGCCCCCGTTTATACCCCCGAAGTTCGTGACCCGCAGATTCCAATTGGGGGGGGCGACGGAGCCCGATACGGACCACTCGCCGTTACTCAGCTGGGAGAGGAGCCCGGGCCCGCTAAAGGGCGTGCCGACCATCGTTCCTGAAACCACTTCGTTGCTCATGGTCTGTCTCCGTTTGAGAGCAGACTTTATGTCAGGCTGGCCCGCCGTGCCTATCCCGGGCTTGAGCTGCGGTATAGCTGCGGCGGGTGGCGTGAGCGGGGCAGCGCGACCGAACCCGCTCAGCGTCGGCTATGCTCACCGGTAGCGTCACGGGCGTCTCCGCCGCATGCGCTGCCGCGCGGACTCTTTCGGCGGTCGTTGCGAAGCTCTGCGCCACTCCCCGCCGCTCTCCTCCTGTTTCCGATGGAGGGCCTCGAGAAGCTTTTCCTTATGTAAGTGGGCTTTCATCTGCTCAATGGTTGGTTTCATGTTTCACTTCCTCATAAATGCGTAGGCTCTAACACGGGGTCGGGCAGAACCGAGACCATTTTTCCACTGTGGGGGTCGTAAACGCGCCGCACCTCGTGCCGTTTGTCTCGATATCCAAAAAGAACATCTCGCTCAGGTTGCGGGGGCTTCTCGGGCATCCGCTTGTAGACGGTAGGCGAGTGCTCTTCCCCGGCCTCCAACTCTTTCAGGTCGTCGCGGTATCCCATGCTATGGCCACTCCGGTTCTATTGGTCCGTTGTCGATGTACACGGGTGCTCTCACTTCCATGTCATAAATGCGAGAGACGGCGTCGATGATGTCTTTCTTCTGACAGAAGGGAAAATCGCTCGCTTGCATAAGGAACCGCTCGGTAAG
>Ga0306920_100004440_pt1 | contig 17970 bp, 17 predicted proteins | sample flu12Cox44000170_FD_204666 | JGI IMG/M metagenome (GOLD analysis project Ga0306920, IMG submission 204666) | Lab enrichment of tropical soil microbial communities from Luquillo Experimental Forest, Puerto Rico - flux4day.12C.oxic.44.000.170 (v2)... | ecosystem: Environmental > Terrestrial >... | reverse complement strand
AGCCAGATTTGCTGTGAGCATCAGGTGGACGGGCTGCGCGCGGACATCGTCATCCACAAGACCGCCCAGGCGCTGGCGGCGTTCGAGGGGCGAACCGGCGTCATTCCAGAGGACGTGCGGATCGCCGCGGAACTGGCCTTGCCGCATCGCCGGCGTTCCCGGCAGTCGGCAGTCAGCGGTCAGCAATCAGCGAGCACTAGCCGGCAGGCCGCATGCAACGATTCCCCGCCCAAGAATGCGAAAGCCAAGGACCAGGAGGTTTTCGATCCGTCGCGTCCTGAGGACAAGCCGCATCTGCCCAGGAATGGATGCGAAAAGGCGACGATGGCGTCCGGCCGGCGGCAGCCGATGGTGGCCAGGAGTCAGGGCCGATTTGTTCGTGCCGTGGCGGACGAAACACCGGCGTCCCTGGCGCTGGCGGCCACGCTGCGCGCTGCCGCCCGCCGGGGATCGTTTCACAACGGCAAGCCAAATGTGGAAACGGTTGATCTTCATCGCAAGGAGTTTGAAAGTCGCACCGGCACCTATCTCCTTTTTGTCGTGGATTCATCCGGTTCCATGGCCGCCCGTCGGCGTATGGAGTTGGTCAAGGGAACCGTGCTGGACCTTTTGCAAGATGCTTACGAGAAGCGCGACCAGGTCGGCGTGTTCGCATTTCGCGGCATTGAAGCGAAGGTCTTATTGCCCTTCACCGCCGACCTTGAGGAAGCCGAGCAAGCCTTGCGCGAGCTGCCCACGGGCGGACGAACACCCCTCGCCCATGCTCTGGCGCTAACAGGTGAAATGGTTGAGCGGGTTCGACGTTTGCAGCCAGATGCTCCGGTGCTTCTCGTATTGCTCAGCGATGGCAAGGCCAATGTTTCCCTGCCGGGAACAGACGAGGATCCCTGGCAGCAAGCGCTGCAGGCTGCGGAACGCATTGCTGGTATGAAAGTATCCTCCCTGGTTCTCGATTCGGAGGCGGGATTTGTTCAGACCGGCCGGGCTCGGGAATTGGCCCGGGCATTGGCCGCGGAATACCAAATATTGGGAGCCCGAAGCGCCAGCGAGGAACTCCCTCGCTAGCGCTTCGGGCTCCCCCATGAAACACATGACAAAGGCCATCCTTATTTCCGGAACGCACAGCAGCGTGGGCAAGACCACGATCACGGTGGGCCTGATCGACGCACTGCGCCGCGCCGGTCATGTCGTGCAGCCGTTCAAGGTCGGTCCGGATTACATCGACCCCACCTATCACACGTTGGCAGCGGGACGGCCTTGCCGAAATCTCGATACCTGGATGATGTCGCCGCAGCAGGTTCAGTCCCTCTTTGCCCATGCAATGGAGGATGCTGATGTTGCCGTCATCGAAGGAGTGATGGGGCTTTTCGACGGCCTGGGCTACGACAACGAGACCGGCAGCACAGCCCAGATCGCCAAACTGCTATCGTGTCCGGTACTCCTGGTGATGGATGTGGCGAAGCAGGCGCGCAGCGCGGCGGCGCTGGCCATGGGTTATCAAAAGTTTGATGCGGAAATTGAAATTGCCGGCATCATCCTGAATCGCGTGGGCAGCGACGGGCACGGCGCCGGGGTCGCGAGGGCGATCGAAGCCGCCACCCGGATCAATGTTTTGGGCTGGCTGCCGCGCGATGGACGCTTGCAGATCGCCGAACGCCATCTTGGTTTGGTCCCCACTACGGAACCGGGCCGCTGGTCGGAGTTTTGTGCGACGGCGGGTGAAATGGTCGAAAAACACATCGACCTCGAAAACGTAATTCCGCTTGCGGCTTCGCGCTCGCCGAAACCAGCCGGCGAACGCGAAGCCGCAAGCGAGGATGTCCGATTGCGGATGCCTCAATGCATCATCGCGGTCGCTCGCGATGAAGCATTCCATTTTACCTACGAGGAGAATCTGGAACTGTTGCGGCAGGCGGGCGCCGAGATTGCTTTTTTCAGCCCGCTTCAGGATTGCAAGCTGCCGCCTGAAACCGCAGGCATCATTCTCAGCGGTGGGTTTCCGGAGATGTTCGCGGCTCGGCTCGCGGACAATTTCGCCATGCTCGATGCCATCCGCCGGGCCCACGCCGACGATTTGCCGATCTACGCGGAGTGCGGCGGGCTCATGTACCTGACCGAGGCCATTGTCGATCTGGATGGCCGGCGTCATGCCTTGGCCGGTCTGCTGCCCGGCACGTCGATCATGAGCGGCAAGTTGACGCTGGGTTATCGCCGGGTCCAGCCCGCCGGCGATTGCTGGTTGCTCGACGAGGGTGAAACCGTCCATGGCCACGAGTTTCATTATTCCTCGTGGGAGGACCGGCCTACCGATGTTCCTCCGGCTTATTTTCTCCGTTCAGCCACGGGCTCGGATGAACCGCATCCGGAAGGCGCCCGGCTCGAAAACCTGCTCGCTTCCTACGTTCACCTGCACTTCTGGGGAAAACCGGAGTTGGCCCGACGCTTCGTTCATGCGTGTCAGCAGGCGAAGGCGGGTGTGCCATGACTACACAGATTACGGACGACAGCAGAGCGGTGGGTGAAATGGAAAGTGGCGCGACAGTTTCTCGCCCTTCTTTTCTCACCGCTCCCCTGGCTTCATTCTTCGCCGCGTTGCAATTTCTGACGATTTTCCCGCCCGTGGTGCGCCGGCCGTTTACCGGAACCGAGCTGGGCTGGTCGCTGGCTTTCTTCCCAGTAATCGGCGGACTGCTGGGCGGGATGTTACTGAGTTTAGATCGGCTCCTGGCATTGGCATTGCCGCCGGGCGTCAGTGCTGCTCTGATCCTGGCGATTTGGATATTGGCAACCGGGGCGCTTCATGTGGATGGTTTTCTGGATACTTGCGATGGGCTGTGGGGCGGCAAAAATCCGGAGGAGCGGTTGCGGATCATGCGCGATCACCGTGTTGGATCCTTCGCGGTGATCGGCGGCATCCTGCTCCTGCTGATCAAATATCAGGCACTGGCGGCGCTGGTGGATCGAGAAACTGCCTTACTGCTGGCGCCGATCCTGGGCCGATGGGGAATGGTGCCGGCCGTCGTGTGTTTTCCTTATGCCCGGATGGAAGGCTTGGGCCGGGACTTGAAAGACAATGCCGGCTGGTTGCCATTGCTTTTGGCCAGCGCTTGCTCCATTGGAGCAGTCTGGTGGCTGGCGGCCTGGCTGGGAATTTTGTGTGCAGCCGTCGTTTTAGTCGCGCTTGCTGGAATCGCGGCCATCGCCCTGCGGCGCTTGCCGGGTTTCACCGGCGACATCTACGGCTTTTGTTGTGAGGTATTCGAGGTAGCGGTTTTGCTCACGCTGGTGGCCGGAGAAAACGCATGAAGGCTCTGCGGAAAACGCTGATGCATTCCCCGGCCGAACTTCAGCCGCGTCCGGAGCTGGAACAGGTGCCGGTCGCCGTTCATGGCGGCATGGACACGGCCGAGCTGGATCGCTTCGGGCTGGATGCGAGGCAAGTTGTCGATTTCAGCGTGAACGCCAATCCTTTTGGGCCGGCACCAGGAGTTCGCGAAGTTTTGGCGCACGTTCCCCTGGACCATTATCCCGATCCGGAAGCTCGCGCCCTGCGACAGGCTCTTTCGGACAACCTGGGAATTTCTCCGGAGGAGATTCTGGCCGGCAACGGTGCTTCGGAATTGATCTGGCTGGCTGCGCTGACCTTTCTGAATCGGGGCGCCACCGTGCTAATTCTGGGGCCGACGTATGGCGAATATGCTCGCGCCGCGGCCCTCATGGGAGCGTCGGTCACGACCCTGTCGGCCCGGCCGGAAGATGATTTCGCGATGCATCCAGACCGAGTCCTGCGCGTTCTGCGCCGGCTCTGCCCAAAGATGGTCTTTCTGTGCAATCCCAACAATCCCACGGGAACATTTCTGGAACCGGAGACAATCGCATTCTGGGCGCGAAAGTTCCCCGGCACGATATTTGTTGTGGATGAGGCCTACCTTGGGTTTGTTTCGAAATCGGACACATTCGGCTTGCGTTTAACGTTCTGTAGCGATTTTCCGAACGCTAAACGCAAGCACGTAATGAATAATCTGCTGCTCCTCCGTTCCATGACCAAGGACCTGGGCCTCGCAGGTTTGCGGCTCGGCTATGCACTGGGTTCGGCAGAGGTGATCGGCTGGTTGGCGCGGGCCCGGCCGCCCTGGAGCGTCAATGCCCTGGCCCAAGCGGCGGGAATCGAAGCGCTGCGCCATCCTGATTATTACCAAGACTGCCTGACGATGCTGGCCGCTGCCAAAACCGACTTCGTCGCCGGCTTGACGAGGCTGGGCTACCGGCCGGCGCCATCAATCATGCCGTTCTTTCTCATGCCGGTGGGAGACGGCGCTGCCTTTCGACTCTCGTTATTGAAGAAAGGCATCCAGGTGCGCGACGCGGCATCCTTCGGGCTTCCGGGCCATGTGCGGATCGCCACGCGCCGGCCCGAGGACAACGCTCGCTTGCTGGCGGCGCTTGGGGAGGTGCCCCATGCCGGCTAGAATCCTCATGATCCAGGGCACCAGCTCCTCGGTGGGCAAGAGCCTGCTGACGGCTGCGCTGTGCCGGATTTTTTCCCGCCGCGGCATCCGCGTGGCGCCGTTCAAGGCGCAAAACATGTCCAACAACGCGGCGGTGTGCGCGAATGGCGCGGAGATCGGCCGGGCCCAGGCGCTGCAGGCTCTTGCCGCCGGCATCGAACCGTGCGCGGACCTCAACCCTATCCTCCTCAAGCCGGAGGGAAACACGCGCTCGCAGGTAATCGTCCAGGGCCGTCGGTGGAAGACCCTGCCGGCGCGCGGATACTATCAGCACAAGCGCGAGCTCTGGTCCAAGGTCACGGCGGCATTGGATCGGTTGCGGGCCGAGCATGAACTGGTCATCATCGAAGGGGCCGGCAGCCCCGTCGAGCTGAACCTGCGCGACGGCGACATCGTCAACATGGCATTGGCCTTGCACGCCCGCGTTCCGGTGCTGCTCGTGGGTGACATCGACCGCGGCGGGATTTTCGCGCAGCTTCTGGGGACATTACATCTGTTGGAGCCCGAGGAACGTGCTCTGGTGATCGGCCTGGTGATCAACAAGTTCCGTGGTGATCCAGAATTGTTTGCGGACGGCGTCCGCATTCTGGAAGACCGTGGCCGGATTCCGGTGCTGGGTGTGGTGCCTTTTCTGACCGGGCTGAATCTTCCGGAAGAAGATGCGGTGGCGCTGGACAATTCCCGGCGAGCGGGGGGCGTCAGCCCCCTGATGTTGTCCTCTCAACAAGGGGCTTACGCCCCCCGCTCGCCGGATATCGTCGTCATCCGTGTACCGCACATTGCCAACTTCGATGATTTCGATCCGCTTCAAGCCGAGCCGGGAGTGTCGCTTCGCTATGTCTCTTCGCTCAAATCTCTCGCACAACCACATGCAATCATATTGCCCGGCACCAAGAACACCTTGGCCGATCTGGCGTGGTTGAAGACGGAGGGCCTGGCCCAGGTAATCATCGAACAAGCCGTGCGGGGAACGGCCATTGTCGGCATTTGCGGCGGTTACCAGATGCTGGGCCGGCGAATCGTTGATCCGGATCATGTGGAATCCGCTTCGGAAGCGCAATCCGGTTTGGGACTTTTGCCGGTCGAAACGATTTTTGCCCGCGAAAAAGAAACCTGCCAGGTTCAGGCCGCCGTGAAAAAAAGTCCGGGCTGGATGAAACCGTTGGCCGGCCAGACGCTCATCGGCTACGAAATCCACATGGGACGAACGCCGAGCGCGTCGGCCTGGCTGGAGATCCATGCCCGAAATGGCCGAACAGTTTCCGTTGCTGACGGCGCCGCATCCGCCGATGGCCGTATCTGGGGTTGCTACCTGCACGGCCTGTTCGCCAACGATTCATTCCGCCGTGCCTGGCTCAATAGTCTGGCGAGCCGGGGGCGTGAACCCCCGGTGGATGACCAGACGCTGGCATCGGGGGCTCACGCCCCCGGCTCGCCAATGCAGTCGCCCATCGATCGTTCGCTCAATGACCTGGCCGATGCGGTTGCCTCCGCCCTGGACATGAAACGTCTCGATTCATTGGTTTTTGCCACGGACAAATAATGAATAGGCACAAGGAACAAAAGATTCGCCACAAACAAGCGTTCGAGGAGCGCAAGGCGCGGGCGACTCAGGAGAAAGGCTTGATCATCGTCAACACCGGCGCGGGAAAAGGGAAAACAACGGCGGCCCTGGGATTGGCTTTCCGCGCCCTGGGGCAAGGGCTCAAGGTCGGCATCGTGCAATTCATCAAGGGGGCGATCCCGACCGGCGAGGCAGCCCTGGTCAAGAAGCTCAACCTGCCGGTGGAAATGCACACCATGGGCGACGGCTTCACCTGGAACACCCAGGACCGCGACAAGGACATCGCCTCGGCCCGGCGGGCCTGGGATAAGGCCGTCTCTCTGTTGCGCGACGAATCCTTCGGGCTCGTGATCCTCGATGAATTGAACATCGTCCTCAAGTATGATTATCTGCCACTGGAGGAAATACTCCAGGAATTGCGCAACAAACGGCCGATGCTGCACGTGGTCGTGACGGGTCGAAATGCCAGGGACGAGTTGATCGACCTGGCCGACCTGGTCACCGAAATGAAGCTGGTCAAGCATCCATACCGGCAGGGAGTGAAGCCGCAGGCGGGAATCGAGTATTGAGGTGGCGAGTAGTGAGTGGTGAGTGGTGAGTGGGGTAAATACCATGCAGAGCAAAGAAGCCTTGTTATTTGTCGGTCACGGCAGTCGCGATCCGGAGGGGACGGCGGAGTTTGTCCGGCTGGTGGACGAGGTGCGGCACAAGGAAGCCGGCCACATTGTCGAGCATGGCTTCCTGGAATTCGCCAGGCCGATTTTGGCAGATGCTTTCGCCCGCTGTGTCGAAAGAGGGGCGAAAACGATCACGGTCCTGCCGGGCATGCTGATGGCGGCCGGGCACGCGAAGAACGATATCCCCAGCGAGATTCACGAGGCCCGGCGGCGCTACCCGCACATCGTCTTTCACTATGGCCGGCATCTGCACCTGCATGCCAAGATCATCGAGCTATGCCGGCTCCGTCTGGAGGAAGCGGAACGGCAAGCGCCCGCCCGGCCGCGCTCCGATACGCTACTTCTCGCTGTGGGCCGGGGTTCGAGCGATCCGGACGCCAATGCGGACGTCGGCAAGGTCGCCCGTATCCTCTGGGAAGGCATGGGCTATGGCTGGGCGGCGGCGGCCTTCATTGGCGTCACCACACCCCTTTTGCCCGAAGCCCTGGACCGCTGCCGGCGGATGGGATTTGCCCGCATCATGGTCTTTCCGTTTTTCCTGTTCACGGGCATTCTGGAAAAGCGCATCCGGAGCATCACGCGTGAGTTTGCCGGCATGCACAAGGACGTGGAGTTCTTATGTGCGCCTTATCTCAACGTGCATCCGCTCTTGATGGAGGTATTCGCCGAGCGGGCGCACGAAGCCGTACATGGCCAGCCGCACATGAACTGCGAGCTGTGCAAGTATCGCGTGCAATTGCCCGGATTTGAGCAGGCGGTGGGCCAGCCCCAGACGGGGCATCATCACCACGTGCGCGGCATCGGCCAGGATGACGGGCGCCATCATCATCATCACCATGACGGCGGCCACCATCATCACCATTGAGTCTCAATATGAACATGGGCACCTTGTTCGGCGTTGGTCTTGGCCCCGGTGATCCGGAGCTGATTACCCGGAAAGCGGTCCGGGTATTGACCGAGGTCGATTGGATCTTCCTGCCCGCCGGCAAGAAATCCGCATCGAGCTTTGCCCGGCGAATTGTCGAGCCGTTGAAACTGCCCCAGGCCAAGTTTCGTCCCGTTTCCCTGTGCATGGCCCGATCACGGCAGGACGACCTGCAAGCCTACAATCGCGCAGCCGCGGAGATTCTCAGCGAGCTTCAGCATGGCAAGTGCGTTGCCTGGATCGCGGAAGGCGACCCGTTGTTTTACAGCACCTTCGGCCACATCCTGGAGGAAGTGCGCCGCCGTTGTCCTGCCGTTCCAGTCGAGATTGTTCCAGGAGTGACGTCGCTGCAAGCCGCTGCCGCCGCCTCCCTGATGCCGGTGGCTTGCCTGGATGAGAAGGTGGCAGTCCTGCCCGCTTCCTATGGACTGGAATGTCTGCCCACATTATTGAACCAATTCGCCACGGTGTTTTTGATCAAGGTGCATTCGGCTGTTGATCGGCTTCTGGACCAACTGGCCTGCCTGCCCGTGGAAGCGGTTTACGTGGAGAACATCGGCACACCGGAAGAGCGCATCGTCACCGATCTGGAATCGCTGCGCGGCCGGGAGTTACCGTATTTTTCCCTGGTGATGCTGAAACGGCGCACGTTCTCCGAAGATGCCGCGTCGCGGCACGGCATTTACGTCGTCGGCCTGGGTCCCGGCCGGCGCGATCTGTTGACGGCCCAGGCACAAGAGGCTTTGACCCGCGCGCACGCCATCGTGGGCTATGCCGGCTATTTCGAGGCCATTGACGATCTGGTCGCGGGCAAGGAATGTCATTGCTTTCCGCTCGGGCAGGAACGAGAGCGAAGCCGGCTGGCAGTCGAGTTGGCGGCGCAGGGCAAAACGGTGGCGGTCATCTCGAGCGGCGACCCCGGCATCTACGCCATGGCCGGTATGGTCCTGGAGGCGGCCGAGACCTCCGAAGTCGCCGAGACGTTGGCTGTCTCTGTCATCCCCGGCATCTCGGCGATCAATGCCGCCGCCGCGCTCTTGGGCGCCCCCCTGGGCCATGACTTTGCCGTCATCAGTCTGAGCGATTTGCTGACGCCGTGGGAGATCATTGAAAAACGATTGGAGGCGGCGGCCGACGCCGACTTCGTCTTCGTGTTGCTGAATCCCCGGAGCAAGCAGCGCGACTGGCAACTGGTCCGTGCCCGGGAGATCCTTCTGAGCCGGCGCCTTCCATCGACGCCGGTGGGCTTTGTGCGCAATGCGTTCCGCCCCGGCCAGCAGGTGAACGTGACCACCCTGGAAGACCTGAACGATGCCGACGTGGACATGTTCACGACGGTGATCGTCGGCAACAGCCAAACCCGCCGCTTCGGCAAGAATCTGATTACACCTCGCCAACATCGAGAGAACCACGAAACACACGAAAAACACGAAAAAAAACAACGACTTTGAATCGGTGTTTCTTTCGTGTTTTTCGTGTGTTTCGTGGTCACAAACATGACGCCAGACGACATCATCAGCGAGAGTTTCCGCATCATCGAGCGCGAGGTGGGTCCGCATCGATTCACGGCCGAGGAATGGCCGGTGGTTCGCCGGATGATCCACGCCAGCGGCGATCTGGAGCTGGTTCATGCCGTCGAGTTTCGCAATGGCGCGGTCCGGGCGGGGATCGAGGCGATCCGGCAACAGACGCCGCTGATCACTGATGTCACCATGGTGGCGGCGGGGATCAATAAACAGGCGCTCGCCCGGCGGAACCTGGCGGTGCATTGCTTTCTGAACGATGCGGACATTGCTGGCCAGGCGCTGGAACAACAAACGACCCGGAGCCGGGCCGCCATGCACAAGGCCTTGGCGGAATACCCCGAGGGAATCTACATCATCGGCAACGCGCCGACGGCCCTGGCCGCCGTGTGCGAGGCGGTGCAAAACAACCAAGCCAGACCGAGGTTACTCCTGGCGATGCCGGTCGGCTTCGTGGGCGTGCTGGAGAGCAAGGCCCGGGTGATGAAGCTGGACATCCCGGCCATTGTTGTGCAGGGTCGCAAGGGTGGCAGCGCCCTGGCCGTCGCGGCGATGAACGCCTTGCTGCTCCTGGCGCGCGAAGGAGCTTCTCCATGACACCGGAACACATCGTGGTGATCGGCCTGGGCGCGGAGGGACCGGCGACTCTATCTCCGGATGCTCTGGCGCACATCCAGCGCGCCGGCATTTTGGCGGGAGGCCAACGTCATCTCGATCTGTTTCCTGATTGGCGCGGCGAACGCATCCTCATGAGCGCGGATCTCGATGCCTTCCTCGCCCGCCTCAAAGATAGTTATCGCCGACTGAAGACCGTGGTGCTGGCCAGCGGCGATCCCCTCTACTTCGGCATCGGCAGGATCCTTTTGCAAGCTCTGCCGCGCGAGGACCTGGTTTTTCTTCCGCACGTCAGCTCCGTGCAGCTTGCCTTCGCCCGCCTCAAGGAGACCTGGAACGATGCCCGTGTGGTCAGCGTGCATGGCCGGCCTATCGAAAACCTGGTTCCCGCCTTGGCGGCGAACGAAGGCAAAATCGCTGTGCTGACCGACGCCAAGAATGATCCGCACGCCGTCGCCCGCTTTGTGCACGATCATGGTGTGCTGTCTGAATATCACATTTGGGTGTGCGAAAACCTCGGCGCGAGAGACGAGCGCATCACCCGCTGGTCCGAAGCCGAGGTTTATTCCCCGCTGAATGTCGTTGTTCTGTTTCGCAAGCAAACAACGGTTGGTGGCCCTTCGGCGCCATTGCTGGGCATTCCCGATCACGCCCTGTCGCATCGGCTCGCGAGCGGCAGGATGGACCGCCGTTCCCATGGGTTGATCACCAAAAGAGAAATCCGTCTGATGGTGCTGGGCTACCTGGAATTGGAGGCCGGCCAGGTTTTCTGGGACATCGGCGCTGGCAGCGGCGCAGTCTCCATCGAGGCAGCCCGCCTGTCGCCAAGCCTCCAGGTGTACGCCATCGACAGGGAACCCGAAGCGCTTATTCATATCAAAGAGAATGTGGGTCGATTTCGGCTCGGCAATGTCCATGCGCTTGCCGGCGAAGCCCCCGACATCCTCGCCGGCTTGCCCGATCCCGACCGAATCTTCATCGGCGGCAGCGGCGGACGCTTGCTCGAGATATTGGACGCAGCCAGCCGGCGAATGAAACCGACAGGACGCTTGGTTCTCAACTGCATCACGCTTGAGACCTTTAGCATCGCCTGGAGCTGGCTCAGCGAACGAAATCTGCACCCGGAGGCGACATCGGTCCAGCTCGCCCATGCGGAGCCCCTGGGGAATTTGCATTCGTTTGAGGCAGACAGGCCGTTGTTCATTATTCGAGCCACGTGCTTGGCCGTTGCTTCCAGTTGTTGACTATCTTCTGCTTCTTGCGTTTGTTTTTCCCTCTGTGGTTCATTTCGTTACAGTGGCTTTTTTGCGGAGGTCGGTTCATGATCCCCATTTCCACGGACCGAACGAGCGGCATCTCTCTTGCTCCTGCCAGCTTATTGCTGGCCATGGGGTTGCTCCTTCTTCCGGAGCCGCGGGCGCCGGCTGATCCAGTACTTCCGGCGCAAAAGCCCGCGACCTGGGTCGAACGCATGAAACAGGTTCATGCGCAGTTCAAGGGCCGAAAAGGGACCTTCGCCACCTTTGGCGATTCGATCACGGTCTCGATGGCCTTCTGGGCGCCGCTGCGCAACAACCGCAAAAACATGAGCCCCGAAGGCGAGGCAGCCTTCAAACTGGTCAATCGCTATATGAAGCCGGAGTGCTGGGACAAATGGCGGGGGCCGGCGTTCGGCAACGAAGGAGGAATGACCATCGTCTGGGCCGAAAAGAACGTACAGCAGTGGTTGCACAAGCACAACCCTGAGACGGCACTGATCATGTTCGGTACGAACGACCTGACAAGCGTGCCAGTGGATGCCTACGGCCACAAGTTGCGCCGGGTCGTGGATGCGTGCCTGGGCAACGGCACCGTGGTGATCTTGAGCACAATCCCGCCGCGCAGCGGTATGCTCAAGCGGTCCAAGGAATTGGCCGACATCGCTCGCCGAGTCGCCACAGATACGAAAGTGCCCCTCTGCGATTATTTTGCCGAATGCCTGAAGCGCAGGCCGGACGATTGGGATGGCGTGGCCGATACGTTCAAGGAGTATCAGGGCTACGATGTGCCGACACTAATTGCCCGGGACGGCGTCCACCCTTCTTACCCCAAAAAGTATCACGGGGATTACTCGGAGGAGGGCCTCAAGAGCAACGGTTATAACTTGCGCAGCTACGTCAGCATGATGGCCTACGCCGAGGTGATCCGCAAGATATTGGAGCCGACACAGCCGACCCCGAAATCCGGAAGGTGATCGCTCCGGCGTCACTGCTTCGTCCTCGCAGTGACTCACTCCTCCGCTTCCACGCGGATCTTCTTCGTGAATGTTCGTTCGCCGATGCGGAGAGTGGCAGTGTATTCGCCGGCGGGCAAGGGACGAAAATCGAAGCCGCCGCCTTTTTTGCCTTGCTTGGGAGGAAGCAGGTTCCACTGGAAGCGATGCAGGCCCGGTTTGGCGGCCTGGCTGTCTTTTCCAGGCTTCAACTCACGAACCGTGTTGCCGTCGCGGTTGGTGATGGTGATCGTGGGCGTGTTCTTGACGGCATCCTTCAGGTAGTAATAGATGCCGGCGCCGTAGGGCGGATTCTGGCCGGCGAAATTCTTGCTGCCCAGACTGCGGAAGCTGCGTGCGTAGTAGGCCAGGACCGGTTTGACATCGAACAGGTAAGCGTCGGCTTGTAGGATTGCCGGCGTCAGATCCTGGAGCGGGGCCACATCCATGATGTAAATGCTTCGGCCATGCGTGCCGATGACCAGCTCGCGGTCGCGAGGATGCACCACCAGGTCGTGGACCGGCACGGTGGGCAGGAGCGGATGCTTGTGCCAGGAACGGCCAGCGTCAAGAGAAATAAACAGGCCGAACTCGGTGCCGACGTAGAGAAGGTTGGGGTTGCGCGGGTCCGCCTTGATCACGTGGACCGGGCCGCCGGCCGGCAGGTTGTTCACCAGCGATTTCCATGTTTCTCCATGATCGGTGGTCTTGAAGACGTAGGGGGCCCGGTCGTCGTTGCGATGGCGGTCGATGCTCAAATAGCATGTGCCTTCATCGAACGGGGAACACTCCACGCGCGTGATCCAGCGGCGGGGCGGAACGGGAACATTTTCGGAGACATCGATCCAGTTTTCGCCGCCGTCCTGGCTGATGTGGACCTTGCCGTCGTCGGAGCCGGCATAGAGCAGGCCCGCTTTCAGAGGTGATTCTGATAGCGTGGTGATGGTGTGCCCGGTGCTGGCGCTGGGGCCGGGCTTGCCGCGCGTCAGGTCCGGGCTGACGATGGCCCAATTGTTGCCACGGTTCCTGGATCGAAAGACAAAATTGCTGCCGTAATAGATCGTCTTGGAATCGTACGGCGACAGGAGGATGGGGCAGCTCCAGTTGAAACGGAATTCCGGGGTCCCCTTGGGCGGCGGCGGCTCGATGTTGGTTTTCTGCGCTTTCTTTTTTCCCTTGGTGATCATGTCCAGACGCGGCTTGATGTCGGTTGCCTCTCCCGTACGGACGTTGACCCGGCGGAGGATGCCGTACTGCCCCTCGCAATAAACGGTGTCCACATCCTTGGGATCGGCCTGGCAATAGTAACCGTCGAAGCCGAGGATTTGAAACCAGTCGGCCACGGTGACGCCGGCCCGGTCGTAGGTGGCGCTGGACCCGCCCCAGCTGCCGTTGTCCTGCAAGCCGCCGTAGACGCGATATGGCTTGCGCATGTCCACGCCGATCGCATAAAACTGGCCCACCGGCAGGTTGAGCAAGTGCTCCCAGTTGGCGATCTTGTCGTAGGAGAAATACAGCCCGCCGTCGTTGCCGAGTACCAGATGGTGGGAATCGCGCGGATCGATCCACAGGGCATGATGGTCCACGTGCACCTTTCCGGGCGGGATACCGTTCTTGAAGGTCTTGCCGCCGTCGCTGGAAACGTGGAATTGAATGCCCAGAACGTAGATGCGTTTGTCGTCGTTGGGATCAACGCGGATCTGGCCGTAGTAGAATGGCCGCGGGCAGAGCGAGTTTACGTGGGTCCAGGTCTTGCCCTTGTCGTCGGAGCGGAAGATGCCGCCGTCGTCGGGTGTGATCTTGCGCTTGAAGGGTTTTCCATCCTTGCCGGTGTCCTCACGCTCCTTCAAGTTGGCGGTCTGGCCGGCGACCGGCGTGGGCGTCGACTCCGTCTGGACCACGGCATATACCACGTTGGGGTTCTTGCGATAAACCGAAAGTCCGCACCGGCCGAGGTCCTTCGTGGGCAGCCCTTCGGTCATCTTCTGCCAAGTTTTGCCGCCGTCGCTGGTCTTGTACAGACCGCCGCCGGGCCCGTATTGCACCAGGGGATTTCCGCCGGAAAAGGCGTCCCGGCGAACCTGGTACGCGGCAGCATACAGCGTTTCCGGATCGGACGGATCCATGACCAGGTCGATGAAGCCGGTGTCCTGGTTGATGAACTTCACCTGGTGCCAGGAAAAGCCGCCGTCTACTGTCTTGTACAGCCCGCGCTCTTTGTTCGGTCCCCAGAGATGGCCCAGAGCGGCCACGTAGACGATGTCCGGATTGGTGGGATGAATGACGATCCGGCCGATGTGGTGGGTATCCTTCAGCCCCATGTTCTGCCAGGTCTTGCCGCCGTCAGTTGATTTGTAGACGCCGTCGCCCCAGGAAACGCTGTTGCGGGCGTTGTTCTCGCCGGTGCCGACCCAGACGATATCAGGATTCGATTGAGCCAACGCAACGGCACCGAGGGCAACGCTGCTTTGGCGTTCGAAGACCGGCTGGAAGGTGATGCCGTTGTTGACCGTCTTCCACAGTCCCCCCGAGGCGCTGGCCACGTACATGATGCTGGGCCTCTGATCATAGACGGCAACATCGACAATGCGGCCGCTCATGTTGGCCGGCCCGATCGAGCGCGGCTTCAACGTCTTCAAAAACTCGGGTACCGGCGATGCTACTTCCTGCCCGCGACTTGGCGTGAGAAAGAAACCCAGGATGGCGAAACTGATGGCGATGCGCTTCATGATGCGTGCCCTTCCTTCTGCGTGGTGGAACAGGTGGAAGTTGAAAGTCTACCGGCAGGAAGGATGGACAGCAAGGAGAATCGATCCGAACCGCAAAACACACGAAAAACACGAAACTGCTCCTTTCTCGTTCGTGTTGTTCGCGTGTTTCGCGGCAAACAATGCGGGCTATTTCTCTTGGACGACTACCCGTGCCACGCCGGGAATTGCCGAGATGCGTCGGGCGAACTCATGCAGCAAGAAAGCCTGGTCGGCATCGGCGCTCAGGGTTACGATGCCGGCCGTGATGGAAACTTGCATGTGAGCAAAGCGGTTGTCTTTTTGCAATTCGGCGATGGCCTCCGTCGGCGTTCTGGTGCTCTCCGGCTCGCCGGTGGGAATCCGCAAGGAAGGCAGAACCATCTCGATTTCCCGGTGATCGGGCATGCCGGGGATGGTGGTCGGCGGCACGGCCACGGGTGGAAACGCTGCTGCCATCGGTTTTTCCTGGGCCACCGCTTTGTCCAGACTCCGGTTGGTCAGCGTGGCCGCAGGCGGAGAGGAACCCGGTTTCATGGGCCAGTGGCGCGATTGCGGCAACGTTTCCGGTAAGTACAGCGGCAGCAGGAGGTCGGGATCGATGTCGAGCTCATTCTTGACGGCCACCAGGCCGGGCAATTTCTGCAGCAAGGAGACCGCCTGGTTGGCGATCTCGACAGAAGGAACCGGACCCCACAGTACCGCCACCCTGTTCTTGACCTTGACTCCCAGGTTCAACGGCCCGAGCACCGAGTCCCCCAGCAGGGCCTTGCGTGCTTCATACGTTTGCCATACATCCGGTGAAATTTCCCACCCCCGGGCCAGGAGCGGACAGGGCGCCAGCAATATGAGGAGGCACGTCATGGTTCTGTACATCGCTCGCTCCCCCTTTCAAAATGCCAACCTAATTCTGCCAGGGGGAAGGTGCGAGGGAAAGCCTTGGCGTGGCTACTCGGAGAAAGTAGAGGCCCTGGATCGTTAAACTGTAAAGGGCGTGCGGCTTTTAGGGTTGGCCGGAACGGCCGAATGGGAATGCGGAGGAGTTTCCTTCAAGTTGCCGGGCAGGTCAGGAACCGGGAGCCAGCTTGGCTATCTTCGATGCCGATTTCTCCACGCTGGTCAAGAGCCGATTGCTCTCGTCCAGCTTGGCGCTCATTTCCTCCAGCTTCTGGTTCATGGTGTCCAGGCGCTGGTTCATCCTGTTCAAACACCCGCAGGTGAGAAACAAGATGGGCAAGATGAGCAATGACTTCATGAGTTCCCTCCTCTTCCGGTTGTATCGACGATGCCGGTGAGGGAACTTGAAAACAAATCCCGCTTATTTGTTCAGGACAGGACCTTGAATCCGCGAATGAATACGAGGGGCAATTCGTCGTGGACACCGAATATCACAACCAGAGGCAACACAACCGCCTGGCAAACCAACAGTTTCAACGCAGGCAAGCGATAAAGTGGTTCGCCCAAGGCGAGAGGATCTGCCTCCAAGCGGGCGCCAATCTGGCGAAGGGCCGCCGTGAATTTCTGACCGGTACCTGCCTGCACCGCCTGTTGGTGAAGTTGCTCCAGAATGGCTTCGGTTTGCTTTGAGGCGTGTACGGTATATCGCTTCGATTGCCCATTTCCCTGGCTAGTCATTGCAACCCCTGGTCAATCCTTCGTTGTTTTTCTTCAATCTTGGCCAGGATTTCTTCGAAGGGAATTGTTTCGTCCAGCTCGGTGAATCGTTGCAGATCTTCGGCAGTGAATGCCGCCCGCGCCAGTGCGTAAGCCTCGGCAAGCTCTTCCGGAGTGAGTTCCCGGAATGAGGGAAAGGTCTTGATTTCTTCAGGTCTGAGGATTTTCATGAATCCCTCCCATTTCCTTCTGATTATAAACCGTCCGGCCATCATTTCCAGGGCAATGAGCAGGCATTACCAGGACAACACCGGTGGGAAATAATCGGCGATGAGCTTCTCGTAATAGGGACGCAGGCGAGCCACATCGGGCCGCACATCGCTCTTGCTGTACAAATCGAACGGATTGAACGCACGCACCCAGCGGAGCATTTCGCGATCCCGGTCATTCATCAGTTGCTGGTAAGCGCCATCCCGGTGCCAGGCATAAAAGGAGTGATAGCGAATCATGGCCAGCGCTTCCGGCGGCAAGTAGTCCTTGACCACGTGGTAGAGATACTCGTCGTGTCCCCAGGAGAGGTGGACCCGATCCAGCCCGCAGCCTTCCTCGTAGATGCCGCATGGTGTCTGGTAATCTGGATTCTGACTATCCGGATTGTCGGCAAAGAACTCGGGGAAGACGACCTTGTCCGAAAACGCGCAGCCGACGGGAAACGTGTCGCCGACGACGGCCCACTGCGGCTCGCCGAACAGGCACAGGACCTTGCCCAGGTCGTGGATCAGGCCGGTCAGGATAAACCAGGGCGGATGCCCGGCCGCCCGGATCGCCTCCGATGTCTGCATCAAGTGCTCGATCTGGCTCAGCTCCGTGTCCGGATCGCTGTCATCGACGAGGGTGTTGAGGAATTCCAGCGCCTCCCAGATGCCCATCTGCCGTTTCCGCAGCGGCAGGAATTCCCGCTTTTTCGCCAGCACAAAATCGAGGGTCTGATGGCGGTGATTGAGCCGGTAGAATTCGCGGACTCCGGGCCGGACTTCCTCGCGATAATTGCGAAAACCTTGTTCCTTTTTGGTCGGAATGATTGCGGTTTGCATTACATCACCTTGCTAGCCGAGAACGAAAGATCAATCCGTTGGATAGTCCTTCAGCAATGTTTCCAGATCGCTGTAATCATAAGGTGGCCGCTTACGGACTGCCAAGACGTCGACCAATTCATCGCTTTCGGAAATGGCGTAGACAATTCGCCAACGATTCAAGCGGAGGCGGCGTACTTCGGCTTGAATGTCCGGGACATCCAGGATTTTGCTTTTCGGGGGCCGAGGTTCATCCGCAAAAGCATCAACCGCTTTGCGAACGCGCTGCCGAACCGCGCCGGGGAGTTTCTTCATCTCCTTCCATGCAGCCGGCGTGATGTACACCGTGTAGGGTTTCACGCCAATTGGTCCTTAACCTTGTTCCATTCCAGCCAGCCCGCCCGCTTGCGATTGCCTTTCGCGGCTTTCAAGTTGGCGAATGCGTCTTTCGCGATGCCGACATCTTCAAGCGT
>Ga0306920_100004438_pt1 | contig 17975 bp, 10 predicted proteins | sample flu12Cox44000170_FD_204666 | JGI IMG/M metagenome (GOLD analysis project Ga0306920, IMG submission 204666) | Lab enrichment of tropical soil microbial communities from Luquillo Experimental Forest, Puerto Rico - flux4day.12C.oxic.44.000.170 (v2)... | ecosystem: Environmental > Terrestrial >... | reverse complement strand
GACTTTATCAATCTCAGTAATGATGTCCTGACGGCGCGTTGGTCCACGACGCATGGTAAATTGCGCGGAGTTTCCACGCCCGGATCTCCTTCGCTGGTCGTTATCCCTGTATCCGAGAATGCTTTTTCTGTCGTCTTCGGAGACGGACGGATTCTGACTTCGGCCACGATGACAATTACGGATGGCCCTCGAGTCGAAGAGCTCTTGGCCGAACCAGATGCGGCGAGTATGGAAGAGCATTTCGCCGGCAAACGAGTGGTCCTTAGCCTTGAGGATTCGGTCAGCAAGCTAGCCGTGCTCTGGTCCGCTATTTTGCGTGACGGGGATAATTATTTCAGGCAGCAAATCACGCTTTCTTCGTCCAAGAACGAATTTATCCGCGAAGTACGGCTTGTCGATTCTCGATTGCCCGGCGCACACGTGGAGGGTTCGGTCAAGGGGTCACCGGTGATTGCAGGACAACTTTTCCTCGGTTTTGAACACCCTTTGTCTCGATGCTCGGTGGAAAAAGAGCAGGTCCGTTGCTCGATTGACCGTGAGTTACCGCTCAAGGCGGGACAGAGTGTGACCTATTCGTCGGTAATGGGTATAGCCCCGGTCGGCCAGATGCGGCGAGCCTTCTTGAATTACGTGGAACGCGAACGCGCTCATCCGTATCGGCCCTTCCTTCATTACAACTCGTGGTACGACATCGGCTATGGAAATTCTTACGACGAAGCGGCCGCCTTGAATGTTATCAACACGTTTGGGGAAGAACTCACTCGGAAGCGCAAAGTGAAACTGGACTCCTTTCTCTTTGACGATGGTTGGGATGACCCACAGACGTTGTGGGGCTTCCATGCCGGTTTTCCCAACGGTTTTTCACCCTTGAAAACTGCCGCCGCGAAGTATGGAGCCGCACCGGGCGTCTGGTTTTCTCCATGGGGCGGGTACGAAGAGGCCAAAGCAAAAAGGCTCACGTACGGGACGCAACAAGGATTTGAAACCAACGAGGGTGGATTTGCCCTTTCCGGGCCGAAATACTATGCGCGATTTCGCGAAGTCACCCTTGATTTCATTCGAAAATATGGAATTAACCAGTTCAAGGTTGATGGCACAGGCAATGTAAACTCTGTTTTCGGGGAGAGTGAGTTTGACAGCGACTTTCACGCAGCCATCAGTCTGATCCGGGAATGGCGGAGCCTAAAACCAGACATTTTTATTAACCTCACCACAGGTACGTATCCTTCGCCTTTCTGGTTGCAATATGCCGATTCGATTTGGCGTGGTGGAGAAGACCATAGTTTTGTAGGGGTCGGACCATGGCGTGAACGTTGGATCACGTATCGTGATGCAGACACTTATAAGGGCATCGTCCAGCGAGGCTCCTTGTTTCCCCTAAATTCCGTGATGTTGCACGGGATTATTTTCGCGCGGCACGCTGAACACTTGCGTGATGACCCCGAAAAAGCATTCGTGAACGAGGTTCATTCGTACTTCGGTTCCGGCACACAATTGCAGGAGCTATACATCACGCCCGCTCTGCTGTCGAACGAGAACTGGGAGGATCTGGCGGAGGCGGCAAATTGGTCGCGCCGCAACGCCGCCATCCTTGCCGACACGCATTGGGTTGGAGGCAATCCAGGCAAGCTCGAAGTGTATGGTTGGGCCGCCTGGTCTCCGGAACGAGGAATTCTCACTCTCCGAAACCCCAGTGACCATCCGCAAAGTTTTTCCCTCGATGTTGCTCGAGCATTCGAATTGCCCCGGGGAGCCCCACTCAGCTTTGTGGCTCATTCGCCCTGGCGACAGAACAAGCAGGAGGAACCGACAAAACTCACTTCTGGCGAGCCGCATAGTTTCGATCTAGCCCCGTTTCAGGTGCTCAATCTCGAAACCATACCTGCGCCGTAGCCGGAAGGAATGCAGGAAGCCGAGGGCCAGAGGTTTCGTTTACATTCTTATTATTTCTTTTTCTTTCGCTTTTCGATACACTTTGTCCGGTGAAACCCCCTACTCATGCAGCGTGCGATAAGATGCAATTGCGACGTATCTCGGCTCTCTCCCTTCTTTTCTTATTTTGTTGTTCCTTGCCCAGTTGCAAAAAGACGGAGCGGTCTGCGACGACCCCCGCCGCGAAGTCGCTGATCGAAGTTGGACAATCCGCCCAAGGTGTGACCGCCCGCACGCTTTCTTCGGAGTTCCGGCTGTCTCCCTCCGGTGTTCTTACAGCTTCTCTCCAGAAGAATGGTTCCGCAATGTCCCTCGACGACGCTCTACTCGACACCTCTCAAGTCGTTACCATCGCGAAGAAGGATTTCCCAGGACTTGAGCTCGACGTCGCGCATGCCCAGGTTCGCGAAACCACAGGAAAACTTGGCGAACTTGGAAGACACATTGAGGTCCATGGCAGGATTCCCAACACGGATCTCGAGGAAACTCTGACCCTCGAAATCTACGATGCTTTCCCAAATCTCGGCCTCCTCTCCCTCAGTTTGCGCAACCGTGGACAACAAGACCTAAGCCTGGCTACGGTCACCTTGCAGCGCCACCACTTTGCCTATCCCACGGCGGATACCGGCCCGCCTCCTCTTTGGACCTTCGAAGGCTCCAGCTTGAAATGGGGCAAAGACGAAATCTTCCCGATGCCGGCGAAATTCTCCCAGGAAAATCCCTTTGGCGCACCTGTGCCGACGAAAGATGACCTCGGCCACGTCGGTGGCGGCATCCCGGTCGTTGCCTTTTGGAGCCGCAACGTCGGCGAAGCCATCGGACACGTTGAAACCCTTCCCCTCACACTGTCGATCCCGATTCAAACCACGGCCGACGCCCGTGTGGATACGTCCATCCGTATTCCCGCGAACATCACCCTTAAACCGGGGGACATTTTTTCCACTCCGCGCACGTTCCTGGCCGTCTATTCCGGCGATTTCTATGCTCCGCTCAGCCTCTGGTCCAACGTTCTCGAGAAAGAAGGGCTCACCCGGCCTCGCAACAACGATGAAAACTATGCGGTCAGTTGGTGCGGCTGGGGCTACGAATTCGGAGTAACCCCGAAGCAGATGCTCGACACGATTCCGAAACTCAAGGAACTTGGTATCCACTGGGCCACGCTTGACGATGGCTGGTTCAACAACTACGGCGATTGGCAGCCAAACTCCCCCAACTTTGCCGGCGACGCTATTCCGGATATGGTCCGCAAGTTTCACGACCAGGGGATGAAGATGCAGATCTGGTGGCTTCCCCTAGGCGTGGAAGATGGCCATTTCGGCTACAGCGGACGCAAATTTGTTGTTTCCGATGTGGTGAGGGAGCACCCCGATTGGCTGATTCTCGATCAAACAGGAAAGCCTGCCCGGATGGCGCGCAACCTGGCCACGCTTTGCCCCGCGGTTCCCGAAGTACAGGCCTACTACAAAGAGGTCACGCAGCGTTTCATCCGCGATTGGGGCTTCGACGGCCACAAGCTGGACAACATCTGGTCCACGCCACTTTGTTACAACCCCAAGCACCATCATGAGTCTCCGTATGATTCCGTTTACGCCATGGGCGACGTCTACAAAATTATTTTTGAAACTACGCGCGCGCTTAAGCCAGACAGCGTCACTCAGAGCTGCCCCTGCGGCACACCGCCAAGCCTGGCGTGGTTCCGCTACATGGATCAAGCCGTAACGGCTGACCCCGTCGGCTCCATTCAGGTTCGACGCCGCATAAAAATGTACAAAGCTCTCCTTGGCCCACGCGCCGCTATTTACGGCGACCACGTTGAGCTCACGCAGCTCAACAATGCCTTTACCGGCAAAGAAGAGGACGTTGGCGACGATTTTGCTTCCACGCTTGGTACTGGCGGGGTTCTCGGCACCAAATTTACCTGGCCCGATTACGGCGCGAAGTTCAAAAACGTTTACTTAACCACGGAAAAGGAATCTCATTGGAAAGAGTGGATCGAACTGTACAACCAGAAAATGCTCTCCAAGGGAAATTTTCTTGATCTTTACGTTTATGGCTTCGATTATCCCGAAGCCTATGCCATCGAAAAGGACGGCCTGTATTACTATGCCTTTTATATGCCGGACAAATTGAAGGCGGGCCACAAGGATCTGCGGGAAGAGCAAAGCTTCAGTGGAGAGGTGGAACTACGGGGCCTGCCGGCAAAAAAATTCCATGTGACGGATTACGTGAATCACAGGGATTTCGGCGTGGTTACGGGTCCTACCGCTAGAGTGAAGACAGAATTCACCGGGTACCTGCTTTTAGAAGCGGCGCCCGTTCCCTAACTAAGCAAGGCAAACCTAGCGGATAATGGTTCGCGTTGGGGGACTCGAAGAGGTACCACTTGTTGCGTGCTTCCGTATAAAAGCGTCGCGGTGGACAGCATCCCGAAATGCCTCCGTACCCCCGGCGCGAGTCACGGAGAGCGCGCCGGCGATGTTCGCAAACTTCAGGCACTCTTCCACTTTTGCGCCGCGAATAAATTGGTGAATGAACCCGGCGTCAAACGTGTCGCCAGCCCCGACCGGATCCGCCACGTCCACGACGGGCGGAAACCCCACATGTTTTTCTTTTCCGACTCGCGCCACGGCCCCTTGCGAGCCACGCTTGACCACCAGCACCGGGACTTTTTGTGAGAGAATCTCGGCCGCCCTGTCAACCTCTTCTGTTTGAGCCAGCTTGCAGGCTTCTCTCTCATTGGGAAGCAGCACATCAACGTATTTCAAGAGCAATTGAATATCTCCGGACCACCGGCCTTCCGGATCGTCGTTTGTATCCAGAGAAGTCGTCAACCCAGCTTCTTTGGCCTTCCGGAATATTTCAATCAGGTGGGGCCGCAGACCCTTTTGCAGGAAGTAGGACGATAGATGCAAATGCCTTGCGTTAAAAACATAATTAAGATCCAATTCGCGCTCGCTCATTCCGTGCATCGCCCCGGGGTAGGTCAGGATGTAACGCTCTTTCCGTTGTGGCAGGATCACTGTTAGCCCGGTTGTCTTCCCTTTCAATTTGCGCACGTGCGACAGGTCAACGCCGCTTTCACCCAGTCGCTGTATGCAAATTTCTCCGAAAGGGTCGCTTCCGATGCACGAACTGAAGCCGACTCTGTTCCCCAGAAGCGCCAGGTTGTGCGCAAAAATAGCCGAGGAGCTCCCCAACGTGATGCTCAAATCGTTGGCAAGGTGCTCGCGTTCCAGGATCAAGTTCTGCGGGAGCCCGTAAAAAATCAGGTCGAGATTCAGTTCACCGATCACACTGACTTCAAAAATGGCCAAGAGTTCTTCTCCTTCGCCCTTAGTTCAGGATTACGACGCGCGTCAGATTCTTAGGATGATCGGGATTCAAACCCTTGCTTATACCCGTAAAAAAACCGATCAACTGGGACGGCACCGTATAGGGAGCCAGCAGAGCCAACTCTTGCGCATTCATATTCAACTCAATCACAAGATCGCTGGCTTTTCGCACACTTCCAGTAGCCTTATTGCAGACAGCGATGACTACGCCACCCAGTTCTTTCATTTCCGCCAGGACTTCGGTCTCCGCCTGCTGCCCTGAGTCGCTGAGGAAGAAAGTCAGGCAAGTTTCCGGACTTACAATGGCCTTAGGTCCATGCCGGAATTCCAGTGTGTGAAAGAATTGACTATAGGAGCAGGACATTTCCATCACCTTCAGCGCAGCCTCCCGGGCAATCCCGTGGAAGGGCCCTTGACCCAGGAAGACATAGTCTGCAAACGAGTGCCTTACGACAAATGCTTCGATTTCCTCCGCCATTGCAGGAATCCGCGGTGCGAACTGCTCCGCCATGTTTCGTAGTCCTTCGATGAACTTAGGATAGGCCGCTTGCCTCGCTGCCAGTAGTTGCAACGCCAGCAACATGCTGGTAAACGACCTCGTCATCACAGTACTTTTCTCGTCGGCCGTTCGCAGTACGATGGTGACGTCGCACTCCGCCTCCAAGGCACTGTTCTCGGCGCATGTGATTCCTACTGTCGGAACGCCAAGTTCTTGCCGCAGCGTGTTCGCTGCACGAATTGCCTCCGAAGTTCTTCCCGAACGCGAAATCACCACTGCCTGGACGTCCGCTCCGCCTGCCTTGCTTAGTCCCGAATACAGAAGCACTTCTGAAGCCGGCAGCGCCCTGGCCCGTTGCCCCGTCAGGAGCGACCAGGACAAGGCGGCCGCCTCCGCGAGGTAGAAACTCGTGCCGCAGCCGACAAACAACCACTCTTGCCGATTCTCCGCCGTATCGAGAATTCGTTGCACAATCGGGCTGCTGTCTAACTCATGGAGTACCGCTTGCCAGACCGCGCCCTCCGAAAGGATTTCGTTCCATGTATCCGCGTTCCGATAGTATGTCTTGTCGGTCGTCATGACTCTTCTTTCTGAACAAGCGCAAATCACTAGATCTCTAAACGACGGTTACCTTGATATTTGCTTTGCGAAGTGCTTTCAGGTCCGTTCTCGAGATGTTCCGGTCCGTAATGGTTTCATGTACCGCGGAGGTGGGCAGGATGAGCGACAAACTGCGTTTTCCGAACTTGCTCGAATCGCATACCACGACCGTCCGCCGAGCCGATTCCGCCATCGCACGGTTCACCCGCGCCTCCAACAGGTTCGGCGTGGTAAGACCGTAGCGAACATCAAATCCGTCCACGCCTAGAAAGAGCAAGTCCGCACTCAACCTACGCAGGGATTCTTCAGCCAGCGGCCCGACCAGCGAGAACGAGTTTTGCCTCAGCACTCCGCCGGTCAAAATGACTTCGACGGGCGTGTCCGCCAGTTCGGCGGCGATATTTGTGGCGTTTGTAATGATCGTAAGGCTCTTGAAATGGCGACAGGCGCGCGCAATTGCTGTGGTTGTCGTTCCAGAATCCAAAATGATCACCTGCCCGTGCCGGACCATGTGGGCAGCGGCGGCGGCGATCCGAATTTTTTCCTGTCGATGAAGCCGCTCTTTCTCTTGCAGCGGGCTGTCCTTGAGTGCACCCGTCTTCTTCGGTAACGCTCCCCCATGAGTCCGTTCCAGCTGGCCCTCATGATGCAAGAACTCCAGATCCTTGCGGATTGTTATCAGCGAGGTCCTAAATCGTCTGGAGAGATCTCCGACGAGCACGCGCCCGTCCGTCAGCACCAGATCTAATATTGCCCTGCGCCGCTCTTCGCTCAGCATGCGCCCATCTTTCTTTCAACATTCTGGCGTTTGTCTTCGCCAGCCTGAAAACCACAGGCTTTCGCATAGATGTCTAAGACTTCCAGGATCTTACTGTGGATTAGATCGAGCGGACGCTTTTGTAGCCGGCCTTCACGGATCGCGGCGGCCTGATTGGGCAAGTACTGACTAACGAGCGGCAAAGGAGCGGGATTTTCCGAAAGGTTTCCAAGTAATTGCTTGAGTGCGGCGGCGACCGCCGGCTGGGGCCAATAATATCGTGACCGGTCGCTGTAACTATACTTGCGCGCAAACTGTATTGCTTCGTCGTCTCCGTGGTAGTAGGCACTCCAGTGGCTCGCATCGCCCAGCATCGCTTGCTCCAGCGCTTCAGCTACGCGAGAGAGCGTATTCTTCCTCTTTGATCCAAGCCATTCCCGTTCGATCGAAGCCAAGGCAAACACGGCTTCCCGGAACGCAAACGTGAGCCACGGCCCCACCTTCAAAATTGCGAAATGATCCTGAACCATGTGCCGCAAAGCGGACAGGGTCTGGAAATCCGTCGAATGTGCCTCATAAGCACGTTTCCACCTCGCGCGGGCATAACGCGAAAGTAGCCGGGCCCTTTCGCGGTTATATGGCAATATTCTGTCGTACCCAAACTCGACGCCTGGCTGAACCACGACGGCGATCACCCTCTCCCAGGCGCCCTGCAATTTCCGCGAGGAGAAAGCGTTTTTCGCCAGCTCCAGAGTTCGCCCCAGATCCACAGTTTTCGTTGTCTCGGAAACTCGCATCTCAGCTTGCTCGCCACCAGGGACCGGAACTTCCGTGCCAATCACGTAGAGCGGCGCGGGTGATCCTGGCGGAAGCTCTTGATAGGCGTCTTCCGCGGCCTTGCACAACTCCGCCGCCCGGGCGCTTACCGCTTCCTCTGCTAACGGCTTGCGCCGGTCTCCTGGATCATCGGCACAATGCATGCTCGCATCCAGGTGAATCTTGGTATAACCCGCGACTATGCAGCTCTTCACGAGGTCGCATGCCTTTCCCATTGCGCTGTCTGCCTTTTCCGCGCGCCAAACGTGGGGCCCAAGGTGATCTCCACCCAGGAGGATGTTCTCCGGCGGAAATTTCATCTCACGTGCAAGAGTGCTTACGAATGCAGCAAAATCACGAGGAGTCTGTCCTGCATAGCCACCAAACTGATTGACCTGGTTGGAAGTCGACTCGATGCACAACAGGCTGCCATCTCGCGACGCTTGCATCATTCCAGCTTCCAGGACGTAACGATTTGCAGAACAGATCGAATAAATTCCGGCCTGCGCTCCAGCATGGTTTCGAGCCAAGATTCGCAGCAATTCCGACGTTGCGGATTTACCCCGGGTCCTCCCGCTCTTTGGCTTTGCTTCTTTTGTTAGGAGAGGCATCTTGGCCTTTAATCTTTTCCGGCGACCCACATTACAGCCCCACGGTCGACGCCGGGCAACATAAACTCCACCTGGTCGCCTTTATGCACCCCTCGCAACGTTTGGGCTTCCCCGAGGAAAGGAAGAAAGGTCATGGACTCACCCATCGTTGCCGGTATCTGCAGCTTGATCCCTTCCTGTCGTGTGGGCACAGCTACTTTGCCCGGCACCAAGCCTGCAAAATTGGCAAGAAACACGTGTGGTGCCCCAGCCACAAGAGCGAAATTCGCGGCCAAAGTTGGCGGCGCATCGAGTCGGATCTCACTGCTCAGTTCCAAAGCCTGAAGAAACTCTTTGGGCATTGTCTCTGCCGCAGCGGGAAAATTGCTTTGTGCCTCTGCGTAGTAGGTTTTTCCCGGGCAGGTTTTAATCCGCACGACTCGCGGGGATTGCGCGAGTTGCGTCGAGTCGTCACCTGTGATTACAACCCGGCCTCCTTTTTCCACGAATTGCTTGAGCGCCAGCCTTTCGGGGCCACTCAAGACAGTCACGCTTGGAAGGACAAGCAATTCTCCCCGAAAAGCAGCAAGTGTTCGCGGTGTGACAACTTGAAACTCGCGATGCGCCTGCAGCAGCAGCAAGAGCGTGCCCCGGTAAGAGGGCAAAAACTCTTTCGCGTTGTAATCCCGGCTCTTCGGAGAAAAATAGACGGCCACCGGGTGCAAGGGGGACCTCGGGAGATAAAGCGTCTTCTCGTTGCTCTGGATCCATTCAAAGATGTTTCTCCGCGTTACTTCGTCATTTGACCCAGCCATGGAATGCCCCGGCGCATCCCAAAAGCTCGCGCCAGCCATTACCTCGGACATGGCCAGATTTTTCATGGCGTCTCGCGGGTCCACTCCCTTGTCCCCATCCCACGAGTAATTCAGGATCCACGTGGCTTTGCCCTCCGCAAAGGCGCGAAAAGTCAGCATCCCCACCTGATACAGAAACCAGTCTAGTTGCGTCCGCGAGGAGGCCGTGTGTTCGCCGCTACCAAATTCGTACTCGTGCGCGATCGCGTCTACCACGCCGTACATGCTGTAGACATCCGCACCCACGCGCGTCGATTCTTCCTCGATACCCGGATAAATCTCCGGAATCACCATAATGCTCGAGTTCACACTGCGCGCCTGTTCTCGAATTTCTTGCATGAACTCGGTAAATGTCTCAATCCGGAAATCGATCCACTTTTGAAAGTTCGCATCCTGAAAATCCCCGAGCTGCCTTAGATCGTGCCTGGCGTCCAGCCCGGTCTTCTGCTTGAACACAGCCACCGTCGCGTCATCAAAACTCGCCCAGGAGTCTTCCCAACCGTCAAAATGGGTCATCCAATACGGAATATCCACGTAAATTCCGTCGATCCCCGTTCCCGCAATCTGTCGCACACGCTCCATGTAAGTCTTTCGCCACTCCTTTGCGTACGGACTGACCCAAACATCTTCATCGCCGGGGCGAATCCAGAACGCTGCCCCCGATGTAAACACGGCAGGTTCGCCCGTGATTTTTCGCTGCAACCATTCGGGGTGATCCTTTACCACCGAGTGCGCCGCCTTGTCGGCATTCGCGGTGATGCACTCGGTTCCGGCTATGTATACAAACGATTTGTTTCCCGCTTTGTGGGCGAGCTCGGCGATTCTGCGAATGGCCTCGAGTTTTGCGGTGGGATCCAGGTAGCTCTCGTATCGGCCGGGAATATCGTTATCCACCTCGATTCCGTACACATGCGTTTCCCGCGCGTTGCGGATAATCTCCTCGGCATTGTCTGCTTTTAGCCCGTAGGCCCCGATGCGAACGAAGTGCGTCCAATTCAGCTTCGGTTCTTCATTTGGCGCGACCGCTGAGGAAGCGCCAACAATCAGCAGGAGGGCCAATGCGAGTCGCGTCATTCGGGTGGTTCGTTCGCTCCGCGCGCGATTGGCTCGCCCGGGGCTCACGATTGCAGCCCTCCGGTCTCTGAAACATTTAATCCAGCTGTCGCGCGCAAACTGAGGCTGCCATCCGCATTCAAGCTCTGCTTACAAGCCCAGCGAACGGGATAACGCTGCCCTTTTACTTCTAGCTCTGCCTTGAGCCGCAGCCCCTGCCATTTCGTGTCCTTTGGCAGCGGCAGTAGAGCCTGTCGCACATGACCCGGCATGGGATAGCCGGGATCCAGAAATCCCGCGCAAAGCTCCTGGCCGGAGGCCGTGCTCACCCTGATCCGCAACGCGCCTGGAACGCCGGCAATGCCGTCATTCACAAAGCCCACGATCAATCCAGGGGCCCCCCGCTCTTCGTACGTCCATATCCAGGATGGCCTAACGCGGTAACCGACCGAGCGAGCCAAATGGTCGAGTGCACTCGGGTAGGCCCGATAATAGCGCTCCAGGCCCGCCGCCGAGATGCGATGCCAATTCCAGAGGGAAAAATAATTTGCACCGACATCCTTGGCATGGGCGACCACATTGTCCGTATAGGTAACGCCCTCGTCGACATGCAAACTCTTAGGAGAACCGTCTGACATTCCCACTTCGATCGAAGCTCCTATCCACGGCGGGCGGTTGCCGAGTGCTTCGATCTGCTCGTTCTCAATAAAAATCGTGTCGGTCCTCAGCCAATTGTTGCTTCGAATCGTCCGGTCCACAAGCTCGGAGTTTCCCACCTTGCTGAAGTCAGGTTGCGTATTGGTCGTTAGTGGGGTTTTCGTCCACCGCGTGGCTTGAACCTCAAACATTTTTACAAATGTGTTTTCGGCGATCGTGTAGTCAGGAAAGGGATTTTTTTCTAGAGGCCAGGTATGGCCTTCGCCCCAGAATCCGTACATACAGGTATCCACGTACTCCACTTGAGGATGCCCGTCATAGGCATCCGCCAACAAATCCACCAGCTCACCAAAGGCAGACTGAAACGAGGGATCGTCGTAGCGTGGCTCTTCGCGCATTCGTCCTTGCCACTCGCCGAGTTTCACGAACGGCACTTTCTGCCGGACAAATTCCGGCAAGGCATATCCGGGGATGTCCGGATTACTGACCATGATGCGAAATCCAATGCGCTTGTCATATTGCTTTGCTAGCGCAAACGCGGCACGCCACAGTTCGTTAGGCGCCAGACTTCCGGGCCGTTGCTGCACATCCTTCCAATTCAGGCGAATGTACAGCTTCGTTCCGAGGGAGAACTTGACCAGAGCCTCCAGGGCTGATTCGAGCGTTTGTCCTTCGTTTCGGAGTAGGCCTGTCTCGTCGCAAAGATACGTAACCAATCCTATTCCGTAGTTCGGCACCACCTCTTCAGAGGGAGTCAATGCCATCACAACGGTCCAGCTTGGATAGAGGTCCGACGGAAAAGGGCCTTGGTTGAGGCGATCCCGAACGGCCGGCCCCGAGCCAAAATCGTATTTGTCAAAATTGTGCGGCGGAACGTAGGCCGCGGCCACCCCCAACACACCGGTACTCATAAATTCGCGGCGTCGCATCCGTTCCGCCCGCATCCCTAGAATTCGAATCGTAAGCCAAGCTGCATTCTTCGCGGCGAGTTCGCTTGCGCGGTCACTTGACCAAAGGTACTGCCAGTGGTGGGATCTCCTGGTATCCCCGGCGTCCATCCCACCCCAGGGAAGCCAAACCGCGGCGTGTTGGTGAAATTGAAGGCTTCCGCCCGTAATTGCAGAGTCATCCCTTCATGGACTTTGAACTGCTTCATGAGTGACAAGTCCCAGTTATGGATGCCATCCGCTCGGATACTGGAATAATACCGCGGCCCATTTCCGGGATTTTGGTCGCCTGGGTCCGCGAAGCAGTTTGGGTTAAGCACAGAGGTGTTATATCCGACACCCGAAATGAGGCCATTGGCTGCGGCTGTGTGATAACTGAAGCCGCTGCTCAGTTGCGAGCAGGTCACGTTCGGCCTCTGGTTTCCATCCTGAAGTCTTCCAGCAGCCATCACCACAGGCAACGGCTGGCCCGTCTGGTACGTGGAGATACCGGAAAGTTGCCATCCTCCGACAAAACCATCAAGCACGCGGTTCATGTCACTACCGATCCACAAGCCCCGGCCTACGGGAATATTGAAAATGACCGCGGCTACCAATCGGTTCGTCGCATCGTTCGCGCTGATCGCCCACTCCTTATTCAGGCGGTCAAGTTGCTGTGGGTTGCCCACGGTGACCGACCCCACGGTATTCAAAGCGCCGACGAAAGCATTTGCTCCAATGGAGGAGTCGTCCATAGCCTTTGAGTAGGTGTAATTCCCTTCGAAACTGAAATAGTGATTCATGCGCTTCTGGAATCGCACCTGTAGCGAGTTGTAAATCGAGTTCGCCCCGAAGTTAGGCAACGCCTGAAACGTCCCGGCGAACTGCGGATACGGCCTCAAGAGGTAGTAAAGAGGCACCTGGCTCTGCTGCTGGTAGATGGAGGCCGGTTCGTTGAACATCGCGCCGTTAAAGAATGCATTAAATGGATTGGGAACCAGGGTGTTTTGAAGATAATTGCTCACGCAACTGTCCGTGCCGGAATCGCAGTTAGGGTCTAGGGCATGTTGCTGTGCTGAGATTTGGGCTAGCAGGTCCGAAGAAATGAAATTGCGGTTTCGCGTGCTCGAATAGCCGCCCCAAGGAAGATGCGTGCTGCGATTCGCGGAATAATCCACGCCGATGGTGATTTCCCAGGGAAACAGGTGTTGCACGCCAATATTCCACTGGTAGATGTCCGCAGCCTTGGCTTGTTCCAATCCCACGTTATTAGGATTGTCATAGCCCCACAGCGCTAACGCTCCGTACTTTTGCCCCTCTGGAACAGGCAAACCAGTTGGGAAAGGATTCGAGAGCGTAACCGCGCCGTTCCGAGTTACGTTGCCGTCGTTCGAGAAGAACGGGTTTCCACTCGCACTGTACACAGTCCCTGGATACTGAAAGTTTGTCGCCACACTCATCCCATAATAGATTCCCGCTCCACCGCGGATAACGGTGTTTGGTGTCAAGGAGAACGCAAAGCCTAAACGAGGTGCGACATTGTTGCGATCCGTGGGTACACTTCTCCCCGTGCCGTTCTGGATAGGATAAATCGTGGTGCCTTTCAATTCCGTCGGGACGAGCGTGTTAGGATCGAGTCCCGATGGCAGTGCGACGGAAATACCTGTATCGGCTGTAAAGTCGCTATATTGCTGGAGGTTATGCCGCGTGGTGTATGGCGAGCTCCATTCGTATCGCAATCCAAAGTTGATGGTCAGTCGCGGGGATATCTTCCAGTCGTCCTGTACATAGATTCCTGTTTCATAAGACTTGTCCGCAACCGAAGGAACAATATTAATCAAACTTCCGGAGGTATCAGCCCAACCCATCAGCATGGTCGCAAACGAGTTTCCCTGCGATGAATCATTCGTAGAAGGCGACGGGCCAGTAATGCTCTGCGGGAAGTAAAAGAATCCGGTTGGGTAGTTGGGCTGCCAAAAATTGTTGAAGAACTGGCGCTGTTCAAACCCAACCTTAATCGTCTGGGATCGGTGCACCCAGGAGAGAGAAGAGGAGTAGGAATACAAAGTGTGCGCAAAACTCGTGTTCGTGCAGCATTGCGTGTACATCGAAAGCCAGTTGTTCGTACCATCCACCATTATCGAAGGCATGCGGTCCAATCCATTCGCTTGTGCCATGTAGGCCGGGAACCCGGCCGCTTCCAGGGTTGATGGCGTCATGACTGGATTGACGGGAGAGTCGGCTCGGTCCACAGCAAACCTGTTGACCCACACGAGTGTGGGGGTCACCGACCATGTGTATTCCAGACCAATGTTTTGTACGTTTGTGGGTTCAGAAAATCCGTCATTGAAAGATCCACTGCCAAGCACAAAAGGTGTCGAAAGGGTTGAATGCAGGCGGCTGTAACGGGCCGTGAAGCGCTGATTCTGTCCGAATTGTTGATCCACTTTAACGTCAAATTGATAACCCGGAGAAGACGTGAGAACAGCCTGAAGGAAGTTATTCACCGTGGGGTCCGCCAGCCCGGTAACATTCGGCTCCGGATAGAAGCTGAGGAGTTTTTTTCCCACCGGATCAATATTCGTTATCTGATTGTTGGTCAGTGGCGCTCTAGTACAACTGGGGTCATTTAGTGGTAAACAATTGAAGGGGTCATAGAGTTGCGTCGAGATTTGGGAAAAATCGCCATTTCGCATCTGATCGGTCGGAACCGTGCCCTGAATGACGACCGGATCGTTTTGCCGCACTTTCTCAAAATCTACGAAGAAAAAGGTTTTCTCCTTCCGAATCGGGCCACCGAGCGAAAAACCGTATTGATCGCGAACGTGATCTGGCCGGGCTTGGCTGGCAGCGTTCAGGAACCAGTTGTTGGCATCCAACACCGCGCGCTGCAAATACCACCATCCGCTTCCGTGAAACTTGTTAGTGCCGGACTTCAGCACCAAATTCACAACCGTTCCGCCGTTATTCCCGTACTCAGCCGAGAAGCTGTTGTTTTCAACTTTGAACTCCTGAACGATCTCCACCGACGGCTGGTAGTAAACGTTGGAAGTCGCTCCCTCGCCCTGTTCTGGCGCGCTGGTCAACGCGCCATCCATGCGCACTTCCGCGGTCGCGTTGCGCTGCCCATTGGATACGAAGTTTGTCCCGGACGGATAAGAATCCGTGATGCCCGATCCTGTAGTCTCTGTGACGCCACCGGCGAGAAAGACGAGTCCGAACAGGCTGCGATTGATGAGAGGGATATCTTTCACGTATTCATTCGTGACGTCTGTCCCTAGCGTAGCGTTGCCGGTATCCAAGAGTGGCGCTTGCTCCGTGACCATTACACTCTCGCTTACGGCTTTCGGCGACAAAGTGAAATCCAACGTCGCCTGCTGAGCTACCGCGAGGATCAGCCCCTTGCGCTCCTGCGGCGCCAGATTTGCCGCGTCTACCCGGATGGCGTAGGTCGATGGGCGCACTCCTGTGAAAACATAGATTCCGCGGCCATCTGTGTCGTGGGTCACTGTCACGTTCGTCCCCTGTTCGGTGAGCGTGACCTTAGCCCCGGGGATTACCGCCCCGGACGAATCGTGTACAACACCGGTCAATTGCGCCGTATAGGTAGACTGCGCCGACAACGGCGGTACTATGCTGGCTCCCGTGAGGAAAAGAGCGAAGGCGAGTGCTCGGCACGCCGCCAACCTGCTTGGACCTATCCTCTGCATCCCACACCCCCCCTGCAGTGCTTGAAGTTTTCCCGGAAAAACGTCGCCTTTCGGCTACTTTCGCTTTCTTTCTTTTACTTTCTTTCCCTTCCCCTGTCAACCGGTTCTCTCCACAACCACGCTTTTTGTGGACCTGGATTGTTCCATGGATTTCAGGAAATAATGGTCGAATGACAGGCGGCCAAGAGGGGAGAGTCCGAGGACTGCTCCAAAAACCAGTGGTGCACCATGCCCGCACAACCCTGATGCTAAGAAGATTGAAAATCGTGGACGTTGGCTTGCCCTTACTAGATAGCTGCGACGGCCCAGCGCCGCCGAATCATCCATTCCGCTAAAATTAGATTCGGTACCCAGCACAGCCACGAAATCGGAACGTAAGCGCGTAAAAACGGCCAATGCATCACAAAAAGCATGAGCGGCAAATAATGCCGTAAGGTTACCGCCGCGAGCGACAGTGAAAAATTTCGGATCATCCACTCGCGATGCTCTTCGATTCGTCCCGCCCTGGCGTAACGGTACGCCATCCAACCCGTGAAGAACCACAACGCCGCTAGAATTCCAAAGCCGAAGTGCGTCACTACGCCACCTGCAGAAAACAATGCCGACCCGAATCCGGCCAGCGAACCGAGCGCCACCGCCAAAAGGTAGATTCGGCCCAACCACCGGTGAAGGGGGAGCTTGCGTATCCGAAGGCGTCGCGAAAATTGCCATGGGCCAACGAGCAATGCAACCGAACCGCCGATGATATGCGCAAGCAGCAACGAATAATGTTCACCGAAGTGGCCGGAGGGCGGGTGGAAGTAGTACTGCGAAGCTACAACCACAACCCCTGCGCACATCAGCGTACAGATCCCCCAACACACCTGCGTGCCGAGGCTTGAACGCTGCACATTCGGTGCAGTCGCCGCGTTCAACGATCTGGGCGAGAGTTCTCTGATCGTGTCCATTCCAAAAATACGGAGAATCGCGCCCTTTTGTTCCATCTCGCAGAAAAAGTCTTTTGTTTGTTGAAGTTTGGTAAGGGCGGTGGGGATCGAATCTACTAACTGCATGGAAACAAGTCATAGGGTGCAGCCTGGCCTTCTAAGGAATTGAAAAGAAAGGAAGGGGATCCCAAGTGCCCCTTAGTGCCCCCAGAAAGTCGACCACCTCACATTCGAACTTGTGCAAGCTTGGGCGAGGATGAACATGGCCTGTTTCTAGCGAAGCGGCTCAATTTGCCGCATGAGGCGAAAGCCTCCCCGGGCTAGATTCGAACTAGCAACCCTTCGGTTAGCAGTTCGGCGGCCCATATCGCTACCCAATGAGATGGTTTGCTATGGTGATAGGAGGAGACGTGGTCACGTCGGACGGCCGATGCTGACCGTAAGCGCGAACGAGAGTGATACGAGGGGGCAGCGGAAATTTCGGTGTGGTGACATCGCTGGGATTCCGGCTGCTTTCTGGCACACCAAATACGTATGTCCCACTACGCCATCTTCGTGGTGGGCGTTAAGTGGTTTCGCGAGTTACCGCTTCAGCTCGATAAGGATTACGTTTAGATCCTGATCGCTCAGGTTCTCCGGCAAATGGCTCCCTGCTGGCATATATAACGTCTCGCCTGCGCGGAAACGATGCTCTTCCGTTTTGCCGTCCGGGAAAGTAAACCTGCAATGGATATCATTCTGGAAAATAGCGACACCGTCCGGATGCGAGTGCATCACCGACTTCTCGTGTGCTCCGTACTTGATGCGGAGCACGCGCACCTGCTCGTTTTCAATCTCAACCTTGTAATGTTTCGGGTCTACTTTGACGGGGTCCTGCACTGCCGTTTGAGATTTCGGAGCTGTTGACATGACTTTCTCCTTTGGTGGGATATGTGGATGCGGTTACCGGGTGAGATTGGAGCGTAGTCCCGAGGCATCGAAGCGTCAAGCGTATACCGATGTTCGATCGCTCAGGCTGCGGGAAGATGTGATGCCTGTGGAAATATACACCGATTTCTCGGAGCCGAAAGATTGACTTCGGTTAATGAATATCGAACTCTGAAATGAAGCGAGTCTTACTTCCTGATTTCAATGAATTAGGAGCCGGGGTTTGAGGGGATTCTTGAACGGCCGGTGAACGAAGATCATCGGGGCCAGTGTAACTTCCGGAACCGTACTTCTGGACCCTTGAGCTGCAAGGGCAGCCACACACAGTCCAGTCAGCATTGAAGTGTGGGCAAAACGACCCGCGGGTGACGTCAACTTGCTGCGAATGAATCTTCA
>Ga0306920_100004436_pt1 | contig 17976 bp, 13 predicted proteins | sample flu12Cox44000170_FD_204666 | JGI IMG/M metagenome (GOLD analysis project Ga0306920, IMG submission 204666) | Lab enrichment of tropical soil microbial communities from Luquillo Experimental Forest, Puerto Rico - flux4day.12C.oxic.44.000.170 (v2)... | ecosystem: Environmental > Terrestrial >... | reverse complement strand
GTCTCCGAATTTACGAATCGTACCAATAGAAGAGCGCCGCGGAATCAAGCGGCAAAGACCTTGCCGACTGCGTAGCACAGCGCGTCAGCGATCAATTCGCCTTCCTCCGGTTTGATCACAAACGGCGGCGCCAGCAAGATGTGATCGCCGCGCGAACCGTCCACGGTTCCCTGTCCGGGATACAGCAATACGCCATTCTCCAGCGCGGCCAGACGGATTTTCTCGGCGATTCCCGCATCTTTAGGGAAAGGCTCACGGGTGTTCTTGTCCTTCACAAATTCAACGCCCTGCAGCAAACCTAGCCCGCGCACCTGCCCCACGTGCGGATGGCTTGCGAGCTTCGCGATAGCTTTGTACAAGCTTTCTCCCGCTGGCGCGACACCTTCAAATAATTGGTGGGCCTCCAAGTAGTCGAAAACGGCATTTCCTGCAGCCGTAGCAACCGGATGCGCTTGATATGTGAAACCGTGCATAAACGTCGCCGTGCCCCTTTCAAAGGCATCGACGATGTGCGGCGCGACCAGCACCGCCCCTAAAGGCGCATATCCGCTGGCGATTCCCTTTCCGGTCAGAATGATGTCCGGCTCGAATCCCCAGTGCGAACTCGCAAACGGTTTACCGGTGCGGCCCATGCCGGTCATCACTTCGTCGGCGATAACCAGGATGCCGTTCTGCCGGCAAATCTCAGCAATGCGCGCGGTGTACCCGTCTACCGCCGGCGCTGCTCCCAGAGTCGCGCCGACCACCGGTTCGAAGAGAAACGCCGCGACCGAAGACGCATCATTGGCGCGCAGAAACTTATCGAGGTCGTCGGCACAGGCAACGTTGCACCCGGGATACGTTTTGTCGAACGGACAGTGGTAACAAAAACAGGGTGCGACGTGACCCCACTCGGGAATCATCGGAGCATATGGCGCGCGGCGACCCACGTTGCCACTGACGGACATCGCTCCAAGCGTACTGCCATGATAGCTCTGTTTGCGCGAGACCACGCGATAGCGCAAGGGTTGCTTGGTCTCCAGAAAATATTGCCGTGCCAGTTTGATCGCTGTCTCCGTGGCTTCCGACCCGCCGGAAGTGAAGTACACGCGGCCACCATTGCGAAAGTTCGCCGGGGCGATCGCCAGCACGCGCGCAGCAAGTTTTTCCGCCGGTTCCGAAACAAATTGCGTGGTATGGGCGAACGCGATCTTGGAAGACTGTTCGGCCATGGCGCGGCCAATCTCCGCGATACCGTGTCCAATACTCACGACCGCCGCTTGCCCGGAGGCATCGAGATAACGCCGTCCGCTCGCATCGACAATCCAGCAGCCCTGGCCGCGAACCGCTACGGGATACGGTTTGCGGAGATTGCGCGAGAAGAGTGAGGTGGTGTGCGTGGCCAACGTCATAGCCGAATTGTAGCAGGAAGGGCCGAAAATCGCGGTTTTCGATGAAACCGGCGACCCGCCAACCTGCTAGCCGGCTTCTGCCGCAAAATCACATCTGTGATACTCTTTCGCGGACTCGGAGAATCCTTTTGCTACGGCGACTTTATTGTTCCTTTTTCCACGTTTTGTTTATTTTTTTGTTTCTGGGTTCGTTACAGACTGGCGCACAAACAGCGCAAAATCCCGCGCATCTGAATGTCGACCTTCGCGATGCTCCCAAACACATTTTCCATGCGAAGTTGTCGCTTCCCGTGCAGCCAGGGCCGCTCACGCTTGTCTATCCGAAATGGATTCCGGGCGAGCACTCGCCGACGGGACCGATCGTCGATTTGGTCGGATTGAGACTTAGCGGGAACGGTCAGGAAATCGCGTGGCGCCGCGATGATGTGGACATGTTCGCATTTCATCTGGAGGTGCCCCAGGGCGTGGACACCCTTCAGGCTTCCTACGATTATCTGTCGCCCGCCGAGGTCAACGGATCACGGGAACATCCGTCGGCAACGCAAAAGCTGGCGGTTCTGAATTGGTATATGGTCACGCTGTATCCCCAGGGATCAAAAGCCGAGGACCTGATTTACGCCGCTACATTGCGGCTGCCACCGGGATGGAAATATGGCACCGCCTTGCCGGTGACAAAGGAATCCGACGAACTAATTGAGTTCGCTCCGGCACCCTTGGCGACGGTCGTTGATTCGCCGGTGCTTGCGGGCACGCATCTCCGCCATATCGATCTCTCGCCGGGACAGACCCCGCCGCACACCGTGCATATGGCCGCGGACGGCGCAGGCCCGCTCGAGGCCACCGCGAACGAAGTGCGCAGTCTGCGTCAACTGGTCGCGGAGACCGGTGCGCTTTTTGGCGCGCGGCACTATCGTCGCTACGATTTCCTGCTTACCTTGAGTGATCGCCTGCCGCAAGACGGCGTGGAGCATCACGAGTCGAGTGATAACCGCGAAGCCGAAGGATTTTTCCTCGACCCGGACCTCTTTGGCACGTCCGACCTTCTGGCGCACGAATTCACGCACTCCTGGAATGGGAAATATCGCAGGCCCGTCGGCCTGGCGACACCCGATTATCAGACGCCGATGAAAGGGGAGCTGTTGTGGGTCTATGAAGGCATGACGCAGTATTACGGCGTAATCCTTTCGGCGCGTTCCGGGATGATGCCGCCCGGCATTTTGCGCGAAGCGCTTGCGTCGGTCGCCGCGTACTTGAATGACCGGCCGGGCCGTATGTGGCGCGACCTGGAGGACACCGCAATTTCCGTGCAGATTCTGTATGGTGGCCCGCAGGACTGGGCTTCGTGGCGCCGCGGCATCGATTATTACGACGAAAGTACACTGATCTGGCTGGAGGCGGACACGATGATCCGCAAACAGACGAACGGCAAGAAATCGCTGGACGATTTCTGCCGGAAATTTGAAGGTGGCGAAAACAGCGGGCCAAAGGTTCTGCCGTACACGTTCAACGACCTGGTCGCGAATTTGAACGAAATCGCACCCCACGATTGGCACGCGTTCTTCACCGAACGCCTGACATCGCATGGCCCGGGGGCGCCGCTCGGCGGGCTGGAAAACGCCGGCTGGAAACTGGTGTTCAACGACACCCCGAACGAATACGACCACATCAACGAAATGGCGACGCAGGAGTTCAATCTGCAATTTTCCCTGGGATTTCTCGTGCATGGGACGGGAGGCGAAGACAGCGATCGCATCCTGGACGTGGTTCCCGGTTCCCCGGCCGCAACTGCCGGACTCGCACCGGGAATGCGTCTGGTGGCGGTAGACGGCCGGAAATGGTCGCCCGAAATTTTGCGCGCGGCCATCAAGCGCGCCAAAACGGGTTCCACCACGATCGACCTGCTTGCCGAAAACGACGACTTTTACCAGACATATCCTGTGGATTATCACGGCGGAGAGCGGTTCGCGCACCTCGAACAGATCAGCGGAAAGAGCGATCTGCTTTCCGAGATCGCGAAGTCGAAAGCCCCGGCAGTTCCGCAACCCGCAAACTACTGAGCAAAGGACTTCGAGGGGATGGAAAGCTCGCCAGGTCTGATCCGCGTTATCGGCCGCTGGAGCCTGACCGCTCTGATGGTCAATTCGATCATCGGCGGCAGTATTTTTGGCCTTCCTTCCCTTCTGGCCGCCAGAATCGGCTGGCTCAGTCCGCTGGGCTATCTGCTCGCCGGCGCGGGGATTCTGATTATGGCCGCGTGCATCGCGGAAGTTTCCTCGCGCTACGACGAGACCGGGGGCCTGTACTTGTACGCCCGCGACGCCTTTGGCCGATTTACCGGTTTGCTGGTCGCCTGGCTGACCTGGCTTACGCGGATTGCCGCACCTTCAGCGGTGGCGAATCTTTTTTGCACCTACCTGGCGCAGTTTTTCCGAGCCCTGGGAACGCGCAAATGGCAATTGCTCGTGATGGCGATCCTCATCGCACAACTGGCGGCCTTCAACTACATCGGCGTGAAGACCGCGAAAACCGTCAGCAACATTTTTACCGCCGTGAAGGTCGGTTTTTTGGTCCTGTTCGTCGTGACTGGCCTGGTTGCCCTGCTGTTTCGGCCGGAACTGCATGTGCCTGTTTCCGTTGCGGCAGCGTCCGCAAAGAGCTGGTTCGAAGCCATTCTGTTACTGGTGTTTGCGTATGGCGGATTCGAAGGAGCCCTGTTTGTCGGCGGCGAAGCCAGGAATCCCAGGCGCGATACTCCGCTAGCGCTGCTCCTCGCGTTGGTGATCGTTTGCGGGATTTACACGGCCGTGCAATTCGTCACCATGGCCACGTTGCCGAGCGTGGCCACCTCGGCGACGCCGTTATCCGACGCCGCGCGGCGGTTTCTCGGTCCGGCCGGCTCTGCGGCAATTGCGCTAGCCGCGCTGGTTTCGGGATACGGTTATCTTAGCGCCAATCTGCTGCATGCGCCGCGCGTCACCTTCGCGCTCGCGGAAAACGGCGATTTCCCTTCGTTTCTTGCGGCGATTCATCCTCGATACCAAACACCTTATGTTTCGATTCTCCTGTACGCAGCGCTTCTGTTTATTTTTTCCGCGCTCGGGAACTTCCAATGGAACGCAATGCTCTCGGCTGTCTCGCGACTGGGGATTTATGGTGCTATGGCGCTGGCCGTCCCCGTCTTCCGAAACCGGAAGGACGGAAAAGCGCAGTTCCTGTTACCGTATCCGTATACCTTCTCCGCTTTGGCGCTGCTTTTCTCGCTGGTGCTGATCACGCGCATGGGACGGGGCGAGTTTTACGTGGTGGGCGCGACCTGTGCCATCGCACTGCTGAACTGGCTTTGCGTCAGGAGGTGAAGCCGTGACCAAGACTCGCGTGGGCGATCCGTTCATGTCCGCGGATGAATATGGACGCAGCATGCCGAAGTTTTCCGTCAACCTGCTAGTGCGCAATGTCATGAATTCCCTGAATTTCTACCGGGACGTTCTCGGGGTTTCAGTGCGTTATTCCGACGGCGATTTCGCGGCGCTCTCCCTCGACGGCGTCGAGTTTATGCTGCACGCCGACCATACCTACGACCATCACCCGTTGTACCCCGTGGTGCAAGCCGCACGCGAGCGCGGTGCCGGCGCGGAACTGCGTTTTTCGGGAATCGACCCGGACCTCGCGGAAATACGCGCCCGGAACGCGGGAACCACCGTGCTGCAACCGGCGAGGGATTATCCGCATGGATGGCGCGAAATTACCCTGCGGGATCCGGACGGCTACATTTGGACCGTGGGCAAGCCTATTCCGCCGATCGACTAGCACCGCTGGCCTGCGCTCGCTTGGAATCGGCCTTCAACCGTGGGATGATCATCTGTTTTGGAACCCGTTGCGAAATTTCCCGCACCACGAAGGGCAACCGATGAAGATTTGGAAATGCACGAGTCTGCTTCTGACCGTAATCGCTGTCGCCGTGCCGTCGAACGCGCAAACCGCCAAGCGTGCCTTAACGTTTGATGACCTGATCAAGCTGCACCGCCTCAGCGGGGCGGCCGTTTCGCGCGATGGCAAGTGGGTGGCCTACACCGTTTCGACTCCGGACCTCGATGCCAACCGCAACGTGAGCAACATCTGGATGGTGAGCACCGCGGGCGGCCAACCCATACAAATTACAGAGGGTGGACGGGACAATTCCCCGGCCTGGTCCCCCGACGGCAGGATCCTCGCGTTCATTTCCGCCCGCGACGGCAACGCGCAGGTCTATCTGCTGTCCATGGAAGGCGGCGAGGCCAAGAAACTGACACGCCTGTCGACGGGGGCGGATCTGTTCCATTGGTCACCCGACGGCAAGGCCATCGCCTTCACCTCGTCGGTTTATCCAGATTGCCAGGACGACGCGTGTAACGCCAAGCGCGACGAAGAAAAAGAAAAGAGCAAGGTCAAAGCGCGCGTCTACGATCATCTCCTTTACCGGCACTGGGATCAGTGGTTCGACGGTAAGCGCAGCCACCTCTTTGTTGTGAGTGCCGATGGTATGGATGCGCCGCGCGACCTGACGCCCGGGGCCGATTACGACGTTCCCCCCGTGCAACGAGGCGCCGCGAGCGATTTCAATTTTTCGCCGGACAGCAAGGAGATTTGTTTCACGGCGGTGACGGACAAAATGGAAGCGATCAGCACCAACGGGGATTTGTTCGTGGTTCCCGTAACGGGCGGTGAGCCGAAACGCATCACGACTCAGCCAGGGTTCGACGGGAATCCGGTGTATTCGCCGGACGGCCGCTACATCGCCTACCACTCGCAGTTGGTGCCGGAATACGAATCGGACCGCTGGCGTGTAATGTGGTACGATCGGCAATCCGGCAAGAGCGAAAACCTCTGCGAGAGTTTCGATCGCAACGCCAGTGAGCTGGCGTGGTCACCCGACAGTAAAACCATCTATTTCGTCGCCGAAAATGAAACCCTTCAGCCCGTGTACGCGGTGGAAGCGCGCGTCGGTGCAACGCCGAAAAAGGTTCTGGATGGATACAACTCGGAATTCGCGTTCAGCGCGGATGGAAGTGTGCTCGCGGCGATGCGTTCCAGTCTGACCCTGCCTGCCGAGGTTTTCGTGTCTTCCGGAAATGGCAGCGGCCTGAAGCAGCTGACCCGCGCAAATCAAGCCATTCTGGCCAGCGTCGAGATGAACGAGCCGGAAAAATTCTGGTTCGACGGTGCCGAGGGAACCAAGGTCCAAGCGATGCTCCTCCGGCCACTGCAATTCTCCGCGTCGCAAAAATATCCGCTGCTGGTGCTGCTGCACGGCGGCCCCCAGACGATGTGGTCGGACAATTGGGGCTACCGTTGGAACGCCCAGGTGTTCTCCGGGGCCGGTTACGTCACGCTGATGATCAACCGGCGCGGCTCGACCGGCTATGGCCAGAAGTTCACGGACGAAATCACCAATGACTGGGGCGGGAAGGCCTATCAGGATGTGATGAAGGGCATCGATGCGGCCATCGTCAAATATCCTTTCATCGACAAATCGCGGCTGGCAGCGGCGGGCGCCTCCTATGGTGGGTACATGGCCGATTGGTTGGCCACGCACACAGACCGGTTCAAAGCCATCGTCAGCCACGCCGGTGTTTATGACAAAGTGGCGATGTATGCCACCGAGGAGTTGTGGTTTGAGGAGCACGACTCGCAAGGCACGCCCTGGACGGCGCCGGAGAATTACCAGAAAGCGGCGCCGGTCACGTACGCGGGTGATCTGGGCAAGTACAAGACGCCAATGCTCGTGATCGCCGGCGAACGCGACTATCGCGTGCCGTACACGCAATCGCTCGAATTCTTCAATGCACTGCAACGCCAGGGCGTTCCGTCGAAGCTGCTGATTTTTCCAGACGAGGGGCACTGGGTCCTGAAGCCACAGAACGCGCAACTCTGGTACAAAACGGTTCTTGGCTGGCTTGCGGAATACCTGAAGTAGACGGCAAGAAAAACCGGATGGCAAGACACGGTGCTTGAGATCCTTCGTCCACCCGCCTTGCTTGCAGCTGGCGAGCTGCCGCAGGCAGGCTAACGGCGCTCCTCAAGATGACCGTGTCCGTTACGGAGCGGCTGAAGGTTCACGTTTCGGCGAGCCTGCGGAAGGTGCGCCGCAGGAACCGGAACAGGTGGTACAGCAAAAACAGCGATACCACCAACAGCACGGCCACCAAAACGATTGCCATTGTCGGGTGCGCTGTCGCGAACCACGTAAGCCAAACCGCCAGCAAGTCTTCGCCAAGGCTCAGCGCCCAGTTGCTCAGCGGTTCCGGCGACATGTTCGCCGCCGCACGCGCGCTGGCTTTTGTGCCGTGTGAAGTCAGCGCGACGCCGCCCGCCAGCAGCGCCGCACCCCAGCGCCACGGTTCCGACGCCGATCCGGTGACGCTAAAGGCCAGCAGCGCCGCCGCCGGAGGCCGAATGAACGTGTGCACCGCCTGCCACACCGAGTCGATGTAGGGAATCTTGTCAGCCAGAAATTCGACGAGGTATAGGCCCATCGCCACGGCAAGAATGGCCGGATGTGACAGCACCTGCAATTTCTCCGGCAAATGAATCACTCCAAAGCGTTGCAGCAAACCGAGCGTCGCTACCGTGGCGTAGAGGTTTAAGCCGGAAGAGAACCCCGCGCCCAAAACCAAGCTAAGTGTCTCCAAAGGATTCATGGAACAGCGCCGCCCGGTCCCCACGCAGCGGCGTCGTCCAAATTAGCACGAAAGTCCCCGAGTCCGCACGGCGCCGCAGGGCCCAAAAACGAGCGTCCCGGCCAAAGACCGGGACGCTCGGAAGAGCAGGCGAATCGCGCTTACTGGCTGGCGAGTTGCAGCCTGGTCCAGCCAGTAGTATCCACGTCATGGAAGAGTGGAGTGCGCGGCGGCAAGCAGGACGGCGTGAGGAAGCAAGAGTCGAAGGCGTAGCTACGGGTCGGCACACTGTAGACCGTGGTGCAGCACTTGAAGAGCCCGGTCGCCTGGCGATTGGTAAAGAGGTTGACGATGGCGCCGAGATAATTGACGGTCAGGCCGCCGTTACCCCAGGCCTCGATATAGCGAAGGAAGTTGTGAATGCCTCCGTCAGTACCGTTGTCGTTATTGCTGGCAAATTGGGGAAAGGAGGCGCCTTTGCCTCCGATGATCGCGGTGCGGTAATACGTGTTCACCGGAATGCGAGGCGCGCCGATGGCGTACAGGTTGTAGGAGAACGAGTTCGCATCGTTCCAGCTGGTGGACAGAATCGTGACCGCATCGGCGGCCACCGAAGAGCCGACGCTCGCATCGTTAAAGCCGCCGCCAGCGGAGTTGGCGTTATAGTCGCCCTGGATGTACACGGGGTTCTCCGTGGAGATGGCCAAACCGCAGTTGGCGCCGGAGGGGCAAGCGCCAAGACCGGTGAGGTTCTTGCCGTTGACCAGTTTCAGCGCGCGGCGGAAGAAGATCGGCGGATTCTCGCGGGCCGCCTGGGAGGCGGAAGCATACATCATCGGCCAGACGCCATTGGCGTAGGTAGGTGAGGTGCAATTCGGGTTCGCAAGCAGGGCGCCTCCTGCCGCAGTCAGGTTTGCGACCGGAAAGAACCCGTATTTCCCATACGGGACAGGGGTCGTGGTCGCATTCGTGCCGGTAAGTACCGGAGCAATCTGGCCGGCGGTTGGCACAGAGGTGTTATACAGCGAGTTTGCCCCCATCGCCGGGGTCAGCGGCATCGTGGCAGTATAGCCCGGCGCCACATAACCCATCATGTAGTTTTCGTTGGCCGCCAGGGCACCGTAGTTGTAAAACGTGCCGGTGCCGTCCAGATCTTCGCCACCATCGAGACTACCGTTCGGGCAGCCGTTGATGGGGTCGCTGACGCTGTTGGCAAAGTCGTTCCAGCCATATTCGCCGGTTTCATGGCCGCTCGGAGAAGTTGGCGGCCAACCCGTCCAGGTCTGTGACGCAGTGTAGTTGCCGCGGCGGTCGGAGAAATAGACCGAGAAGTCGTTTGGCGATACCACGGAATCGTAGGTCAAACGGCCAGAGGAGCCGATGGTTCCCGCGAACCACCTGGCCAGGTTGGCTGTGTCGAGTTCCACGTATTGCATGGTGCCGTTCAACGTCGGCAACGGCTTGTAGGTGTTGCTGGTGGGAGTCACGTCGCGAAGCGCGCCTTCCCGGGTATCAAATAAGACGGTGGGCCAAAAGTCCCAGGGCTGAGGCACCCAGCTGGCGGCATTGCCGTTTTTGTCGTTGATGGTCGCAAGCGCGCCGGAGACCGGATCCACGCCGCACACCACGGTCATGGGCGCTTGTTGTGGTTTGTTGGCGGCAGAGAGAATGCCGCTGTTTACGTAGGGAACCCAGACCGCGCCGTTTTTGTAATAGCTGTAGAGGGACGACGGATTGTCGCGGACGCGCTCCAAGCGAATGATCGCATTAGGATGAGGATCGGCACAAGTCTGCGTGCCCGTGTAGAGCGTGGTCCCGGGACTGGTAGCTGCGCCAGCCTCCGAAGGGAGCTGCGAGCCGCCTGGGTTCGGAAGATAGTAGGTGTACTGCGCTCCTACGGTCGTAATGTTGAACGGGGTTACGGGAGCGGCTGCATTGTTCAGATTCCAGTTAGCATTCCCCTGCAAAGGATCCATCTGATTGCACGCAGTGGGCGTACAGGTCTGTCCCGCCACTGGCCAGTTGGTCATGCCCACGGTCGGCCACGTCGGGTTCAGGCTCGTGCCGGTCAGCGACTGTGGCACCGGATTGATGTTGCGGCCAACATACCCGAGCGCCAGGATTTCCGCGGTCACGTCCTTCCAACCGCCGCACGGTGCCGCATAGCTGGTGGCTGCCTGAATCTTTAGATAGCCCTTGATGATGGGAGCCTGCGTCGGCAACCAATAACCGTCGTGGGAGTTGTACGAGTTTGTGGCCGTGCCTTGACTCAGGTTCGCACCGGAAACGGCCAACGGCAGCGGAACGGTCCCGTACGCCGTCATGTTCGTTTTCAACGTGCTATAAGGTGCCGTGGTCGGCCAGTTGACGACCGGCTGTGCGAGGACGCTCAAGTCCATCGGCTGCGTGCTTTGATCCACGCAGGGCAGGCTCATAATGTCCGCCGGATTGTCGGACAGAAGAACAACCAAGCTGGCCTGCGCAAAATACCGCTCTCCGGTTACCAGCGACGATTCGGTCGCGATGGGCCGGCGAATCAGGTCGACCGGATACGTCGTGCCGCCACCCATGGTCACAACGCCAAGATTGAGGAGACTCGCGCCGGTCGAGTACTGATGGCAATACAAACTGCCCTCGCCATTAATCAGGTTATGGTTGTAGTCGGCTGGCGCGCCGCCGGTTGAAACCGTGGGCCAGCCCGAGTTGCAGGCCGAGTTGCTGGCAAGAACACTTCCTTCGGTGAGGCCCAGAGAGCGGTACGTGGACCCGCCAGGATTCGTGGTCACGCTGACCGTGCCGGGCCAATTGGCGCTGACCGACGCGCCATTGTCCATGTATTCGCGAATGATGTCTTTATACGCGTCCACCTTGCCTTGCATCTGGAGGGTGGCGCCGCCGGCGGACGCCAGGAACAAGTTGCCGTTGCCGTGCACGCGGCCACCGATCGTGAAGTTTGCGCCGGCGTGGAAGGCACAGTCGACTTCGCAGAAAATGGCGAACTGGAACATCGGGATGCCCACGGTCTCCGTGAGGCGTTGCAACTTGACTTCCCGGCCGGCAGGAGTCCGCGCCGTCACGGTCAACTGGTACTGCGTAATCAGCGCCCCCATGCCCTGGTAGTTTCCCGCCGAGATGGTCGAGTTGATGGGTTTCGGATTTCCGTAGGAGTCCGTGGGATTCAACGATTGAATGACGTAGCCGGACGAGCCCGAGCCCGTGAGGTAGGAAATGCCCGGGATGGACGGGGGCGTGGTCATCAACGCATTGATCTGGCTGATGCTCGGCGCATACGTCTGCGTGAACAGGTTTCCGAGGTCGGCAGTCATCTTTTCCATTCCGGCTTCAGAGCCGTAGAAGGCGTTCACATCATCGTTGTTCGAGCCGGCCAGCTGCTGGTTCGAAATCAGCAGGATGGTAAATCCGGCGAGAAGACTGGACATCAGGAACATCAGCATCAACGTGGTGATGAGCGCGATTCCTGCTTCCGCTCGCCGTCTTTTGCATTTTTTCGCTCGACTTGTGCTCATTCCGGACTCCTCACTTATACCGGTTGGTATATGCCATGCTGCGCAAACTGACCTGCGTCATCAGATTGCTACGGGCGTAGCTGTTGGTGTTGCCGTCGCGCACCGCATACGAAGAGCGGGCCCCAAGGTACACGTTCACAGAACGAATCTGGGACTCGGAATTTCCAGCGGGCACGGTGGCTTGATTGGAAGGATTCAGCGCGCCATCCACAAAGTTATAGGTAAACTGCAGATTTTCCATGGTCTCGCCCACCGGGGTCGCGGCGTTCAAGTTCACCTGGCGGACGAGCCGCACGAAGGGGGGTGAGGTCACATTGTCCAGGTAGTAGGTGACCATCCACACGCGCGTCGCGGTCGTCGCCGGGAAGCAGGACGCCGCTCCGCCACAAGTCGGGCTGTTTTCCAATTTCTGAATGGTGCCACTCGATTCAGTGCGCCCGTTCAACTTGAAGCCATCGCCAGATGCGAATGTCAGTGTGTTGCCGGAAGCGGCGGTGACCGCCAGGATGGCGTTGCCGTTCGTGTTGGTGAACATGATCAGGTCACCCACGTTAACCGTGGTGTACGCCGAGGCGCTCAGGTTGATGCAATTGGTGGCGTCGAAAGAAACCGTTAAAGTCGTGCCGCTCATTGCTAAAGAGCCATTGGGACAGCCGGTGGTCGGCGGGCTCGCGGTCGGCGGCTGATTGATCGGCTTGGCCTGCAGACCCAGCGTGTTATCGGCGAACAGCATCGTGATTTCATCCGTGATGCTGTTGGGATTCTGGACCGTGCCGGAGACCGCGTCGGGCGCGGTAATGGGCGGGCCGAGTTCGTTGCCCGGCTCAATCGCAGGCATCGTGGAGTTGCACGGCGGAAACGTAGTCGCGCCGCCAAGCATCGGACGATTGATGGCCGGAGTCGTGCTGCACGGACTGGTCGTCGAACCATTCGAGGTGTACGGAATGCTGATGCCTCCGACCGGAATGCCCTGGCCGGCTTGCTGCAGATCCTGCTCGATCAGGTTCAGGCCTGCCCGCAAATTGTCGGACATATCCGCGGCCTGTACGACGGTCTGGTTCGAATAGGTCGCGTCGCGAAAGATCATCACCGCCGTGTACAAGAGCACCATGGTAACGGCCATGGCCAGCATCATTTCGAGCAACGTGAAGCCGGCGTTTTTCTGGTTGGCTGGCATGTTCATAAAGGCCTCAGGAGTAATCCGAAATGTAGCTGACAATCTGGTAGGTGGAGGACTGCCCCGCATAGGTCCAGTTGATGGTCACGGTAATCTTGTCGAGGTTGGATGTGCTGGTGGGCTCGATCTTGATGGTCCGCGTCATCCAGGGATTCAGGTTCATGCCCACGTCGTCGGAGGTACCAAACATCTTGTCCGCGCCCGGGGACGTGACGACCGTATCGGGCTGGGTAGTAATGTCGTCCTGCGTTCCGAACAGCCCGTCCGGTCCTGAGGCACAGAGCGGTTGCGCTCCGTCCAGGAAAACGCCGCCAGCACTGACGTTCGCGATCTGCGAGAAAGTAATCACTTTGGTATCGCGCGCCGTGAAGATCGTCTCCATGGCCTCTTGCGCTTTTTGCTCCGCGATGTACTGGATCTGTGTTTCGTAGGAGGCCTGCAAACCCTTCGCGAAAATCCCCGCGACCGAGAGAATGCCGGCGGCCAGAATGGCCATCGCGACCATCACCTCGATCAGCGTGAATCCTCTTGAAGAGCCGGATTTACATTTTCTGTGCATGCGCCACCCTTCCTATTGGTTCCATGTGGACGAACCGATGTAGTTGTAGGAGCGTACGCGGCCGGTGCTGCCCATGATGGTTACCGCGCGCGCCGTCGCCGGCATGTTGGGTATAACCATGAAGACGGTTCCATTCAGAGTATTGACGTAGGTGTTGTCTGTGAACTGCCCGACCGCATTGAAGTACATTCCCGGAGGTCCGCCGCTAACTCCCGCAACGCAAATGCCGAAATTACCGCCGCAAGTTCCGAACAGCATCGGGGTGTCCGGCTCTCCGGTAAAACCGGAGAACTTGACTATGTTTGGAATCGGAACCGTGACCGGGGTTGGCGTAACGGTGTCGCCGGGGTCTGGCATCACCGTATAGGTAATAGTCTGCGGGCTGCTCGCCGTGCTAAAAGTGATCCGCACGTTGCGGCGCTGACTGATGGCCAGTTGCCGGGCTACGCGCAATTGGCTGATCACCATGTCCATTGCCGCGTTGGCGCGATAACTTTCCATCGATCCGAAGCTTTGGATAATCGCGAACGCCAGCAACGTCATCATGATCCCGACCACGACCAACATTTCCAGCAGCGAGAACCCGTTTTGCCCTCGTTTTGCTTTTCTCATGGCCAGTTTCCCGTCTGTCGACGATTCATTCGAATGACGATACGGCGGAACAGGTCGGTGTTTCCCGGGAACCTTCGACCGCTTGCCCTGGGTCCAAGGCTTGGACAAGCGGCTTACACCGGGTACACCCGCTGCGCCGATACTCACTCCTATTCCACTGGTAACTCATTCCTCTGCACGGCTACAACTGGACAGAGGGACGGGTTAGGAGCAGCGCGGTCACACCCGGCCCTTGGTTCTACCTGTACAGTTACCAAGGTTTAGAGGTTTTCGCGGAGGGGAGGGGCAGCTCCAAGCCTGTCAAAACTCGCACAAGAGCCTTTGTTTATAAATAGTTACACTATTCAGGAAGATCACAGATCTACTGAGTAATTAACACTCCGCTTGCGCCGCGGACGGGCGAGGGTTCCAATCATCTGGTACTTTCGAGGTTACCGCTCCGACACGAATCCGGCGAAAATCACGCCGTGCGCATCGCACCCCTCCCGGAAGGCGGTCAGGAATTGCGAACCTTGGCGGCTTGTTTGCCGAGTGCGGTGCGTGTGGACTTCGGCAGATGCGCAATCGTCCGTTTTCTCCTGGCCGCCCGCGCCGCCTTTTTGATGTTTCGCTTCGCCGCCCGTCTCTGTTTCATAGTGGCCATGGCCGTATCACTTTCTCTGGTGTCGGCGGGGCACTTCACACTGACAAGCGCACGCGGCCGTGACAATACGAGTAACCTTTATTTGGTATTTGGCGAGCTACACGGCATCGGAGCATTTGGACGGCGATCTCGCAGCGCCATCAGCATGCCGGTGTCTTCCGCTGGTCGCCGGCTCTCTGATGGGCCGGTCCACGGCGGCTATACAAGTTGATGATCGTGTTTACGAGCGCGACGTGCGAGAGCGCCTGGGGGAAATTACCGATCATCTGTCTCGACCTCACGTCATATTCTTCGGCTAACAGGCCTAGGTCGTTGCGAATCGCCAAAAGACGCTTCAGCACGTTTTCGGCGTCCTGGTGACGACCGGCAAGCTTGTAATAATCGGCAAGCCAGAAACTGCAGGGCAAGAAGGCTCCTTCGCCCAATTTCATCAGCGTACCTTTTGTTCGGGTGCGATAACGCAGGACGAAGCGTCCCGGTAAACGACCGCGAGATTGGCGGGCATTTCTGCATTGTCGCGCATTTCTAGGTGCGGGGTACAGCATTTCCGCAGGTTCCGACCGGAACGACGTGTTGGAAGACAGGAAATGAGCCACGGGAGGAAAGGCCTTCATTAAAAACTGGCGCGCCCGGTCGGACTTGAACCGACAACAACCGGATTAGAAGTCCGGTGCTCTATCCAATTGAGCTACGGGCGCGCAGGACTCTATCATCTTACATCGGAAAGCTTTAGTGCGCGGTAGGGACTGGCTCCTGTTTTTGCACGGTGCCCCGGTGCTAGTTCTGGTGTCAGTTGACGAAGCCGTAGAGGCATCGGCAAACAGTTCCACCGCTGCCAAGGTGTGCTTTGGAGCGAGATGGGAATAGCGCACCGTCATCGAGATACCCTTGTGACCCATAAGCTCCTGAACGGTGCGAATGTCTACCCCGCGCATCACGAGCCGAGTAGCGAACGTGTGCCTCACGCAGACATCTCGCGTTGCTGATTGCGTTCTCTAGCCGGAACAAACGATTCGAGGGTTATCTTCGCGACCACGGCACGATTGTGATTTTGTTCTGAGTACCAGACTGGAGCGTCCTCCTCCAAGAGTTCAAAAAGTTCGAGAAACGCTTTGCCCAGAATCTCGAATTTAGCAACGCAAAAATCCCGCTCACTCGGGGGCAAGGAGCTTGGATGAAAATGTTGCGGCTTCATGTCGCCATTCTCCATAAATTTTGACTGCTTGGAGATTGACCCAGGACCTACTGCGCTATCGCGCCAGAACTTGCGGGGTAATCGATGGCGAGCGCGGGACTACTTGAGAGTGCAACCCGAAACCAGGTTCGGCTGACGACCGACCACAACATCCTACACCGCTATCCGGCTATTATCGAACGAACAAGGTCTTTGTGCGCGCGATATTGGGAAGCGAACCGAGGCGGGGCACAACGACTCGACCGTGCTTCCGCCGGTCATTCGAGGAACCCCGGCTTTACACGCTCCTTACAGTCTCCTCCAAACCGGTATAAAAGAACCCTGGTATTGCTGTATTCCCTTTTTGGCAATTATTGTGAGGTTACGGAAGTGATTCAAACCATTCATTTCCGTGTTGAGGAGACTTGCGCATGCTCCGCATATTCCGCTTAGCTCTTGCTCGCAGCCCGGTTTCTCAATCCTCGGATCGCTGATTTTTCTCACCGCCGAACACTCGAACACCGGTTTTTGTCTGCTAGGTGGCCGGTCTTAACCTGTTGCTCCTTCATGGTCGCTCTTGATGGATTGGAAGCGGACCCTCTCACTTAACTCCCAGCTCTACTATTAAGTTTTTTGGTTCAACGGCCAGGCCGTTATGTCTACAAGCCTGTGCTTGTGAACAAAACACCCGATTTTGCTGCCGAGCCCTCGATCCCTGTCTCGTACGTCATCTTCAGGAGAGAACATGAAAACGAAGACATGGCGGTTGTCACTCACCCTGCTTGTCCTGGGCGCAATCGCAACACCTGCACAAACCACCTACCAGCCTATCGGCTATCACATCAACAACTATGACAGTGTGTCTTTCTACTACCGACTTAGCGACGGCACGGCCATGACGTTAGAACTTGCTAATTGCAGCTTCGGGATTGCCTATGGAACGGCACGGCCCGACCCGCAAGGGATGTTCCTGTCCTCCTGCAGCACAGCGACTAAACCGCCATACGTATACACCAAGCTTCCCTCAGCCACACTCAATCTCGCGCTCGCAAACGGTAGCACGAGGAAAGTGACTCTCGCGCCAACCAATTGGAAGTTGCTAAGAACCTCAACGTGGCGCGGAGTCTGGAAGTACACGATGGTGAGCTACAGCACAGGAATCACGGTGGAGTAAGCGGAGCGCGGCCAGCGGCTACGGAACAGCGGCAACCAGGGGCGGTGGCAGCCGCCCTTCACACGCCTGAAATTTTCAAGCGGGCGACGAAAATGAACCGGCGTTGTTCGTCTTGGTCGACGAAACACAGCTTCTAGCATGCGCCCAATGTCCTGGGTCATCGATTCCGAAGCGTCTGCTCGGCAGCGCGGCCGCAACCTTGGTGCGAAGCCCTCGATGGGTTTCTGCAGAAAACGGGTATAATCGCCACCCTCGGTGAACGCTCACATCACCTCGAATCTATGACCATCGCGCTGTTCACTGCGATTGTATTTTTGGGTGCCTTGCTCGCCGGCTTCCTCGGAGCCCTCACGGGACTCGGTGGCGGCGTAGTCGTGGTGCCGCTGCTGTCTCTACTTCTCGGCGTGGACATCCGTTATGCGGTCGGCGCTTCGCTTGTTTCGGTGATCGCGACGTCGTCCGGAGCGGCAGCGGCATATGTGCGCGAGGGCTTTTCGAACATTCGTATCGGCATGTTCCTGGAAATCGCCACGACCTTCGGCGCGCTGGTCGGAGCCTACCTGGCCACACGACTGCCCACCGCGACGATCGGCATGGTCTTCGGCGTGGTGCTGCTGATTTCCGCATATTTCTCTTCGCGGGAACCTCCCCAGTCGGATGCGGGACACCCCCCGGACAGGCTCGCGCATTGGCTGAAACTGGAAGGCAGCTATCCGACACCTCGGGGCGAGCAATCGTATCAAGCGCGTGGCGTCCCGCTCGGATTCGGAATGATGTTCGGAGCGGGCGCGTTGTCGGGCTTGCTCGGGATCGGCTCCGGAGCAATGAAAGTCCTGGCCATGGATCAGGCCATGGGCCTGCCGTTCAAGGTTTCGACGACCACCAGCAATTTCATGATTGGCGTGACCGCCGCGGCGAGTGCGGGCATTTACCTGAGCCGGGGCTTTCTTGATCCCGGCCTGGCGATGCCGGTCATGCTCGGGGTGCTGGCCGGCTCAATGCTCGGCGCACGTGTGCTGGTAAAGGCGCGCACGCGTTCGATACGAATTGTATTCGCGCTCGT
>Ga0306920_100004435_pt1 | contig 17978 bp, 16 predicted proteins | sample flu12Cox44000170_FD_204666 | JGI IMG/M metagenome (GOLD analysis project Ga0306920, IMG submission 204666) | Lab enrichment of tropical soil microbial communities from Luquillo Experimental Forest, Puerto Rico - flux4day.12C.oxic.44.000.170 (v2)... | ecosystem: Environmental > Terrestrial >... | reverse complement strand
GCAGGGCGATCGATCCGAAGGGGGAGGCGAAGAATGTCTATGTGTAAGAGCCTCGCTGTCGTTGTTTCTTTTGGCTTGGTCCAGAGCGCAGCCGTTGCCGCCGAGCAGCCTGGACTTGGCAAGCCCGTGACGGAAGCGGATCTGGCGCTGTGGGACATCAGTGTCGGACCGGACGGCGCAGGGCTTCCGCCGGGCAGCGGCACACCAGCGCAAGGCGCTGCCATCTTTGCGCAGAAATGCGAACTTTGCCACGGCCCCGAAGGGAAAGGCGGGCGCAATGCCGCACTGAATAGCACGACCGAACGGACGGTCGCCAATTACGTGCCAACTGCCACGACGATCTTCGATTACACGCGGCGTGCAATGCCCTGGCAGCAGCCGAAGTCGCTGACCAATGACGAGGTCTATGCGTTGACTGCCTACATTTTCGCGCTCAATAAGATCATCGGCGAGAACGAGGTCATGAACGCTGAGACCTTGCCGAAGGTGAAAATGCCGAATCGGGACGGGTTCGTCAGCAAATACCCAGAAAAGCACTGAATCAGGGGGAGAGCTGAAAGGCGGTCGATCCCGTCGAAAAGCTCAAACTGAGTTGCGGCCCATCCCGTGGCCATCCAAAAGCCAGGCAGTGTTGCTGAACCCGTCGCCATGCGGCCTGTTGTACCGCTTATGAAAACCCGATCCAGCGACCGCCCCACGCCACGCCAAACCACAAGGTCAACGACGTCAGCGCCGTAAACCGGCCAAGCAGCGATCGCTCGGACGCTCTGCTCATTCGCGTGAGGCGGCGACGAACGGTGAATGTGAAAAGGAGCGCAAGGAGGAGTGTCGTCATTTTTACCCAAAAGGGAAAACTATAATAACACTTGATTGCTTCCGACAGGAACAGGGCGGTGCCCGACACGAACATCAAGGCGAGGCTGCCAAGCATCCACGGTTCAGTAGCGGCCGAGAGTTGCGTTACGGGCTGCCGGCTCAGCCCGACTCCCAGGAGGCGCAAGTCTACGATCAACACGGCTCCCACCGTTAATCCAAGACCGACGAGGTGGAACGCCTCGATTAGAGGGAAGAGCCAGGTCGAATCCCGTATCGCCCCGCCGATTGGTGTCTGGTAGCACCATTGAAAGAACGGCAGGAGAGACATCAGTGCTCCGCTGCGGTGGGGATGCAACTGGTCAGAAAGTTGATCACATCGGGCTGCGGCTGACGATCGCAATCGAACCAGTTGTAGGCAATCATTCGTCCCAAAAAGACGACGCCAATCCACAGTGATAGAGATAAGGCGCCGGCTAACCTCGCCCCCTTTGTCATGCTGCTATCGGGTCCCCCGATCACCTGCGGGTAGACGCGTGCATGAAAGAACCACACATTGAGACCCGCCAGCACCAGCAGAACCATTTTCATCCTGAAAAAAATGTTCTGATATGACCGCAGAGGTATGGCGAAAAATAACAGCGTGCCGGTGATCACCATGATCACGAACGCCGCGATCGTCCACGGCAGTACGCGGCGATTGAATTGCGACATCGGTACGTTTCGGAATGTCCAACCCAGCAGCCGTAGATCGAACATCACTGCGAGGCCGAAGAATACCGCCATGGTCCATACATGGACCGATTCGATGATGGGATACGCATATTGCGATTCATGGAGATCGACGCTCCACTGCGTATTGCCCAACCATTCGAAGAAAGCCAGAAGGGACATTCCGTTCTGTAGGAGTCCGATGCGTGGCGAGCGCAGAGATCAAGCCCGAACGCAACTCGTTCCTATCTGGACTCGGGCGTCAATTCGTACGGAGCGCCTGTCCCAGAGGAGCCGAGAAACAGCTGACGTCCGTCGGGTAATGTAAGATCCCTGCCGTTCGCCCGATGTGACCCGTCCTTGGCCTGGTATCCATCGACCACGACTTCGGTGCCGGGCTTCAACGTTTCCTTGGTGAATCCGCGGCGGAACAGGACATTCGGCGTGCCCGCCTCGATAGCCCAGTGCACGGCCGTGCCGTCGGGTTGCTTCACTTCGATATGCAGCCAGGTATGAGGGTTGACCCACTCTATTTTCGTGATCGTTCCCTTGAAATTCACTGGCGTGTTGGCGTCGAACTCCGCCGCAAACGCATGATGCGCCAACGCCGCTGGCGTCCAGTTCCACACCCCCAAGCCCAAGGTGCAGATTGTTACGGCAAGCTGCGTTCGCATCGATAGTCTCCTGCAGCTGATTGAGAAAGATAAAGCGGCTTCGATCGCTCGATTATCGCCGCGCATTGTTCTTACCGATACCATTCATAGAAGCTGTCGCCGGGCGGCACCTTGCGAGTGACGTCGATCGTCATCGTATCGCCTTCCCAGTGCGTGACCAACGGCCGCTTTCGAAGGTTGCCATACATGAATTCCTCGACGAATTCGTTACACCGAAACTCGAGGAGCTGCATGTTCGGTTCTACGCGACGATAGATGGGCATAGCGATACGCCACGGCCGCGTGAACACCTTAGGGTCTTCGATCGTCACGTCATACTGGATGATATCGGGCGACATCAACGAGAAGCGCTCGATGAGGTGCAGCGCGTCGCTATGAAAATTTCCGGCGCGGTCGAACCACGTCCGATCGTTAAAATGCGTCACGTCAACGACCAGAGAGTCGCCCTCCCATCGTCCGACGGAGTGGCCCATCCAAGTGTCATCTGGCGGATCTTCCACCCTGTCCAGATGGATTGTGCGCGCTGTATTAGAGAACGCGTAGGCAATGTGGATTTTGTTCGTACTTTGCGTGATCCCAAAAGGATGCGGCAGGTACATCGCGCGCGGAATGCCCGGCAGGTAGCACTTCAGTTCCGGATCACGGTCAATCCAGCGTTCCGCGTTCTCTTTCCTGATCGACACGGCGTCCGGCTTGTAGGGAATCTGCCCGTCCCCCTGCACCACCCCGAGCGATCCGGGAACAGAGCCGGCGGCGCCCAGCGCCAGAACCGGGGCAGCCGGCACCCGCGCAAAGTCATAAGGATAAATGCCTTGTTGAGTGACCGCGGCGGGAAGCGCCGAATGTGCCTGCAAATCCCAGTTAGCTTCGTTGTTGGCCTGCCAAATGCCGCTCAAGTTGGGCTTGCCCTCGATGCGGGCCGTCCTCCCCGCGGGCGACTGGCCGGTCGTTGGCGTAATCGACATGCCAATGAGGGCGCCGAGTGCGGCCGCAGTGACGGCGACCACGATCATGGAACCTGAGCGGCGATCGAACATGAGGAGTCCCCCTTGCACTATGGGATTATTGGTCCAGCGGATCGAAGGTGGCACCCCCAGATGCATTGTCCTTCGTCAGCGGATCCGGCCCGCGTCCCTCCGCAAACTCGCGGTCTTCCTGGCGCGCCGCCTTGAGCACCGCGGGATAGCCTATATTTCCTTCAACGCAGCGAGGCTCGTAATAAATCCTGTTTGCCTTTTCGTCCTGCTTGGTGAACTCCTGCGTGACAGCCCAGGGACGAGTCCAAACCGTCGGATCCTCGATCGTCACGATGTACTCAATCGTGGTCGGGGTGGTACGGGTCCAGCGCTCGATCAAGTGCAAATTCTCGCGCGAGCCCCGGTAGTCGGATTTCGGACTGAAGTTCGTCACGTCAACCACCAGCGTATTACCCTCCCAATGGCCGCGTGAGTCGCCGAACCACTGACGCATGTGAGCCGGTAGGTGCGGACTCCCATTCATGACGATATTTCGCTGCCACCCTTGGCCTTGGCCAACGTCGTAGGCGATCGTAATACCGCCAGGCGTCTGCACGATTCGGCGGAAGCTGCCACCCCCGTTGCCGGCTCCGAACTCCGGCAGGCCGATCGTCAAGCAACGATCCGCCAGTGACCCGTCCTCCGGATCATTATGTCGGTTCATGCGTGCGGTGTTGTAACGGCGGGCAGGCATCTCGCGCAGCTCAACGGCAGGCTTAGGGTCGTACTTCCCGCCGGCGCATCCCGGTAACTGCAGTTTGCAGGTTTGCGTCGCTCGCATCAGGGCAAGACGAAAGGCTCGATCCTCGGCGACAATCCTCTGTGCCTCCGGCGTCATCGATGGGATTCGGCCATCGGGCGGATCGACAATCGCCGACGTACGCTTGCCGGTGCGCTTCATGGCCCCAAACACGTCGTTATAGGCGCCGGCGACATCAGTTTCGCTCCCGCGTTCCCCGCGCATATCGCGGCCGCGTATCTGCGAGCGGAGTCTATCTAGTTCGGCCCGCTGGGCCTCCGTGAAGAATTCCAGATTTGCAAATCGGGAGGAGCGCTGCAGGGGCGTGTCATATTCGACCGTCCAGATCCCTTGCAGGTCCGGCTCGCCCCAAGGTGTTTTTAGTGAGGGCGCTTGAGCCGTGGTCTCAGCAGCACATACCAAGATGAGGGCGCCGACAGCAGCCGTACAAGCAGCGACCGTTAGCCTCGAGCACGAGAGATGGTCGAGCATGAAATTCCTCCCTCCTGCCATCCCCGTGTTATCGAAATGGATCCATTTCAAGGGACGCCACACCTCGTGAGTTGTCCATGGTTGCCGGATCAGGACCTCGTCCCTCCCTAAAAGCAAGCTCTTCTGTGCGCCGTCCCCGCAGCAGCCCGGGGAGACCATAGTTTCCCTCCTGGCAGCGCGGCTCGTAATAGATTCTGTTTTCGTGCTCGCTTTGTTTGGTAAATTCCTGCTTGGCGGTCCATGGACGTGTCCAAACGGTTGGATCTTCGACTGTGACCTCGTAGGCGAGCGAGTTTGGCCCCACGCGCGTCCAGCGCTCGACTAGGTGTAAGTTTTCGCGCGAACCCTGAAAATCGGTTTTTGGGCTAAAATTCGTGACGTCAATGACCAACGTATTGCCGTTCCAATGGCCGCGCGAGTCGCCGAACCACTGGCGGATGTGGGCCGGCAGATGCGGACTCCCATTCATGACGATGTTGCGTTGCCAGCCTTGGCCTTGGCTCACATCGTAGAACATCGAGACGCCACCTAGAGTCTGCACAATCCGCCGGAAGCTCCCACCAAACGGGGTTCCGAATTCGGGCAAGCCACTCATCAAGCAGCGTTCCAACGAGGAGTTGTCCTCCGGACCATCATTACGATTCATGCGTGTCGTATTGTAGCGAGGCGGCAGCTCTGCCCGCCGCGGCGAGGGCGTCGGATCGTACTTGCCTCCGGCGCAGGCCGGCGCATTGGTCCGACATGTCTCGGTCGATTGCAACAGGGCAAGCCGGAATGCTCGATCGGCCGCAGCAATTTTTGCGGCCTCTGGCGTGAGCGGAGGAAGCCGGCCGTTGGGCGGGTCCACAATCAGCGATGTACGCAGGCCGGTACGCTTTACGCTCAAGAACACCCCGTTATAGGCGCCAGAAACGTCGGCTTCAGTCCCGCGCTCCTCACGCTTGTTGTTGCCGAGAAGCGCTCCTCGCGCTTGATCCAACTCGGCGCGCTGCGCTTCAGTGAAAAATTCCTGGTTTGTATATTTGGCAGGACGCTGCAGAGGCGTATCGGACTCAACAGTCCAAATTCCCTGCAGGTCGGGTTCGCCCCACGGCGTCATCAATACCGGACCAGCCCCATTCTGGGCTGTGGTCTGCATCGGGCTCGATAGCACGAGCAGCGACACAACCACCCCCGCCGCTCCGATCGACGTCAGAAGTTGAGCGCGCATCGCGTGCCTCCTCCTGCCCAAAGCAGACAGAGGAACCCATACGATCGGGCGAAACTCGCCAAGCAGGTATGATTATTGTCGGCCGTAAACTCTCTGTCTAGCGGACGAAATTCGGCGGTATCGACTGGTTCGGTATGGTTTTGTCAGACGAGACACTCTCCGATCGCAGAGCTGCCTAGTAGTCGTGGGCTCATCAAGCTACGGCAGCTTCTGATTGGGATACCAGAAGGCTTTATGGCAACGCTCGCAGACCTCCTGCATCTTCCCACCGACATCCATGAGCAGGCCGGCGTTCTTCGCGTCAGCAGCCTTTAGCGCTTCCCAGCCGACAAATCGCAACTCGTCAGCAAATGCATCAAACTTCTTTCGATTTTTCTTGACGAGCGCGGTTATCTCGGCGGGCTCTAGCTCAACCCCCGGAGCTTCCGATTTGGTCCCGGGTGGGGCGGCTTCGCGCCCTGGCATGATAAGCAGGTTGGCTCCCTCAATGATCCGCACGGCGGCTCGGCGTACTTCAAGCCATTCCTCCCGCGTCTTGGGGAAGGTTTCATGAACGCCCTCTTTGTCCACCACGGTCCTCACCGCCCCCCAAAGTGCGTCGGCAGACGGATCAATGATGGATTCCATGAGATCCTTGATGGAGGAATAACGTTGGCTATTAATTGCAGCGCCAGCAACGCGGCAGCGACCCACATGGGTCTTTGCCGTAATCTGATTTGCGCCCCGGCTGGCTCGCCACTCGTTGAGACAAGCCTTTGCAGTTTTTTGTTGAGCAGTGGCAAGCAGGGATGACGTCACAAATCCCAAGCCCGCCAAGCATAAGGCTGCCGCAATCTGGCTTCTCATCTTGCCATCTACCTAGCATTGGGCCTCGCTAACATTAACACACGCAAGTGCCGAAGGTGGTGGCGCGCGCGCAGAGCGTGGGCATCGCCAGCGCTGCGAACGCAGCGCTTCCAAGCAAACAAATCTTCACGACAGACCCCTCCAGCCGGCTTATGTCACCCGCCGACGGCCTTTAACACGCTCCAGAGCTCCGAGCTAGGCGGCAGGAGACTCCACCTGCGGCAAAGAATGTGCAGTAATAGGTCGCGTCCACCCATCGGTGCACGGCTCGTGTTGGCGGGCCATTCGGTTAAAAATCGCGACAAGGACCGGAGGATATTCCAATGCATTCCTATCGTTTGGCAGCAGGCCTCGCCGCGCTCGCGCTGGTCCTCGCCGCGCCACCCGCTGCCGCGCTGAAAAATGTCTCCTATCCCGAGGTCAAGGTGACGGTCAGCGAGGCCTACAAGCCCGACGCGGATTTCCAGAAGCTGCGTGACGCGTTGACCAAGGCCGCCGCCGACAAGAACGAGGCCGCGCTGTTTGCACTGGTGGGGCCGACCTTCGTCTGGACCGAGGACGCCAAGCTCGTCGACCGGTTCGATCTCGGCCGCGATGCACTGCACAATTTCAAGGTCGTGTTCGGCTTTCGCAAGGACGGCGCCGAGCAGGACGGCGGCGTCGACGGCGGCCCGTTCTGGGACTCGCTCGCGGCTTTCGCCGCCGACGGCACCTATTACCGGGCGAGCGACAGCGGCAACCTCGTGTGCGGCCCGATCGCGGCGGAGCTCAACGACGAGCAGGTTTTCGAGCGGGCGCGCAAGCGCATCGAATCCGGCGAGGAGCAGGCGGATTGGTACTTCACCATGACCGACGTCGCCGTCGCCAAGGCTCCAGGGGATACCGGCGCGCCGATCGCCAAACTCGGCACGGTGGCGCTGCCGGTGATCGGCGCGCATCCGTCGGCGCCGCAAGGCCAGCCGGCGCCCACCCCCACCCACCTGCAGGTGCTGCTTCCCTCGGGAAAGACCGGCTGGATTCCCGCCGCCGTCGCGCGTCCCATGGATAGCGACCGGCTATGCTACGCGAAGGCCGCCGATGGCGCGTGGAAGATCGCCGCATTCGACCAGAGCGAGTAGCGTCGATTAACGATTGCCGCCGATAGGCCGCGCCTATGTGAGCCGCTGTTTGACGCGGCGACGCGCGAAGGCCTATGCTTGTTTGTTGGTCCGATGATCCCCCATCGAACCTTCCTGAGGGAGCGCTCCATCATGAAAAGGATTGCTACGGTCCTCGCGGCCGGCGCGTTCGCGCTGTTCGCGAGTTCGCTCATTCTTGTCGCCGACCAGGCCAATGCAGCGATGCGTGGTGGCGGCGGCGGTGGCGGACATAGTTTCGGCGGCGGCGGCGGCATGCGCTCGATGGGCGGCGGCGGCGGCGGCATGCGCTCGATGGGCGGCGGCAGCCGCACAATGAGCCGGTCCACTGTCAGCGCCCGGCACGTCAATGTTTCGCGCAGCGTCAGCAAGGGCACGCGAACCACCAAGGTGACCAACACGCGGGTGAGCCGGGTCAGCAAGGGCGGCCGCCACGTCAATGTCAGCAAGACGAACACGACCAAGATCTCCAACGTGCGCAAGCCGGGCATCGGCAAGCAGGTCGGCACCGCCAATCTCGGCACCTCGCGCGTCATCAACGGCGGCACCAGCAAGCTCGGTCCCGGCGGCATCAAGCAAGGACCGGGCAACAAAGTCGCGGGTGGAGCGGGAAGTTTAGGAAAGGTTGGAGCCGCTGGGCTAAAGGCTGGACCAGCGGGCCTTAAGCCCGGTCCGGTCGGCGGGCTGAAGGCGCCTCCGGGCGGCTTCAAAGCGGCGCCCGGCAATATCGGCGTCATCAACGGCCGCTACGTCAATATCTTCCGCGGCCCGCGCCAGATCTGGTGGGCCGGCGCGTGGGTCTCGCTCGCCGCGCTTGCCGTAATCCCCGCGGTCTGGGTCGGCGGCCTGGAATACGACCCGTGGGGGTACGTGGCGCTGGCGGAGCCGGTTTGCTCGGGCGTAAGTCCAGAAGGATACCGCTTGCGGTGGCAGGATGTGCCGACCGATACCGGCGTCCTCGTCCCGCAATGCGTCGCGTACTATCCGCGCGGCAAGGCCGCGCCGGCCGTGGCCGCCGGCGCAGTGCCCGGCCAGGCCGTGGGCGCGGCGCAGCCGGTCGCCGCCGCGATGGCGCAGGGCTGCCTGGTCGACATCTACTCGCAAGTCGCGTTCACCGGCACGTCCTCGGATGTCGCGGCCGATCAGCCGCGGCTGAGCGACTACGGCTGGGACAAGCAGATCTCCTCGCTCGACGTGAAGTCGGGCACCTGGGACTTCTACTCCGAGCCGGACTACGGCGGACAAATGGTGCGGCTGCCGCCGGGCCAGTACGCCAACCTCGAAGGCTGGGACAAGCAGATCAGCTCGTTCATGTGCACGCAGGTCAAATGAGCTGACGCGTCGTTTAAGCGGATTGGCCCCGCCGCGTACCGGCGCGTGCGGGGCCAAATTTTTAGCCAAGGATAGCAATCGCCGTCACTGCGCCTTGATGCCCGCGGCGCGAATGACTTTCGTCCACTTCGCCATTTCCGTGCTGAATTGGGCCGCGGCTTCCGCGGGCGTCGTGGCGAGCGGCGCGTAGCCCAGCGTGGCCAGACGCTCCTTCATATCCGGCCGCGCGATCGCCCGGACGATCTCCCGATGCAGCAGCGCGATGACGTCCTTCGGCGTTCCCGCCGGCACCACCATGGTGAACCACGATTCGCCCTCGACCTCGGGGAAGCCCGCTTCGGTCATCGTGGGGACATCCGGCAGCGCCTGCGAGCGCGCCTTGCTGGACACGGCAAGCGCGCGCAGCTTGTCCTCCTTGACCAGCGGCACCGCCGGCGCCATGGAGCCGAACGAAATCGGCGTGTGACCCGCGACCGTCGAGCTGATCGCCAGCCCGCCGCCGTTGAACGGCACGTGCACGAGGTCGAGGTTGAGCGACAGGCGGAACAGTTCGCCGACGAGATGGGGCGGCGTGCCGGTCCCGGGGGAGGCAAAGCTGTATTTGCCGGGATTGGCCCTGATCAGCTCGACCAGCTCCTTGACCGTCTGCGCGGCGACCGTCGGGTGCACGGTGAGGATCGCCGGCGCGCTGACCGCGATCGTGATCGGATCGAAGTCCTTGGCAGGATCGTAGGAGACGTGCGGGTAGAGGGCGGGATTGAGCACGAGATTGGCGCCGTCCACGAGGATGGTGTAGCCGTCCGGCGCCGCCTGCGCGGCGCGCCCCGCTCCGATATTGCCGCCGGCACCGCCGATGTTTTCGACGTAGAACTGCGTACCGAGCTGCTCCGACAATTTCTGCGCAATCAGCCGCGCGAACACATCGGTCGGACCGCCGGGCCCGAACGGCACGATGACCCGCACCGGTCGTGCCGGATAGGCTTGCGCCCTGGCGCTTGACCAGAACCCCGGGAGCGCGACGGCACCCGTTGCTACACGCAGCAATCGACGGCGCGAAAGTTTCATGGCAGCTCCTCGCTGAAATGCCGGCATGGCTCCTACCTTATACTTTGCATAAGATCGAGCGAGCGGCATCGGAGCACTTCATGGGACCTGGGAAAGCGGACGCCCGAACCGCGCGTCCGCGTAAAGCCGTGGCCGCGGGCAGCGCACCGGGCGAAGCCGCGCGCGCTCCCTCCCAGGCCGACCTGCAGGAACAGCTCGAGCTGCGCACCCGCGAGCTCAACGCCGCGCTGGAGCGGGAAGCCGCGACCGCCGAAGTGCTGCGCGTCGTTTCGAGTTCCACGTTCGACCTGCAGACCGTGCTCGACGACCTGGTTGCCTCGGCGGCCCGCCTGTGCGAGGCGGATAGTGCGATCATCTGGCGCGCGCGCGGCGAGCCCTACCATCTGGCGGCAGCCTATGGATTGACGCCGCAGTTCAGGCAGCGGCTGGAACAGCTTGCGCTGGAACCAAGCGGAAGATCAATCGTCGGCCGCACGTTGCAAGCCGGGCAAGCGCTCAACATCCCCGACACGTTGCAGGATCCCGCCTATAGCGGCCGCTCGCTGGAAGATATCGGTGTCCGCGCGCTCCTGGGCGTGCCGCTGCTGCGCGACGGAACGGCTACCGGCGTGATCACGGTCGGGCGCCTGAGCGCCCGAGCGTTCACGGATCGCGAGATCGCGCTGGTGAGCACGTTCGCGCACGAAGCTGTTATCGCTATCGAGAACGCACGCTTGCTGGAGGAGCTGCGCCAACGCAGCGCCGATCTCTCCGAGGCACTGGAGCAGCAGACGGCGACAGCGGAGGTGCTGCGCGTCATCTCGAGTTCGCCCGGAGAGCTGGAGCCGGTGTTCAACTCAATGTTGGAGAACGCCACTCGTATTTGCGAGGCTAACTTCGGCATCATGTACCTTTATGACGACGATTTTTGGCGACCAGTCGCACTGCTGAGCGTGCCCCCCAAGTTTGCCGAGTGGCTGCTGGCAGAGCCGCGCCGCTGGGGTCCCGAAACCGGTCTTGGGCGCCTCGCTCGATCGAAACAACTGGTGCACATTGCCGATGTCAAAGCCGAGCGGCTCTACACCGAGCGCGCTGACCCTGCGCGCGTCGCATTTGTCGAACTCGCCCGCGCTCGCACCTTCGTCGCGGTCCCGCTGCTCAAGGAAAATCAACTGATCGGCGCGCTTGCCATCTTTCGTCAGCAAGTTCGCCCCTTTACCGACAAGCAGATCGAGCTGGTGAAGAGCTTTGCGACGCAGGCGGTCATCGCCATCGAGAACACGCGGCTGCTCAGCGAGCTGCGCGCGCGCACCGCGGAGCTGGAAGAGAAGAGCCGCCAGCTCGCTCTGGCGAGCGAGTACAAGTCGCAGTTCGTCGCCAGCATGAGCCACGAATTGCGCACGCCGCTCAATGCCATTATCGGCCTGACCGACATGATGGTCAGCCATGCCGCGCGTTTCGGCACGGAAAAGGCGCAGGAGCCGCTCACCCGCGTGCACCGCGCCGGTACACACCTGCTCGGCCTGATCAACCAGGTGCTCGACTTGTCGAAAATCGAGGCCGGCAAGCTCGAGCTCAATCCGCAGATCGTGCAATTGAAGCCGCTAATCGACGACGTTATCGGCACCGCTCGGCAATTGGCCGAACAGAACAAGAATCGCCTGCTGGTCGAGCAACAGGAGAATCTCGGGGCGCTCACCGTCGATCCGATGCGGCTGCGCCAGATCCTGCTCAATCTGCTCAGCAATGCCTGCAAGTTCACCAACGCGGGCGAGGTGAAGCTTGCCGCGCGCAGGGCCGGCGACGGCGCGCGCTTCGTCGAGTTCGCCGTCTCCGACACCGGCATCGGCATGACGGCCGAGCAGCAGGCGAAACTGTTCGAGGAATTCACCCAGGCCGACGCCTCGACCGCGCAGCGCTTCGGCGGCACCGGCCTGGGCCTTGCCATCACGCGCAAGCTTGCCCGCATGATGGGCGGCGACGTGACGGTCGCGAGCGAGCCCGGCAAAGGCTCGGTGTTCACGGTGCGGCTGCCGGGGGAGTAGCATCCCGATCGGCCCTCATGCTGAGGAGCGCACGAAGTGCGCGTCTCGAAGCATGAGGCCGCCCCGATCCGGGCCGCCCCATCCTTCGAGACGCGTGCTGCGCACGCTCCTCAGGATGAGGCGGATCAGCGGCGCGCCCGTTGCTCGCATTTTACTCCGGCAGGCCGGCCTTGATCAGCCCTTCGCGGCAATGCTCGCGATCGGCCGCGTTCTTGTAGTGCAGCGTGGCGAGATATTTGTTGATCGCGAAGCTCGGCTCGAGCGCGCTGACCTCGCTTGCGTGCGCCGCCGCCGCGGTCTTGTTTCCGAGCTGCGCTGAAGATGCCGCCAGAAACGCGTGGTGGGTGTAATCCGGCCGCGCGATGCGGCTGAACGATTCGATCGCATCGGCGTAGGCGCGCGCGCTGTACTGGGCGCGGCCCAGATGACTCCAGTAACGCTCGGGATGATACGGATTGAGCCGCATCGCCCGGCGAATCCAGTCGATCCCTTCTTCCGCGCGGCCGAGCCAGGTGAGCAGCTCGCCCTGCTGCACCACGATGAGATCGTTATTCGGATTGAGGCTCAATGCCCGCTGCTGGTGATAGGCGGCCTTGTCGTGGTTCTCGAACGTCAGGCTTAGCGCGGCCAGCACGCGATGCACATCGGGGTCGTTATCGTCGAGCGCAAGCGCGGTCTCGAGCTCCTGCCGCACCTGCTTGAGGGCGAGTTCGCCATCCGGGGCCCAGCCGTGGATCCAGCTCTGACCGATCACGCAGCCTTTCCAGGCGTGGGCGTGCGCATAGTTCGGGTCGAGCGCGAGCGCACGATCGAGCAGGCGCTGAGCTTCGGCGTTGGCCTCGCGCCCGGAGCGATGGTGCAGGATCTTGCCGGCAAGCACGCATTCGTAGGCCGCCATGTTCTCGGTCGGCTTGCGCGCGACGCGTTCATGGGCCGCGGCCTCGACCCGTCCGCTCACCGTCGCCACCACCGCCGCGGTCACCTCATCCTGGATCGCGAAGATGTCCTTGAGCTCACGGTCGTAGCGCTCGGCCCAGATATGGGCGTCGGTCTCGGCATCGATCAGCTGCACCGTCACGCGCACGCGGTCGCCGGCTTTGCGCACGCTCCCCTCGACCACGTAGTCGACGCCGAACTCGCGCGCCACCTCCTGCACCCTTACCGCCTTGCCTTTGTGCACGAATACGGAATTGCGCGAGATGACGAGCAGCTCGCGAAAGCGCGACAGCTCGGTGATGATGTCCTCGGTCAAGCCGTCGGCGAAGAATTCCTGCTCGGGATCGCCGCTCATATTGCTGAACGGGAGCACGGCGATGGAGGGCTTCGCCCCTGCCCTCCCGGCGCCCGCGCCGGCGTCGCTCGGCGCAGCGCCCGCAGCGGGTACGGCGACCCGGTAGACGTGGATCGGCCGCGCGATGTTCTTGACGCTCTGCTCGCCGAGATCTTCGAACCTCGTGTCGAGCCGGCCGCCGACCTGCTCGCGCACCGCGGCGGAGACACAGATGCCGCCGGGATCGGCGAGCCCCTCCAGGCGGGCGGCGACGTTGACGCCATCGCCAAAAATGTCGTCGCCATCGACGATCACGTCGCCGAGATTGATGCCGATACGAAACTGGATCGCGCGCGCGGGCGAGAGGTCCGCATTGCGCCGCCCCATCCCTGTTTGGATCTCGCTGGCACACTCGACCGCGCCGACCACGCTCTGGAACTCGACCAGCAGCCCGTCGCCCGATGTCTTGATGATGCGCCCGCGATGCCTGGCGATTGCCGGATCGACCAACTCCAGGCGATGGGTCTTGAGCCGCGCCAGCGTGCCCGGCTCGTCCACCTCCATGAGCCGACTGTAGCCGACCACGTCGGCGGCAAGAATCGCAACGAGCTTACGTTCCGGCTGCGCCATTTCCACCAAGCCGCATTTTGCTCGCACATACCGGCGTCGAAGCTATCGCCGTTTCCGGAAAAATGGAAACGGAGCAAGCGTTCGATGCCGCCCCGTCGTCATGGCCGGGCTTGTCCCGGCCATCCACGTCTTTCTTCCTGATAGTCGGAAAGCAAGACGTGGATGCCCGGCAGCGCAGACAAGTTTACGCAGTCTGCGCAAGCTTGACTGCGTTGCCGGGCATGACGGACGATAGCTCTGTTATTTCCCGCCCACCACCGCGATGCCCTGAATTTCGATCAGTTTGCGCCGTTTTTCCTAAGTCTTTGATGCGGACACCCTTTCATTCGGGAGTGCAATTTGTGCCCTTGATATAAGGCGTTCTTTGTTGACGCCTCCTGACTTTTCATGACAGCCTATGACACTGCACGTCAAATTGCTGCGGACACGGTGCGGACAGGAGGGCGGGATGGGTCAGCGGTTGACCGACAAACTTGTGCTTGGGCTTGCCCCGCCGCCGCGCGGGAACAAGATCTTCTACGACGCGCCAAACCGGCAAGGCAAGGATTGGGTGCCCGGCTTCGGGGTCCGCATCACGGCCGGAGGCGGCCGGAGCTATGTTTTCAATTACCGGACGCAGGCCGGCCGCGAAAGAAGGGCGACGATTGGTTCGCCGCCGAGCTGGTCCACCGAAGCAGCCCGACACGAAGCTGCACAGCTCAGTTTTAGAGTTGATCAAGGTGAAGATCCGCTCGCTGAAGCCCAAGCCAGTCGGCGCGCGGCCACGGTGGCCAAGCTTTGTGATCGCTTTCTTGACGAGCACGCCGGGAGGCTTCGGCCTTCGACGCAGGCCGAATATCGAGCCTTAGCTCAACAGATCCAAGGAGGCCTCGGTACTCTAAAGGTCGCTGCCGTGGAGTATGCCGACATCGAACGATTGCATCGAACTATCAGTAAGCGCGCACCTTATCGGGCAAATCGGATGCTCGCCGTTTTGAGCCGGATGATGTCGCTGGCGGTAAAATGGAAGATGCGCCCGGATAATCCCTGCCGCGGCATCGAACGCAATCCGGAGGCCAAGCGCAATCGATACCTCGAAGTCGAAGGCGGTGAGCTGGCGCGGCTGGTACGGGCGCTTGCCGCGCACGAGAACCAGCAGATCGCGAACGCGTTTCGGTTACTGCTTTTGACCGGCGCGCGTCGCGGTGAGGTTTTGAGCGCTACCTGGGATCAGTTTGATCTTGGTCGCGGCCTATGGACAAAGCCCGCTCATGCAACGAAGCAGCGGGCCGAGCATCAGGTGCCGCTCAGCAAGGCGGCGCTTGAGCTGCTTAAGGCGATGCGCAAGGCCGCACCCCACGACGCCACCTTCTTATTCCCTGCACGCCCCGGCAGTGCTGGCGGACATCGCGCCACTGTTACCAGAGCTTGGTATGCGATTATCGAACGTGCGGGCATCAAGGACTTTCGCATTCACGATCTGCGGCATTCCTACGCCAGCGTGCTGGTGTCCGCTGGACATTCGTTGCCAACCATCGGCGCCTTGCTCGGTCACACGCAGGTAGCTACGACCGCGCGTTACAGCCACTTGTTTGATGACGTGCAACGGGCGGCAACAAACAAGGTTGGCAGCATCATGGGCGGCCTCGTCGGCAAGCCGTCCAAGCGCAAGCCGCTCAAGGTTGTCGAAGGCGGCAAGCGATGAGCCCGCGATACCGGGCTCCCGTCTCGGAACCACCGCCAGATCCCGCCGCGCTTGTGCGGCTTGTTGAAAGCTCCGATTCAGATCCAGTCAAGTGTGTGCAGTACGGTTGCGTGAAACCCTTAATTGACTGCCTTCGAGGTGGATCGCCGACGGCTGAGTGTAAGGCCGCTGCTGATTTGCTCGAAAAGATGGCAGCCGACATTGAGCTTGGGGCCTGGGAAACCAACAAGGGGAGATTCACCGCGTCTTATGTGTTTCAGTTGGAGCAGCGACCGGGATATCCGGGATATAACAAGCGTGGCGCTGCGAAGAAGGCCGCACAGCAGAAACTCGGTCGATCGCACGGATACGTTTCCGAACAGCTTCGGAAATATAAGAACGATCCTGAATGCAGGGCGGGAGAATTCGTCTTGCCAGTCCTGCCGCGTGCCATTCTGAATGCTTTGAAGCAAGCCTTGACTGCCACCGACCCGCCGCCACCCAGTGGGAAACCAAGGAGACCGAGGCGGCGCTAGACGAACTTTGCTGCCGGAGTCCAAAACGATCTTGGACTCTTATTTCGCCTTGAACAAACAGTTGCGCCTTTTGCTCGCACTTTCCCGACGCTAATAGGCATTGCTTGTCTGTTCTTCGAATATGGGGGCAGCATGAGCAAGCCATCGTTACTTGCGGAATCCTACAGCGAAAAGGAGCTCGCCGCGCAGCTGCGCAAATCTGAGCGCGCACTACAGCGCATGCGGAAGTTGCGCATCGGCCCGCCGTTCTTCTTCATTGGCAAGACCCCGTACTACCGGATCGAAGCCGCGCGTGCATGGCTGCGCGCGAATGAAGTGCAGCCTGTGCGTCGCAGGGGTTGAGCCATGTCGTGTGCTGATCGGCCGCCTACCCGACAGGAGTTGCGCGAGCAGACCGCGCGTCTGGTGGCGTTGGTAAACACCGAACTCGGCGAGCTTGCGATTGCGATCGGCAGCCACGCCGCCAACGACGATGATGGTGCGGCTTTCGCCCAAAAGATCCGCGAACGCGTGAAGCACGAGCTGGCCGCCAAGCTTCAGCTGTTTGAGGAGATGATCATCATCGAATGAGAGCCGGCGACAGGCGTCGCCGGCTCTTTGTTCTTCGGAGGAACAAACGCGCATTGGAGGCGCGTTGGAACGTGCAGTCATCTACCACAAACCGGATCGAGGAAGCAACGACCGCCAAGACGGTGGCGATCCCCCTTGCTGAGATTGTTGTTCCATCCAATCGCTTGCGGGCGCTCCGCCCCGATCATGTTGAGCAACTCGCCGAGTCCATGCGCCTGCGCGGCCTGCTGGAGCCCATCCGGGTGCGACGGAATGGCGGTCCTTATCGGCTCACCGCCGGCTGGCACCGACTCAAGGCGGCCGAGTTGCTCGGATGGACCACCATCACCGCGATCGTTGACGAAGGTATGAGCGCGGAAGAGGGCCGCCTCGTTGAGATCGACGAGAACCTGATCCGCGCTGATCTGAGACCCGCAGAGCGGGCCGCTCACTTCGCCGCACGCAAGCAGATTTACGAAAAGCTGTATCCCCGGACGAAGCACGGTGGCGACCGCAAGTCGGCCGAGGGGAAGTCAAGTCGCCAAAATGGCGATTTGAAGCGCTTCACTGAAGACACCGCGAAGAAGACCGGCAAGTCCGAGCGGTCGGTGCAACGCGAGGTCGAGCGCGGCGAGAAGATCGCCGATGTCGCCGAGCTGGCGGGCACGTCGCTCGATCATGGCGATGAACTCGACGCAATGGCCAAGCTGCCGCGGCGCGAGCAGCGTGAGCTCACGGCGCGCGCCAAGAAGGGCGAGAAGGTCTCCGCGAAGAGCAGGGTGAAGCAGGTCGCCCGCCAAGAGCGAGAGCGCCAGCTTGGCACCAAGCTACGCGCACTGCCTGACAAGAAATACGGCGTGATCCTCGCCGACCCGGAATGGCACGACGAGGTTTGGAGCGAAGCGACCGGCATGGATCGCCACGCCGCCAACCATTATCCAACAAGCGCCGAAGAAATCATCGCCTCCCGCCCGGTCGCCAGCATCGCGGCAGACGATTGCGTGTTGTGGCTGTGGACCACGAACCAGCACCTTCGTATCGCGATCAACGTGATGGAGGCGTGGGGCTTCGAATACAAGTCGAATTACTGTTGGGGCAAGGATCGCAAGAGTCTCGGTCGCTGGCAGCGCGGCAAGCATGAACTTCTGTTGATCGGCACCCGCGGCGAGCCGCCGTGTCCGGCACCCGGAACACAGCGCGATTCTCTGATCAACGTCGCGAAGGGCGAGCACTCGGCGAAGCCTGAGATCTTCCTCGAAATGATCGAGGAAT
>Ga0306920_100004434_pt1 | contig 17979 bp, 16 predicted proteins | sample flu12Cox44000170_FD_204666 | JGI IMG/M metagenome (GOLD analysis project Ga0306920, IMG submission 204666) | Lab enrichment of tropical soil microbial communities from Luquillo Experimental Forest, Puerto Rico - flux4day.12C.oxic.44.000.170 (v2)... | ecosystem: Environmental > Terrestrial >... | reverse complement strand
CATCCCCATCAGCATCTCGCCGTCGCCCGTGATCACCACCACCGGCAGCTTCGGCTGCGCCAGCGCGACACCGAGGCCGATCATGACGGCGCCGCCCATGCCGCCCCACAGATAGAAATTGCGTTCGTGATCGCCGGCAGCCGCAATATCGTAAGTCGAAGCCCCGAGGCCGCCGACCACGATGGCGTCCTTGCGTCCCGACAGAAGCGCCGAGACCACGTTGCGGCGTTCGAGAAGATTTGCCTTGCTCATTTGGTGAAAACCTTGGCGCCGATCAGGCGCTGCGACAACAGCACGGCCGTCGGCGTGCAGGCGTTGTAGGCCTGCCCGGCACCCGCCTCGACCACCTCGCGCACCTCGTTTTCGTGCAAGGCGCGCAGCACCTTGATACCGGACAATTCCAGCACGCCAGCCGTGGCCGAGCCCATCGGCACCTGCCAAGGATTGAATTCGCCCCACTCGCCGCGCATGGTCACCAGCGTCAGGAAAGGGAAGCGGAAGATTTGCGTCAGCGAAAACATATTCACGCAATTGCCGACGCCGCTCGACTGCATCAACAGCACGCCGCGCTGGCCGCCGGCCCACCCTCCGGCCAACAGCGCGACACCCTCCTCTTCCGTCGTCAGCGGCACCGCGCGCATCGACGGCTCGCCCAGCACCCGCTCGATCAGCTGCGAGTGCCCGGCATCCGGCACGTAAGCAACCTGACGGACATCGAAACGCTGCAAAACCGAAAAAATATCCTCCGGCCAGGTGGGACCGGCATCGGCCGCCTCGGCGGCGGAAGCATTACGGGTGTCCATTTTCTTGTATCCGTTCGATCGGCAGGACTATCATTGCGAGGTGATTGTAAAGGGGACCAGGCTTTGCGGAAGAGTAAAAACAGCATGGCTCCCAACATTGGCCGAAGTGCCAGCCAAGCCGGCATGCGAGCAAGATCAGGACCAGCGGCATGAACGCGCGCGAACTCGCAAGCCATTTCGACATCGAGAAGCTGACGCCGGCTTTCTATGCCGACCCCTACCCGACCTATCGCGCGCTGCGCGAGCACGAGCCGGTCAAGCGCATGGCGGGCGGGTCTTATTTCCTGACGCGCTACGACGACCTGGTGAGCGTCTACAAGAACACCAAGCTGTTCAGCTCGGACAAGAAGAAGGAATTCTTTCCGAAATATGGCGCCTCGCTGCTGTACGAACACCACACCACGAGTCTCGTTTTCAACGATCCGCCCGCGCATACGAGGGTGCGGCGCCTGATCATGGGCGCGCTGTCGCCGCGCGCGATCGCGGAAATGGAAGGCGACCTGATCGCGCTGGTCGACCGGTTGCTGGCGAAGCTCGCCGCAAAAGGCGACGTCGATCTGATCGAAGATTACGCAGCCGCGATCCCGATCGAGGTAATCGGCAATCTGCTCGGCGTGCCCCACGAAGAACGCGAACCCTTACGCGGCTGGTCGCTGGCGATCCTCGGCGCACTCGAGCCCGTGATCGGGGCAGACGCCTTTGCGCGCGGCAACGCCGCGGTGAGAGATTTCCTGAAATATCTTGAAACGCTCGTTGCACGGCGCCGCGCCAGGCCGGGCAATCCCGAGCGTGACGTGCTCACGCGCCTGATCCAGGGCGAGGACAATGGCGAGCGGCTGAGCGAGAAGGAGCTCTTGCACAATTGCATCTTCCTGCTCAACGCGGGCCATGAAACGACCACCAACCTGATCGGCAACGGTCTGGTGGTGCTCTCGGAAAATCCCGAGCAGAAGAAACGGCTGATCGAAAATCCTCACCTCATCAAAACCGCGGTCGAGGAAATTCTGCGATTTGAGAGTTCAAACCAGTTCGGCAATCGCATGACGACCGAGCGGGTCGAACTCGGCGGCGTAACACTCGAACAAGGCACTTCCGTCACGCTTTGCATTGGCGCTGCCAACCGCGACCCGCGGCAATTTGCCGATCCCGAAAATTTCGACATCGGACGCAACCCCAACCGGCATCTCTCATTCGGCACCGGTGCGCATCAATGCGCCGGCATGGCGTTGGCGCGGCTTGAGGGCGCAATCGCGATCTCGCGCTTCTTGAAAAAATTCCCGGCTTACGCGTTGAAGTGCGCACCGGTGCGCGGTGGCCGCGCCCGCTTTCGCGGATTTTTGAGCGTGCCATGCGCGATTGCATGAGGCACGTCGAACGCACTTGAATTGACAGGCCGGCAAAATCCGACGAGAATTTTTTCAAACAATAGAGAAGAAAAGAGCCTGGGATGAAATACTCAACCAAAATCTCCGCGGTGCTGGCTTTGATGATGACGGGTTGTCTCGCCGCCCAGACGCGAGCCGATGACTCCGGCGTATTCAAGCAGAGCAACGTTCTTGATTTCCTGCTCAAGCAGACCGGCGTCTACGACAAGTCCAGTACCGGCAAGTCGCCGGATTTTGTCGTCGATCCCGCCTGGCCGCGGCCGCTTCCCCACAACTGGCTGCTCGGACAGATCGGCGGACTCTATGTTGATCATCATGACCATATCTGGGTCTACAACCGGCCACGCACGCTCAACGACGACGAAGTCGGGCTCGAACCGGCGATAGCAGGCGCAACCGATGCCAAGGGCCAGCCGATCAACGGCCTTGGCTTTGCGCGCGCCAACGGCTTTGGTGCGGACTGCTGTCGCGCGGCGCCTTCGGTGCTGGAATTCGATGCCGACGGCAAGCTGCTGCGCGCCTGGGGCGGGCCATCGGATCCCGGTTTTGTCGGCGGAAAATGCAAGACCGAAGACGGCTGCATTTGGCCGAATGTCGAGCACGGCATTTACATCGATAGCAAGGATAATGTCTGGATCGCTGGCAATGGCCCCGCGGCAAAGCCCGGGGACAAGGAAATTCCCTGGACCACCAACAAAGGTGGCGGCGACGGCTTTATTTTGAAATTCGACATGAACGGGAATTTCAAGATGCGGATCGGCGGCACGCCCGGCGCACCCGACAGCAACAGTCGGGATGGCGGGGTCAACGGCACGCCGTTGCTTTACCGGCCAGCCGACATGGTGGTCGATTCCAGAACCAATCGTCTCTATGTCGCCGACGGATACGCCAATCGCCGTGTCCTGATGGTCGATGCCGATACCGGCAAATATATTGGTCATTTCGGCGCCTACGGAAACAATCCGATCGACGATGCGGCGGCCGCCGCGGCCGGCACCTGGCCGCAGGATTCCGCCAAGGGCGTCAAGAAGCCCGCATTTTTTCGCAATCCGGTGCACTGCGTGAAGATCGCCGATGACGGCAAGATTTACGTCTGCGACCGCGGCAATGACCGCATCCAGGTGTTCGACGGCAAGGATGCCTTGCTCGGAAAAGAGTGCAGCAATCCGAACGGCGAGGTCGGCAAGTGCGGTTTCGTCACCGAGCGTTTCGTCAGCGCCAACACCTATACCCAGCCCGTGATGCCGGGCACAGCCGTCTCGATGAACTTCTCGCCCGACAAGACCCAAACCTGCCTCTATATCGGCGACAACACCAACCAGACGATCTACATCCTCAATCGCGACAATCTGGAGCAGCTCGGCCGCCTCGGCCATGGCGGACGGATGGCCGGCGATTTCCACTGGCTGCATCAGGTCAGCCTGGACAGCAAAGGCAACATCTACACCGGCGAAGTCGACACCGGAAAGCGCGTGCAGAAATTCCTCCGCTACGGCGCCAATGGCTGCAACGGAACCGGATCGGCCATCATCGGCGGTGAGGCGGTGGACAGGAAGTAGGCCTCACGCTTGCTGATAAAGACCAAGCGCCTCCTCGATGCCGGCTTTCGCCGCCGTATCGAGGAAGCGCCTGGTGGTCTCGTCGGCGGGAAACGACATGTCGATGCGCAGTTCCTGCAACAGCACGTCCTGCGGCGTGCCGAAGGTCGTGAACGTATTGAACAGGCGAAGCCGCGCATCTCCGATTCCCAATTCGAGCGAAAGCATCGGCTCATCGCCTTCGCCGTGAATCATGTGTTCGCCGCGCGGCGTATCGGAATCGAATTGGCGACGGAGCATCCCGGAAGGTGAATTCGGCTTTCCGGCCGCCTCCCGCCGCAGCCGGTTGAGCAGCGCGAGCCGCGTATGCGCCCAGTTCAAGATGTGCGGCCGCAAACCTTTTTGCGAAAACATTAGCTGCATGAAATTGATGACGCCGTCCGGGAAAAGCTGCCGCAACGCATCTCTTCCCACGCAAGCCGCGATGATGCGCGAAGCGGCAGCATTCTGCATCACGATGTTCCAGCTTCCGTCCATCACCACGGCCGGGTACGGCTCGTGATGGCCAAGGATCATCTCCAGCGCCTCACGCGCAGCCTTCATCTCCGAAAGATCGAGCCGCCGCTCCGGGTAGGCGGGCGCGTAGCCGGCAGCGAGGAAGAGATCGTTGCGCGCACGCAGCGGAAGGTCGAGACCATCGGCCAGTTTGAAGATCATGTCGCGGCTCGGCTGCGCGCGACCCGACTCCACGAAGCTGATGTGTCTCTGCGAGATGCCCGTGAGCAGCGCAAGGTCGAGCTGGCTGAGCCGCCGAACGGCGCGCCATTCGCCCAGGATCGAACCGAAGCCACTCTTCATTATCCGAACTCTATTCGCCCCACGCACCCAACTCAATTACCTCCAGCGTAATTGCACCGACTACTTGCCGCCAATAGCGTCGCCAAATCGCGGCGCCGTGCGCCGATCTATTGCGGGGTTCAGACATGCAAAAGCCTGCGATTCTGGTGACCGGAGCGAACGGCAAGACCGGCAGCGCGACCATCTCCCGGCTTCTGGCAAAAGGATATCCGGTGCGGGCGCTGGTGCGGCGGGCGGATGCGCGCAGCGAACGGCTCGCCCAGCGCGGCGCAAAGGTCGTCGTCGGTTCGCTTGAAGATTTCACCGACCTGCGCACGGCCATGAACGGCATCCAGCGTGCCTACTTCTGTCCGCCGCTCGAACCCGGAACATTGCGGCGCGCATCGTTGTTCGCCGCCGCTGCACAGGAAGCAAAACTGGAAGTGGTCGTGGCGCTGAGTCAATGGCTCGCCGACCCTCATCATCCGGCCGCGCACTCCCGCGAAAAATGGCTCAGCGAGAAGATGTTCCAGTGGGCGCCAGATCTCGATGTCGTCACCGTCAACCCCGGCTTCTTCGCCGACAACTACATGGCCGCGTTAGAGCCGATGGCGCATTTCGGGCTGATGGGAATGCCGCTCGGTAAAGGTCTCAATGCCCCGCCGTCGAACGAGGACATTGCCCGCGTCATCGTCGGCGCGCTCACCAACCCGGCGTCCCATATCGGCAAGAGCTATCGCCCGACCGGGCCGCGCCTGTTGACGCCCGAGGATATCGCGTCCGCCATCGGCAAGGCGCTGGGGCGAAAGGTGACCTATCAGGACGTGCCGATGAAGCTGTTCCTCAAAGTCGCCAAATCGCTGGGTATCAGCGAGTTCGTCATCGAGGAGGTTTCGTATTTCCTGCTCGACTACCAGCGCAACGTCTTTGGCATCGGCGCGCCGACAGATGCGGTCCTCGAAGTCGGCGGCGTCGCCCCGGAGTCGTTCGAGGAGACGGCGCGGCGTTATGTGGAAGCGTCGGGATTTGCCAGGCGAACGTTTCGCTCGAATTTGACCGCCGTTCACAATCTCGTCGCAGGACTTCTCACTGCCGCGCCTGCGCCTTCGGCGATCGCGCAGCGGCTGCATTTGCCATCGCTCAACCATCCCGTGCTGGCGGCGGAAAGCCCGTCCTGGCGCGCGTCTCACATCCCGGAAGGCTCGGCCTAGCGCGGCTCACCCGTGTTCGAAGGGTCCGACTTCCCGGATTACCTTGCAAATCTGAAGAAAACCGCTGGCGTAGAATTCGGCGTGTCCGCGCTTCATGGTTTCGACATGCTCGGGGTGGGTTCGCCAGGCGTCCAGCGCTGCTTCAGAAGCAAACCGAAAGACGGTGATTTGCTCGCCATCGTCAGCCTTGAAAGTCTTGACCGACTGAAATCCGGGGAGATTGCTGACAATATTATACATTCGCTCGCCCAACGCATCGTATTCGTCGATGGACGCGCTATCGCGCAGCTTCAAATCTCCGATGACGATCACCTCGCCGATCATCCTTTTTTCCTCATTGCGAAATGGCCCGCGCCGGGCCGGCGGGTAATTGCAGCTTATTGCAAATGCGTCCGTGAATGCGAAAGCAAACCTTTGTGATCCGCGTCGTGTCTCGTCATCCGCGACTTAGACCGCCGCGCGATGCCGCTCGATGCAGATCCGCAAGACCTCATCGAGCGGCCTGCTCCACCAAGCCTCCGAGAAAATCTCGATCTCGCAGTAACCGGCAAAGCCCTCGGCCTCCACGGCGCGGCGCACGGACCGGATGTCAATCACGCCGTCGCCCATCATGCCGCGGTCGTTGAGAATGTCCTTGGTCGGAACCAGCCAGTCGCAGACATGAAACGCCAGCAGGCGATCCTCTCCGGCGCGCGAAATCTGCGGCAGCAGCTCCGGATCCCACCAGATGTGATAGACGTCGAGTGCGACGCCAAGCGCGCCGGTGCGGCCGGGGTCGAGCCGATCGCAAATGTCGAGCGCCTGTTTGGTCGTGTTGACGCAGGCACGATCGGCTGCATAGGCCGGATGCAACGGCTCGATCGCGAGCGGCATCCTTGCCTGGCGCGCGTATTCCATCATCCCGGCGAGGGTTTCCTCGACCTGCGCGCGCGCATCGGCAATGTCTTTAGAGACCGTACTTCCCGGGCGGGAAAATTGCGGCAGACCACCGACCACCAGCACGACGCAGGGCGCGCCCAATGCCTTTGCTTCGTCGACCGCCCGTCGGTTGTCGTCGCGCGCCTCGATCCGGTGCGCGGCATCGGAAGTAAACATGCCGCCGCGGCAATAGCCGGAAAGCTCTAGTCCCGCATCACGCACGGCGCGCGCGGCGCGCTCAAGACCGATGGTCGCGACCTGGTCGCGCCAGGGGTCGATGGCATGAATGCCGTGCCGCGCGCAGGCTTCGATGATTTGCAATAGATCGCCTTGCCTGCGGACGGTCGCGGTGTTGAGCGAGAGCCAGCGGTGATCGGCTGAAAAATCCCGCATCCCGCCTCAAGCCTCGATGCCGCGGAGCGCGAGCACCGCTTTCATGCGTCGCATCGCCAGTTCCGGATTGGCAAGCAGACCTGCCTGGTCCGCCAGGCGGAACAGCTCGGCCAGATGCAACGTCGAGCGCGCGCTCTCCTGTCCGCCGACCATGATGAAGTGATCCTGATGCCCGTTCAAATAAGCCATGAACACGATGCCGGTCTTGTAGAACCGCGTCGGCGCCCTGAAGATGTGGCGCGACAGCGGCACCGTCGGCCCGAGCACGTCGTGGAAGCCTTGCGTATCGCCGGCGGCGAGCCGCGACAGCGCATAGGACGCAGCAGGCGCAATCGCGTCGAAGATGCCGAGCAGTGCGTGCGAGAAACCCTGCTTGTCGCCCGCGATCAGTTCGGCATAGTTGAAATCGTCGCCGGTATACATCTTGACGCGTTGATCGAGCCTGCGGCGCATGTCGATCTCGCGCTGCTTGTCCAGCAGCGAGACCTTGACGCCATCGACCTTCGCAGCGTTGGCATTGATGACGCCAACCGCGACGTCCATGGCGCGATCAAGGTCCGGCGTGCCCCAGTAATTCGCCAGCGCCGGGTCGAACATGTCGCCGAGCCAGTGAATGATCACGGGATTTCTCACCTGCGACAATACGCGATGGTAAACCCTGACATAATCGTCGGAGCTACGGCCGATTCTGGCGAGCGCGCGCGACGCCATCAGGATGATGCGGCCGCCGGCCTTTTCGATTCTGCCGACCTGCTCTTCATAGGCGCGGATCACATCATCGAGGCTTTTGGCGTCCTCGGGTGCCAGATGATCGGTGCCGGCGCCCGCAAATACCAGCGCGCTGCCCCTCGCTTTTGCCGCTTTCACCGAGCGCTGAATCAACTCCAGCGAGGTCGGCCAATCAAGTCCCATCCCGCGTTGGGCGGTGTCCATCGCTTCTGCCACACCAAGCCCGAGATCCCAGACATGTTCGCGAAACGCAATCGTCTTGTCCCAGTCGATCGCCGCGCTCAGCCACGGATCGGCATCGGCGAGCGGATCAGCGACGACATGGGCCGCTGAAAACGCCACGCGGTTGAGCGTTCCTTCGAGCCGTGCGGGAAAGCTGCGCGACGCACTCAGGCGATAGGTTTCGATCGATCCGCCAGCACAAGGCAGTTTCAGCGACAGCGACGAGCCAGGCAGGACCGGCTTGTTCATGGTCGTAACCTCCTCAGACCTTGATCGGAGCGACGTCGATCCAGCGCCGCTCACTCCAGCTCCGCAGCGCGCATTCGGCGAGTTGCACGCCCTTGGCGCCTTCGAGCAGCGTGTATTTGTAAGGCGCGTCCTCGCAGACGTGGCGAATGAACATTTCCCACTGCTCCTTGAAGCCGTTGTCGTAGGCCGCATTCTCCGGCAGCTTCTGCCAATCGGCGTAGAAATCATGCAGGCGCTTTTCGTCGGGATTCCACACCGGTCGCGGCGTTGCGGCCCTCGTTTGGATCATGCAATCGGTGAGCCCCGCCACCGCAGAGCCGTGGGTGCCGTCAACCTGGAAGGTGACGAGATCGTCGCGGTAGACCCGTGTCACCCAGCTCATGTTGATATGCGCGATCACGCCGCCCCTGAGGCGGAAGGTCGCGTACGCAGAATCATCCGCCGTCGCCTCGTACTTCCTGCCCATCTCGTCCCAACGCTCCGGAATATCCGTGGTACCGAGGCAGCTGACGCTCTCGACTTCGCCGAAGAGATTGTCGAGCACGTAACGCCAGTGGCAGACCATGTCCAGAATGATGCCGCCGCCGTCTTCGCTGCGATAATTCCATGACGGCCGCTGCGCCTCCTGCCAGTCGCCTTCGAAAACCCAGTAGCCGAATTCGCCGCGTACCGAGAGCATGCGGCCGAAGAAGCCGGAATCGCGCAAGAAAGCGAGCTTCTTCAGCCCCGGCAGGAACAGCTTGTCCTGCACGGTGCCGTGCTTGACGCCCTTGGCGTTGGCAAGCTTCACCACCGCCACGGCCTCTTCGAGGTTCGTCGCGATCGGCTTTTCGCAATAGACGTGCTTGCCGGCATTGATCGCCCTGGTCAGCAAGGCGGGGCGCGCCTGCGTGGTCGCGGCATCGAAGAATACCGTGTCGTTGCGGTTCGAAAGCGCCTTGTCGAGATCGGTGGTCCAGCGTTCGAGGGAGTACTGTTTCGCCAGCCGCTCGACCTTGCCGGCGTCGCGGCCGACCAGGATCGGATCGGGCATGATGCGGTCGCCATTGGAAAGCAACACGCCGCCCTGCTCGCGGATCGCGATGATCGAGCGGATCAGGTGCTGGTTCAGCCCCATACGGCCGGTGACGCCGTTCATGATCACGCCGAGGCGTTGCGTCGTCATATCGATTGCTCCTGCAGGATTTTTGTTCTCGCACGTTTAAGCGGCGTCATTGCCGACCACGTCGGATGGATGCTGCTCGCAAAGCCCGGCGAGGCAAGCGAATCCGTCGACAGCTCGCCGTCATGGATTGCCAGCCGAACGCTGTTTCCGCGCCGCTCGTAGAGATCGGGATGCGCGGCGAGGAAAGAGCCTGCTTCGCCGGCCGGCGTGTCGCCGAAGCCATCGACGTAATGGTGGCCGTTGCGCTCGGCATGGGTGATGCCAATCAGCGCACCGAGCGCCGTGTCCTGCTGCACGGCGAGCCCGGCCTGACAGGTCAGATCTTCGGCCGTGACGAAGAATTTTTCCTCGTTCGTGCTCCACTTGCCGGCTCGGGTCGCATTGATGATCGACTTGTAGATCCCCTTGCAGGATTTCGAGGAAATGCCGCGATAACCAAGCGCACGCGCCGCGGGGAACGCATCACAGGAATCGTCGGCCTCGTCGATGATGAAATCGAACGACGCAAGCTCGCCAAGCGGCGAGGTGCGCGTGATGTCGCGCGGCATCGGCTGCTCGATGTAAAGCAGCCTTGCTGCGATCGGGCTCAGGGCGGCATCGTCTTTGACGCGTGCCACCAGCGCGCGCAAGGCAGAGAGATCCGCATATTGCTCGTTGGCGTCGAGCGTGATGCGATAGTCAAATGGCAGCGTGGCAAGCTCGCCGCCGATGCGGATCAGGCGCGCGGCATCGGCTTGCGGGTCGCCGTTGAGCTTGAGCTTGAAGTAGCGCGCACCCGCATTCTCCTCGTAGTCCGCAACCCCGCCCTTGCCTTCGATCACATCATCGAGGCCGACGGTGTGCCGGATTGCGATGCGGGCAAGCCTGCGGCTTCGCGCCAGGAACCGCGTGATGTCGTCGTCCTTCAGGTCGCTCGACAGCCGCGCATCGACACCTGCGATGTTTCCGGCCATGCCGTCGAAGAAATTCGCAGACATGCCGCGCAACAGCGCATCAAGAATCGCCTTGTCGATTTCGGCCGGACCGTAAGCCGCCGCCAGCGGCGGGATGTCCTCCTTCGCGCAGGCCGCGATCTGGCTTGTGATGCGGGTGGCGTGGAGACCGAACGCCGTGTCGAAGCCTGAGCCCGCCAGATAAAGCTCCCGCGCGATTTCGAGCGAGCGTCGCAATTCGTCGACGGTTTGCTCGGGCGAAAGATCAGCGCGCTTGTCGAACCATTTCGGCACCAGCAGTTCGGCGCTCGCGCCCGTCGAACTCCCCCTGCCTTCGATATCGACCTTGGCACGAACGAAGACCTGCGAGGCCGCGTTGAGCACCACGGCGCCGAAGCGGAACGGCCGGGCGAAGCGAACCGGTCGTTCGAAAAATGAAATTTCACGCAACGACAAACGTGGCGACATGGAGCAAAAACCTCAATCGATCGCGCTTTGGCTGAAAAAATGCTTGCGGATGCGCAGCACCAGCTCGGAAAATACCGGCTCGGCCATCGCATCGAGCGAGCGCGGGCGCGGCAGCGGCACGTCGTAGATCGCGGCGATCGCGCCCGGCCGCTCGGTCATGACAAGCACGCGATCGGCGAGAAACACCGCTTCCGGTATCGAATGGGTGATCAGGAGCACGGTCTTTCCGGTCTCGCGCTGGATGCGCATCAATTCGACATTCATGCGCTCGCGCGTCATGGCGTCGAGCGCGCCGAACGGCTCGTCCATCAGAATGATCTTGGGATCGTGTACCAGCGCGCGGCAGATCGAAGCGCGCTGCTGCATGCCGCCGGAAAGTTGCCATGGCAGCTTCCTCTCAAAGCCTTCGAGCCCCACGAGCTTCAGGAGCGCTTTGGCGCGCGGCAGAAATTCCTCGCGCGATAGTCGCTTCATGTCGATCGGCAGCATCACGTTGTTGAGGATGTTGCGCCAGGGCAGGAGCAGCGAATTCTGGAACACGATACCGACATTGCCGTGCGGCCTGGTCACGGCTTCGCCCTCGACGAAAATCTCGCCGGTCGACGGCGGCAGCAGCCCGGAAATCATTTTCAACAGCGTCGACTTGCCGCAGCCCGAAGGCCCGACCACGACAAAGAATTCGCCGGCATTGATGTGGAAGTCCAGCGGCCGCAGCGAAGGCACGTCGCCGTCGCGCGTACGATAGGTTTTCGAGACGCTGGACAGTCGAATGCCCGGCGTGGCCGAGACGTCGCGATCGGATACCACGCGAAGATGCGCGGGCGACGGATTGAAGCCTGAGGTTTTGACGGCGTTCATTCAAATTTCGTTCGATGGACCAGCCGTCATTGCGAGGAGCACTGCGACGAAGCAATCCAGATTCTTTTCTGGCTTTCTGGTTTGCTTCGCTGCGCTCGCAATGACCGTGCGTTACTTCGGCAGATATTCATTGGTGTAAAACGCCTTCGGATTGTCCCTGGCCTTGGCGTCGAGCCCGCCATATTCGACCATCAGATTGACCGTGTCGGTCATGTTCTGATCGGTCACCTGGAACGGCCGCTTGTCTCTGGTTTCAGCCGTGCGGTAGAGCGGGATCGTCAGCTCAAATCCTTGCGTGAGCGTATCGATCTTGCCGCCCTTCGGATTGGCATCGAGGATCGATTGCGCGGCTCCCTTCGGGTCTTTCTCTGCGACTTCGATCGCCTTGGTCGTCGCCGACATGAAGCGCTTGACCACGTCGGCATTCGCCTTGACGTAATCGGTGTTGGCCACGATCCCCGACGAAACCATGTTGATGCCGTAATCGGCGAACTTGATCGGATAGACATCCTTGCCGATCGCGTCCTTGATCTTCATCGACTGATCCATGACGTAACCGAGGAGAAGATCGGCCTGCCCGTTGATCACGGCGTTGAGCTTGGTCTGGGCGTCGCCGGCAACCGTGGTGAAATCGCTTTCCTTGAGGGCGGTCTTTTTCAGGAACAGCGGCCAGATCTGGCTCATGGAATCGGCCGGCGTGATCGCCACCGTCTTGCCCTTGATGTCCTCCGGCTTTCGGATGTTCTTGTCGACAAGCCCCATCACCGACATCGGGCTCGTCTGCAGCAACACGCCGGTGGCGATCACCGGTGCGCCCTTTACCGCGGCGCGCATCATGGTGGGCACATCGACATAACCGAAATTGGCGGTCTTGGCCGCCACCGCTTGCGTGGTTGCCGCCGAGCCGCGGCCCTCCTGGATTTCGAGATCGATGTTTTCGGCGGCGTAAATGCCCTTGGCCTTGCCGTAATAGAACGGCGCATGCTCGCCATAGACATACCAGTTGAGCATCAGGACGACCTTGTCCGCGGCAGAAGTCGGCAGCGTCGAAAGCACCGTTCCGATCAGCGCCATTGCAAGCGCTGCCATCCATCGCGTCATCTCATCCTCCCGGTTATTTTTTCCACGGTATCCTTTACGGACGCGTTGTCTATCTCGATTATTGCACCGCTTTAGGCAGCAACGATGATGTCGTCGCGCTGGCTGACATGCCAGGGAACCACCAGGCGCTCGATCCGGTCGACGATCCAGAACAGGACGACGCCGAGCAGGGCCAGGATCACGAGCGCTGCGAACATGGTCGGCAGATCGAAGGTTCCGATCGAGCGTTGCAGCACATATCCGATGCCTGAATTGGACCCGACGAATTCGCCGACCACCGCACCGACCACGGCGAGCGTGACCGAAACCTTCAAACCGGAAAAGATCGCAGGCATCGCGTGCGGCAAATTGACCGCGCGGAAAATCTGGAACCGACTGCCCTGCATCGCCCGCGCCAGGTCCACCATGTCGGGATCGACCGATTTGAAGCCTTGCACGGCGGAGACCACCACGGGGAAAAATCCGAGCAGGAATGCGGAAATGATTTTTGGAAAGATGCCGAAACCGAACCAGACCACGAACAACGGCGCGATCGCGATCTTCGGCACCGATTGGGAGAACACCAGCAGCGGATAGACGTAACTCTCCACCGTTTTCGATCCCGCGATCAGCATCGCCACCGGGATTCCGAACAGGGCCGAGAGGAGGAAACCGCAGATCGTTGCATAGGTGGTCGGCCATGACTGGCGCGCGAGTTCCGGCCAATCCTGCCACAGCACGACGATGACATCGGCGGGCGCGGGAATCTGATAGGGCGGGATTCTGAACAGGCGAATGGTCAAATCCCAGACGATGACGATGAAGATCAAAAACAGGAAAGGCCTGATCCACGCCGCGTTCAGCGCCTTCGACACACCGCCCCTGCTTTGCGGTTGGGCCAATTTTCTCTCCCTGGATTGTTGCGCGAAAATTAACCCGTTGGATAAATACTGTCCAGCAAATTTCCCGCCAACGTTTTCAGTAGTCCGCTTGGTAGCGACGACCAGAGGGCAGCACGAACAAGTTTCTGATTTTCCGAATGCGACTTGACGATCCGGTAGAAACAGCAATAGAGCCAATATTGTCCTGTCCCGGCAGAAGGGGCGTTTCGCGATCGTCACGGACGTGGGGCGGGATGCGATGGACGTGACGGTGCATGAGACGAATGCGCCGGCCACGTACGGCAAAGCCATGTGGTCCTGTCGCCCCGACGCTGGCGTCAAGTTCTTAGGAAGCTAACGCTTCCCAGGGATGACGGAGACAATAAGCCCGGTCTCCGGGGAGAGCCTGGAATAAGCCGTCAACCATCGCGCGGGGAATGCCGGGCGTTTCCGGCGACCTGCGGTGACCTGCTCGTGTGCTTTTTTATTTCACACGCGAGGCTGCGGGCGCGCACGGCGCGTCCGGCATTCCCTGCGCCCTTTGATTTTCAAAGGGCAAACCTTGCTGGATCAACTCGCGCGAATTCGTAAGCGAGATCGCGTAACCGTGCCTTTCAAAGGGCACGGTGGCTGTTTGACAAGTTAAAATGGCACAAAGGCGTTCCGTCATTCGCGCAAGGGCGTGGCATCACCGGTCGTCCCTGCGAAAGCAGGGACCCATAACCACGCAAATTTGTAGAAAGCAAGAAATGCCTTGGCACGCGATCAAAACGACGAGCCTCGGCGCATGGGTCCTCGCGTTCGCGGGGGCGACTCGGAGCGAGGAAGCATCCCGGCCTCAAGCCGGTTGCTCTGCCACAACCGGCAACTTCCGCACCTTCTTCTTCGCAAAACTGGTAAACGGTTTCCCGGTGAGTGCCGCGAGCACCAGCGCCACCATATGGTCGAGGCGCTCGTCCCTCGCATCCTCACTGAGAAGATCCCGGCCGAAAATCACGCTCAACGTCGCGCTGTTCGACAGATAGAAGAAACACAAGGCGGCGATCGAGATGTAAAGTTGAACGGGATCGACTTCGACCACGAAATCTCCGCTCGCAACCCCGCGCCTCACCACCGTGCGAATCATCTCGACAAAAGGCGAATGCATCGACTTGACCTTGGTGGAATGCTTGAGGTGGCGCGCCTTGGCGAGATTTTCCGTGTTCAACAGCGCCAGGAATTCCGAGTTGCGCAAAAAATAGCTCCAGGTGAACTCGATCAGGCGCCCGATCGCCTTGGGGGGATTGAGATGCTCCAGATCGAGCCCGCGCTCCTCGGCGCGTATTTTTTCGTAAGCGCCCTCGAGCACCGTGAGATAGAGTTCCTCCTTGTTGCCGACGTGGTAATAAAGCATGCGCTTGTTGGCGCCGGCTTTCGCCGCGATCCGGTCGACACGCGCGCCGGCGAGCCCGTGGGCGGCAAATTCCTGCTTGGCGGCTTCGAGAATTCGAAGCCGCATGCCTTCGGGATCGCGCTGCCACTTTTGAACTCGCCTGGTCCTGGCCAAGATCGTCGCCCGTTCGTTGACGAGCCGCATGTAGCACGCGGCGCGCGGTTTGAGAATGAAGCAGCCTTCATGAAGCTGTCACGCCTGGCGACCCCTCTCGTCCAAAATCAGGCTCTCGCCGTCCTCTCCAGCAGAAGCGTATGTACGCCACAAGTGCCGTCCCGCACGGTCATCACCCGTGTGCCCGGCTTGCGGCCGGCGCGCACTTCCGACACCCCAAATCCTGCCGCCTTCAGCCGCGCGCGGGCCGCCTCGAGGTCGGCGACGCGCCAGCTCAAGCCCCACAACCTGTCGCGAGCCGTATCCTTGGGCCCGCCCGGCCGCTGCACCAGCTCGACAATCAGGTCGCCGCAGCGGAAGAACATCAGCCGTCCCCAATCGGGGTGCGAGCGGTCGAGCGCCATGTCAAGACCGAGCCGGGCGCCATAGAGCGCCGCTGCGCGCTCGGGATCATCGGTGGAAATCACGACGTGATCGAGTCCCAAAACCGGCGCGTCCGATGTTGTGACCGAAACAGTGCGCCCTTCCGCCAGTTCAAGGAAAAACATGCGCACGCCGCGCGTCAGGTCGGTCGCGGGGCGCGTGCGCTTCCAGCGCAGCGTCACCCCGGAGCCGGCATCGCGGCTCTCGACGTCTGCGACCGCTTCCGGCTGCAACGCCAGCCGGCCAAGCCTGCGATGCATTTTTTCGATATCCTCGACGCGGAAGCAGATGCTGGCGAGCCCCTCGCCCGACTGCCTGATCACCTCGCGGATGTGTTCCGCCGCCGGCGAACGACCAGCCGGAGCCATCAATTCGAGCGACATGTTGGCAAGCGTGAACAGCACGGCCTTGGAGTCCTCGCTCTCGCTGCGCCAGGCGGGACTGCACCCGAGCAGCGATTCACAGGCGCTCGTGCCGGCCTCGATATCTTCGACCAGCACCACCAGGTGATCGAGGCCACTGATCACGGGAAGATTCTCCCTATATCGGACGTCCGAGCCGAAATCATCGCGCCGCTCGCTTTGCCGGAACCCGGAACAGCCGCAGACAGTTGGCGCGCATAGCGGCCCCTCGTGGAGTGGATTGTCAGAATCAGACCACTAGCTGGTCGTAGTCCGGCTTGAAACCTGCCTCAAGCCATCAAGGAGGCAGCTTTTGCGAATAATTTCAGCGAAAGATCCGGCATGACCGGTGCTAGTGTATGGATGCCGGCCTGGACCACCCGAGTGCCCTCTTTCCGAAGTTCGTGATACCTTGAGGCGCCTCCTGCACGAACTTCGGAAAGCAAAGGGCACTGGCAAATCCATGTTTCTAGTGCCGCTTTTCGATTTGAAGTTTCTGATCGGACTTGAAGCGAGCGGCGCAGGAACTTCAAATCGGCGGCACTAGCGACGACGGAAAAAGAATGCAGGCTCTCTTCATTGGACAGACTTATATCGATGTCACCTTCATCACCGACCGCATGCCGACCGGTGACGAAAAGCACGTCGCCAAGGCCTATGCGGTCTCCTTTGGCGGCAACGCCGTCACCGCGGCTTTCTGCTGCGCCAAGCTCGGAATCGTGCCGGACCTGATCGCGACGGTGGCCAATGACTGGCTCGGTCGCATGTTCCAGGATATGAGCGCGAAATACGGAATCTCGATCCACCCGCGCAAGGTCGCTACCTCCTCGCTCTCCTTCATCATGCCGAAGGACGGCAAGCGCGCCATCGTCCGCTGCCGCGACGACGAGCATATCCATCCCTTCCCGCACCTGAACTTGCGCGGCTGCCGCGCGCTGCATGTCGACGGTCACCAGCCGGATGCTGCGATTTACTACGCCAAGCACTGCCGCGAGGCCAGCATTTTGACCTCGCTCGACGGCGGTGGCCTGCGGGCCAACACCCACGAACTGCTCGAATTCATCGATGTGGCGATCGTCGCCGAGCGGCTGTGCGAGCAGATGGATCTGACGCCGGAAAGCATGATCGAATATCTCAAGAGCCGGGGCTGCAAGATCGGCGGCGTGACCATGGGCGAACGCGGCCTCTTTTGGTACGACGAAACCGGCACCGTGCGCTCGATGCCGGCACTGCCGATTTCGCGCGAACGCGTGCTCGATACCAACGGCGCCGGCGATGTGTTTCACGGCGCCTATGTCTATTCCTATCTCGCCCACCCCGAAAAAAGCTGGCACGCGCATTTTGATTTCGCCCGCGCGGCCTCGACCTACAAGATCCAGCGCCTTGGCAACGAGGCCGGATTGCCAACGCTTGCCGATATCGAGGCGGTGCGAAGGGAGTTTTCGGTCAGCGCCTGATGCTTGGCCGCGTTCCATCGGGTCATCGCTGCGTGGGTCGTCCCCGCGCACGCGGGGACCCATAACCACCGTCGTCCGCCGTTACGTCGAGTGCGTGCCAATTGTGCCCGACCGTTGGTCTGCGGCGTATGGGTCCCTGCGTTCGCAGGGACGACAGAGAATGGAGGTCGCCTACACCAGCGCCGACTTGAGGTCGAAGGCTGGGTCTGCCGCCCGTTCCGGCTCGACCGAGCGGTTCATGCCGAGAAGTTTACGCCCGAACACGTGGTCGGCGGCGCGATTCACCGACTCGATGCCGACCAATTGTCCCGCCTTGTAGCAGAAGGCCGAGAAGGTTCGCGCCTTGAGGTCGCCGCGCACCACGACCTGGTCGTATCCTGTCGTGAGCCCTGCGATCTGCAGCTTGTCGTCGCCCTGGTCGCTCCAGAACCAGGGCAGGCCGTCGTAAGTCCTGGCATCGCCGGTCAGCCTTGCGGCGACACA
>Ga0306920_100004433_pt1 | contig 17979 bp, 17 predicted proteins | sample flu12Cox44000170_FD_204666 | JGI IMG/M metagenome (GOLD analysis project Ga0306920, IMG submission 204666) | Lab enrichment of tropical soil microbial communities from Luquillo Experimental Forest, Puerto Rico - flux4day.12C.oxic.44.000.170 (v2)... | ecosystem: Environmental > Terrestrial >... | reverse complement strand
CGGCCAGCGCGGCCAGCCCGGCAGTGAGCATGGCGGCCCGGTCGCCCGAGACGCCTCCGGAGGCACCGCTGACGGTCACAGCCACCGCGGGCAGCAGGGCGGCGCCCACCGCAGCGCCGATCTGGCGACTGGTGTTGATCATGCCGCCGACCAGACCCTGGTCGGAGTCGGCCATGCCGCGGCTGGCCAGCACCACCGACCCGAACGCGGTGCCCGCGGTGCCCAGGCCGATCAGCATGACCACGAGCAGGACCGGACTGTAGCCGCCGGCCGGCAGCCGGGTCAGGACGGCGAATCCGGTCGCGGCCGAGGCGCCGGTCAGCACCAGCAGCCGCTTGACGCCCAGGCGGCGGGCCAGGCGCGGTCCGAGCAGGCCCATGCCGAACCCGACGACACCCTGCGGGGCGATGGCCAGGCCGGTGAACAGCGGCGAGAGGTGCAGCACCTGCTGCAGGTACAGCGACAGGATGAGCATCTCGCCGCCGTTCCACAGACCCAGCAGGAACGAGAGCGTGCTGCCGTCGCGCAGGCCGCGGCGGCGCAGCAGGGACAGGCGGATGAGCGGTTCGGGGTGGTTCGTTTCCGCCCTCATGAATACGGCGGCGGCGGCGGCCGCGGTTATGGTGGCGGCGATGACCAGCGGGGAGGTCCAGCCGAGGACCACGCCCTGGGAGACGGCGAACACCACGAGCGCGACGGCGCTGGTGATCAGCAGGGCGCCGCGGACGTCGAGGCGGTGCGTTTCGCCCCTGGTTTTCGCGGTCCCGAGGATAGCGGGGGCCAGCGCGGCGGCGGCCAGGCCGACCGGGACGTTGACCAGGAACACCGCGCGCCAGCTGGTGAGCTGGACGAGCACGCCGCCGAGGACCTGGCCGGAGACGAAGCCCACCGAGGAGATCGCGCCGTACAGGCCGATGGCCCGCGTGCGCTGCGGGCCCTCGGGGAAGCCGGTGGTGATGAGGGACAGCGCGGCGGGGGCCACGATCGCGGCGCCCGCGCCCTGGATGACCCGGGCGGCGATGAGCAGCGCGGGATCCCGGGCCAGCCCGCCGGCCAGGCTGGCCAGCGCGAACGCGACGAGGCCGGTGATGAACATCCGGCGCCGGCCGAACAGGTCGGCGGCCCGGCCGCCGAGGATGAGCAGGCCGCCGAACGAGATGGCGTATCCCGTGACGATCCACTGCACGGCGTCCGGGGGCATGTGCAGCTCGCGCTCGATCGAGGGCAGGGCGACATTCACGATGCTGAAGTCGAGGACGACCATGAACGCGGCGACGAGAATGAGAGCGAGTTGCAGGGGCTGGCGGCGCGCTGGCTGGGCTGGCTGCTTTGGCTGCTTTAGCTGCTTTAGCTGTGTTGGCTGTGTTGGCTGTGTTGGCGTTCTGGTGGCTGGTTGCGTGGTCGGCGGCGCGGGAGTGGCGGACGGAGTGGTTTGGGGAGACGCGGTGCCGGGCATGAGACCAATCAGATACGTAACGGATCGTTTTGGATTTCTAAAGGGTAGAACCGGGCGATGAACTCGGATATTCCGGCTGCGCTGGACGGATCGGCGGCCGGTGAGGGGCAGCGTGCGGGGCAGCGCGGGCGGCCGCGGTCCCCGGAGGCGGACCGCGCGATCCTGGCCGCCGCGCTGGACCTGCTCGCCTCGCGCGGGCTGGCGGCCATGTCGATCGAGGAGGTCGCGGCGCGGGCGGGAGTGGGCAAGGCCACGATCTACCGGCGCTGGCCGTCCAAGGGGCTGCTGGCGCTGGATGCGTTCGTCGCGGCATTCCGTGAACAACAGCCGCCGCCGGACACCGGGACGCTACGCGGTGACCTGGTCGCCGCGCTGACCGCATGGGTCCGGCTGGTCACCCAGACCCCGATGGGGCCGATGCTGACCGGCCTGATCGCCGAGGCGCAGCATGACCCTGGGTTGCGCGCGGCCTGGCGGGACCGGGTGCTCGAGCCGCTGCGCAGCCAGCACCGGCTCATGCTGGACCGCGCCATCGCGCGTGGTGAGCTCCCGGCCACGGTCGACCAGGAGGTGGTGCTGGACCTGTTCTTCGGGGCCGCCCAGCACCGGCTGTTGCTCGGTCACCTGCCGCTGACCGACGACTTCATCAGCTCGCTGGTGGACGTGATCCTGAACGGCATCCGGCCGCGGTTAGGCCGCGGGTCGGACGGCGGACGGCTGAGGTCTGGCGTATGGCTGCTGCCGTGCTGCGCTCTCCTGTCCGTTATGCCGGTTATGCGGGAATTTAGTTGTGACATATCGGCCACGCACCATGATCATGAACAGTTTTGGGCGTTATTTGCCCAAAACTACCCATGATCATGGAACTGCCCTGGCGGGAGGGGGGTGAGTGGGGGTCTGAGGGGTTTGGGTGGGGGGGGTGTGGGGGTGGGGGGGGGGGGCTGGAGGTAGCCAAGAGGACGAAGAGGCTGGGGGTAGGCGTTACCGCTACGCGTCGGCGGCCAGTTCGTCGCGCAGGAGATCCATCAGCAGCCCGTCATGGAACACCCCGTCGCCGCCCCGCTCGTACTGGCGCATCACGCCGACGGGCTGGAAGCCCACCTTGGTATAGCAGCGGATCGCCTGGGCGTTGGCCATGGCCGGGTCGATCGTGAGCCGGTGATGGTCACGCTGCTCGAACAAGAACCTGGCCAGCAGCGCAACCGCCTCCGTTCCCGCGCCCAGGCCCTGGAAGCGGTCGCTGAGGTAGATATCGATCCCGGCGTGCCGGTACATCGGCTCGTTCTCCTCGACGTACTGAATGCCCCCGGCGACCTGCCCGTCGATCTCCACTACCAGCAGGACCGTGTCACCGTCGCCGCGCAGATCGGCCTCGATCGCGGTTACCGGCTCCGGTTCGCCCCACCATCGCGAGACGGACGGCTCGGCCAAGATCGCCCGCAGCTGCGGGGCATCCTGCGGCCCGCCCGGTCGGAGCCTGACCCGGCGGCCCACCAGCACCGGCCGCGCTTCGGCACCTTCTGCAGCTGCCATTACTGGCTCCGTTCGGCCTCACATGAAGATCCCGCGGGGCAGGGTCATCGACACGACCCAGTTGGGCAGGTCGACCGCCTCGCTGATCTTCAGGTCGCCCGCGACGCTGCACAAGGCGTAGGCCTCGTGCAGGCTCAGCTGCTGGTCGACCACCAGCCAGTCGACCATATCCCGGACCGCGTTCTTGGCGTTCTCCATCAGGTCCGGGCCGATGCCGGTGGTGTGGTAGTAGCCGTGGGCGAGCATCTCGGGCGGCATGGCCAGCTGGGTGGGGTCCGCGGCGGGGACGATCGCCCGGGGGGAGGCGATGACACTGTTCTTGATCACCTGGAAGCGCAGGGTGACGGCCATGAGAGTCTCGATCGCGGTCACGCAGACCTCGCCGTCTCCCTGGGCCATGTGCCCGTCCCCGGCGGAGAATTTCGCACCCGGGGCGTAGACCGGGAACTGGATCCGTGCTCCCTTGGTGAACTGCCGGATGTCGGCGTTGCCGCCCATGCCGCCGCTGACGCTGGGCGGCAGCGTGCGGTACATGCCCTTGCGCATCGGCGCGACCCCGTAGATGCCCATGAACGGGGCGACCGGGATCCGCGCCCGCCGGCCGGTATCCGCGCCAACGAAGGTGGCGAACCCCGTGTTCTGGCCGCGCTCGAACGTGAACAGCTGGACGAACGGCGAGCCGCTGTTGTAGGGCTGGTCCTCGGGAATCGCGCCCGGTACCGGCCCCGGGTTGGGGTCGCTGATCTGGGAGGCCTCGGTGAACTGGGTGATCGGGGCGAGCAGATCAGGCCGCAGCGACCCGAACAGGCCCAGGGCGGGCCCGATCACGACGTAGCCGAAATCCACCAGCGGAGCCACGTCCAGAACCTCGACCTCGAGGATGTCGCCGGGCTCGGCGCCCGCCACCTCGACCGGGCCGGTCAGCGGGTGCACCCGGCCCAGGTCAACGGTCATGCTCGCCTCGGGCGTCAGCGTGCGGGCAGCCTCGCCGATATCCAGGGCGTCGCGGCACAGCAACTGGATCACCTCCCCCGGGCGCACCACCGCGGCCGGCGGCAGATCACGGTTCCAGCGGGTGTGCAGCACCTGGCCGTAGCCGTCCACCACCTGGGCCCCGGCTGGGCCGGCCACCACGTCCGGCGTGCCGGATCCGGCGACGTCCATCCCGCCGACCGCGCCGCTGCCGGCCGCCAGGCCTGAGAACGCGATCGCCGCCGCCGGGCCGAGTGTGGTCTGCTGGATCACCGCGTTACCCGAATGGACGAAACACATCACGGCCTCCCTCGTATCGTGTCCGGTCGCGGCCTGGCCAGCAGGGCCGCGGCCGCCTTCCCCTACGATCCCGCACAACCGCTGGCCGGGGAACAGTTACGCGTTACGTTAGGCCGGGCCGTTCCGTCGGTGAAGTGTCAGACGGACAAACGGCAAAGGGGACCATCATGGACGCCCGGTTCAATTACTACGGCAACGGCGTGGCGGCGAAGTTCACCAAGTACATCAACTCGGCCGGCGCGGCGGTCTCGAACTCGGCCCTGCCGACCACGACGCAGGATCTGGTGAAGATCCGGGCCAGCCAGATCAACGGCTGCGCCTACTGCACCGACATGCACACCAAGGACGCTGCGCACGCTGGGGAAACCCAGGTGCGGCTCAACCTGGTGGCGACCTGGCGGGAGGCCACCCTTTTTACCGAGGCCGAACGGGCCGCCCTGGAACTGGCCGAGCAGGGCACTCGCATCGCCGACGCGGCGGGCGGGGTGAGTGACGAGGCCTGGGCGAACGCGGCCAAGCACTACGACGAGGACCAGCTCGCCGCGCTGGTGTCGCTGATCGCCCTGATCAACACCTACAATCGGCTGAACGTCATCACCCGGCAGCCGGCCGGTGACTACCAGCCCGGCCACTGGGGATGAGGCGGGCTTTCAGGAGCGACTCGGTTATCGCTCGCTCCAGTTGTTAATTCGGCGGGGGCACACCAGGAACGGCCTGGGCGTACCGGCTCCAGGTCTGCTCGTCGGCGAAGTCCCAGGCCCGCAGATCACCTGGTTCGAGACGTATGAGGAGGTCATCGCCGGCGTTTTCCGCATAAGCGGCCCCGGCTTCGCGGCCAAGATAGCGAGACGCGATGCGCTGCACGGCCTCGCCGACTCCCGCGGTGACGAGCTGGGCGTGGCCGCGAAGCTCGACTCCGCGGTAGGGCGGGGAGTGTTCACACACCACGATGCTTGCTCGTGGATCTCGCCGCAGATGCGTCGCCTTCACGTCGCCGCTGCCGGTGACGACGTGGAAGCCGCCGTCCCGCCATTCGTGCCAGACCGGCGACAAGAGCACGGTGCCGTCGCGCCGGTAGGTGGCCAAGACCGCCAGCAAGCGGAGTTCAGTCAGGTCTCCGAGATCATTCACGGTGAGATTCCTGCGCATGCCGGCAGGCTATGGTAAGCGGCCCGGAGCCGGCCCGGCGGTGCGCGGGGCGACCAGGCCGGTCTGGTAGGCGAAGACCACGAGCTGCGCCCGGTCGCGGGCGCCCAGCTTGATCATGGCCCGGATGACGTGGGTCTTGGCGGTGGCGGGGCTGAGCACCATGGTCTCGGCGATCTCGTCGTTGGACAGGCCGTGCGCGACCAGGGCCACCACCTCCCGTTCGCGGTTGGTGAGGGTTTCCATCCCGGCCGCGGCGACCGCGTCCGGCGGCCGGGCCACGAACTCGCCGATCAGGCGGCGGGTGACCGAGGGGGACAGCAGCGCGTCCCCGCGCATGACGACCTGCAGCGCCTGCAGCAGCTCGGCCGGCGGGGCGTCTTTCAGCAGGAAGCCGCTCGCGCCCGCCCGCAGCGCGCGGAAGATGTACTCGTCAAGCCCGAAGTTGGTGAGGATCACGACACGCACGCTGTCCAGCCGCTCGTCCGCGACGATCTGCCTGGTGGCCTCGAGGCCGTCCAGCACCGGCATCTGAATGTCCATGAGCGCGATGTCCGGCCGGTGCTCGGCGGCCAGCGCGACCGCCTGCTGCCCGTCGGCGGCCTCGGCGACCACCTCGATGTCGTCTTCGGCCTCGAGCAGCGAGCGGATGCCGCTGCGGATCAGCACCTGGTCATCGGCCAGCAGGATCCTGATCACGACGGGGCTCGCGCGGGAAGTTCGGCACGCACCTGGAAGCCGCCGCCGTCCCGCGGTCCGGCGTGGAGCTGGCCGCCGAGCGCGGACACCCGTTCCCGCATACCGACCAGGCCCAGCCCAGGACCTGACGGTCGGGCGCCGGAGCTGGTGGCCCTGCCCATTTCCGGGCTTATTTCCGGGCTTAGTACCGGGCTGATGCCCGGGCCCTCGCCGTCGTCGTCGACCTGGACTGAGAGGAATTCCGGCGCGTAGTGCAGGTCAACCGTGACGCAGGCACGGCCGGCGTGACGGCTCACGTTGGTGAGCGCTTCCTGCACGATCCGGTAGGCAGCCTGGTCCACTTCGGGCGGAAGCGGCCGCTTGGCGCCGGTCACGGTCACGGTCACGGGGAGGCCGGCCGCCCGCGCGCGGGCCACCAGAGTGTCCAGCTGGCTGAGGCCGCTGCCGTCGCCGTCCTCCCGGCTGCGCAGCACGCCGAGCGTCGCGCGCAGTTCCCGCACGGCGTCCGCGCCTGCCTCCTGGATGGCCAGCAGCGCGGGCGGGACATCCTCACCGCGCTTGCGGGCCAGGTGCACCGCCACGCCAGCCTGAACCTGGATCACCGAGATGCTGTGCGTCAGCGAATCGTGCAGCTCACGGGCGATCCGCAGCCGCTCCTCCATCGCCCTGCGCTGGGCGGCTTCGTCCCTGGTCCGCTCCGCCTCGGCCGCGCGCTGCTCGACTTCGCGAAGGTGCAGCTGCCACATCCGGAACGCCACGGCCATGACGCCCGCCGAGATGAGCCAGCCGGCCGCGTAGAACCCTGGCCGGCCCCGATCCGTGCGCATTCTCTGAGCGTACGCGTCCTGCCCGCGAGCGCATCCGCCCGCGGGCGTTATTGCCGGCTACTCCCCGCGCGGTACTCCCAGCGGCCGGATCATCCGAGCTGACCAGGCAGAAGTCACTTCCTGTGCACGACGACGGCGGGCCGTCCAGCCGGCAGCATCGGTGGCATGACTATGACATCTTCGGTGATCGGTCGGGCCGGGACCCGGAACAACAGCCGCCACCTCGGCGGAGCACTGCTGGTCATCGCGACCGCCCAGCTGATGGTGGTGCTGGACGCGACCATCGTCAACGTCGCGCTGCCGCACATCCAGACCGCACTGGGTTTCTCTGGCAGCGGCCTGGAGTGGGTGATCAACGCGTATGCCCTGGCACTCGGCGGGTTGCTGCTGCTCGGCGGCCGGGCCGGTGACCTGCTCGGCCGGCGCCGGATGTTCGTGGCCGGCCTGCTGCTGTTCTCGGCCGCGTCGCTGGCCGGCGGGCTCGCTACCTCCCAGGCGTGGCTGCTGGCGGCCCGCGCCGTTCAGGGCGCTGGCGGCGCGATCGTCGCGCCCGCCGCGCTGGCGCTGATCGCGACGACGTTCCCGGAAGGCCCGCGCCACAACCGGGCGATGGGCGTGTACGCCGCGATGAGCGGGGCCGGCGGCGCGGCCGGGCTGATCGCCGGAGGTCTGCTCGTCACGTATGCCTCGTGGCGTTGGGTGCTGTTCGTCAACGTGCCGATCGGTATCGCTGTCGCGCTCGGCGCCCTGGTCGTGCTGCCTGGCGCCGGCCGCCGGCCCGGCCGGCTCGACCTGCCCGGCGCCATCACCGGAACCGGAGGAGTCGCCGCGCTCGTTTACGGCCTGTCCAACGCCGCCACCAGCCCGGACGGCACATCGCACTGGGGCGACCCGAAGGTAGTGACCGCGCTGACCGTCGGCGCGGTCCTGCTCGCCGCGTTCGCGCTGGTCGAGACCCGCAGCCGGGAGGCGCTGCTGCCGGTGCGGCTACTGCGTCAGCGCGACCGTCTCGGCGCGAACCTCATCATGCTGGGAGTGGGGACCGCCATCTTCGGCGTGTTCTTCTTCGTCACCTTGTTCGTGCAAGACGTGTGGGGTTACTCCGCGCTCAGGACAGGAGTGGCGTTCCTGCCGCTGACCGCCGCGCTGTTGGCCACCTCCGGCGCTGCCGCCGCGCTCGTGCCGCGGATCGGCGCGCGTCCGCTGCTGCTGGCCGGCGGGGCCGCCGGTGCCGGAGGTCTGTACTGGCTATCCCGGCTGACCGAACACGGCACGTACGCGAGCGGCCTGCTCGGGCCGAGCCTGGTCACGGGGGCCGGGCTCGGCCTGCTGTTCGTCCCGCTGCCGTTGGTCGCCCTCGCCCGCGTCGGCGAGGGGGACTCCGGGGTGGCGGCCAGCCTGCTCAACGTCGGCCGCCAGGTGGGCGGATCTATCGGCCTGGCGGTGCTGGGCACGGTGGCTTGGACGGTGGTCGCCGACGGCGCCCGTGGCCAGGCCGCCGCGGCCCGCACTGCCTCACGGCAAGCGGCTTACCAGCACGCGCTGGCGGCCGGGTTCGACCGTGCCTTCCTGACCGCCGCCGGGATCGCGCTGCTCGTCCTGGTGGTCGCGATCGCCGCGATCCGCGTCCGCCGTACTGACCTGAGCGGCAGCTAGCACGACGCACGCCGGGCCGACCCGGTCAATCCGAGATGGCCGGGGATTGCGCGGTGGGGATGTTCGGCGCGGTCCGCTTAGCGCCGAGGACGAGGTCAAACTGGCGGAGGTGCAGGGACAACGGCATGGCCCGCGTGAGGATTTTGCACGCGGTGCAGGCCGGAATCGCTGCAGTGGGTTGCGAGCGGCAGCCGGGCGGGTACTGGTGCCGTGTGACCAACCTCGCGCCATCGCCGGACGCGGTACGCCGCGCATACTACGAGGAGCTCAGCCCCGCACAACGGTCCGCCCTGCTCAGCTGGCTGGCCTTCACCGGCACCTTTGCCGGGCTGCGGGCACTCACCTATAGCATCCGGGCCGGCCGGGGACCATTCCGGAACATCAGCGTCGGCGGCGAGCACCTGCATCACTACATGTGGGGCATCGGCCTGTTGTCTGGCGTCGGCGCGGTCGCCGTCCGGGGCGAGGAGCGACACCGCCGTCATCCGGCGGTCGCCGTCAGCTACGGCGCCGGGCTGGCGCTGATCGTCGATGAGTTCGCCCTGCTGCTGGACCTGAGGGACGTTTACTGGGCCAGGCAGGGCCGGATCTCGATCGACATCGGGGTCGGCGGCATCGCCGTGGCCGGGTCGTACTTCGCGGCGCTGCCGGTGCTGAGCAGGCTGCGACGGGAGCGGAAGCAGGGGGCGGGCGTGCCCGAGGCGCCCGACCTTGAAGGTGCGGCCCGTTAGGTGTGAAAGGCTTGCTGGAGCCGCACCGCGATGAGCTTGGAGACCAGCGGCGCCGGCAGTGGCTGGTCGATATCGAAGCGCAGGGCTCCTGACGAGGTTGTATAACCCTTGAGCTCGTCTTTGAGCTGGGGAAACACGGAGCCGCTGTGCGGCAGGTAGCTCAGATGATGCTTAAACGCGGCGAATCCCGCGATGGTCTTCCCCCGGACCTTGAAGGCCGGGAGTCCATACGAGATCCCCTGCTCGGCTTCGGGGATGACATCGAGGATCGTCTGGCGCAGCCGGGCCAGCGTGGTGCGCTTCGGCTCCTCCAGGGCATCCAGGTAATGGTCGATTTCCTGAGCAGACACGGCCCCATTGTGCTGATCGACCAGCCCCGCGAGCAAGCACGGTGTCGTGCCTAGGCATCCGGCAGGACGGCCTCGGCTTCGATCTCGACCAGCCAGGCGGGATCGAGCAATCCGGCCACGACCACGGCGGTCGCGGCGGGGCGGATGTCGGCGAAGACCTCGCCGTGCGCCCGGGCGACCTGGGGCCAGTGGGCGGCGTCGGTGATGAACATGCGGGTCCGGACGACATGTTCGAGGCCGCTGCCCGCCCTGGTCAGGGCTGCGCTGATGAGGTCCAGGCACAGCTTGGCCTGGGCGTAGGCCCCGGCCGGGGCGGCGCCGCCAGCCGACGGGATCGGCGCGGTGCCGGCGACCAGGACCCGGCCGCCCGCCACGACCGCGCGGGAGAAGCCGAAGACCGGCTCGTAGGGCGAGTGCCCGCTGATGCGCTGACGTTGCACGCCAGGCAGTATTTCATTCCCGGCTTTCATCCTGGCCGCGGCAAGGGGTTTGCGGACGGCCGGCCGGGTAGCACCCACAGGGGCTCGCGACCCGCGTTGGCACCCGGCATCATCACGTTATATCTTGAAACTGACAGCTGATTGAGCGACATGGCTACGAGCGCGCACCGCTCGAGGCGCTCGAGCCGAAGGAGAGCCGGCAATGACCGATTTTGAGCAGCAACTACGGAGCTGGTGGGCCAAGCTGACGGCATGGCTGCGCGGCGGGCCGGGCTCCGACGGGGCCCGCAAGGCAAAGGCGGCCATGCAGGACTTCCGGGACAGCGAGACCGCACGCAAGGCCGAGGCCGCGCTGCGCGACCTGCGACAGGGCGAGGTCGGCCGCAAGGCCGAGGCGATGGTCCGCGACCTGCGCGAGGGTGAGACCGGGCGCAAGGCCCGGGAGGCCGTGCGGGACCTGCGGGACAGCGATGCCGGGCGCAAGGCGCGCGAGGCGCTGCAGGACCTGCGGGACAGCGAGGCGGGACGCAAGGCCATGGCCGCATTTCGCGATCTGCGGGACAGCGGGGCGACCCGCGACACGTAAGTCCTGACGCTGGCGCGACGGGGGCACTATCGCGGGAACGGTGTGGCTACTACGCACCACGGCCCGGGCTCGGGCAACGTAGTGAAACCGGACTTTCACTACGTAAGTCAGGATGAAGCGGCCGGCTCCGGTGGCCGCCCGTAGGCCTGTTGGCTGATGTCGCGGGTCGCCGGAAGCTGGTAGGTGCAAGTTCCCTAGTTCCGGCGCCGTGAGGGCGGAAGGGAGCCGGCCGTCATGTCCAGTGTGGCATCTGCGGCGGGGCTGATCCATCTGGGGATGGATACCTCGAAGAACACGATCGTGGTGGCGACGTTGCTGCCGGGTGAGCAGGACCCGGTCACCGACCGGATCGCTAATGAGGAGGCGGCGGTGCGGCGGCTGGTCGGCCGGTTCGCGGACCGGTCGGCGCTGCGGTGCTGGTATGAGGCCGGTCCGGGGGGTTATGAGCTGTACCGGCTGCTGGCCTCGATGGGGGTGGCGTGCCAGGTGGTGGCGCCGTCGCTGATCCCGAAGGGGAGCTCGGACAAGGTCAAGACCGACCGGCGGGATTCGCGGCGGCTGGCCCGGCTGGGCCGGGCGGGGGAGCTGACGCCGGTGCGGGTGCCGGGCCCGGCCGAGGAGGCGGTGCGGGACCTGGTGCGGGCCCGGGCCGCGGTGCTGGAGGACCGCAAGCGGGCGCAGCAGCGGCTGACCGCGGTGCTGATGCGGCACGGGCGGATCTGGCGAGGCGCGACATACTGGACCAGGGCGCACCGGGAATGGATCGCCGCGCAGCGGTTCGGGGAGCCGGCGCTGGCCACGGCGATCTCCTATTACCGGGCCACGCTGGCGGTCCGGGAGGCCGAGCTGGCCGCGGTCGAGGCCGAGCTGGCCCCGTGGGCGGCCCGCGAGCCGCTGGCCGGCCCGGTGGCCCGGCTGGGCTGCTACCGGGGCATCGCCGAGCTGACCGCGCTGACGCTGGCCGCCGAGGTGGTGGACTGGCACCGGTTCCCCGCCGCCCGGGCGTTCATGAGCTGGACCGGGCTGGTCCCCGCCGAGTACTCCTCCGGGGACCGGACCCGCCGCGGGCACATCACCAAGGCCGGCTCCGAACCGGTCCGGGTCGCGCTGACCGAGGCGGCCTGGTCCTACCGGCACGCCCCGGCGATCGGCGCCCGGCTGCGCCGCCGCCAGGCCGGCGCCGGCCCGGCGACCCTGGCCCGGTCCTGGACGGCGCAGCGGCGGCTGCACGCCCGGTACACGCACCTGCTGCACGCCGGCAAGGCCGCGCCGGAGGCCGCCACCGCGGTCGCCCGCGAACTGGCCGGATTCGCCTGGGCCGAGATGACCGCCGCCTGACCGGCCCCGTGACCCCCGAACCGGTGGCGTGCCGGACGCTCGCCGCGGCAGGACCGATCCCCGTACGCTCTATGGGCACCCCGGTGATTCCCGGCGAAAGTCAGGGGCACCATCCTGCCGGACACAGACCTGCGAACCCGACACGCGCATATGAGAGTGGCAGTGACGGCACCCGCCGCCACCCCGCCCCGGCACGCCACCCCGGCCCGCCCCGCCCGCCACCCGGCCGCGCACCCGGGAACCCCATGCCCGCGCTGCCCCATCGTCCCGGCGGCCGGCACCCCGGCGTCAAGGGCGCCTGCGGCGTCGCTACGCGAGCGCTGCGCGCCCCTATGACACCGGGTACCGCCCGCGCGATCTGGCAGCGATCACGGGCCATGGGACCAGCCCGGCACGCCCCCGCACCCGCGCACACGTACCGCCAAACCATCAGATAACCGGATAAACCAGGCACAGGAACAGCAAAAACTTGACGGACCGCTTCATATGAGAGCGTAGTGAAACCCGGGTTTCATCCCATTCGGGCACCGCTGAGGACCGGTTGGGGCGCTCGGGGCCGCCCGCGATCGCGAGATGGATGACCGGGCGGATGCACCACGGCTCGTTCGGCATAAAAAGAAGAGGGAGCGGCCGGCTCGGGGCACCTTCCTCGTTGATTCAGATCTGCCCCAGGGCGCTGACCGGGACCGCGCGCAGGCGCGGGCCGAAGGGCAGGGTCTGGGGCCCCTTGGGGTGCATTGGTCGCTGCTGTCGGCCGAATAATCGGTTGCGTCCGGCCGGGGCTGTGTGTCAGCCTGCAGCGGTCCGGGCTGAATGGGCCTGGCTGAGCGGAAGGGAGACGCCAGATGTATACGCCCGTCGCGGGCGCGTGGCCGCCTGCCCTGTCCGACGCTCAGCTGAGGAGCACCACCCGTGCCCGACTATCACTCCGCATACGGCGGAAAGTTCACCTCTGGCCGCGGTAAGCGGCGTTTCGACGACGACGCACCGACTTCGGCCAAACGCGTCCGGGGACGCCGGACGCTGCCCCCGATCGAGGAATTCGACGCCACCGACGGCCTGCCGGAAGGCGATCGCTGGTCCACCTGGGATCAGTCCACGCCGACCGAGCGCGGTCCGAAGCCCTACCCGGACTGGCTGGTCACCGAGCTGGCCGCGGTCGACACCGAGCTCGGCATCCTGAAGACCGGCAAGGAAGCCGACGTGTTCCTGGTCCGCCGGGGCGTCCCGGGGACGGACCGGGCCTGCCTGCTCGCGGCCAAGCGGTACCGGTCCGCCGACCACCGGATGTTTCACCGCGACGTCGGCTATCTGGAGGGACGCCGAACCCGGGAGTCCAGGATCAACCGGGCCGTGGCCAGCCGGAGCACGTTCGGCCGGCAGGCCATCGCGGGCCAGTGGGCGAGCGCGGAGTTCACTGCGCTGGCCCGGCTGGCCGCGGCCGGGGTCCCGGTGCCGTACCCGGTGCAGATCCTCGGCACCGAACTGCTGCTGGAGTTCATCGGTTCGGCGGACGGCATGGCCGCGCCCCGGCTGGCCGAAACCCAGCCGGGCCGGGCCGAACTCGCCGGGCTGTGGGACCAGATGGTGTGGTCGCTGGTGGACCTGGCCCGGGACGGCCTGGCGCACGGTGACCTGTCCGCGTACAACGTGCTGGTCCACGACGGGCGGCTGGTCATGATCGACCTGCCCCAGGTGGTCGACGTGGTCGCGAACCCGCGCGGGGCCTGGTTCCTGACCCGGGATGCGGAGAACATCGGCCGCTGGTTCGGCGCCCACGGACTGTCCGGGGTGCGCCCGGAACCCGCGGACCTCGGCGCCTTGCTGCTGCGTGAGGCGCGCCTCGAGTAAGGCCCGGGGCCGGGCGGCCGGCGGGGTCCTCAGCCTGGCGGCCAGGCCATCAGGTCGTACAGGCCTGATCCAGCGGCACGGTGGCCGGCGACAGCACGTGCATGTAGGTGTTCAGCGAATGAGCGCAGCTCAGGCTCCACTTCGCCTTCCCCAGCGAGTTGATCGCGTACCCGGTAGTGACGGGCTGGTAGCTATCGAAGATATCGACCGGGAAGTACGGGACTACGTCGACCTGGTTGTAGATCCGCCAGGAGACTGTGCTCAGGGCGCCGAAGCGTGCGGCGAAGGTCGCGTCCCCCACCTTCGGCGAGGCGAACGTCCACGCCTGCGGCTTCAGCGCCGTGGTCGCGGTCAGGTCCGCCACCAGCAGCGTCGCCAGCGCGCCGCCGAGGCTGTGGCCGGCCACCACCATCGGCAGCGAAGCAGGATCAAGGTCCGTCCCCAGGCCACTGGTGGCCGCCTGGGCGACCTCCGCGGCGACGGCGCCCGGTGCGGACGTGCCCTGCTGGCCGGGGCTCATAGTGCCGATGGAGCTGTAGACGAGGTCGAAGCCCTGCGCGACCTTCCCGCCGGCGGGGATCTGGGTGAACGGCACCAGGTCCCAGTGGAAGTCATCCCACCATTCCGTGTCCGTGGCCGTGCCACGCAACGCGACCACGGCGGTGGCCGGTTCACCGCCGACCGCGACGTAACCGTAGAAGACCCGCGACTGTTCTGGACCGAAGAAGTCGGTCATCTGGATCGTGCGCACCAGCGTGTAGCCGGCGGGCATGTTCTTGACCGAGGCCGGATTGACCTGACTGGGATCGCTGGTGTACTGGGCCTCGGCGGCCTGAATGAACGGCCCGTAGGTGACCGCTGTAGTCGGGTCCATGCTGTCCGCTGGCATGCCGCGTGTCCTCATTTCATCGAACCGTCGACCGTAAGGCGCGCCACGGGCGGTTTAAGTCTCGTGCCGCGCTCCCCGCTCCAGCTTTGTCCCCCGCGCGGACGGGCGCAACCAGCACTGATTCCACCGCTGCCGGGGACGGCGCGAGCTGACCTGGGCGAGGCGGGAAGGAGCCGGCCGTCCGCGCGAGGCAGGGGGCTGCGCGGGACGGGCCGGATCCGGTTACGGCAGGTGCGGGTGCCGGGTTAGTCGAAGGTGATGGTGTCGGCGGGCTCCGAGTCATCATCCTCGAGGTCGGACAGGTCGGGGAGGTCGGGGGGCTGGAGGCCGGAGCGTTCGGGGACCTGCGCCGGCTCCGCCTGGACTCGGGGGGCCGGTCCCAGGCGGGACTGCTTGAAGCCCAGGCGGCCGTTCTTCATTACGCCTATCCGCTGGGCGCGGCGCGCGACGGTGCTGTCGTGGGTGACAAATACCATGGTCAGGCCGCGCTCGCGCCACATCGTCTCGAGCAGGACGATGATCTCGTCCCTGGTGTCCTCGTCGAGATTGCCGGTGGGCTCGTCGGCGAGCAGGACCTTGGGCTCCTTGACCAGAGCCCGCGCGATGCCGACCCGCTGCTGCTGGCCGCCGGACAGTTCGCCGGGCACGTGCCGCAGCCGGTCACCGAGGCCGACGGCCGCCAGCGCCATCTCGGCCCGCTGGCGCCGGGTGGCGGCGCTGACGTGCAGCGGGACGAGCGCGGCTTCGACGTTCTCCAGAGCGGTCAGGACGGGCACCAGGTTGAAGGTCTGGAAGACAAAGCCGATGGACTGGGCGCGCACCTTGGTCACCTGGGTCTCGCGCAGCTGGGCGAGGTCACGCCCGTCGAATTCGACGGCGCCGGACGTCGGGCGGTCCAGGCCGCCGAGGATATTCAGCAGCGTGGACTTGCCTTGCCCGGTCGGCCCCTGGATGGCCAGCCATTCGCCGTCCTCGACTACCAGGTCCACGCCGCGCAAGGCGGCGACGCTGCCACGACCCTTCTGGTAGTTCTTGGTAACTGCGGAGAGCTTGTACATCTGGATCTTCTCCCGTCATCCGACCTTGGACAGCGCGTCCGCCGGACGTAGCTGGGCCGCCCGCCATCCGCCGAACATCCCGGCGATGATGCCGCCGGCCACGGCCAGCACCACCGCGAGCACGATGATCTCCGTGGTGACCGTGGCGCCGAGGTGGACAGTCACGGTGTGGTTGGCCGCGGCGGCGGCGCGCGCCGCCGACCCGAAGGAGCCGCCTCCGCCGCCACCGCCCGCGCCGCCGAAGCCACCGCCGCCGCCGCCGCCGAAGCCGAACTGCCGGGCGCCTCCCGGCGTGGCCGAGCCCGTGGTCTGCCCCACCGTCGCGCTCAGTGGGCGCGACAGCCTTGTCACCAGCTCGGCGCCGGCGAAGCCGAGCGCGACGCCGACCAGCCCGCCGATGAGGCCCAGCGTGACCGACTCCCCCATGACCTGGCCGACGATGCGGCGGCTGCGCCAGCCAATCGCCTTCAGCGTGCCGAACTCACGGACCCGGCGGGAGACCGCCGACAGGGTCAGCAGGCTGGCCAGCAGGAACGCGGCGAGCAGCACCGCGATGGCCAGCCACTTGCCGAGATTGTTGGCCAGGCTCGAGGCGCTGGACAGCGAGCCGGTGATCTCGCTGGCCAGGTCGCTGGAAGTGGTCACCGTGTACGAGGGCAGCGCGTTGCGGATCTCGCTCTGCAGGGCGGGGACGGCTGAGGAGCTGCTGGCCGCGACGTAAATGGTGTTCACGTCGTTCTTCATGTTGGCCAGCTTCTGCGCGACCGCGAGCGGGATGTAGACGTCCGACGGGTTGTCGCCGGCCGGCTCACTGACCACGCCGATGACCTTGAAGTTCGTGGTAGCGCCGCTGCTGTCGCCGATGGCGATGGTCGAGCCGGCCTTGAGCTTGTTCTGAGTCGCGTAGTTGGAGTCGATCACCGCGACGTCGGAGTTGGCGTCCGCGGCGGTGAAGGTACGCCCCGAGCTGAGCTTGCCTGAGCTGAGCGGGCCAAGCTCGCCCGCGACCAGGTTCACGCCCTCGACGCCGAAGCTGTTGGTGGTGAAGTTGGCGCGGAAGTTCTGGAATCCGGAGCCGCCGGATCCGCCGCCACCACCACCGCCGCCATCGCCGCCGCCGCCACCGAAGCCACCGCCGTTGAAGTTGACCGCCGGCACGGTGCCGCTGATCGTCCGGTCGTTGAGGGTCAGCCCGCCGGCCGCCGCCGCCACGTCGTGCAGGTCGGCGACCGTGGTCACCGAGGACGTCGGCATCGAGGCGAGCGTGGCGCCCTCGCCGAGCGTGCTGGCGTTGATCTTGGTTCCGGGTGCTGGCCGCTTGGTGGTGCCGGCCCGGAAGCCGAACCCAAACGAGCCGGGCGTAAACGACCCCGCGGTCGGCGTCTTGGTCACGGTCACGTCGGTGCCTACGCCGTAGAGAGCGTGCAGCACCGTGCCCTGGGCATTCTTGACGCCGGCGGCCGCCGACGTCACCGTGATCACCAAGCCGACGCCAACCGCGAGGCCGAGAGCAATGAACACGGCCTGGCGCATGCGCCCCCGCAGCTCACGCCGCAAATAAGTGAAGAACATCTCCGCACTCCTCGGCAACCCACGCATCTGCTCGACGTATGGCGGCGCGGGCCCCCCCGGGGCCGGGCCTGCGCCGGTACCGAGCATGGAGGCGCTAGCTGAGGAAGTCCTGAAGCGCGCCTGCGGGATTACCTAGGGGGCGGGGCCAACGCCGTCAGCCGCGGACCGCCCGGATCGACTCGCGCAGCGAGCTCATCGTGGCCAGCACGGCCGAGGGCTCGTAGCCGCAGTGCGCCATGCAGTTGGCGCACCGGGGATCCTTGCCCCGTCCGTAGGCGTCCCAGTCGGTGGTCTCGAGCAACTCCTGGTAGGTCTTGGCATACCCGTCCGACATCAGGTAGCACGGCCGCTGCCAGCCGAACAGCGAGTAGGAGGGAATCCCCCAGGCCGTGCAGCCGAAGTCGGCCTTGCCCTCGAGGAAGTCCAGGAACAGCGGCGTATGGTTCAGCCGCCACTTGCGCCGCCGCCCGTCCGCGAACGCCTTGCGGAACAGCTCCCGGGTCTCGGTCACGCCGAGGAAGTGCTCCTGATCGGGCGCCTTCTCGTAGGCATAGGCGGGCGAGATCTGCATTTCG
>Ga0306920_100004432_pt1 | contig 17980 bp, 14 predicted proteins | sample flu12Cox44000170_FD_204666 | JGI IMG/M metagenome (GOLD analysis project Ga0306920, IMG submission 204666) | Lab enrichment of tropical soil microbial communities from Luquillo Experimental Forest, Puerto Rico - flux4day.12C.oxic.44.000.170 (v2)... | ecosystem: Environmental > Terrestrial >... | reverse complement strand
GACGCGCGGATGTCCTGCAAGCCGCTTGCCCAATGTTCGCGCATCGTCGAGATACCGAACTGAAAGTCCTTGAAGTGCCCCTCGTACTCCTTCTGCCCGTAGATGAGGTGGATCACGTTGTACTTGTGCGTGCACGAGAGTTCGTCCGCCAGCGCGACCCACGGATCATTGCGATGCTCGGGCGCCACGCGGTCCAGCACCTCGCGCAGCACGTGGCGAAACCGCTGCGAGCGCTGGAGCATGTCGGTGACGAGACGCGTGCGGCTCGAATATTGAATATCCTTCACGCGCCCCTGCACGTCGACGATGCTGTCGGGCACCGGCCCGCGTGCACTCCAGAGATCGACCTGGAACGCGAGCGTGTCGCGCCGCGGCGTGGTCTGGATCACTTCGTAGAGCGGCGTGTTCGACATCAGGCCGCCGTCCCAGTAGTACTCGCCGTCGATCTCCACGGCCGCGAAGCCGGGCGGCAGCGCGCCCGAGGCGATGAAATGCTCGGGGCGCAATCTGGTGGTCTTGTTGTCGAAATAGACGAAGTTGCCGCTGCCCACGTTGACCGCGCCCACGGACACGCGTGTTTCGCCCGAGTTGATGCGCTCGAAGTCGCACAAGCGCTCGAGCGTTGCCTTGAGCGGCTTCGTGTCGTAGTAGCTGGCCGTTGCCGGCGAACCCGAGGCATTGGGCAACGGCGGCGGAAAGCGAGGCACGAAAAACCCCTTCTGCCCTTCGACGATCGCGCCCGCCGCCTGCATGGCCGTGAAGGTCTTGCGCAAGGAGGCATTCGAGTTGAAGAGCGCATGCTCGACGAACGCCGGCAACGGGAGGCTGTAGGCAGGCTGGCAAATCGTCTCCCAGAACTCGCGCAGCCGCGCCACGCGATGTTCGGGCGCATTGCCCGCGATGATCGCGGTATTGAGCGCGCCGATCGAAATGCCCGCAATCCAGTTGGGCGCGACGCCGGCCTCGAAGAGTCCTTCGTACACGCCCGCCTGATACGCGCCGAGCGCGCCGCCGCCCTGCAAGGTGAGCGCGACGGTCTCCCACTGCTCTGTTTGGCCGCCGCACTGCGAGACGCGCGGCCGCGACTTCTCGTCGAAATGCGCGCCGACATGCGCGCCCGTATGGGCGCCGGTCTCCTCGCCGACGGCGCTCGACTGGACCTGCCCCTTCTTGCGTTGCGCCATGGCTACGCCTCCTCCGCTCGATGCCTGCGTTATTGCATGAACCAGCCGTGGCTCACCACGAAGGACTGGCCCGTGAACGCCGCGCTCGGGAAAGCCGAGAGGAACAGCACGGTTTGCGCGACGTCCTCGACGGTCGTGAAAATGCCGTCCACGGTGCCGCCGAGCATGACGCGCTTGACCACTTCCTCCTCGGAGATGCCGAGTTCCTTCGCCTGCTCGGGAATCTGCTTTTCCACGAGCGGCGTGCGCACGAAGCCCGGACACACCACGTGCGAGCGCACGTTGTGCTTGCCGCCTTCCTTCGCGAGCACGCGCGCGAGGCCGAGCAACGCGTGCTTGGCCGCGACATACGCCGACTTGAGCGGGGAAGCTTCGTGCGAGTGCACCGAGCCCATGTAGATCACGACGCCGCCGCGGTCGTCCTTGTACATGTGCTTGAGCACCGCCTTGGTGGTGAGGAAGGCGCCGTCCACGTGGATGGCCTGCATCTTCTTCCAGTCGGAGAACGCGTAGTTCTCGATCGGATTCACGATCTGGATGCCCGCGTTCGAGATGAGGATGTCCACCGGGCCCAGTTCGGCCGCGACGCGGTCGATGCCCTGATTCACGGCGTCTTCGCTGGTGACGTCCATGGCGACGCCGATGGCCTTGCCGCCTGCGCCCTTGATCTCTTCGGCCACGGCGTCCGCGCCGCTCTGGTTCAGGTCGGCGATGGCGACCGCGGCGCCCGCCTGCGCGAGCGTCAGGGCGATCTGCTTGCCGATGCCGCTGGCCGCGCCAGTAACGACAGCGACCTTGCCATCGAGTTTCGTGTTCAGAGAGAGAGACGACATCGGGCACCTCCAGGTGAGTGAACGCAACAGGATGAAACCTCGGCACGCGCGCCGTCAAACCTGACGAATGGCTTATGCCATCCGGCCGGATGGTGCGCCGCGGCCAACGAGGCTATTGTGCATGAAGCCTGTTACACGACGCATCGACCTGGACAAGCCGTGGACAGCACAATGCGCAATAGCCTGTTGCACCGCATCGCGGCGGCGTCGCGCTCTGACTTGCGTCCTTCGCGCGCTGTCAGCGCCAATGGCGAAGTCGTGCTAGCTTTGCGCACTCTAGAGGAGACATTCATGAACTATCGGCGACTGGGCCGCTCAGGCCTCCAGGTAAGCGAACTGTCCATTGGCTCGTGGGTCACCTACGGCAATCAGGTCGACGCGAAGCTCGCGCGCGAATCGCTTGCGGCGGCGCGCGACGCAGGCGTCAACTTCTTCGACAACGCCGAGGCCTATGCGGGCGGCAAATCGGAAGAGCTCATGGGCCTGGCGTTGAAGGAGCTCGCCTGGCCGCGCGTGAGCTACGTGGTCTCGACCAAGTTCTTCTGGGGCTTGAACGAAGCGCCCAACCAGTACCACACGCTCAACCGCAAGTACCTGATGAACGCCATCGACGGCTCGCTCAAACGGTTGCAGCTCGATTACGTCGATCTCGTGTTCTGCCACCGCCCCGACCCGAATACGCCGGTCGAGGAGACCGTGTGGGCGATGAGCGACATGATCTCGCGCGGCAAGGCGCTCTACTGGGGCACCTCGGAATGGAGCGCCGACGAGATCCGCGCCGCATGGGAAATCGCGGAGCGCCATCATCTGCACAAGCCGGTCATGGAGCAGCCGCAATACAACCTGTTCCATCGCACCCGCGTGGAAGACGAATACCGGCGGCTCTACGAGGACATCGGCCTTGGGCTCACGACCTGGAGTCCGCTCGCATCGGGGCTCCTCACCGGCAAATACCGTAGCGGCGTGCCGTCAGGCAGCCGCGCGGAGCTGCAGGGCTACGACTGGCTGCGCAAGAACGTCACGGATCCGGACAAGAACGAGATCGTGGGCAGGCTCGCCGACTTTGCGAAGCAGTTCGGCTGCTCGGTGGGGCAACTGGCGCTCGCGTGGGTCCTGAAGAATCCGCACGTGAGCACCGTCATTACCGGGGCCTCGCGCGTGGAGCAGATCGGCGAAAACATGAAGGCGCGCGACGTGGCGGAAAAGATCACGCCGGACATCAAGGCGCAGATCGAGGCGATCATCGGCGACGCCTACGACTGACGCTCGCGCTACGCCCGAGGGGGCCGGGCTCGCGTATTGGCGTCGCCGGCCATGGTGACGGGCTGCGGTGACGTACCTGCGGTGACGTACCTGCGGTGGCGTACCTGCGGTGGCGTACCTGCGGTGGCGTACCTGCTGTGGCGTACCTGCTGTGGCGTACAATACGCGGCCTCGCTGTGTGAGCCTCTGCTTCAAAGGCCGCGCGGCCTGGCGCCAGGCGGCGCGGCGAGCGCGCCGCCGCTGCCGTGTTCCCGTTTTCACCGGACCTCGTGTCCCGTCCATCATGCTGAGCTACCGCCACGCCTTCCACGCCGGCAATCATGCCGATGTCCTGAAACACGCCGTCGTCGTGCAACTGCTGCACTACCTCAGCAAGAAGGACAAGGCGTACTGGTACATCGACACCCACGCGGGCGCCGGCGCCTATGCGCTGCGCGAAGGCTACGCCACGAAGAACGCCGAGTTCGACACGGGCATTGGCAAGCTGTGGGGCCGTAACGACCTGCCGCAGGCGCTAGCGGATTATGTCGACGAAGTGGCCGCGCTGAACCCCGACGGCGAACTGCGCTTCTACCCCGGCTCGCCGTATCTCGCGTGGCGGCTCATGCGCGAGCAGGACCGCATGCGGCTCTTCGAATTGCACAGCACCGAAATCGACGTCCTGCGCCATCGCTTTCACGATGCCGGCCGGCGCGTGATGATCTACGCGGGCGACGGCTTCGATGGCATCAAGGCACTGCTGCCCCCGCCGCCGCGCCGGGCGCTCGTGCTGATCGACCCGTCGTTCGAGGACAAACGCGACTATTCGCGCACGCTCGCGTGCGTCGAAGAGAGCCTCAAGCGCTTCGCGAACGGCACCTACGCGGTCTGGTACCCGCAGGTCACGCGTCCCGAGTCGCAGCGCTTCCCGGAGCAGCTCAAGCGCCTCCAGGACAAGAACTGGCTGCACCTGACGCTCTCGGTGAGCAAACCGCCCGAGGACGGCTTCGGCCTTTATGGCAGCGGCATGTTCATCCTGAACCCGCCCTACACGCTCGAGGCGACGATGAAAGAAGCGCTGCCCTGGCTCGTGAAGACGCTCGGCCAGGACGCCGGCGCGCAGTTCAGGATCGAGTCGCGCGGCGACTGAGCCGCGCAACCAGGATCAGCCTCGCGCGAGCGGCGTCACTGCGCAGCCGGTAGCGGCTGGGGAAGCGGCGGCGCTGGGCGATGCGGAGGACGCGGCGGCGGATTTGGCCGCCCGCCGCTCCCACCGCCAGCGGGCACTTCCACATACGGCGCGACGATATACGGCTGCGACGAATCCGGCGCGAGGCCGGCCGGCTGCACCGCCTGGACCATCGGCTCATGCGAGAGCGGCGCGTTCTGCAGCACCTGCCCCGGTTGACCGTCGCTGATGCCCATTTGCGTATCGAGTATGAGCGGCTGCCCCGCATGCGCGCTGGCGCTCGCCCACGCCATGAAGACGGCGACGAGGCCCGCCCGCGTCACGGAAAAACGACAGAGTGCGCGGTGAGACGGCAAAAACGTTCGGCGGGAAATGCGGTCTTGCATCATGAACGGCCCCCGGAAGAAAGCGACACCATTGCTATGACGGCTTGTCGCAAAAAAGACTTTACCTTACCCCAGTGGGAAGGCTCAGACTCTCTTCCATCGACGGCGCAGAAATGACAAAGCCCCGCCAACGCGGGGCTTGAGACAGTGCCGTTCGAAACCGGTTTGAAACCCGGTTGAAGCTGGCTTACAGCGAGTTGTAGCCGTTCGACTCGATCGAACGGATGCGCTGTTCGAGCTGCACGATATCCGACGACGACGCGAGATACGCTTCGCGGCGGCGACGTTCAGCGGTTTCAAACCAGTTGCTCAGTTTTTCAATAAGGTACGCAAACATGATGGTGTGCTCCAAGGATTCGGTTCGGCGATCCCCGGTGGATTTGCATCAGGGATAACCCTAGATAGGGATAACCCGCATTATAACGGTTGCACCGAACTTTGCCAGTGAATTGCCCGAATACCGTGCATTCCATTTTGGAATAGTGACGGGAACCGAATCAGCAACATCATGTTTTATCGACACATTTTCGGGGGAATTGACGGGCATCTGGCCGCAAGCAGAACCAAATGCACTAAATCGGTGCATTTGGTCGAAGGATTGCGTCAATTTGTCCGCCGCGGTTGCACCTGTGCTCAGTGCGTGTGACCGGGTTCCTGGCAGTCCAGCGGAGCCGCGTCGGCGAGCCGCTCGATGATCGGGCAGTCGGGCCGGTCGTCGCCCTGGCAGTGCGAGGCCAGATGGGCGAGCGTGTCGCGCATCTGGGAGAGTTCGGCGATGCGCTGGTCGAGTTCGGCCACATGCTCGAGCGCGATCGACTTGACCTCGGCGCTCGCGCGCGAGCGGTCTTGCCAAAGCGCCAGCAGGCGCCGGATGTCGTCGACGAGGAAGCCGAGCCGACGCGCCTGGCGGATGAAGCGCAGCGAATGCACTTCCTCCGTGCCATAGACCCGGTAGCCGGACTCCGTACGCCCTTTGGGCGCCAGCAATCCGACACTTTCGTAGTAGCGAATCATTTTCGCCGTGACGCCCGATTCGCGTGCCGCTTCGCCGATGTTCACGCCGTCCTCCCGCTGTCAGGTGCGCTGCTGAGCCAATGACTCGATCGTACACCTTCCCATCATGGGAAGGTCCAGCGCGACAGGAAGCCCCGGCTGGCATAATCCGGCGGCGGCCTCATATCCAGTAGCAACCAGCCTCACTCTCTGAAAAAGGAAGACACGATGATCCAGTTCAACGTCGAAGGCATGAGCTGCCAGCACTGCGTCGGCGCCGTCACGCGCGCGATTCACGAACATGACGCGCAAGCCACGGTCGAGATCGATCTGGCCGCCGGCCGCGTGAAGGTCGAGTCGAGCCAGAGCGCCGAAGTCCTGAAATCCGCAATCGACGAAGCCGGCTATACCGTAGTCGGCACGGCCAGCGCCTGACAGGGCGCGCCATGTTCAAGGTTGCCGTGATCGGCGCGTCCGGGCTGCTTGGGCGCGCCGTGGTTCGCGAACTCGCAGCCGTTACCGCCTGGCGGGTCGTGCCGACCGCGTTCCGCCACGGCGGCCCGCAGCAGACGGTACTCGACGTGCGCGACGCGCAGGCCGTCAGCGCGTTCGTCGAGCGCGAGGCGCCCGATGCGATCGTGCTGGCCGCCGCCGAGCGCCGGCCCGACGTCTGCGAGCATGATCCGGCGGCGGCGCGCGCCCTCAATGTCGATGCGGTGCGCAGCATCGCCGCGGCGGCTCGGCAGTGCGGCGCGTGGGTGCTCTCGATCTCCACCGATTACGTTTTCGACGGCACCGAGCCGCCTTACCGTATCGACGCCGCACCGAATCCGCTCAACGCCTACGGCCACAGCAAGCTCGAAGGCGAGCGCGCCCTGCTCGAAACCAGCGACAACGCCCTCGTGCTGCGCCTGCCCTTGCTGTACGGGCCGATTGTCGGCTGGCACGAGTCGGCGGTGACGAGCCTCGTGCCAGCCATTGTCGCCTCGGCGCAGCCCGGTGCGCCCGCGGCGCCGATGGACGCGTGGGCCACGCGCTTCCCCACGTTCACGCCCGACGTGGCGTTCGTGATCCGCGAACTGCTGCTGCGCTGCGCGGACGGCGCCCCCGTGTGCGGGGTCGCGCAATGGTCCGGCAAGGAGCCGATGACGAAGTACGACATCGCCCAGCGGCTCGCGCAGGCGCTTGGCGTTCAGGCGCGGCTCCTCGCGCAGCCCACGCCCACGGACGCGACGCCCCGCCCGCGCGACTGTCACCTCGATTCGAGCCGCCTCGAAGCGCTGGGCATGGGCCGCCGCACGCCGTTCGACGCAGCGATCCGCGCGGTGCTCGACGCTTTCACGAACGACGGCGAACAGCAGTGAGCGGCGCCGCAACGGCGATTCACCAGGCCGTTGCGCGCCCGCCTTCCAGTGAAAATTCAGTGGAAATTCCGGCTTTCCGTCGCGAGCCGTCCGAGCAGCCGGCTGTGATCCTCCAGCCGGTGCGCCACGAGGTGCACCACCTCGCCCTCGCGCTGCACCACGCCCGCCACCGCCAGCAGCGAAGACCCTAGCAGCTCCTTGCGCTGCGACTCGACGAGCGCCGCGTGCACGATCACGTTGACGCTGCCGGTCTCGTCCTCGAGCGACACGAAGATCGTGCCGTTCGCCGTGCCCGGCCGCTGCCGCACCGTCACGATTCCGCACACGCGCGCGAGCATGCCGTGCCGGCAGTGCGCCAGTTGCTCCGCCGTGCGAAAGCGCTGTTTCGCGAGACCGTGGCGCAGCAGTTCGAGCGGATGGCGATTGAGCGTGAGCCGCAGGCTCGCGTAATCGGCGACGATCTCCGCGCCCTCGGAGGCGCGCGGCAGCGCGAGCGGCGCCTCGGCAACGGGCGCGTCGCGCAGCAGCGCGGGCACCGTGTGCTGCGCGGTCACGGCCCACCACGCCTCGCGCCGGTGGCCCGCGAGGCTCGCGAGCGCGTTTGCCGCCGCCAGCGCCTCCAGTTCGCGCCGCGTGAGTGCCGCGCGGCGCGCGAGGTCGTCGACGTCGGCGAACGGCGCACGCTCGCGCGCCTCCATCACGCGCCGCGCGGCATCTTCGGAAAAGCCCTTGATGAGACTGAAGCCGAGGCGCACGGCCGGGCCGCCGCGTCCGTAGAGCCCGTAGCGCCGCGGCGCGAGCGCAATGCGCATGCGCACGACGCGCTTGAGGCCATCCATGAACCTGTGCCGCCGGCCGTCGCGCTTGAGCATGCCCCTTCGCGTCAGCGCCGCAGCGTCAAGCAGCGCGCGATAACGCCCCGCTTCGGCCCGGCGTGCGCGAACCGTCTCGTCATCGAATCGCTCCCCAGGTGCGCCGCGCCGCTCCAGCACCGACTCCCAGTCGCTCAACGCGATATCGGGCGCGCGCACCTGCACGCCGTGACGCTTCGCATCCTGCACGAGCTGCGAAGGCGAATAGAAACCGAGCGGCTGACTGTTCAGCAGTCCTGCCAGAAATGCCGCGGGCTCGTAGCGCTTGAGCCACGAACTCGTGTAGACGAGCAGCGCAAAACTCGCCGCATGGCTTTCTGGAAAGCCGTAGTCGCCGAAACCCTCGATCTGCTTGCAGATGCGCTCGGCGAATTCCGGCGTGTAGCCTTTCCTGAGCATGCGCTTCGTGAGATCGGCCTGATACGGACGCAGATCGCCGTCGCGCCGCCACGCCGCCATCGCGCGGCGCAGCTTGTCGGCTTCCTCGCCGGTGTAGTCGGCGGCGACCATCGCGAGATGCATCACCTGCTCCTGGAAGATCGGCACGCCGAGCGTGCGTTCGAGCACCGGGCGCAGCTCTTCCTTCGCGTACTCCACCGCCTCGTCTCCGTGCCGGCGCTTCAGGTAGGGATGCACCATGTCGCCCTGGATCGGCCCGGGCCGCACGATCGCCACCTGGATCACGAGGTCGTAGTACGTGCGCGGCCGCAGACGCGGCAACATGCTCTGCTGCGCGCGCGACTCGATCTGGAACACGCCGACGGTATCGGCCTTCGAACACATGCGATAGACCGCCGGGTCTTCGAGCGGAATGTCCTGCACGCGCATCTCCGGCAGGCCGCGCCGGAGCGCCACGAATTCGAGCGAACGCCGGATCGCCGAGAGCATGCCGAGCGCGAGCACGTCCACTTTCAGAAGCCGCAGCGCGTCGATATCGTCCTTGTCCCACTCGATCACGTAGCGGTCCTTCATCGCCGCATTTTCGATCGGCACGAGCCGCGAGAGCTTGTCGCGCGCGATCACGAAGCCGCCGACGTGCTGCGAGAGGTGGCGCGGAAAACCGCGCAGTTCGCGCGTGAGGCGGATGAGCTGCTGCGTGACGTGCGAGTCCGGCGAGAAGCCCGCCTCCTCCAGATGGCGCGCGATCGAGTCGGGACCGTCCCACCACTGATGCGCGCCCGAGAGCTTTTCGACGAGCGCATTGTCGAGGCCGAGCGCCTTGCCGACGTCGCGCAGCGCGCTGCGCGAACGATAGGTGATGAGCGTCGCGGCCAGCGCAGCGCGGCGCGTGCCGTACTTGCGGTAGATGTACTGGATGACTTCTTCGCGGCGCTGATGCTCGAAGTCGACGTCGATGTCGGGTGGCTCGTTGCGCGCGCGGGACAGAAAGCGCGCCACGAGCATGTTCATGCGCACCGGGTCGATCTCCGTGATCTTCAGGCAGTAGCACACCACCGAGTTCGCCGCCGACCCGCGCCCCTGGCACAGGATCTTTTGCTCGCGAGCGTAGCGCACGATGTCGTGCACGGTCAGGAAGTACTTCTCGTACTTCAGCTCGGTGATCAACCTGAGCTCCTCGTCGATCTGCTTGAGGCGCTTTTCGGTCATGCCATCGGGCCAGCGCTCGGCCGCGCCCTGCATCACGAGCTTTTCGAGCCACGATGTGGGCGTCTCGCCGGGCGGCACCAGCTCCTCGGGGTATTCGTAGGCCAGCTCGCCGAGCGAGAACGTGCAGCGGCACGCCACGTCGAGCGTCGCGTCGAGCGCCTCGCGCGGATAAATCGCGCCAAGCCGCACGCGCGAGCGCAAGTGACGCTCCGCGTTCGCCTCCAGCGCGCGCCCGCACGAAGCGAGCGGCTTGCCGATGCGGATCGCGCTCAGCGTGTCCTGCAAGGGCTTGCGCGAGCGCGCGTGCATCAGCACCCCGCCCGCCGCGACGAGCGGCAGGCCGCTTTCCTGCGAGACGTGGCGCAGCACTTCGATCTGCGTGTCGTCGCCGCCCGTTTGCCACAGCTCGAGCGCGAGCCAGGCGCGCTCGGCCGCGAAGCCCGCGAGCCAGTGCGCGGCGCGCAGGGTTTGCGCAAGGGTGGCCGTGCGCTGCGGCACGAGCAGCAGCACGCAGTCGCGCAAATGCTTCAGATGCTCGAAGCCCGGCTCGGGCCCGGTGAAATCGGCGGGATGCACGCGGTAGCTGCCTTTCGCCGCACGCGAGCGCGCGAGCGTGATCAGCTCGCAAAGATTGCCGTAGCCTTCGCGGTTCATGGCGAGCGCGACGAGCGTGCAGAATGGCGCGCCATGTTCGTCGACGAGTCTCAGTTCGCTGCCGATCAGCAAGTGCAGCGACGGCTCGAACGGGCCCAGGGCCGCGGCGGCCGTATTGCCGCCGGCCGCACGGGCCTCGCGCACGGCTTCGTCATGGGCCTTTTTGCGCGCCTCGTCGTACTCGTTGAGCGCGCTGTATGCGCGCACGACGCCCGCAAACGAGCATTCGTCGGTGATCGCGAGCGCGCGGTAGCCGTGACGGATCGCCTGCTCCACCAGCTCACCCGGGCGCGACGCGCCGCGCAGGAAAGTGAAGTTGGTGAGGCAGTGCAGTTCCGCGTAGTCAGGTAACTGCGCGGGCAACGGCGCAGGCAACTGAGGGGGCGACGACGCGCCCGTCCCGCTGGTCGACATGATTCCTGAAACCCGAAAACGACGAAGAAGCGCTAGCCGAAAAGCCCTTGCAGATACCACTGGCCGCCAATGCGCTCGCGATACAGCCAGAACATGCGGCCCTGGTCGTCGGCGGCGACGTAGTAGTCGCGCCCGACGCCCTCGCCGTCCCACCAGCCGGACTCGATGCGCTCGGTGCGCGTGAGCGTCTTCAACGGCCGCCGATAAACCGGCCTGTCGCCGCGCGTCGCGAGCTTGAGCGGCTTTTCGAGCAGCCATGCCGGGCGCGGCTGCGTCGGCAGCGGCACCTCGGGCAGGTCGAAAGCGCTCTGCACGGGCGCGTTCGCGCCGGTTTCCTTTTGCATGTCGGGTCCGCTGCGCCCCTTGCGCGGCTTGCGCGAGCGCTTCGCGCCGCTCTCGCGGTAAGGCCGCGCCGACATCGCCAGCTCGGGCCGATGATCGTCCTCGACGAAAAGCTGCAGCACGTTCTGCTCGCCGAGCCGCGCGCCGATGCGCTCGAAAAGCTGGCCAAGCGACGCCTCGGCGGCCTCGGCCATCGGAAAGAGCGTGTCGGTGGGCGCCGCGTATTCGCTCACCTGCGAGGCGACGAGCGCGAGGCCGATCACGGGCGCAGCGAGTTCGGTCTGATTCAGGCGCTCGCGCAGCAGCCACAGCAGGTGCTCGGCGTCGCGCGAAGGCGCCGCCCAGGCGATCGTGAGGCTAGACGTGCGCGGCGCATGACGCGAGGCCAGCTCGTGCTCCAGACGCAGCTCGAAAGCGCTCAGCGCCGCGTGCTGCGCGGCGAGCCAGCCGGCCAGCTGCATCACGAGACGGCGCGCGGCAAAGAGCAGCGCCTCGGCGCTCTCCACGCGCGCCTGCAATTCGAGCGACGCATGAAACGACGGCGGCGCGGCGAACCAGACGCGCGGATCGGGCGCCTCACCGCGCGCCTGCGCAAGCCAGCCGAGCACGCCGTCGCCGAAGCGCCGCACGATGCCGTCGCGCGGCAGCCGCCGCAGATCGCCGAGCGTCGCGCAGCCGATCTGCGTGAGCGCGTGGTCGTGCTGCGCGGCGAACGGCGCGAGCGCGACCGGCAGCGCATCGAGCACGCGCGAAAGCGTCGTTTCCTTGAGCACGTGCCAGCGTCGCGACGAACGTGTGGCGTGCGCCTGCGCGAGCGTCCACGCGCCCCACGCCGTGGGCGCGCAGGCAATGCGCGCGATGTGTCCGCAGCCGGCCACCGTCGCCGCGACCCTGGCGAGCAGCGCGCGCACGCCGCCGAACAGACGCAGCCCCGAGCCGACTTCGAGCAGCAACGTATGCGACTGCGCAAGCGACACCTTGGGCGTATAGGCGAGCAACGCGAGCGCGAGCGCCTCGAACGCGCGGATCTCGCGCGCCGGATCGGGCTCGAGCAGCACGAGCCCCGGCGCGAGCGCCAGCGCATGCGAGCGCGTGTTGCCGGGCTGCACGCCGAGGCGCAGCGCGTCGAGATCGGCGATCAGGATGCGCGTATGGTCGGCAAGCGCGTAACAGCGCGGCGCAGAAACGGCATCGGCATCGGCCTCGACGCCCTCAGACGGGAGCGACGGGTACGACGTTGATGGCACCGGCGGCCTCACGGCCTCCAGCGGCAACAGCGGCAAGGTGACGGCGATCCACAGCATGATTGACCCCGGGCCACGGCATGACGGCGGATGCTGCGTCCGGCTGGGGCAGCACTGCGTCCTGCAGCGGCAATGTAATGACGAGTGGCTGGGCGGGCGGCGGCCCGCGGCGCTTGAAGATATCGACGGAGAGCGCGGCGAGCTGCATCCATTGCCGCCGGTTCAGGTTCGCGTCGGCGGGCGGCGGCACGGGCGAGCAGGTCATGCGCAGCGGCGCCGGCGACGACTGGTTGCGCGCGGCGAGCGGCCGCACGAGAAACGCGAGCGCCTGCGAATCCTGGGCGGCGACCTGCAGGCGGCGCACGGCATCGGCGCGCGCCTTCGTCTGCCAGAGCAGCACGGCGCCAATGCCTTCCTGCTTGAGCGCCTGCTCGGCCACCCAGGCGGCTTCGTTCTCGGCCGCGCGCACCCAGATCACGCGTTCGAGCGCGAGCCCCCATGTCTTGAGCGCGCAGGCGTACGGGCGCCACGGCGGCGCGACCAGCAACACGTGCCTGCCAGCCTGCGCGGTGAGCGCGCGCAACGCCGGCGCGACGAGCCGCATCTCGCCCACGCCGCCCTGTTCGACGAGCAGCTCGGTCAAGCTGCCCGCGGGCCAGCCGGCACCCGGGAGCTGGGCGTCGAGCGTGGCGTGGCCGCTCGGCACCGAGCGCTCGCTCGCGTGGGCGAGCTGATCGCCTTGCCACACGCGGCTTTGCAGCCGGGGGGGCAAGTGTGCGGCGAGCTGCGCGGTGGTCTGCGCAGTGATCTGGGCTGCTGCTGCCATGGTTCGTGGCCTGGTTGATGGGAACGCTCCGCCCTGCCCGGCAAGAAATGGGGCATCGGCAGGAAGGAGGTCGACTCGCCTCCACCTGTATATTTATACAGTATTTTGAGAGATTCGAGGAGGCGGAAATTGGGGGAGGGTCATTTTGCGGTCCATTGCAAAATGCAGATCCACGCGCTTGGGCAATGGACCGGCCGCCGGACGTTGTGCTTACGTCCGGGGCAAACGCCGCTTAATATTCACCGCCAGCCCGATGCGGGCAGCGTGCGATCAAGGGTGCAGAGCTTGTTGCTATCAGCAAGCGGGCGCCGAAGTCAGATCGAGTGCCACGGCTTGCGCGACTTCGATGCCGTCGATGGCCGCCGAGTAGATACCACCGGCATACCCGGCGCCTTCGCCGGCCGGATACAGACCTTCGACGTTCATGCTTTGGTAATTGTCTTTGCGACGAATCCGCAGCGGCGAGGAAGTGCGCGTCTCCACGCCGGTGAGGACCGCATCGTGCATCGCGAAGCCTGCGATCTTCTTGTCGATCTGAGGCAGGGCTTCACGGATGGCTTCAATCACGTAGTCGGGCAGCGCGGTGCTCAGATCGGTCGGGTGCACACCCGGCTTGTAAGACGGCACCACGGAACCCAGCGACGTCGACGGACGGCCGGCGATAAAGTCGCCGACCAGTTGCCCCGGCGCCTGGTAATTGCCGCCGCCGAGTTCGAACGCCCGCTCTTCCCACTTACGCTGGAAGGCGATGCCCGCGAGCGGACCGCCCGGATAGTCCTCCGGCGTGATGCCGACGACGATACCCGCATTCGCATTGCGCTCGGCCCGGGAGTATTGGCTCATGCCATTGGTGACCACGCGGCCGGGTTCGGAGGTCGCCGCGACCACCGTGCCGCCCGGGCACATGCAGAAGCTATAGACCGCCCGTCCATTGCTGGCGTGATGCACCACCTTGTAGTCGGCCGCGCCGAGTTGCTTATGGCCCGCAAACTTGCCGAAACGGCTGCGATCGATCAGTCCCTGCGGATGCTCGATACGAAAACCCAGTGAAAACGGCTTGGCTTCCATGAACACGCCGCGATCGTGCAGCATCTGGAACGTGTCGCGGGCGCTGTGGCCGACGGCCAGCACGACGTGGTCGCATGGCAGCGTCTCGCCGTTCGAGAGCTTGAGCGCGCGCACCTTGCCCTGTTCGATTTCGATGTCTTCGACGCGGGTTTCGAAGCGCACTTCACCGCCCAGTTCGTGGATGGTGGCGCGCATTTTCTCCACCATGCTGACGAGACGGAACGTGCCGATGTGCGGCCGGCTCAGATACAGGATGTCTTCCGGTGCGCCCGCCTTGACGAACTCCTCGAGCACCTTGCGGCCGTAGTGGTGCGGATCCTTGATCTGGCTGTACAGCTTGCCGTCGGAAAACGTCCCGGCCCCGCCCTCGCCGAACTGCACGTTGGATTCGGGATTGAGCACGGACTTGCGCCACAGCCCAAAGGTGTCCTTGGTGCGCTCGCGCACGGCCTTGCCGCGTTCGAGGATGATGGGACGAAAGCCCATCTGCGCGAGGATCAGTCCCGCGAACAGGCCGCACGGCCCCATGCCGATCACCACCGGACGCGGACGCGTCGAGTGTTCGGGCGCCTTGGCGACAAAACGGTAGGTCATGTCCGGCGTCACCCCGCAATGCGGCTTGCCGGCGATCCGCTTGAGCGCGGCCGCTTCGTCCTTGACTTCGAGGTCGACGATATAGGTCAGCTTGATATCCGAGCGCTTGCGTGCGTCGTGCGCACGGCGGAATACGGTGTAACGCACGAGCGCGTCTGCCCCTACGCCGAGTTCCGCGAGGCGTCCCCGAATCGCGGCGTCAAGATCGCTTTCGGCATGGTCGAGGGGGAGTTTGACTTCGGATAAACGTAACATGGCTGCCAGGGTGCGATCGCCACGGGAATTGTGGCCGATCCGTATTCTATAAGGTCGGCGGCTTTTCAAATGGAACGAAGCCGTACGACGAAACGCGAGCGCGTATGACCCAACACGGGCGAAAAAGAAAAAGGGGCTACAGGCCAATGGCGTGTAACCCCTCGGTATTGCTGGTCGGAGCGATAGGATTCGAACCTACGACCCTCTGATCCCAAATCAGATGCGCTACCAGGCTGCGCTACGCTCCGACGAATCAGCGATTGTATCGGTACTGTGGCCTCGCCGTCAAATACTCGCGAACCATAAAGACGAAAAGGGATCCGCATCACGCGCTTGCCGCACACCTGCGAGGCGTGCACCATGACAGCAAACGCCGCACGTGCACCCCATACAGCCCAAAAGGAGACGCCATGCACCTCATCCTCTGGCGCCACGCCGAAGCCGAAGACATCGCCGCCAGCGACCTCGCCCGCCAGCTCACCACGCGCGGGCGCAAGCAGGCGCAGAACGTCGCGCGCTGGCTGCGCACGCGCCTGCCCGAAGACGCCGTGATCCTTGCCAGCCCCGCCGCGCGCACCATCCAGACCGCCGAAGCGCTCACAGACCAGTATCGCGTCGTGCGTGAACTCGCACCGGATGCGAGCGTCGAGCAGGTGCTGAGCGCCGTCGGCTGGCCCGACGGGCTGGCCTCGGCGGTCGTCGTGGTCGGCCATCAGCCTACGCTTGGCGAAGTCGCGGCGCGGCTGCTCTCGGGCGGCGCCGACTCGCGCAGCTGGGCCATGAAGAAAGCCGGCGTGCTCTGGCTAGCCAGCCGCGAGCGCAACGGCGACGACCAGGCCGTCCTGCACGCGGCCATCACGCCCGATCTCGTATAGTCCTCCCGCCTGTCCACCGGGCCGCCCATAGGCGGCCCATACGTGGCCCATACGTGGCCCAGACAGCGCCTCATACCCCGCCCCAACGCGTTTCCCTCCCCCCGCCGCGCGCCTTGTTCACTGTCTGTCTTATGCGACGTCATCGAATCGTCATTGCGTTTTCATGGAAACGTAACCGCGTATTACTACATTGCCGGAAAAGTTCTCTTACTTCCGACCAGGACGCCCCATGCGAGATCTGCCGACGCCCACCCTGCCGTTCGCCTCGACGCTATTCGAGTCGAACCGACGCTTGCCGCGCGCCGAAGAAACGGTCACCGCGCAGCATCGGCTGCAGGTAGCCTGGGCTCGCAGCGACGAAGAACTGCGCGAGGCCCAGCGTCTGCGCTACCGCGTGTTCGCCGAGGAAATGGGCGCACGCCTGACCGGCCCGGCCGGCCTCGACGTCGACGCCTTCGACGCCTACTGCGACCACCTGCTCGTGCGCGACCTCGACACGCTCAAGGTCGTCGGCACCTACCGCGTGCTGCCGCCGCACCAGGCGGCGCGCATCGGCCGCCTCTACGCCGAAAGCGAGTTCGACGTCTCGCGCCTCGCGCATCTGCGCCCGAAGATGGTCGAGGTGGGCCGCTCGTGCGTGCACCCCGACTATCGCAGCGGCTCGGTCATCATGTCCCTGTGGGGCGGCCTCGGCGCCTACATGAAGCACAACGGCTACGAGACGATGCTCGGCTGCGCGAGCGTCGCCATGGCCGACGGCGGCCACTACGCGGCGAACCTGTACTGCGCGCTCAGCGCCAACGCGCTGACGGCGCCCGAATACCGCGCGGTCCCGCACACGCCGCTGCCTGTCGAGGAGCTGCGCACCGGCACGCCCGCCGTGCCGCCGCCGCTCGTCAAGGGCTATCTGCGCCTTGGCGCGAAGATCTGCGGCGCGCCCGCCTGGGACCCCGACTTCAACTGCGCCGACTTCCTCACGCTCTTCCGCCTCTCGGAGATCAACGAGCGTTACGCGCGCCACTTCCTCGGCGAAGCCGTGGGGCACTAAAGCCGCATCCGCCGCACTTCGGACGCAAAAAAGCCCGGCTCCCGAATGAGCCGGGCTTTTTCATTGGCGAGGCGGCGCGGCCGGCGCGCTCATACCTCCGCTCATTCCTCCGTATAAACCACGCGATACGGAATACCGATCTTGCCCCACTCTGCCGCTTCCTGAACGAGGTTGTAGTCGGTCAGCGGATTGTTCTGGACCCAGGTGTTGGGCAGCCGCACCTCATAGCCATTGCCCTCTTCTTCCACCTTGATGTGCGGCAGGCCGACATCGGCACGGCGGCGGCACAGCAGCGCGGCAAGCCGCAGGCAGAACAGCAGCGGCCACTCCACGTCGCGCGTCTGCGAGAGCTTGCCGAGCTTGCCCACGTGACCGAGCACGAGCGCGGCGAGGCGCGCCTGGTCGGTGCGCGAGAAGCCGGGCATGTCGGCATTGCTGGCGATGTACGCCGAATGCTTGTGATACGCGCTGTGCGAGATGGAGAGCCCGATCTCGTGCAGCGACGCCGCCCACGAGAGGAACATGCGGTTCTCTTCGCGGCGCTCCTCGTCGGGCTCCTCGAACTGGTCGTAGAACTTCACGGCCAGCTCGCCGATGCGTCCCGCCTGCGCGCGATCCACGCCATAGCGACGCATGAACCCTTCCACCGTCACCGTGCGCATGTCCTCGTGCTGCGAACGGCCGAGCAGGTCATAGAGCACGCCAAGGCGCAGCGCACCGTCCGTGGTGTCGACATAGTCGATGCCGAGTTCGTCGAACACCGCGATCATGATCGAGAGCCCGCCCGCCAGCACCGGCACGCGGTCGGGCTTGAGCGCGACGAGCTTGAGCCGGTTCACGTTCTCGGCCTTGATGAGCGCGCGCTTCAGGCGCTCGAGGCCGCCGCGCGAGATGCCGTGCGTCACGCCCGTATCGTTGAAGCCGTTCGCCTCGACGAGTTCCGCGAGCGCGCGCGCCGTGCCGGAGGAACCGATCGCCTGGTCCCAGCC
>Ga0306920_100004429_pt1 | contig 17992 bp, 19 predicted proteins | sample flu12Cox44000170_FD_204666 | JGI IMG/M metagenome (GOLD analysis project Ga0306920, IMG submission 204666) | Lab enrichment of tropical soil microbial communities from Luquillo Experimental Forest, Puerto Rico - flux4day.12C.oxic.44.000.170 (v2)... | ecosystem: Environmental > Terrestrial >... | reverse complement strand
CCGTGCCTATGGCGCTACGTGCTCATCCAGTCACCGGGCGGCCGGATGGGATGCGGACCAGGCGGTAGCCGCCCTCTACCGTGAGCACTACCGCTCCCTGGCCCGGATCGCCGCGCTCCTGCTCGATGACAGTGAGCTAGCAGAGGAAATAACGCAGGACGCCTTCGTCTCCCTGTTCCGTGCATGGGGGCGGCTGCGGGACGGCGGTGAGGCCCTGCGCTACCTGCGCCGGGCGGTAATCAGCCTGGCACGCTCCCAGGCCGCAGCCTCGCCAGACCGGCTCGGCCTGCCGCCTGGCCTGGCCGTCGGCCAGGGGCCAGCGGCCAGCCCGGCGAGGGCAGCCTTCATGGACGCGCTTCGCTGCCTTCCCGCCCACCAGCGCGAGGAACTGGTACTCAGGTACTACGCGGGCTGGCCCGATCCGCAGATCGCGGTCGCGATGGGAATAAGCAGACGTGCGCTCAATGCCTACATCCGGCGCGGCATGTTCGCCCTCCAGGCCCGTGCCGACCCCGACTCGGGTGGCGCCTGATCTGGAACGAAGGCCAGCCGCGCCGCCTCGCCCGGACAGCCGTCACCTTCATTACAGATAACAAATATTGCTCCCGCTGGCCGAGCGCACGATACTCGGCTACGGGGCGATGTCCCTGCCTGATGCCAGTGCGACCTGATTACTGATTCGGTCCGGCTCAGGGCAGCCACCCCACGTGATCCTCGCGAAGATCAAGGCACGTTGTGGTGCGGGAGCGTAATACCACGGACCGTTCGGTTGATTCGGGCTTATTTACCGAACGAACCGTGGTTCCACGCCTCGGTCACCGGGTTCCCAACCTGCTTGGCGGAGAACAACTATTGCACTAGACAAATACTGAATATTTGTTTAGTGTGTTGTACATGCGTTCAGCTCCCGACGACCGGACCGCGCGGGCCGTTATCCGCGACGAGGCGCTGCGGCTGTTCGCCGGGCACGGCCCGGACGCGGTGACGGTACGGCAGATAGCGACCGCGGCCGGGGTCTCGCCCGGCCTGGTCATCCATCACTTCGGCTCCAAGGACGGCCTGCGCGAGGCGGTGGACGCGCACGTCCTGGCCATGTTCGGGACCATGCTCGGCGAGCTGACCACACCAGACCTGTACGACCCGGGCGCGGCCGGGTCACTGGCCGAAGCGGTCATGCGGTACCTGCCGCCCGACTCACCGGTCCCGGGGTACCTGCGCAGGCTGCTGCTGTCCGGCGGGGATCCTGGCCGGGAGCTGTTCCGCCGCCTGTACCAGGGAAGCAGGACGGCGCTGGACGCCATGTCCGAGGCCGGCCTGGCCGCCCCGGGCGCCGATCCCGCGGTGCGCGCGGCCATCCTCATGTCGAACGACCTGGCCGTGCTGCTGCTACGCGAGCAGCTGGCCGAGGTCCTAGGCGAGGACCCCCTGTCCGCCGCGGGAATGGCGCGCTGGGGCCGGGAGATGCTCACGATCTACGCGGCGGGCCTGATGGCGATGCCCCACGGAAACGAAGGGCCGCCGGACAGCGAAGGAGAACGGTGATGAGCGAGACCGTGCTGCAGGCCCGGCAAGTTCGCAAGGCCTACCGCCGACACCAGGTCCTGCGCGGGGTGGACCTGGAGATCCGGCCCGGGCAGCTGGTGGCCGTGGTGGGCGAGAACGGGACGGGGAAGTCGACCCTGCTGAAAATCCTGGCCGGAGCCCTGGCCGCGGACGGCGGCCAGGTCCGGCTGGCCGGGACGCTCGGCTACTGCCCGCAGGACCCGGTGCTCAACGACAACCTCACGGCGGAGCAGCACCTGCGCTATTTCGCCGCCGCCCGGCGGCTGCCCAGCCTGCACCGCGCCGAGGAGCTGGTGCGCCAGCTCGGTTACGAGCGGTCCCGCGATCAGGTGGCTGGTGAGCTGTCCGGCGGCACCCGGCAGAAACTGAACCTGACCCTGGCGCTGCTGCACGACCCGGACATACTGCTCCTCGACGAGCCGTACCAGGGCTTCGACTGGGAAACCTACCTGCGGTTCTGGGACCTCGTCGCCGGCCTGCGCGCCCGCCGGAAGGCCATCGTGATCATCACCCACCTGGTCTTCGAGCAGGACCGCTTCGACATGCTCGCCGACCTGGCCAACGGCCACCTCGCCCCTCGCGAGCGCTCCGGAAAGGACGACCATGCCCGCAGCTGACCTCGCCCCCGGCGCGACCGAGCCGGCCGCATCCCCCGTCGTGCCGGCGTTCCGGCAGTTCCCGGTCGCGTGGCGGTTCGCGCTGCGCAACCAGAGCCGCAACCGCCTGGCCTGGCTGCTGCTGGTCGCGTTCGTCCCGGCCTGGTACCTGCTCATGCTGGCCATCACCGGGCACACCACGCTGACATTCCGACTGTTCGCCACCGGCCGCGTCCTCACCGTCGACGGCGGGCACCTGACCCTGATCACCGCGGGGCTGAACTCGGTGACGATCATCGTCGGGTTCGCCATCTTCGCCGCCATCCGCCGCACCCTGGCCTTCGACAAGCGGCTGGTCTTCGCCGGCTACCGGCAGGCCACGCTGATCGCCGCCAAGACCAGCGCCATCGCCATCGTGGCTGCCGCCGTCGCCGCCTTCACCTCGCTCGTCCTGCTGGCGTTCTGGCGTCCGTCCCTGTCCGGCTGGCTGGCCATCCTGGCCGCCTTCACCGTCATCGCGCTCGGCTACGGGGCGTTCGGCCTGTTCCTGGGCGTGCTCGTCCGCAGCGACCTGGAAGGATTCTTCCTGATCATCATGGGCGGGCTGATGGACACCTTCCTGCAGAACCCGCTGGGCAACCCGCTGGCCAACAACCCGGTGCTGGAATGGTTCCCCTCCTTCGGCCCCACCCAGTTCGCGGTCGGCGGCTCGCTCGGCCACACCCCGCTGTGGGGCCACCTGGCCCTCGGCCTGGCCTGGCCCGCCGCCTTCGCCACCGCCGGCCTGATCATCTTCTGGACCCGGACCCGCACCCGCGTGCACGCCCGCTGAGGCACGGACCGAGGCGGCGTGCCATGAATAAGAGGTGGCGGGACGGCCCGCCGCCGGGCATGCCCGTGCGAAGCTCCGGCTGAGCGTCAGCCCCGGCGGCGGTGAAAGCGATCAGGGCGTCGTAGGCGGGTCCGCCGAGGATCTGCCTAACGGCGACGGTGGCGAGAAGCTCCTGGTAACCGGCCTCCGACAGGGTCAGGAATGGGTCGGTGAACCGCTCGGTGATGAAAGCGTGCACGATCGATGGATGGGCACGGTGCGGTGGCGGCAGCCGGGTGAGGACGGAGTAGGACTCAACCGCCGCGTGCGCGACGAGGCGCGGCCGGCTGCTCATGGCCTTGCGAGCCAGGGCGTGATGCTCGTGCCAGGTGGCGAAGGCCGCGATCACGACGCTTGAATCGACGACCCTCATCGCCGAACGCGCTCCAGCGTGTCCCGCACCATGTCGACGGTCAGCACCGGCATGTCGGCATCGGCGACGGCAGCCACGCCATCGCCCTCATCCACCAGCCGCATCGGCGTGGTCGCAGGCACGATTTCCAGCCGCCCGTCGCGCTCGTCTACTGGTGGGGCGGCCAGCAGGCCGCCCGGGGCGGGGCGCTGTATGCCCCCGCGCACCGGTACAGCTTCACCTACCCGCCGTTCGCCGCCGCGCTGTTCGGCCTCGCTGCCCATGCGCCAGAAGGTGTTCTCGCCGTCGTCATCACCGCCGCCAGCGCCGGCGTGCTGGCGGCGCTGTGCGCGCTGTCGCTGGGCGTGGCCGGGGTACGGCGGCGGCCGGAGATGGTGTTCGCCGTGACGGCGCTGGCCCTGCTGACCTGGCCGGTCGCCTACACGCTTCGCCTGGGCGAGGTCAACCTGATCGTGGCCGCGCTGGCCGGGGCCGACCTGCTGCGCCGACACGACGGTCACCGGGGGCAGGGGATCGCCACCGGGCTGGCGGCCGGGATCAAGCTCACCCCGCTGATCTTCGTTGCCTACCTGCTGATCACCGGCCGGGTCCGGGCGGCCGCCACCGCGGCCGCGGCCTTCGCGGCGACCGTCGCCATCGGTGTCGTGCTGCTGCCCGCACCGTCCAGAGCGTTCTGGCTGGACGGCGTGTTCTTCGACCAGAACCGGATCGGCGACCCGGCCAACCCGTCCGATCAGTCGCTGTCCGGGGCAGTGGCCCTGCTCGCCGGGAGCCTTGATCCGGCCTACCGGTGGTGGGCCATCGCGGCGCTGCTGACCGGCCTGGCCGGGATCACGGTCGCCGCGTGGGCGCACCGACGCGGCCGCCGGCTGACCGGGGTGACCTGCTGCGCCATCACCGGCCTGCTCATCTCGCCGTTCTCCTGGACCCACCACTGGGTGTGGGCCGTGCCGCTGCTCGCGGCCCCTGGCCGCTATCGCGTGCCGGCGGCGCTCAGCCGCCTGCGGCCTGGCCGCAGTGGCGGCCGCCGCGGTCTTCTCCAGGCGCATCCCGCTCTTCTGGCCCGGTCATCCGCCTGACTCGTCCGGCTGCTGGAAGGCGATCTCTACGTACTGTGCGGCCTGGCGGTGCTCGCCGGCACGGCCCTGGCCCTCATCTGGGAGCGCGTCGAGGCGGCCCGACAACCCGTTACGCTGACCAGAACACTCCCAGTGTTCCACGGTGGCCCGCGCCGGTTACTTCACCACCGGGCACAATGCATATCATGCCGACATCGCCCGCTACCCGGCGGCTGGGGCCGCCCTGGCTGGAAGGGCGGCGGCGGTTGCTGATCGGGCTGACCGGGCTGCTGCTGGTCGTGGTGGCCGGGACGATCGGTTATGCCTGCTTCGGCTTGAGCCTGCTCGATGCCTTGTTCCAGACGGTCATCACGGTGAGCACGGTCGGGTTCGGCGAGGCTCGGCCGTTCGGCCCCGGCGCGAAGGTGTTCACGATCGTACTGATCTTCGTCGGGGTAGCCGCGGCTGCCTATACCTTCGGCGTGGGCATCGACACCCTGGTCGAGGGGTATCTGGATGGCACCTTCGGGAGGCGCAGGATGCAACGGCGGATCGGCGCCATGCGCGGCCACATGATCTTGTGCGGCTGGGGCCGGGTCGGGCAGGCCATCGCCCGGCGGGTGGGCGGGGCGGACATGGTGGTGGTGGACGCATCCGCCGAACGGATCGGCACGGTCAGCGGGCTGTACGTGCACGGGGATGCCACCAGCGAGGAGGTGCTGCGGGCCGCGGGCATCGACCGGGCCCGGGTGCTGGTTACCGCGCTCAACGCCGATGCGGACAACCTTTACGTCACGCTGACGGCGCGGTCGATGGTCCCGGGCCTGTTCATCGTGTCCCGGGCGGGCAGCCAGGCGGCGGTGGGAAAGTTGGTCCAGGCCGGAGCAGACCGCGTGGTGAACCCGCAGGATCTGGGCGGGGCCCGGATGGCGGCTCTTGCCTTCCAGCCGCATGTCGCCGAGTTCCTCGACGTCATCATGCATGACGGGAGCCTGGAGTTCCGGCTGGAGGAGGTGGAGGTGCCGGCCGGGTCACCGCTGGCCGGGCAGACGCTGCGCAGCGCGAGGATCCACGACCAGACCGGGACCCTGGTGCTGGCCATGCGGCACCCGGGCCGGGAATTCCGCACCAACCCGCCGCCCACGGCGCAGATCGCGGGCGGGGAAATCCTCATCGTGATCGGCGACAGCGGCCAAGTCGCGGCCCTGCGGGCGCTGGCCGCCGAGACCAATGCATCGCGGCGGCCTCCCGGCTAAACAGCCGGACCGCGCTGGCGACCCCGCCATGCCTGACGGCACAGTCGACGTGAAAGGCGATGTTGTCGATGCGTTCCCTGGCCGTGGTCATCGCGGCGAACGCACGACGAACAGCGCGGCGGAGTCATCGTGCAGCTGACCGCCGAGACGCTGGCCAGGTGACTGACCGAGATGCCCGGCACCTGCGGCTAGAACGCGGCCAGCTCAGCCATCATGAGCGCCTCAAGGTCGTGGCGGACCTGCACGACCACTTGGTGTCCGTCCGGCCAAATCGCGGCCAATGGCGCATCAATGCTATAATTGCAGAATGCAAATATTGACTGGCGCACGAATGCGCGGTGCAGCGCGGGTGTACCCGCCGGATGCAGACGCGGTGAACGCAGTGCTGACGGCGAGCAGGTCACTGATCGCGGTCGCGACCCGGTCGCTGGGCGGGGCAGCGGAGGAGACCACGATCGCGCAGTACCGGACGCTGGTGGTGCTGGCCTCGCGCGGCCCGCAGCGGATAGTGGACCTGGCGGCGGCGCTGGACGTGGCGCCGTCGACGGCCGGCCGGATGTGCGACCGGCTGATGCGCAAGGGATTGATCCGGCGGCACCGGGCGCGGGCGGACCGGCGGGCGGTGCTGGTGTCAGTGACCGCGGCGGGCCGGCTGGTTGTGGACCAGGCGACCGCGCGCCGCCGCGCGCTGATCGAGGAGATCCTGGCGACGCTGCCGGGGGATGCCCAGCAGGGAGTGGCCGAGGCGCTGCGGACGTTCGCGGATGCGGCCGGGGAAGTACCTGATAGTCAGTGGCCGCCGGCCGGGTCTGCCGAGGAGGTAGCCCGGCCACGGGTGCATAGTCGTCCGATTGGCATGGCCCAGAGAGGACGGCCGTGACGCGGCCGGCGGCCGGATGGCTACGGAGGGCGGCCGGATGGCTGCGGGCGGGCCGGGGCGGCATGTTCCTGCTCGCCGTGCTGATCGGGGCGGGATCGGGGCTGGGCGCGGTGGTGTTCCGGTACCTGATCGATTTCTTCACCTGGCTGGCCACCGGGCACGACGAGTTCGGCCAGCAAGGCCGGGTGGCCAGCGCCCACCTGCTGTGGCTGGGCCCGGCGTTCTACGTGCTGATCCCGGTCATCGGCGGGCTGGTCTACGGGCCGCTGATCTACCGGTACGCCCGCGAGGCCCGCGGCCACGGAGTGCCCGAGGTGATGATCGCCGTCGCGGACAATGGCGGGCGGATCCGGCCGCAGGTCAGCGTGGTCAAGGCGCTCGCCTCGGCGGTGTGCATCGGGACGGGCGGCTCGGTCGGCCGGGAAGGGCCGATCGTGCAGATCGGATCGGCGCTGGCCTCCAGCCTGGGCCAGCGGATCAAGATGCCGGAGGACCGGCTGCGGATCCTGGTCGCCTGCGGCGCGGCCGGCGGCATCGCCGCCACCTTCAACGCCCCGGTCACCGGCGTGTTCTTCGGCGTGGAGATCATCATGCGGGAGTTCTCCGTCGACGCGCTGTTCACCGTGATGCTGGCCGCCATGATCGCCGACATCACCGCCATCCCGTTCCTGGGCGACAAGCCCTTCCTGTCCGGTTTCCCGCCCGGCATCGCGCTGCATCACGCGCAGAACTATCTGCTGGTGGCGGTGCTGGCGGTGTTCGCCGCGCTGATCGGCCTGACGTTCAAGGCGATCCTGTATAAGACCGAGGACCTGTGCGACCGGGCGTGGCAGGGACGGCCGGAGTGGGCCAGGCCCGCCGTCGGCGGGGTGCTGCTGGGGCTGCTGCTGCTCGCGATCCCGCAGATGTACGGGGTCGGCTACCCGGTGATGTACCAGGCTACCGCGGGCCAGTACGCGCTGTGGTTCCTGGTCGTGCTCGCGTTCGCCAAGATCGCCGCGTGCAGCGTGACCATCGGAATCGGCGGATCCGGCGGCATCTTCGCGCCGTCGCTGTTCATCGGGGTCACCTCCGGGATGGCCTTCGGCGATGTCGCGCACCACATCTTCGGCGCAGCCGCCGGCGACCCGGCCCTGTACGCCGTGGTCGCGATGGGCGCGGTGTTCGCCTCCGCCGCCCGCGCACCATTGACCTCGCTGGCGTCCGTGGTGGAGATGACCGGCGACTTCGCACTCACGCTGCCGGTGATGCTGGCGGTGGCCACCGCCTCGACCATCTCCCGCGCCGCCAGCTACGGCACCATCTACACCACCAAGTTGCTGCGCCGCGGCACCGACATCGACCGCACCACCCCCTGGCGCGCCCTGTCCGACCTCAAGGTCGCCCAGGCCATGCGTCCCTTCCGGCCGCCCCTGCCGGTACCACCCGCCGACGGCGGCAGTGACGGCATGGTTCCGGCACGGGAGTCGGCTACCGTGGCCGAGCCGGTGGTCTACCGAGGCGACCCGCAGGCCCTATTCGGCACCGAGTCCCTGGCCCAGACCTTGCGGCAACTGGAGGTCTATGGCCATGACGGCCTGCCCGTGCTATCTGCCGACGGCCACCAGATCCAGGGCTGGGTCACCGCTCCCGCGGTGCTGCGCGCCATCGCCCGCCAGATCACAACCTCGCAGCCGACCACCGCCCAAGCCCAGCTCGCCGCCGACTGGAACCACGCCGACCCGGACTCGCTCCGGCGGCACCCGCCGACCCCGCTGCCCGGTTACCAGGTCGCCGAGATCGCCATCACCGCCGGCTCGGCCGCCGCCGGGCGCAAGCTCGGCGACGTCGCCTGGCCCCAGGGCAGCACTCCCGTATCGGTCCTGCGCGGCCACCGGCTCCGCCCGCCCCGCCCAGAGATCACCCTGGCCGCGGGCGATCGCGTCAGCCTGCTGACCGCAGGACCCAGCGGCTCACCGTCGCGCCCCCCCGGCGGACGGCGGCCACGCCCAGCTGGCCAGTGAGGCGAACGGTAACCACGCGCGTGAGATCACGGCTGGGAGCGGATGCTCACCACGATCGGACTCGCCGCGGTGTTCATCGCCGCCGGGGTGACCGCGACGGCGTACGGTTTCATCCGCCACGCCGGAACTATGGCCGCCGGTACGGGATCCCGGCCAGCATCACGGACAGCCAGGCAAGCTTGGTGGAGCTGTCGCCACTGCCAGCCCGGGAACCGTCGCTGGTCATGGTCGGGCGTACACGGCCCCAGTCGCAGTGAACGGTCATGGCATTGATATCGTGCTATGGACAACTATTGTTCTTAGCATTATGCGTCCGGGTTGGGCCTGGCTTCCGGGGCGAGCCACGCGCCCGCTGACCTGAACCCGGCCGCCGACGGCTGGCGCTGAGCGCGGACAGCGGCCGGACCGCCTGGCCCCTGCCAGGCGGATAAAGGCGGGCCAGCATGAATCTGCTCCGGGACCATATTCCAGCCAGCTCGGGTTCCTGTTGTCCCGGATTTACCCACAGGTTCGACGACTGGGCGGCGAGTTACGACCGCAGCCCGTTGCAGGCCGTGCTCTACGGACCAGTCCATGACGCGGTCCTGCGGTACGCGCGACAGCACGTCCGGCACCCGGGCATGATCCTGGATGTCGGCTGCGGCACGGGCCGCCTGTCCGCCCGGCTCGCATCCGCCTATGACCAGGCCCGCGTGGTCGGTATCGATGCCTCCACACAGATGATCCAGTACGCCGCCACCACGACGGATCCGGGCCGAAGCCGGTTCGCCGCCGCCACGGCCGAACGGCTGCCCTTCGCCGGCGCGGTATTCGACCTGGTGGTGGTGACGCTGTCGGTATCCCACTGGCGCGACAGGGCGGGCGGCCTGGCTCAGATCAGCCGCGTCATGGCACCAGAGGGCACCCTGGTCGCGGCCGGGCCATCCGCGGCCGGGCCATCCGCGGCCCGGCCATTCCCGCCCAGGACCAGACGGGCCCGGCGTGGCACACCCTGGCTTCCTGGCGAGCTGCCGGCCCTGATAGCCGCCTGCGGCCTGCAGGTCGAGCGGGTCGAGCCGATCCCGTCCGTGGCGACTATCGCCGATGCCGTCATGGTCGCGGCCAGGACGACGCCCGTGCGGCAGCCACCAGGCCGACGCGGCGCGGAACCACGGCCGTTCGGTCCCTATCGGCACCGTGACCGCAACCGGGCCTGATTATAAGAGGATCCCGCGGGACGGAGCCGGGTGGCGCGGTTCAGTACGTGTCTAGGACAATAATTTGCCATGCCGGATATGACGTCTCCCGACGCGCAGGTGGCTCCCGACGAGCTGGTGGATACGGTGCTGGCGGCGAGCCGGGCACTGGTCGCGGTGGCGGCCCGGTCGCTGGCGGCCGCCGGGGACGAGGTGACGCTGCCGCAGTACCGGGCGCTGGTGGTGCTGGCCGCCCAGGGCCCGCAGGGCACGGCCGAGCTGGCGGCGGCGCTCGCGGTCAACCCGTCGACGGCCACCCGGATGTGCGACCGGCTGGTGCGCAAGGGCCTGATCCGCCGTCACCGGCAGCCCGGCGACCGGCGCTCCGTCCGGATCGCGCTGACCGCGCCGGGCCGGGACCTGGTCGCCGAGGTGAGCAGGCGGCGCCGGGCCGAGCTGGCCCGGCTGCTCAAAGCCCTGCCGCCAGAGGAGCACGAGCCGGTCATCGCGGCGTTCCGGGCTTTCGCGGCGGCGGCCGGCGAGCTTCCGCAGCCGGGGGCCGCGCTCGGCTGGGCGGGACCGTGACCAGGTCGCGTCGGTCCGGGCCGCCGGTCCGGTTGAGGACCGGCGAGCGGAGGGCCTGCGGTTACCAGCGTTTTTCCGCTCGGCGCGGCGCGCGGTTCCCTATCTCCTGTCGGCCGGGTCCGGCCCGCTGCGGTCGTAGGGCCAGGCAATTCACCTGCACCCCCGGCCAAATCTTGCAAAGGCCAATAGTTGCGTAAACCAATAGTTCTCTGGCCGCGTCTTCCATGTGGGCCGGTGCTACAGGGGTGCCGGACCTGCCGGGACGCCGCAGCGGCCGCCGACCGCAGCGAAGGGGAGGGATGCGGCTGGCGGGACTCAACCCGCGCGCGGCCGCGGCAACAGGCCGCAACCGCCGCCGGCAGCGCGCGCCGGCCGCTGCGGCCCGGCCATTACCGTTCCTGCATGTGCATGCCGTCACGGCCCCCCGGCCCGGCTGCCGCGGAAAGGCTACGGTAGCGACACCCGCGCTGCCGCAGTAAGCACCCCATATGATTGCCCGTCCTGCTGTAGGCAACTATTGTCTATAGCAGGACCGTGACTGGGCCTGACAGCCAGACAGGGCGAGGAGGCAGTCCATCATGACCCTGCTCCGGTGGCGCTTCGGCCGGTCGGCGCCGGACGTGCTGAGTCGGTCCTCAGGTCCGCCCGCCGGGCGGCACGTCATGAACTCAGCGAGCTTCGAACCGGGCTCTACAGCGGGGCGGTCCTGCCGTACACGCGGCAGCAGCACAGGCAGCCAGCGCGGACGGGATCACGCATAGGGCGGTGAGCGGCCACACTGCATTGTCAGCATGCTGACTGACACCACGCAAACCGGCCGAAGGGAGGATTCCGCAGTGCCAGCTCTGCCCGCGCGCACTCGGTACGGGCCCGCCACCGCCGCGGGCATCCTGATCACCAGCGTGCTGCTGCCGCCAGTGGCGGCTTATGCGCGGCAGTACGCTTACGCGCAGGCGCTGCAGTTCCTGATCTTCGCCGTCGCCGGGCCGGCGTTGCTGGTGCTGGGCACACCCTGGCGCAGCCGCCCGCCGGCCTGGCGGCCAGGCAGCGGCGGACGCCGTGGTGGACCGGGTGGCCGTGCTGCGGTCCGGCTGGTGGCCTTCATCGCCCTGGTGGTCAGCTGGCGGCTCCCCGTTATTGTCAACGCGCTGGCCCGGAACCCTGCCCTGGTGGCCGCCGAGATGGTTACCCTGCTGGCCGCGGGCACGGGAGTCTGGCTGGAACTGGTCAGCACGCCGACCGCGCCGAGTCAGCTACCCCGCCCGGCACGTGCCGCCATGGCCGCGGCGGCCATGTGGACGATCTGGATACTCGCCTATCTCACCGGCATGTCCGGCGCTACCTGGTTCGCCGCCTATCACCAGGGCGCGCCAGGCAGCCTGAGTGCCGCCGCAGACCAGCAGATCGCCGTGGCGATCTTGTGGGCAGTCCCCGCGCTGTGCTTCCTGCCCGTCATTTACCACATGGTCATCGCCTGGCTGGGCGGCACCGCCAGCCCCGCCGGGAACGAGAGCCCGGCCGTATCGTCCAGCACGCCTACCGGCTGGCCTCGCCCGCCCCGAGGCTGGCGTTCACCACACACCCCGCCATGACGACCTTCCAGGCGCACGCGCCATCGGGATGAAGCCGGAACTCGATACCTGCGGGCCACATCGCCGCCGACCCAAGCCGGGATGCCGCCTGCACGTGTTCGGCGTGGGCTTCGGGATCGGCCAGCCCGGCGAGCCGGGCGGCGGCGCTGGCGATGCTGAGCACGCGTTTGCCGTGCGTGTCCCTGCCGCTGGCGGGTGCCCCGGCGTTCAGGGTCTCGGGGGTGGTCCGGGGCCAACGGCGACAGGGATCTGCTCCGCTCCCGGATCCACCGACGCTGTCGGGGTAGAAGCTCGAGGCGCGTCGCCTCAGCTGGCCGCGAGGCCGGCCGCGGTCGCGGGCAGTCCCTGCCACGACCCGGCCGGCGACAGTGACCCACCCTCGCCGACGGCCCAGCCGATCACGCGCTGGTGGTCGGCGTCGATCGCGTACAGGAACCGGCCGTCCCCGCTGAGATCCTCGTCGCGAAGACCGGTTTGCCCATCGACTGCGAGCCCGGCCGCGGCCTCGTCGAGCGCGATGCTGCCGTCATCGCGGATCGAGTATCGCGAAACGGCTCCGTCGCCGAAGTTGGTCGTGAAGGCGTAGTGGCCGTCGTTGGTGACCACCGCCCAGCAGATCTCGCTGCGGCCGTTGCCGACCGAGCGTGAGACGGGAGCTGCGCCATCATCGGTGATCAGGTACGAGGAGACGGCGGCCTTCCCGGCCTGGGCGCCGAAGGCCTCGGTCACGACGAGCCCGCCGCGTCCGGTAAAGGCGAAGCCATACGGCGTCGGACCCGGCGACGGCTGCACCAGCGGCTGGCCGAGCTGCCCCGTCCCGGCCACCGGGTAGACCGCGATGGCGTCCGTGCCGCGCTGGGTCACCACCAGTGTCGCGCCATCGGGGCTGAAGCCGACCTGGGCTGGATCGGTGCCGGCGGCAAGCTCCCGGGCCGTGCCGGCCAGCGGCTGGACCTGCGCCCCGTTCAGCCGGAAGCCGGCCAGCGACGGCTCGCCCGTATTGAGCACGTAGACCAGGCCTGCGTGCTCGGCGGCGCTCTTCGGCGCGTGGCCGGTGTGAACTGTCTCTATCATTGTCAGCCCGTCCGGGCCGACGGCGAAGACGCTCAGGTCGCCGCTCGCCGCGTTCGTGACGAGCAGGTACCGCCCGTCGCCGGTCAGCACGACCGAACCCTGCGAGGTCAGGTGGGGCTTGCCATCGCCGGCCCCGCCCGTCTCGTAGTCGCCGGCAGGGTTCAGCGTTCCGTCGCCGGCACGACGGAAGGCCAGCACCCGGTTACGCTCCGGCTCATTGGTCTGCACGTAGACAAATCCCGCGCCCGGGCCGCTCGCTTCGTTCTGCATCTGGCTCCTCCAACGTCAGCGTCTCTAGCGTGTAGTCCCGTCAGCGGCGCGATTCGTTACAGCGCCGAGCTCGCCGAGATTGCGCGGGGTGCTCGTGCCGACCTGCGAACCGCAACCGGCGACGGGCCAGCTGGGCCGGTGATGGTGGGCGGGCCGCCGTGGTCAGTGATGGGTAAGGGGCAGGGCGAAGATCGGGAACAGGCCTGGGTCGGGAAAGCCGGTAATGGTGGCGATCTGGCCGTGGGCGACGGTAAGGACCATGATGCCGTATCCGCGGCAGTCGTCGGTGCTGTCGTCGGGCAGGTAGGCGGCCAGTGACGGGTGGCCGTTCGCGCGGGTGGCGACGAGCCGGATGAGGTCGAGCCGACCCGCGGCGGGCACGGTGGCGAAGAAATCGGCGACCGGGTGGCGGCCGGTGATCTGGATCGCCTGCGGCGGCATGGTCAGTGTGGCGTCGTCGCGGAGCAGGGCGGCGAGGGCGGGGATGTCGCACGCCTGCCAGGCGCGCATGAATGCGTTCAGTACCAGCTGTTCGCCGCGGCTGAGCGGGCGTGACGCCGCGGCGGCGGGATTGGCCGCGGCGAGTGTCGAGCGGGCACGCTGGAGGGCGCTGTTGACCGCCGCGACGCTGGTGTCCAGCAGGTCGGCGACGTCGCGGGCGGGCCAGGCCAGCACGTCACGGAGGATGAGGACAGCGCGTTGGCTGGCGGGCAGCAACTGCAGCGCGGCAATGAAGGCGAGGGCGACGCTTTCGCGTCCTTCGGCGATGCCGGCCGGATCGGCGCCGGTGCCGGCGAGCTGGCTGAGCAGAGCGTCCGGGTAGGGCTGCAGCCAGGCCACGTCGGCGGTGGTCGCGGGTTCCCGTCGCCGGTCCCTGATCATTTTCAGGCAGGTGGTCGTGCTGATGCGGTACAGCCAGTGGCGCAGCGGCGCCCGTCCCTCGAACCCGGAAAGCCCTTGCCAGGCGCGCAGCATGGTGTCCTGCACCGCGTCTTCGGCCTCGGTGTATGAGCCGAGCATCCGGTAGCTGTGCAGGTGCAGCGCGCGCAGGTGCGGCGCGACCAGGGCCTGGAAGGCCCGGCTGTCACCGCCGCGCGCGGCCCGGAGCAACTCGGCTGGCGTGGTTTCGGTTCCGGTCGCGGCGCTCACCCGGCACACAGTAGCGCCCGGGTCTGACAAAGACCGATGAGTTCGCCCCCGCTCCGGGATCAGACGGGATTGAGCGGGCCATCCGGGCCCCGCGGTGCAGACCGGTAGGATACTGATGGGCGCACCGTTCGTATGGTTCGACCTGACCGTGGCCGACGGCGCGACGATCGCCGGCTTCTACCAGGGCCTGTTCGGCTGGGAGAGCGGCCCCGCCGCGGAGAGCTACCAGGACTGGCTGCTCGACGGCGGGCAGCCATGGGCAGGAACCGTCCCGGCCGGGGCGGCGCCGGCTGGGCACTGGATTCCCTACGTCGCGGTGGACAGCCTCGCTGCCACGGTGAGCAAGGCGGTTGACCTGGGCGGCAGCGTAATCAGGGACAAGCTGACCGGCCCGGCCGGGAACTCGGTGATCGTAGCCGATCCCGGCGGCGCGCTCATCGCCTTGTTCACCCCGGCGGCCGGGTAGCCGAGCTGATGCCGCGCGGCTGGCCGGGGTGGCACAGGTGATCGCCGGGCCAGCTGGCCGGCCAAGATTTCCCGGGGAGAACAGGAGGCCCTTATGACCGCCGAGGAACTGTTCTGGGATCTCGTCGAGCCGATGTACGCAGACCCCGCAGTGCAGCGCTCGACGATGATGGGCCTGCCCTGCGTCCGGCTGGATGGCCGGTTCTTTGCCTCGCTCGACCGGCGCACCGGCGCCCTGCTGGTCAAGCTGCCAGCGGAGCGGGTACGCCAGCTGATCGACGCTGGTCACGGCCAGCCGTTCGCCCCGGCCGGGCGGACCTTCCGCGAATGGGTCGCGATCACCGTCCCGGACCACCGCCGCTGGCAGGCCCTGCTGGCCGAGGCCCGCGACCACGCCGCCGCCCAGCAGCCCCGGTGACGCCGGCTCACGGCCCCCACACGGTCCGTTAAGTGACCTGAGATCAGCGTGCCGCCAGGTAGCGTGGGAACCTTTGCCGCGGACCTCCCTCGTGACCGGGCCTCACGTACTGGACCGTTTGGTACAAAGTGCTTAGCATGGGTGCATGCCAGGTGAGCCGAGAACCGGACGCGGGCGCGCCAGCCGGGAGCGGATCGTCGAGCGGGCCGCGGACCTGTTCGCCGAGCGCGGGATCGCGGGCACCAGCGTGGACGAGGTGCTGGCCGCCGCGAAGGCGGGCAAGGGCCAGTTCTACCACTATTTCCGGAACCGGGACGAGCTGGCGGCGGCGGCGGTCGGGTACCGCTGCGCGCAGGTGGTTGACGGGCTCACCGACGCCCTCGGCGATGTCTCGTCGCTGGCCGGGCTGGAGCAGGCGCTGGCGGGGTTCATCGCCGGGTTCGAGCAGGCGGGACTGCCGGGATGCCCGATCGGGACGCTGGCTGCCGAGGTCGCCGGCCGCAACGAGGCGGCACGGCTGCAGGCGGCCGCCGGTTTCGACGCCTGGGAGCGGCTGCTGGCGGACGCGCTGGAGCGGATGCGCCAGCGCGGGGAACTGCGCGCGGACGCCGCGCCCGCCGTGCTGGCCACGGGGCTGCTGGCCAGCATCGAGGGCGGGATGGTGCTCAGCCAGGCTCGCAAGGACGTAGCCTCTCTGCGCATCGCGGTGGACACCGGGCTCGCGCGGGTACGGACCCGCCTGAACTGACTCTGTACTAATCGGTCCACTTACTGTTAGCCTCAGGACTGTACTAATCCGTCCAGTCCTGGGGGCCTGATCTCAGCCGCATCCGAATACACGTGCTGCCGCACAGCCCTCGTCGTCCCCCTGGTAGCCGGGTCCCGGCGCACCATGACCCAAGTCCGGTAGCCCAGGCCAAGTGAGGAGATCAGATGAAGTACATGCTTCAAGTCCGCTTCAGCGGCGCTGACACCGTGATCGGCAGGCTTTCCGCTGAGGAGCAGCAGACCGTGCGCGCCGAATTCGAGGCGATCCGCCAGTCTTCGGGCATACTCGACGGCAACCAGCTCCAAGCCGCCAGCACGGCGGCGACCGTGCGCATGGAGGGCGGACAGACGCAGGTCACCGAGGGTGCGTAGCCATTTCGGATGCGTTAGTTCCCGATACGGGGCGGCAGATAGCAAGTACTTTCATGACGTTCGTCCTTCGGTTTTACTTATCGTCGGGGCCTGCCATGGCGAGCGGCACCCGGACTCGTTTCGGCACTTGCCGCATGCCCCAAGCCGGCCGTGGGTGTGCGGGCCACTACGTTGCCCCCGTCGCCGGGCCGGGCACGTCGACAATCGTGGATCGCAGGCTCACGGCCGCGGTCACCAGGGCCATCACGATCACTGCGATCGCCAGGCTCGCCATGGCCTGAAAGAGCTGGAGGGGGCCGGTGAGTAGCCCGACTCCCAGTGCTCCGGCCGCGGTTCCCGCATACAGGACGATGAAGAAGGCGGCGAACGCGCCTGCTCGTTCCGCAGCGCCGACGTGCTGGTCCAGCAGGCGCTGGCTTCCTAGGTAGGAAAGGCCCTGCCCGCCGCCGGCCACGCCGATGCCGGCCATGAAGATCGCGATAGACGCGGCCGGCTTCGAAAGGATGATGAGTCCCAGGCCGCATGCGAGGAGCAGCGGCCCGGTCAGCAGGCACGACCTGATGGCTGCGCGTCTTCCGGCTAGCTGTGCCGCCGCCGAGACCGCCAGCAGCGCGAAGACGACTCCGCCGCCGGCTGCCCGGCTGGTCTGATGCAGGACCTCGGCGGCGAACGTGGGGCCGAGCGCAGCGACGATTCCCATAACCGCAAAAGCGCCGAACGCCGCCAGTGAGGCCAGCGCGAACGCAGGCCGCGATGGCCGCGGCAACCCGAGCACGACCTTGGGATGCCAGTCAGTCCAGCGCGCACCGGGGACAGTTTCAGGAATCTGCAGCAGGCAACCGAAGATGATCACCAGGACCACGAGGTCCAGGACGAAGACGAGCTTGGTGGGCATGGGCGCATACTGCGCGAGCAGGCCAGCCGCCAGGGGCGCCACCGCCTGGCCGGAGACCGTGGCCAGCGCCCCGGTCCGCGCTGCGTGATCGTGATCGACGTCGAAGTCGGCCATCGCGGCAACGGCAGTCCCGGCGACCAGCCCGATCCCGACGCCCGCCAGGATCCGGCCCGCGTATAGCCAACTGACGCCTGCAGCCCCGAGAAAGACGAGGTCCGAGGCCGCGATGAACAAGATGGCGAGCAGCAGTACCGGGCGCCGCCCAGCCCGGTTCGACACACCGCCGAACGCGATGAGCGTGGGGAGCACGGCTGCGGCGGCGATGGCGAAGACGCCGGTCAGCGTCAGAGCCGAGAAGTGCCATTCCGAGCGGTACACCGCCGGTTCTGCGCCGTGCCGACTGCGCCAGGTGACCAGCGGCGGTGCGGACGGCAGAGCGTCTGTTGTGGGCTCCCGCCCCCTGGCAATCGGTTCGACCGCCGTCGTTGCCGGGCCGGCGTCTTCGCAACAGGCTGCCGGCATGGAGGATGGTCATGAACTCGGTACGTTTACCAGCCGGCTCCGGGCCGGCGCTCACGTCTGGGTGCGGGATCCGTGGGCCCCTTGCCGGTTATGACTGTCCAGCCCTC
>Ga0306920_100004428_pt1 | contig 17994 bp, 18 predicted proteins | sample flu12Cox44000170_FD_204666 | JGI IMG/M metagenome (GOLD analysis project Ga0306920, IMG submission 204666) | Lab enrichment of tropical soil microbial communities from Luquillo Experimental Forest, Puerto Rico - flux4day.12C.oxic.44.000.170 (v2)... | ecosystem: Environmental > Terrestrial >... | reverse complement strand
CTCGATCCCCAGCTCCTCCATCAGATTCAGAAACCACGGCATTGATCCGCCAGCCTCGAGGCCAACCAGCACGGGCTGCGGCAAACTGGAATAAAACTCCCGCACCTGGTTGCCTTCGTGCAGCAAGATTAGATTGGCTGTTTCTCCAGTGGTCGTCTCCAACATTGCCAGCGTTTGCTGGCGAGCGTGCAAATCGCATCCTATTATTCGCATTCGGCCTCCTTCGGTCCGAGCGCTGTTCGGGTGAACGGCGACCTACTCTACTCGGACCGTTGTGAGGCCGGCTTCGTTATGACATCAACCGGACAAACCAACTCAGCGCCTCAGACAACTTCGGGCCGAACGCCTAAATGCAGCTCCATACTCGGTGGGGCGTGGAGGTAGACTGGCAAAAGGGCAACCGCTATGAAAGGCCTAGGGCTGTTACCTACAACGGTGGCGCTAATCGTCACAATCATTGTGCCGAGTGAGCAATATCAGCAGCCGTCTTCCGGATCGGTCCTGTCAGAGGAGGGCCTCGGACGAGCCCACATGGATATTTCATGTTCGGCCTCGGTCGGATTGGAATTCGACCGAGCCCTCGCGCTCTTACATAACTTTTGGTATGCGCGAGCGCTCGAACGTTTTGAAGAGGTGGCTAAGATCGATCCCCAATGTGCGATGGCGTATTGGGGTGCAGCCATGACGTACAACCATCCCTTCTGGGACCCGCCATCGCAGCAAGACGAAATGAAGGCCTGGAAACTGGTACAGAAGGGACTATCAGCGCGGGAAGTTTCGCCTCGCGAGAAGCTCTACCTGGCAGCTGTGGCTGAGCTATTCAAAGACAGTGGTGCTGGCACCAAATCAACGCGGGACCAACGATACGAGGCGGAAATGGCGACCGCCTATGAGAAGTACGCAGATGACGAGACAGCTCTTTTCTATGGGCTGTCCATCCTTGGTGCGATCCCTGAGGGTTCACAGGGTTTCACCCAGCAGGCACGGGCCGCGAAAATCTTCGAAGCTGTCTATGCCCATCATCCAGATCATCCCGGTGCGTTGCATTATTTGATTCACGCGTACGACGACCCTGTGAATGCGGAGAAAGGCCTCCCGGCGGCGCGGGCCTATGCACAAGCGGCCGCCGCTGTGCCACATGCCCTGCACATGCCATCCCACATCTTCACACGCCTCGGTTACTGGAATGAATCGGCGTCGACAAATTTGAAAGCATGGGAAGTGTCCGAAGCCGACGTGAAACGCGCCGGCGAATCGAGAGCCTATCGGGATTTTCACAGCCTGAATTATCTCCAATATGCCTACATTCAATTGGGACGATTCCACGATGCACAGCATACAGTGGATATCGTTGCTGAGCAGTATCGCGAGATGTCGAACAAGCAGACCGCTCCTGATACGCCGGAGTTAGAATCGCGTCACGTCCGAGGACGCACGATTTATGCGGTGCCGGATCGTGTGGTGTACGGATATTTCGACATGCTGACGCGGCTGGTGGTCGAATCCGCAGAGTGGAACGAGGTCAGCAAGATCCCGCTCGTTGTGTCGTCTCGCGATTTCGTGGCAGTAAAGCTGCAATGGGAAGCAAAAGCAGCGGCAGTCAAAGGGGACACGAGCGCCGCAAATGCGGCAGCTGCGAAGCTCGATAGCCTAGCGGAGGAGCCAGGGCAACATCCTTTCGCAAAGTTGATTATCACTTTGCAGGCAAAGGAGGCAGAGGCGTTTGCCGCCCAGTCGGCTGGTAATACAGAACGAGCTGTAGCGAGATTGAAAGAAGCGGTTGCGATTGAGGACTCCATCGACGATTTGTCTCAGCCGCCATATCCGGTGATTCCGGCGAATGAACTCTGTGGAAATCTCTTACTAGAACTAAGCCGGCCTTCAGAGGCGATCGGTTATTTTCAGAAGACATTAGCGCGAACACCTAACCGTCCAAAGGCTATCCTCGGGTTAGCACGCGCTGCGCAAGCTTTGGGTGACAAAGAAAATGCAAAAAGACTATATGCGGAATTCTTAGCGCTCTGGAAGATGGCTGATTCCGATCGTCCGGAACTTACAATTGCAAAACAATTTCTTGAGGAATATAAGCAATAGTCCTCACAGGAAGTCACCGCGCAGGTCCGGGCTTTGTCGACGGCTACTCATGTTTCCAGCAATGGGCTACGGGTGGTTCGGCAGGTGCGGTCCCGCAGGAACTCGACTGTTTGTGAGCAGCCTGGTGACCCATTGCTTTTACGGAATCGGCCTCTGGCTGAGCGTGTCGCTCCTGATCTAATGGGCACACGGGCTAGAAGTTCGCTGACTGATTTTGCTCTTTTTGGAGGGGGCCTGAGGATGAGGTTAACAAGAACCGTGGCTAGCGGTCTGGCACTTCTGCTTGGCTTGCTCGGAACAATGACGCCAGCTTCGTCGATCCGGGTGCCACATACGCAGCCTGCAGTCATGATTGATGGAGTGCTTTCTCCGAATGAGTGGACAGACGCCGAGGAGGTCGCGGTTTCGGGCGTCGCGACTCTATATTTTCAGCAATCGTCTGACTTTGTCTATATAGCGGTTCAATACGGAAATTCATCCTCCGGGATTGTTGATCTTTATCTGTCGCCTGCCGAAGGAGAGGTCTACAACCTTCACGCATCGGCTAAATTAGGCGAACGCAAACTGGAAGCGAAAGGTTATCCGAACTGGGTCTGGTGGAAAAATCGCGACTGGACCGCCAACGTGTCGCGGGTAGATTCCTTTGAGAAGCGGACTTTTCTGCCTACCAAGGTCCGAGAATTCCAGATTCGACGTAATCGCTTCCCCGCTACTACTTGGCGCTTGAGATTCGAACTCACTGTCATAAACGCAAATAGTGAACCGCAGGCAACAACAGTTTTTCCTTCAGGGACCGGGGAAAAGTCAACTTCTGGCTGGCTTATCCTCGACCTAAGATGAGGTGCTAATTGAGCAAGTCGCGTTGCGTTTTCCTACAGCTACAGCGCGGCCATGTCCTTCCAGGCTTACTTCGACAATATTTTCTGCCAGTTCCAGTGGGCGCGTGAACATGGCCTCGTGACTCCCGTCCATCTCAAGCAATTTGAAAGCTCCGAGGCGAGAAGACATTCCAGGATGAAAATGGCCTTGCGGCAGCGCCTTGTCCTGGCGGCAGAAGATGAGGCTTTTCGGCACATCAAGTGAGTAGAACCTTTTCAGATCTAGTTTGTCGAGGTTGACCTGATTTGGCTCTGGGGTTAACTGCTCCCAGATTGACCGTGCTACCGATTCTGGTGTGTCCTGCATAAAGGAGTCACGCCAGATTTCCCAAGGAATCAGCATTGTATTGTCAGAGCTGGCCGAGGCCAGATCGTTGAATGCAGCAACGTACTCGACAGGGAGATTATCAAAAACGCATTGGGAGTCCGCGAGGATTAGGGCATCGACGAACACGACACTTTCAATGCGATCGGAAAGCTGCTCCACCACTTTTTGGACTACCGAACCGCCGAAGCTATGTCCGACGAGGATAATGTCTTTTAACTGGTGGTATCGAATGTAGGCTGTGACGCTGTCGACGCAGTCTTTATGAGTAATCCCGAGACGGTTCGTGTTCGGACCATGCCCGGCCAGTGTCGGGGCATGTGGGTAGTGGCCCTTTCTTGAGAGCTCATGAGCGACGGCATTCCATGCCCAACCTCCATGCCATGATCCGTGAACTAGAACAATAGTTTTGCGCATCACCTGCTCCTTTCATGTCGTCACCGATCAAATCGGACAGCTGCTTATGCCACACGGGAAATCTGAATAGGCGGCGGGGATTAGGCCGTCACGCTACCGGGCTTCTTCGCGATCACGGCGTCGAAGCTCTTTACGAGTGCGGGAAGGGTTGGGCTGCGTTGGGATGCCACGAAATTGATGAGTGCAAGTGTTTGCCCGCTGCTTTCAACCATCCTTTTCAATGTTCCACGAAGGTTTTCAAACTCTTCCTTCGATTCGATGGCGAAGAACAGATCGTTGATCTGTTGCAATTCAGGAAAGAGGGAACCCAAGGCAGTCCAACCTTTCTCGCCGACTGCGAGTCGCGAGACCCGCATATCGCTCTCATCGTGATGCTTGTTGATGTATCCCTTTCTGGCAAGTTTTTCGGTCTCGGCGGTGACAAACGTTCCACTCACATGAAGATACTCAGCAACCCGGCTGACACTTACGCCGGTGGAACCCTGAAGTTCTGCCACTGCCATCATGAGGTTGTACTGCGGACCAGAAAGGCCGATCCGCGCGCCGAGATAACGCCGAATCTGTTGCAGGCGGTTGGCAATGGTAAAGAAGTTATAAAGGAGTTCTCGGAAGGAGTGGTCGGACTTGTCTAAGAGGAGAGCCGGGCGGGTGGTCGACAAGGGAAGTTTGCGCTTCTTTTTTGGCACGGTGTGGCTCCACTAGTGAAGAATTGCACGAAGTGTAGGCGCTTCGGAGCAATATCCTTTTTCCGATAGCTCGCGAATCGCATCATTCGACGCCCATCCACCGTGCCACGCCCCATGAATCAGTACAAACGCTTTGCTCATATTGGGTTCCTTCCAGGCCTCTACACCCCGACGGCCAGATGTTTCAGATTCAACAGGCGCGTCGCATTGCCGTAGTGGATTAAGTCTCGATCAGTGGTGGGGCAATCCAGTTGCTCGACAAGATCCATCGCCACTTCGTAACGACCAAAGGGATGGTCGGTACCGTAAAGCAAATGCTCGGCACCCATAACTTCGTAACAGCATTTGAGCGCCTCCACGTTGTAGCAGACGGTATCGACGTACAATTGCCTGAGGTAATGATCCAAGGGATGCGCCAGACGAGGGGCGTTGGGAACCAGCGGGGACGGAGTGCAGTAGGTTCCAATACGTCCCCAAAGATATGGGATAACACCTCCAACGTGCGCCACAATCAGCTTTAGATCGGGCGTTTCATCGAACAATCCGCTTTGGATCAGTCGCAAGGTGTTCAGGCTGCTGTCGTAGGGAAACCCGAGCGACAGGAACAGATTGGCTGAATCCAGGCCTACTTGGTTGAGAGGAATCCCGGGATGGAGATGAATCGGCACACCGAGCATTCCGATATGCTTCAGAACCGGCATGAATTCTGAAGCGTCGAGCGCTTTATTGCCAAGATTGGAAAAGACTTGAAAGCCTTTAAAACCTAGCGTTTTGATGCAGCGATCCACCTCCGCGACGGATTGCTGAGAATCTCCAAAGCCGATGCTGCCGAAGCCAACGAACTTGCCGGGATAACGGTCTATAATCCTCGCGAGCTGGTCGTTGATCCGTTGGGCCCAGTAATCTGCCCGCCGCCCGCCAAGCACATCGGCGCCGAAGGGATAGCCGTGACTCAACACCGCGACATCGATTTTCATATCTTCCATGTCTCGCAGTTTCTTCTCGATGTCGATCATCTTTGGGAACGCGGGTACGTTGAGACCCGCGGCGCACTGGACAACGTAAGTACCGCCGTCAAGCACACTCCTTGGTAAATTCCTTCGGCCCTCCAGCTGCTTGATAAAGTCCAAGCATTGAAAGTGTGTGTGCACATCGATGCGCATCATGGTCCTCGCGCTGCAATTCGGGAAACCAGCCAACCCTGGGCAGCCGAGCCTTACTCGCCGACCGCCAATCCCGCAAAGGCTTCTAAAGTGAATTACATTATACAATTAACTTATGTATCTCAACACGGTAATAATGTCAAAGCATTCTTCTTGCGAACTCGGAAGCCCCGCCCAGTCGGCGGGTGGCTCAGCCCTAGGCCACAAGCGGGGAACTCTGGACGGAACTCGGGGAGAGTCCCCGGAATACGTGTACAGTCGGTCCTCGGCGCTGCTGTCTGCCGAGTACGTCTGACATTGGGAATGCTCTGAGCGGAGGTAGGGCAACGACGTGCTCCTTGTAAAGTATGTTGACTTGTCCTTGCTCGCTAGAGGAACTCCCCCGGTACCATAAGCACACAACTCGCTGCCCTTCGCCTCAAGAGTGCATCTCCCGCAGTGGTTTTGATCGAGCCCCGCAACGATAGGGGTGAAGTATTACCGCTGTCGTTCGTTTGACTTGCTTTTGGATGCGGCCTACCATGCCCCGCAAGAGACTGAGGTGTTCAAAGGGCCAGGGAAAATGAAGGCGATAACGGTCGAGCCGAAGAGACCAGGCACAGCCCGACTGGAAGATGTCGAGGAACCGGATGTACATGAGGGTTCCGTGTTGGTGCAGGCCGTCGCCGTCGGCGTATGCGGGACAGACGTCGAGATAGCGGAGGGAAAGTACGGTTGGGCCCCTCCCGGCAAAGAGCGCCTGGTGCTTGGCCACGAGTCTCTCGGCCGCGTGCTCGATCCCGGCCCCGCCGCCGGGTTGAACGAAGGTGATCTAATAGCAGGAATCGTGCGCCGCCCCGATCCCGTTCCGTGTCCAAACTGTGCCGTCGGTGAATGGGACATGTGTCGGAACGGCACGTACACAGAGCGCGGCATAAAGCAAATCGACGGCTTCATGTCAGAGCACTGGAGAATCGAGCCTGAATACGCGGTGAAAGTTGACCCCGCTTTGGGACTTTGTGGCGTGTTGCTGGAACCCACAACGATCGTCACTAAAGCGTGGGAGCAGGTCGGCTCGGTCGGGCAACGTGCCTATTGGGAACCGCGAACGGTGCTCGTTACCGGCGCAGGCCCCATCGGACTTCTCGCGGCGCTTATAGGAAAACAGAAGGGTCTGGAGGTTCACGTTCTGGATCGGAGTGAGTCAGGAGTCAAGCCCGAGTTGGCGCATGATCTCGGTGCGACGTACCTCTATGGCAAGATTGCTAACATCGGCTTCGAACCAGATGTGATCATCGAATGCACGGGTGTCGGCCAGGTTATAGCCGACTGCATCCAGACTGTAGGGGCCGGAGGGATTGTGTGCCTAACAGGCGTGGGGAGTGGTGGCAAAACGGGGAATGTGCCTACTGCCGACGTTGCGGCGGGGGTAGTGCTCCGGAACAACGTAGTAGTTGGCAGTGTCAACGCCAATAAGCGGCACTGGTACAAAGCCACCCAGGTGCTTGCTCGCGCCGAGCGGTCTTTTCTGTCACGCCTCATTACCCGTTGTGAGTCACCAGACGCCTTTCAGCGAGCTCTGCAGCGCACAACGGAGGACATTAAGGTGGTGATTCAGTTCTCTGAAGCATAAGACCCACCTCTTAGTACGTTGCGGAGAGTCAGTGCGAAACGTCCGTCGGCTTCGTGATAACAAATTCCAGCGGTTTTTGGGGTTCGAGTTTTTTCCCCGACTTTAATGGCTTGTGGCTCTTTACTTTTTTCGCGCTCATTAATTTTCCCTCCATAGATCCAAAAGAACTAACCGAGGCTGGAGTGGGATTTTCGAAACTTCTGATTTCGTCTAGTGCTCTTGTCGCAGTGATCGATCATGGTTCGCGCAGTCGCACGGGCCGAACGGTAAGCCCCAAGAATGACACCAAAGTGAGAGAGGATCAATTTTCAGCTTGGCTACCGGAATCGAGTTCTCGAGAGGTCGTATGAAGTTTGAAAAACCGTAACCGCCTACATTTTCTTACGCGTTGACCATCACTTATTTTCCACAGTATTTTTGACGCAACTCTATAAGGCTTTACTTGGAAAGGAAGTGCCGTGTCTAGCCGATTTGCAATATATGTCCGCCAAGGCGCAAGCTACCTCCAGGTTACAGCGGCCCTGCTGACCCTTCTGGTTCCGCTACTCTTTGCACAGGGCTCGCCGCGGGTAACGGATGTAGATCCGTCTTCCGGTAGAGTGAACGACACCGTAACCGTGGCGGGAGAGAATCTGGGAAAAGACACGGTTTCCGCAGTATTCCTCTCGGACGACAAAACCGATTATAAGGCCACGATCACAGAACAAAATAAGGAAAAGATCGTCATGAAGGTCCCTCACGTGAAACCCGGCCGCTACAGCATTTCCATTCAGACGGGGAATGCGATCTACATCCAGCCGGTTCGCTTCACCGTGCAGGAGTAGGGGTTATTCTTGGATTTTGTAGAACTGTGCCTCGTTCATATTTGGACTTCCCTCTGCTGGCGTTTCAGGAGAAGGAGTGAAAAACGATGACGGAAGCTTCGATTCCTGCATTTGAAGGCTTAACCCGCCGCGTGGGGGTTGAGTTAGCTGGTGTCGCTGGTAGACCTACCTTGCAAGACGTAATCACGGCCTTCAAAGACGCTGGGGAGTCTAAAATAAACTCATTCATGAAGTGCGGTAAGAGATCCAGTGCAAATTGTTGCACGAACGCGTGCAATGCCATGTCATGGATTTATTCAGCTTGCCGCGATGTGCTGTAGCATCTCGGTGTCCGTTTGATTTTCGGTGTACGAGCTGAGGATTTCATGACAATTTCAAGGAGCTCCTTGTGACTTCCCTCTTCTCCCGTGTTTCGCGTAGGACCTTTCTTGGGACTTCGATAACAGCGACTGCTGCAGCCGCGCTGTCGACATTTCCGTTCTTAAGCGTTGAGGCCGCTCAGCCGCGCCGCATCATCATCGACGCCGACACGGGCGTTGACGATGCAATCGCCATTCTTCTGGCGTTGCGGTCGCCAGAACTGAAAGTAGAGGCTTTTACGGCGGTTTCGGGCAACGTGCCGCTGGCACTAACGCTGCCCAACACCCTCCGAATGTTGGAGATTCGCAGGCGCGATCACCCCTAAGGTCCACCCTCGACTCGTCCCTGTACACCCTCCTTTGCTTAGAACTTTCGTGGAGACCTTAATTGAACTTGATTGCATAACAATGCCGGCTCTCGACTCGAGTAGACACCGCTTGATACGCTCGGGAGGATGAAGCCGGAATTCGGTTCGCACGCGGGACAGCTATCGGGAGTTAGCACTGTTTCCCTGGCCCGCGTGCGGAATAGCTATTGCAGTTTCGCGTACTCCTCTTTTGCCTGGCGCAAGATGGGAACCTCGGGATCGGCGTCTCTCCACAGGGTTAGGAAATCCAGATAGGCGGAGCGGGCCTGGGAGCGAGCGGCTTCGGCGTCGTCACCTTGTTTGGATTTGGCAACGAGCGCATATGCTCGGGCCTGTTTCAGTCGCCCGAGTGCGCCCCAAGCAAAATTGGACACGACCCCTGGATGGTCAATGAACTTTTGAAACTCCGCAGCCGCATGCTTACCATCATGCAGAGCAAGGTAGGCTTCCCCGCGAACATACACCGGGCACATGGAAACTGATACATTGCCGGGAGTGCCGAGTTCCATTTGGCTCGTTCCCTTGAGTAACTCAACCGCCTGATTCGCGTCCTTGCGATCCAAAGCGACTGCCGCCTGGATCGTAGGTAGCCAATACCTCAGGACCAGAGTATCCAGTGGAAATGTCTTCTCGAGTTCATCCGTCTGCTTCTCTGCTCCCGCCGTATCACTGGCCCGCGCCAGAGCAAGCGCCGCCATTACGCGGACATCTCGGTTGGGGGCCAGCTTCAGTGCGGCATTGGCATCTTCGCGTGCGCGTTCGCGGTCTCCCATTTCCACCTCGCGCAAGGCCGATTCGGCCTGATACAGGGCGGCTGTTTCTTTCGTATCGTTGCGCTCAGCGGAATCCATGGCCCGCCGCGTCAGCTCTCGCGCGTTCTTCAGTCTCCCATTCCAAGCTTCCGTTCTTCCCTGAGAGGCCAGCATTGCGTCTTCGATACCTGGCTTTCCAGTTGCGGCCGAGAGAACCTGCGCCATTTGAGCCGAGTCTCCCTTCAAAAACGCCAAGGCATAGAGGTTGGCAAGCAAGAGGTCACTCGCCCCTTGCCCCTCCGCCTGTCTGTAGGTTGCCCCCGCCTCATCCAATCGATTCAGGGCGGCGTAGGCACCACCCAAACTCTGAACCGCCGCGAGGTTTTTCGATTCCACGCGCAGCGCGGCGCGAGATTCTTCCAGTGCCTTATCGTAATTCCCGAAGATCGCAAAAATTTCTGCCAAGTTCAAAAGAGGGCCATAATCTCTCGGGTAATTCTGCTGCCACAGTTCGAGCGGAGTTATGGCTTTTTCCAGTTCTCCCGTAACACTCAAGTAGTAGAACGTTTCAATGGCGTACCGTTCCCATTCGCTCACCTTTGCACGGAGCTCGTAAGCCTTACCAACATACTCAGCCGCCCGGCCGACTTCGCCCAGATTCATGTAGGCAATCGCCAACCTGGTATAGGCCAACGCAAAATTTGGATCGATTTCCAACGCTCGTTTGTAGAACGGCAGCGCGGCGGCTTCTCCCTGCGTGTGAGCTACTTTGTTACCTATGCTAAAGGCCTTTAGTGCTTCCAACGATGGCGTTGTCACATCGGGTAACGGTGCTGCATATTTCTGAACAGAACCCGACGACTCGCCGAGTTCACTCCGCAGACGAATCGTCGCGCTGTCAAGCGTTTTGAGCACTGCTTCTTTTCCGGCCGCCTGCTTCTGCACCTGAGCCAGTTCGTCGCCGGAGTTGCAGTTGATCGCCTTCAGGCCAATCACGTATTGGCTGCCCAGACTCGCGATGCTACCGCCCAAGAACGCCTTGCTCCCTGTACGCTGGCAGACTTCGCGTGCGATCTCGGGCGTTAACTTTTCACCGGGCGCCCGCCCCATGAGCTTCAGAGTCTGATTCACTCTGTTCTCGGAAATCAGAGCGAGAAACGGCGATTGCTGGAGTTGAACCGAGAGTCCCTGCCGCAGGGCGTCATCGAATATCGGATCGCCAGTTCTATTTTCGAAATCGGAGAGAACGATTGTGTCTTTGTTGGTGAGAGCGTGGGTTCGCCGAACGAAGTAGAGCCATCCCGCCAAAGTCAGACCCACAACGACGATCACAACACTTGCGACCGCCATCCGTTTTCGAGACGCCGGCAGACGCACAACTGTTGAGGCGGCACCTCTGAGTCGAGTGGCTTCCTTTTGTAGTGGCTTCTCCGTAGCCACCGTAGCGGGACGCCCTGAATCGGTGTCACGCCTGAGTCTCTGCAAATCGGAGCGAATCTCCGAGGCACGCTGATAGCGTAGATTCTTGTCCTTTTCGAGCGCCTTGTTGATCACCTCTTCCAGTTTCGGCGGAACATCGGGGTTGAGCCGGACCGGCGAGACCGGGTTACGATTGAGAATCGCCTCCGTGATGACTGCAGAACTTTCACCACGAAAGGGCAACGAACCAGTGGCCATTTCATACAGAACCACGCCGAATGAAAACAGATCGGTGCGTCCGTCCAATTCACGAGCGCGAAGCTGCTCGGGGGACATATAGGCGACGGTGCCCACAGCGACACCCGAACTGGTGAGACTCACTTCGTTCGGTTCCGCGCCGGCACTCGACGATAGAGTGGTTTCTGGCGATTGCGAATTCCATTTCTCGATCAGTTTGGCCAAGCCAAAATCCAGAATCTTGATGTGGTCGCGTCTGGTAACAAAAATGTTTGCGGGCTTGATGTCCCGGTGGACGATACTACTCTCATGAGCGGCATCGAGTCCTTCCGCCACCTGAATCCCCAGACCGAGAATCGCCTCTAGGTCCATGGGTCGGCCTCCGATACGATGCTTCAGGGTCACACCGTCGAGAAACTCCATCACGATGAAGGTTTGCCCGTTTTCTTCGCCAATATCGTGGATGGTGCAGATGTTGGGATGGTTCAGGGCTGAGGCGGCCTTGGCTTCGTAGTGAAAACGACGATGAACTTTCGCGTCTTTAGCCACCTCGTCCGGAAGGAACTTGAGGGCGACGAAGCGGCCGAGTTTGAGATCCTCGGCCTTGTAGACCACACCCATCCCGCCACCGCCGAGCTTTTCCAGAATCCGGTAGTGAGAAATGGTTTGACCGAGCTGTGAATGCAAATCGGTCATGATGAGCTAGATGTTAGGTGGCGTGCAAAACCAAGTCAACTTAACGCCTCGCTTGATGAGATTTTCATCGTGGCTTTGGTTCCTAATCAATTATTTTGCAGACGCGGGCTTTCGCAGAAACCTGAGCTGTACATACACAACAGGAAGGAGGAGTGCTACGAGAGCCTTTCGATCGTGCGGCTGGGCATAGCGGAAGAACTCCGCGAGCAAAGTGTGGTGGCTAGAATCAAAAGGACCGTGGAGATCACGCGATGGAAGCGACACATTTCCGATTCGAATCGGTTGTCCCATCGCCGTTCCAAAAGGCGCCCTTCGTCGGAGTCGGTGCAATTGAGCTTTAGCGAGCATGAATTGCAGGCACTTGCAGGGGCGCGGTACACGGAAACCCGACGTTCAAGGTCTGAGTTCAACTGAACGAGTTGATGACCGGCAGGACATTCCCAGTAGTCCAAGTCGCGGAAGTAGATAAAACCGGAGTTGCGGTAGCCCTCTGCCCGCCGCCGCGAATGCTCGGCCACAAGTTCAAGAACGAAACCCACCGCCATGAGGAAAAACGCATAACACAGCGCCAGAAACACTTCAGTATGGATGCCGGCAATCATGAATTGAGCCTGGTTCCTTGAAGCACCTCGGTGAGTTGCAGGTCCGACGGTTGTCCGGCGGTTACCCGACGCATGGGCAACTCCTGCGTCCAGCCAATTGGTAGGCAGTCTAATCCCCCGATAGTTTGGATGCAACGTTAGGTGGCCTCAGTAGCTGCAGTGCATAGTGGGCGCACTCAGGGTTTCGCGTTCACGTGCACACAGTCGGGACTCGTAGCGGTCCAGAGCCGCTCGTCTCGCGGTGTCCTGCGTTTCATGGGTTTGCGGAATCGTCGCTATTCGCAATGTCTGCGTAGATCAGCCAATGACCGGCGGCCTGACGACGCCAGACGACGAGGTATTTCCCACTGGCGGCAGCATCGGTTCCGTCCCCTAGTTTGATGAGGGTGCTGTACGCACCGTACTCCAAAGCGGTGTCGCCAAACTGCTCGATGCGGTTCGGCTCAATCCGCCAGTCACACAATCCGGCTTCTTTCAACTCGCGAAAAAGAGCAGGCAGCTTGTCAACACCGCGAATGACCCCACAATGCGGCAGCATCAACGTGGTGTCAGGGCTGTAGAACTGCGCCATCTTGTTGAACTGATTTGTCCGGAAGAATTCTATGAAAGCCCGTAATCCTTCACGGATAAAGCTTGTCAGTTCTTGGCTTGCGTTGCCGTCGAATTCGGCGAGTTCAGACATAGAGAACTCTCCGCTAACGAATGTCTGTCGGCAAGGATATCAACGTTTCGTTTTCAAGGGTGCCAAGGCACCTGCGCTGAAGGCCGCACCCCTCTGACGATTAAGACTCAAGTCTTTCCAAATCGCGTTCCGATGGCCGTCCTCTGACTCCGTTTTCACAAGGAGTTCCCACGCTTTGTGTTGAACCCGCCACATTTCGACAAGGAGGTTGTCCCACAACCATTCCTGGAAGCCGTATCCCAATGAATATAGGATCGAGGTGGAACACAACATTATCCGCTATGACCACAACGACTACTTCAAGATTTACGCCGGAGTCTCACTTACTCAACCAGGAGAGAAGGTAGATGTTTGTTCCATCCGGGTCGCGTAACATGGCAGCGCGCGCACCCCAAGATTGGTCTGCAGGTTGTGTATGGAATTCGATTCCGCGCGCCACCAGCTCAGTGTGCGTCTTGTCGACGTTGTCCACCAGCAGGCTGACATGGTCAATGCCGACAGGATTCAAACTCAGGTTAAAGGCTTGGCGAGCGACGGGTGCACGCCCTGGCGATGCCACAAAGAGGAACAGCTTCGCGGACCCAGCTACCATCGTGCATCCGCGCTCATTCTCAAACGCCTTGGCAAAACCAAGCCGCTGGTAGAACTCGACACTGCGACCGAGATTCGTAACGCCGATGCCGATATTGTCAACGCTCAGAATCATGCCAGTGTCAGGGTTAGCTGCGTCCAAGCTATTCCTAGGCTCGGCTTTGGTCGCGTTCGCATTCCCGAGGAGTCCCGCGGTTGCCAACGCTGCTGAACTGAGCTCCAGGAACCCACGGCGCGTGATCCGGTTCTGCGGATTTATTGTACCCGTCGGCGGCTTACAATTCGAGCCACGGGGTGCTACAAAACTCTGCATCGACTTGCCCTTTGTGCTTTCTCAAGAACGAGTCTGTTCATCCGAGTACACCATATACTAATTTTGTGGCTCCAGACGGCCCCAATGTTGGTGCGGGGGGAAGCCCACCGCCAGTGAAAGCGGTGGAAACGCAATAATATCCCACTGGCTTCAGCGTCCGGATAACCTAAATTTGATGCGATAGCGAGCCTCAAATCAACGGGCGACTGAAACGTGCCGTCCCCATTGCCGAACAGAATCTCGATCGTAAATGTTGACTTGAATGCATCAATGCCCTTCGAATATTTTACTAGCGCTATATCAGGTTTCTGATCGTCGTTGAAGTCCACGGCTCCGGATGAAAAAGTATATTTGCAAGACGTCGCAACGCAACTAAGGCCACCAAGACCAGGAAAGCGGTTTTGGAGCCTGGAACGTGCCGTCCCGTTTCCCAGATTCGCGCCAAATGCGGAAATAGAGCCAGGACGTGGGAAGTGCTGGGCGAGATCAAGGAGATTTCAAAAAGCCCCTACCTTCCAGAGATTGCATTTATTGTCGCCTACGAGGGGCTGGGCGAACATGAGCTAGCTATTAAGTCGCTGCAGCAAGCCTGTTCCGGCCGAGAAACAAACCTAGTGTTCATCAGAACTTGGTCCCATTTTGACGGACTAAGGGACGATCCTCGCTTTCAGGAGATCGAGCGTCGGGTTGGGCTGCGCCCGTAAGGGCCATCCGTTTTTGACATCTTCGTTACGCACAGGGTTGCAGGCAAACGTGGTTATTGTGACGCGGGCCAAAAGCGTCTCAGACTTTTTTTCACCTTCATTTGGTCGCTCATCTGTTATAGAAAGACTCATGTCCTCCATATTTGATGTCTGCACCCACCAGGTTGTGTGGTGCGCGATTTTCCTTACAACGTTACTCTTGCCAGAACCGGCGCTGGCTCAGCAGCAATCCTTGGCGGGTGGTGCCGACTTGTTTACGCCTTCGTATCAAGCAGGAAAAGAGATAGACGCGCAACGCTCACTTCCCATCACTGCGTTTTATGCACCCAACGATCTGAAAGCAGTAGAACCTGGAACTCTCGTTCGATCCGAACCCGCTACGGACTTCGCACTGCCGCCGGGGATCACCGCCACCCGCATTCTTTACCACACTCGGTCAGCAAGCAATGCCGACGCACTCGCGAGCGGTGTCGTGCTCGTTCCCTACGGTTCGCCTCCAGCCGGCGGTTGGCCTCTCATTGCCTGGTCTCACGGCACAAGTGGGGTGGCGAGAGCCTGCGCGCCGTCTCTAATGAAAACTCTCTTCTACAATTGGGAAGGCCTCTACGAATATGTCCTGATGGGATATGCGGTGGTGGCAACCGATTATGCAGGACTAGGAACGGAAGGGCATCACGCGTACCTCGACATGCAGAGCAATGGCACCGACGTGATTAATTCGGTGCCAGCAGCTCACGTCGCGGTACCGACTCTCGGCCAGAAATGGCTTGTCGTGGGGCATTCGCAGGGAGGGCTGTCGAGTCTCGGGGTGGCGCAGCTGGAGGGCACAATTAAGGATCCTAACTTCCTAGGCACAGTGGCCCTCGCAGGAGCAAGTGATCTTGAGGACGGACTTAACTCCGTTCTGAAAGTGAAGTTACCCGTTCTCAATGGGCTGCTTGCCTTTTGGATCTATGGAGTAAAGACGATTTATCCGGAACTGGACCTCAAGGAAATCCTCACCGGCAAGACGCTCGCTACGTATAGCTCTTCGGTCGAAGACGGATGCAGCGCAGCCAGCGGCGCATTTGCTGGCCTCTCTACGGATGAAATCTTCCTTCCGAACTGGAAGGACAACAAATACATCCAACAATTCCTCACGCGTGACAGGCCGGGTGAGCAAGCGACGTTCGGCCCTCTGCTGCTAGTCGTTGGTGGTGATGATGTATTGTTCACCGATATGGCCAGCCAAAAAGTCATGCAGCGTCTGTGCAAAACGGGAGCCCGTGTTCAGCGAAATGTCTACCCCGGACTCGGCCACGACCCCGTGGTCTACGGCTCGCTGCGCGATCAATTGGCATGGATCGCTGCGCGGTTTTCGAACCAGTCTGCGCCAAGCAACTGTCCCGTCTCACCGTGATGACTCAGAGCGAACGGAGGGTGTGATCGTCAACACCTTCACAACTGACAGTATGTTGACGCTCACATTGGCACTTCAGACTGCCATCTTGGTCACCACGAAGGACGCCTTTTGAAACGGCGATGGGACACCGATTCGAATCGGAAATGTGTCGCTTCCATCGCGTGATCTCCACGGTCCTTTTACAAAGAGAGGGGCGAGGTATAGTCCGCTCGCCCCTCCTTCGATTGTGAACGCTCCCAGATCGTTGCGGGCGTGTTGCGTAGGGCATCCTTATATGGTTTGCAAAACGAGCTAAAGCCGTCCTCGAGAGCGTCGACGCTGGAGAATCCGAGTTCCGCCGCAGCCGCATGAAGGCCCCCAAACTGTTTGGCTAGGGCAGAGATGCTCTTTCCGTGACAGTTCGCCTGCGAATAGGTTGCCGTCCTCTTGGCGCACTTCGTTGTTCTTGACGGAGCTCGGGCAGGTATATGCCACCGCCGGAAGGACAGACAGTGCGGTGTTAATGCTAGCGTAACATTCAAGTCGTATTCCTCACCGCACCAGGTTGAAATGATTGCCGAAGCGAAATCCTATCGCGGTGTCATATGCATTCATTGTCATCAGCCTACTCCGCTGACGCCAGCCGCAGAGCATAAAGAAAAGAAATTCGAAGCGCACGGAAAACAAGAGTCAGAAGAGTTCACAATCTTCTCGAACCCCATGCGCTGTCGGTGGTGTCACGGTGAAGCCGTCTACGCTCCCAAGGATGTCGGGGAGTTTGAGGATAGTCCGAGAAAACGGATGCGCCGATACGCCGCTTGCTTCAGGCGAACGCGGGTGATCCCGCGCCAGTCCAACTCACTCTGGAACCGAGCCAGCATTGCGGGCGTCAGGTCAAACCCATCGAGCGTTTCAAGGGCAATACTTCGACGACGGAGCACGTCCAAAAGAGCAAAACTAGCTGTGCCGAAACCGGCGCCTGCGTCGAGGACTCGAAGATTTGGACGCAGGAGCCCTGCGCTCTCAAGTACTGCCCGTTGGGCGTCTTGCGAGCGAAAAAACGAGTTGAACCTCCGATACGTGGTCAGTCTTTCGGTGTAGAGATTCTGAACGGCTAGCGTTTGCCCTCGGAAGTTTGAATCCATTTGTGAGTGGGCCTTCCGACGGGAGCAAAGTAGACACATCATCTCCCGACTTATGCAAGGGTGGGCTGTACTGACCTCGCTGGGAACGAGCTATACCACCAAGTGAAGAAAAAAGATGGTCCTCAGTTATTGGACCCTCGGTGCGGCATACGAGCAGAAAGGACTATTTGAACGGGCCATTGATGTCTATCAGAGGAGCATCGAGGTCGGCAGCACAGCTACCATCGCTAACTCACTTCTTATTCATGCTTACGCTCGGTCCGGTCAGCCCGAGAAAGCTCGCGTATGCCTGGCTCAACTCGAAGAACTCTCCAAATCTCGATACGTCCCCCAAATTGCTTTCGTCATCGCTTACGAGGGACTCCTCGAAATCGATCTCGCCCTTGATGCCCTCGAAAAATCCTGTTCTCTCCGCGAAACCAACCTGGTCCAGATCAACGTCTGGCACCTCTTCGATGCGCTTCGCGAACATCCGCGATTCCATGAAGTGGAGCGCCGCGTCGGTTTGCGGCAGTAGCTCACATCAACTGCTTCGCGTTGAGCACTGTCTTCAGTTCCACCTGCGTAATGTTCATTGCTGTGAGAGCAGATTCGATGGCGAATGCAAAGGAGTGGGCGGGCCGTGAGCGATCTGGCAGGGTTGGCAGAGCGGCGCGCCGTTCGGCATCTACCCGTGGTATTCACTGAGCACCAACGGCTTCTGCGATACGGTCCTGAAATAATTATCGGGCCACGGTCGGGCATCA
>Ga0306920_100004427_pt1 | contig 17994 bp, 8 predicted proteins | sample flu12Cox44000170_FD_204666 | JGI IMG/M metagenome (GOLD analysis project Ga0306920, IMG submission 204666) | Lab enrichment of tropical soil microbial communities from Luquillo Experimental Forest, Puerto Rico - flux4day.12C.oxic.44.000.170 (v2)... | ecosystem: Environmental > Terrestrial >... | reverse complement strand
CGCGCGGCACGCCTTCGCCATCGTCGCGGATTGAGAGAAAATGGCGCCTGTGCTCGCGGCCGCGCGTGATCGTCACAGTGCGCGCCTTCGCATCAATGCTGTTTTCGACCAGCTCGGCGATCGCCTTGAGTGGGCTGGTCTGAGACAAGGCGATGATGGTGATGGCGTTCCAGTCGTCGCCGATCTTCAGCTTGCCACGCGCCCGGCTCGAGTGTTCTGAGGTCATCTTTCGGTTCATGCGGTCGGCCGGTGTTTGCGTGCTTCTTATTATCATGGACGGGCCCGGCGAGAAGCGCCTTGCGTCGGTAAAGCGGTACGAAGGCGATCCGCCTGAAGCCGCTCAAAAGAGTTAGGCTGCGGCAGGGTCGTCGCGGCACGGTCTGGCGGACCTTTTGAGCGATCTTCGCAATTGGCGTCGCCGATCGCGGCAAGTCTTGCCAACTCGGCGCTTCGCCTCGACGACCAACGGCCACGCAGGCATCCTGCCGAGGATCTTGGCACTAGGGCCGAGCTGCGTATCCCCAACGTCGCAGCTCAAACGCGAATGGTCTCCGAGGCCAGAATTCGGCTGGATCACGGAAATCTGTGCGACCTTTCAAAGGGATATTTCCCAACGACATTTCTGAGTTCGAATCCTACATGCCCAGCCAGGCAGTCGGGTCTCTGTGGGCCATCTCAGGTTTGCACCGCGCCAGCAAGCTGTAAGCATCGCCGCCCGGAACGCGCACGGGTGAGCCGCGGCCGGATCGCGCGCGGATAACCTGAAATGATCTCATTTCCTTCGGGTTTTTGGCCTCCTCAGCCCGCGTGCAGCCGAGACGCTCATGGCCAAGCGCGGCGAGCTTTTCGGCATCCGTCTCGCTTGCGATCATGGCCTTCAACATGCGCCGCCCGCCTCGTGCCCAGGATGTCTGTTATTACCGAGGACAGCTTGACGTTCGCTTCCTCCAACACCGCCTGGATGCGCTGCGCGTGCTGCACGATCTCTCGCCCGCCGGTCATTCCGGCCGGCATTGCCTTACGGCTTTCAATTGACCGATGATCCCCAAAGCGCAATTTTGCGCCGGGAAGTAGCTAGTGTGCGCAGGTCGAGCCCTCCGCATTGTCGGCAAGCCGGACACATGAACCGGAGGCCGTCCCCTCTGTTGGTCGCAGGGGCGCGCGGAAGGAACTGCGGGGATTGTGCTTCGTGTCGGCATGCGGCGAGTGTCCCACATTGGTATCGACGGCCCCAATACACGTACCGAATATTCGATAGGGAGTGCGACAGCGATCGACGCACTCCTCACAGTTCGAGCGTGAGCGTCGCCGTGTCGCGGTAGTGGCTCAGATCGTCCGGTGGAGCGGTTGTCGACCAGCGCGCGCGGTCCATGGCAAGCGTGAGTCGATAGTGTCCGGGCGCGAGGGATTGCGGCACGACCGCGTTGGACATCGGCACAATCAGAGCGCGACGGGCGGACCCGTCCTGGATCACGCGCACGGCAATCGGCACGTAGTCGATCACGGGGCAGGCGATCACGCCGCTTCCGCCCAAGCCGATGATAGCGGGCACGATCGCGACAAGACGGCTGTGGCCCGCGCCGCCGAATGCACCACGGAAGACGGAATCGGCGGTGCGAAGCACGCTCACATCGTCCGATTCGACGGCGCGCACCCGGGCCGTGGTGGCGCCGCGCTTGGGCAGCCGCAACCTGCCGGTGAAGACACGCAGCCGCGGCTGATCTGCGCCGTCGGTTTGTTTGACGAAGACGACGCGGTCGTCGGCGAGCGCGCCCGGTGGCAACGCGTCGATCGCGAGCTCGACGTCCAGCCCGCGCGCGTGGCGCGCGACGTCGACGACGCGAACCGAGGGCACCGGTTTCACCGTCTTTGCACTCGCAGCATCGGACCCCGAGAGCTGGCGCAGCACGTCGTCGACGACCGAGGCTTGCGGCGGGGGAGCCGGAGCTGTGGGTGCGCGCGCTGCTGCAAGGAAGACATCTATCAGTCCGCCGAACGGCGGATCGATCACGCCGCCGCCCGTCGACACGCGATGCTCGAGGGTCACGGTGACTTCAGTCGTGAAGTCGAGAGGCTCGGGCGATTCGACTAGCAGGCATACCGTCTTGTCGTCGACCACGAAGCGGCTCACCTCGAGTGACCCGACTTCGTCCTTGAGCGCAAGCCCGAGCTCCATGAGCCAGCGCGCGATCACGTCGTCGCGCATGCTTGGATCGGCGTCCGGCTGCATCGCTGCCGTCACGTCGGTCTGGGTCGCCGCCCACAGCGCCGCGACGGTGCTCGTGGTCGTGCCCGGGCCGAGGGAGTCGGGCGCCAGCGAATCGATGCTGCCCGGCCAGCTCAGCACGTGTTCGTTGAACGAGCGATAGCGACTGGTCCTGAACGGGAAGGCGTAGATTGGCACGCCGGCGACACCAAGGTTGCTAAACGCGGCGGCGCCGGTCGCGACGAGCGCAACGCGGCCCTCGCGCTGCTCGTCACGATCCGCCTCGATCGACTGCTCGCCCACCGTTGCGCGAATCCGATCGTCGAAGGCGTTGACTTGCAGCGACAGCGGCGCAGCGGGATCGCCCGCTGCCGCCAGCGGGGCATGGGTCAGCTCGATCATTTCGGCGCCGCTCGTGCGCCGGTACAGCACCAGGCGGCGGCCACCGGATGTGGCTTCTATCAGCGCGAACAGTCCCTGCGAGGGCGCTCCGCCAGGAAGGGCGATGGCTACGCCCGCCGCGGGACCCAGCACGCTGACGCTCACCGTGACGGAGAAATGATTCCAGCTCGTCTCGCCGAAGATCGCGAGGCGTCGCGCGGTGCCGATCGCGACGTTCAGCACGCCGTCGACGACCGTCCAGTCGCCCGAATCGCCGAAGCCCGAGTCCGGCAGGAACTGCATCGCCGTCAGGTCGGCGGGATCGAATACGACGCGCTCGACGAAGGCCGCGCCTTCCATGCGCACCGTCGCAGTGTGATTCTGCGACGCCGGCCAGAGTTCCTTCGTCGCATCGTCGGGATCGGTCTCGCCCTGCGGCGGCGCGATCAGCACGCTGCCGACGACGTTGCGTGGATCGCCGAGGCCACAGTTCACGCCGGGGCGCTGCGTCAGCGTCGCGAGCCGCGCGCGCGTGGGTTCGGTGCTGACCATCGCCGTGCCGAGGGTTACGCCGAGGCTCGCGCGAACATCCCACACCGTGGTGCGCACGCGACCGGGATGGCCCCGATGGTCGACGATCCAATCGGTCGTCGTCGACGTGAACGGCGTGCCCGCGTTGATCGCCGTGTCGGCGCGTGCGAGCAGTTGCATGCGCATCAGCGTGGTGTGCTCGGCCGAAGTGCCGGCCGGGCGCAACGTCAGCGGTACGGCGACGAAGAAGTCCTCGTTGAAGGACAGCACGGCCGGCTCGCGCCGGTACAGGAAGCCGCGGCCGCCGCCGTACGCGCCCCGCACGTATTGCTCCACTTCCTCGCCGACCCGCGCCACCGCATTCAATCCCGGCAGTCCCTTGGTCTTGAAGTAGAGATATTCCGGAACGTCCGCCGATACTGGCGTCGCGCTTGGATGGGCGACGGTGACCCGCGTGGTCAGCTCGATTTCGTACTCGTGGTTGGGCAGGAAGAACAGCTTGCCCTTGCCCTCGTATCCGCCACCAGTGTCGCCGCACGTCTGCTGGCCGCGGCTGTAGTCGAGAAAGTCGGTGAGGCCGACGTAGGCGACGTTGTCGATTTCGAGGAATCCGGTCCCGGTCTCGAAGCCGGTCTGCGGGCGGATGACGCGCAGCTCGATGCGTCGAATTGGGCCCTGCGCGCCGACGCTGACGCTCTGGAAATCGCTCGCCGATGTGGTTTGCACCGTCTTGGTGCCGACGATCCGGCCTGCAGCGTCGAATGCCACGAGCGACACGCGCCCCGGCGCTGCGCTGAAGCCGAGGCTCACGTAGCAATACGCGACGTCCTGGTCGAAGTCCATGTGCGCGACGACGCCGGGCCGGGGGTTCGCCAGATCGGCGACGATGGCGCTCGGCGGCAGCGACGTACCTGCGCGCTGCGGGCGTGCGATCGCAGGGCGGGTGAGAACGAACGTGCTGTGGCTGTCCGAGAAGATCCGCGCATCCAGCTCGGCGCCGAGCATCTCGTGGTCGAAGCTCAGCCGATGCGTGCGCAGCACCAGCTTCTTGCGATCGCAGCACGGAAAGAGCGGCGAGCCGCGGACGAGCTCTTCGTCGCCGGCCGGGTTGCCAGTGACGAACTGGAACGGCGTCGCCGAGTTGATCAGCAGGCGCTTGGTGGCCGGCTGACCTGCGATGGTTTCGTCGAGATCCCAATGCGCCGCGATGGTTTCCTCGGCGAGCGAGCCGGTGAGCTTGACGCCGGCGGGATCGCTGAAATCGGGCGGCAGCTCGACGCGCTGATCGAGCGGCTTCCACGAGCGATCGCTGCCGAAGCGCGCGCGGCGGCGGACGCTGATGCCGACCAGATCGCCGGTCAGAGTCAAATCGCCCGAGCTCTGGTCTCCAAGGTTGGGCGCCACACCCGTGGACAGCGCGAGCTTGTCGTTCACGGCGACGGCGAACTCGACTGCGAGCGTCGTATCGATGGCCACGGGCCGCACCGTTGTGTCGGCTTCGAAGTTGGCGAGGCGCGTCGCTTCGCTCGGGCCGCCGGCCTTCAGCTCGTTGACCGAGAACGTCCGCGATGCGCGGTCGTTGGCGTACGCCTGGTCGAAGCGCTCGACGTGCAGCGGCGCGCTTTTGAGCTGCAGTCCCTCGGTTCCGCCGGCGGCGCGCAGCGGCGAGGTCGACGTCGCCAGGTCGCCGATGGAAAGGGTGCCGAACGGGATGTCCAGGCTCCACGTGACGTCGGGCATGAACCACGGCGTTTCGAGCCGAACTTCCAGGTGCAGCTCGCCGCGCGAGGGATGCGTGCCGACGGTGCGGAAGTCCGCCTTGGCACCGATTCCGTAGTGCAGGAACCCGAACAGCACGATGCGCAGCGCGGCTTCGATGAAGATCTGCGCGGCGTAGTCGTGCGATCCGGTGGACAGCACGGAAAACGAGAAGCCGAATCCGGCGTGATAGACGACGCGCACGATGCCGGCATTGATGCCGCCCTCGACGCGCATGAAGAAGCCCACGCCATGCGGCCCGTGCGAGACGAACTCGAGGCACAGCCCGAACTCGAAAAAGGTACGGACCCACAGGTCGTAATCGAGATGCAGCAGCAGCCATGTCTTCTGGTCGGCGAGCCGTCCGATCGCGAAGGTGCCGGGATCGTTGCCGACGAACAGCGTGCCCGTCAGGCCGCCGATGTGGTTCATCCAGTCAGGCGCGTCTTTGACGAAATCCGACACCCTGAGCTCGACGCCCAGGACGCCGTGCCAGAGATCCTCCTTGAACGCGTACTCGATCGCGAGATAGCCGATCGGATGCGGGTTGTGCAGCAATCGAATTTCAACGACGATAAGGAGCTCGTCTTCGTCGGGTCCCCGAACGTACAGCGCGAACGCGCCCAGTTCCGCGACGGTCCCGAAGCCGGGGAAGGAGATGCTCGCGCCGAGACCGAAGGCCAGGGAATCGCTGCGCGCAACCCACGCGGCGATGCGTCGGTCGCCGGGAACCGTGAGCGGGTCGCTGTGCTTGTACCAGGTGTAGTAACGCAGCTCTCGCGATTCCTTGTCGACCGGATCGAGCTTGGGCTTCATGTTCCGCGCGAACAGCGCGCGAACGCCGCGCAGCTCGACCGCGCCCATCGGCACCGAACCCGTGAAGAAGACCTGGGCGAACAGGTAGTCGAAGGTCTCCGCCGTGGTCTCGGTATGACCGATCAGGAAATCGAGGCCGAACGTGTACCTCTTCTTGCCCGAGCCGAATCCCACCGAGCCGGTCAGACCGAACTCCCGCACGAACACACCCGGTGAACGCGTCTCGCTGTAGAAACCTCCCGCCTCCATGAGAAAGCCGGTGGTCTCGAGCCGCAGGAAGAACCCGTCGAGCTTGACCGGCGGAGCGCCGTGATCGCCTGCGACGCGGAAGCGCAGTCGCTTGACCAGGAACGAGCCCTTGAATCCTGACGGCTTGTCGACCTGCAGACCGCCGGAGAAGCTCAGGTAGGTGGCGGTGTCTTCGGCGCGCAGGCCCAGCTCCTGGAGCACGAGCCCGTACTTGTCGGCGATCAGCAGCACCACGCCGTCCGGCAGGGTGGCGCCTTCCAGGTGCATCGAGCCGAGTCGCCAGCCGAGGCCTTCGATGATGAACTTCACGATCTCGCCGTTGAGCGAGCGCAGCTTGATCAGGCTTTTTTCGCCCCCGGTGGGCGGCATCGAGACGAACAGATCGACGGTGGCGAGCACGCTGTCGCCAAACGACGCATGAGCGCCGAAGTGTCGCCCGAGCGAATAGCCGAGGCGGATCGTCATGATGTCGATGGTGTTCGCGGCGATCTCGAAGTGGAGCAGGTCGTTCAGCGTTTTTGCGGCGCCCGTGCCCGGCTCCGGCATGCCGGTGGCGGTGCTGAAGTCGCGCTTGTAGCTCACCGTGAACGTGTAGTCCTCCTCGAGTCCGATGCCGAGCGCCATCGCCTCGCTCTTGTCGTTGACGTCGTGGGTATCGCCGAACACGAACGCCGCATCGAAGGTCAGCCCCACGCCGCTGGGGAGGGACTTGAAGAAGAACGAATCGACCAGTATGCCGGTCTCGGGGCTGCGCGAGAAGAATGCGCGCACCGGTGCGTTGTCGAACGTGAACACCTGCTTCGGATCGTTCTTGTCGAGGATCCGCCGCCGCACGCCGATTGTGACGTGACGCGGAATCGGCAGCACCCAGGGCGAGTAGAACGGAACGACCAGGTCGTCGAGAACGAACTCCGCGTGCGTATCGCTCGTTCCCGGGGGCGGCGGCGGATCGCTCGTCGTCGTCGAGGTGCCCTTGTCCGCCGGGTCCTTGTGCGAGTTGAGATAGTTGGCCAGGTCGACGATCGGTGTGGTATCCGGATCGACGTGCAGCGAGCGGATCGCAAACATGCCGTCGAGCGGAGAAGAGAGCGCCGGTGCCCACGGCGTGACCTCGTGCCTCAGCCAATGCACCTCGCGCGGCGCGACGGTCGCCGACGGGAGGAGCAGGAAATCGTGGATGGCGAGCGCCGGAATTCCCGAAAGCACGCACTTTCCGAATGACACGGGCACCGCGGGACGGATGGCGAACTCCCCCTGCTCGGTCATGTGCAGGCGGATGTGAACGAAGATCGACGCCGGCTGCGCACGGTCGTAACGGACCTTGAGATCGTCGAGATGCCCGGGTCGGAAGTCGCCGATCTCGTAGGTCGGAGTGCCATCCGGAATTCCGCCGCCCGGCTTGGGATGCGGCTCGATCAATCCGATCGGCAGGCGGATTTCCACCGGCAGCCGCTCCAGCACGAACTCGACGCCGCTGTCGGACATCGACGCGAAGAGCTGGATCTGGTTCTCGATCGCGGTCGCCGGACGGATGCGGAACTCGACGTCGGGCATCGAGGCCAGCACGAACGGGAATCCTTCGGGATACGCAACGCTGCCCGGCATCGTCAGCGTCGCTTCGACGGAGACGCGATCGTCGTCCGCGCCAGTCCTGACGTTGGAGACGACGACGGCGTTGTTGAGCGCCGCCAGCCAATCGACGAGGTCCGGCGGTGGCCAGTCCCCGCTGAAGCCCGTCGTCGACTGCACCCGTTGCGACCACACCGCGGCGACGGTGGCGGCGTCCGGCTCGCCAAACAGATCGAACAGGCGCAGCGGCGCGCTCATGGTTGGGACCCCGTACGGCTGCGCGGATCGACGATCTCCGCGAACAGCGTGGGATAGTTGACGGCCAGGATCGTGAATCCCAATGCCTGGAAGAAGTCCGCGATCGCGCCGTCGCCGCTCGTATAGCCGAGGAGCAGGCGCGGCGGCCGAGCATCGATCCGCGTGTAGCGGTTGCCGACGAACGGCGAGCGATCGAACAGGCGGCCGGCCGCGAGCGGATCGCCGAGCAGCGGCGCGACCATCTCGGCAGGCAGGTCGAGCATTTCGGCCCAGAGCTGGCGCCGCAGCATGAGCGCCGGATTGCGCGACGAGGTCCGCAGCGCGTCGGGAATGGTGAAGCAGTTGACTTCGCCGTCGTAGAACAGGCCGCGATTGTTGAGGTTCGCCGAACCGATCGACACGAACACATCATCGACGATCATCATCTTGGCGTGGACGTAGATGTCGGTGAGGTCGACGGCGGTCGCGGGCGCGCCCTGCTTGTGCGCGCGCGGGAATGCGCCAGACGGCGAGCTGCCGCCGGCGACGATCGCCGTCGGGTCGCCGCGCTCGCACAGGAAGGCCTTGGTGCCCTCCTGGACGATCGTTGCGCTCGACTCGTCGTAGACGTAGATCAGCTCGCCTTCGACCGCGACCCAGAACGGCAAGGCGGGGATGCGAGCCGCAGGCGTGAGGAAGATCAGCGACAGCTCGCCGCCGCCCGCGGCCAGGTCGCCACCGAGGAGCATCTTGCCGGAGGAGGCGCGTATCTCATTGTCGGTCGAGGTGAAGCGGCGCCGCGGATAGCCGATGCGCACGATGCCCGCGCCGGCGTCGGCGGTGAACAAGTCGCTGATGAACGCCTGGCGGACCGTGTCGCCAAAGAGCTGGTCGGTGATGCGCGGGATCGTAATGATGAGCTGGCGGATCTCGCGCCGCGTCACCTTGCCGATCAGCGCCTCCCGATACTCCGGCGGCGGCGTGAAGTACTGGTCCTCGATGTAGATGAACTCGCGCGCCTGCAGGATCGCCGAGCGCATCGTGTCGAATAGCGTGCGGTCGCCGTTCGGCGCGAAGTGCAGCGCACGATCTTCGGCGCCGATGGCGGGCGCGTAGTACGTGCGTGCGATCTGGACGATGTCGCCACCGGGTGCCAGCGCGTCATCGATCGCCGGGACTTCGAAGGCTGGCGCTTCGCCGCCGCCGTCGCGCTGCCAGCGCTGATCGAAGGTCAGCGCGAGGTCATGCACGGCGTTGCCCTCGATGCGCGCGTGCACGTCGTGGTAGGGACCTCTCGCCAGATGGTTCGCGTCGTCGAGCCGATTCGGGTTGAAATCGATGCCGCCGCAGTAGCCGAAGTGCTCCGCGCCGACTTTCACGATGGCGAATTTCTGGTGGTAGAGGCCGACGTGTCGCGTGGCGGTGAAGATGGCGTCGAACGGGAAGTCGCTCAGCGACGGCGGTGGTACATTGTCCTCGACCCGCGCCGGATAGGGCGCGAAGGTGCTCAACGTCTGCGTGATCGCGCTCATGACGTCGACCGCCTGCTTGTTGGGCTCGATCGGATCGCCGTTCGCGTCGATCACTTTCTGCGTGTAGATCGAGGCTCCGACGGCCGCGGCGAACAGCACGAATCCGCCGACCCAATCCGTGCGTACGGCGGATACCCCAAGCGCATTAAGGATGATGATGAACTCCACGACGAGCGACACCGCGACCAGCTCGGCGACGGTCACCGCGCGGGGATCTTCGAACTGGATGAACTTGCAGTTCAAGAAGCGCGAGGCGCCGCCGGCGTCGCCGATCAGCTTGGCGGCCTGCTCGAGCGTGAGCGCGATGTTGTCCGGGCCGAGCAGCGGCGTGACCACGTTCAGCGGGAGGATGGCGAGCGGATCGTCGCCGAGAACCCGCTTGGTGAGCTTCGACTGCGGGAACATCTGCCAGCCGGTTGCGAGGTGCATGCCGCCGTCGGGACCCTGCGCGTCGCGCAGCCTGACGAAGAAGTCGTCGAACAACGCCGGTCCATTGACCAGCGGCGTGACGCGGTTCCCGCGGAAAAAGCGCGCCAGGTTGTCGCCGTCGCTGAGCTGAACGCGTTGCTCGGCGAACCAGTCGGCGAGATTGGTGAACGCCGCGCTGCGCAGCGCGGGTGTGAGGGTGAGCTCGGTCGCGGCGACGGCGCCGTCGTCGAGCCGCACGAGTTGAATGTCGCCGATCGCGTCTGCGACCGGGCGCAGAACGAACGAGGTGCGGCCGCCACCCCATAAAGTGCTGATCGGCATTGCCGCGGGATTGGCCGCGTGCAAGCGCGCCACGGTGCGCTGCAGGTCGCCGGCATCCTCGGGAGCGAGGCTCGCCGAGAGCGTGCCTTCGGCACCGAGCACGATGTCGACGCTGCCAGATGCCAGCGGGGTACCAGTGTGGTCGTAGAGCAGCACCGGCGCCGTGTCCCCAGTCGCGGTCGCGGCGGCAACGGCATCCGCGAACGGCTGCCACTGCGACGCGTCGCCACCGCCAAGCGTGATGGCGCTCGCCAGTTGCGCAGCCCATAACGCCGGATCGAGCAGCATGCGATCCTGACGCATCGCGAGGATCGTGACCGCCGTCGCGGTCCGCAACGTCGTGCCGCCGAGGTCCGCGTCGCCATCCGCAAACGTGAGTCCCGTCGCATCGTCGAAGACGAGATAGAATGTCGGCAGCCCGCCGGGAAACACGTTCGCGACGTGCCGGATCGGAAACGGAATGACCTGAACTTCGACGAAGATCTTGCCGGCGCTGTCCGCCACCTCACGCAGGACGCCGGTGGCCGGCAACTGGACGGGGCCTGCGGCGGTGCGCGTGGCGCGCACGCCGCGCACGGCGTAGCCGGCGTAGCGTAGGCCGTCGGGGATCGTGACGCCATCGACCGTGGCGTAGTTCCACGACGCGGGATCGGTAACGGGCGAGAACAGGGCGGGCATGGCGATTACGTTGGCATGACCGGTGGCCCGGCCGCGGTTTGCTGCGCGTTCGGTCCGCGCAGGACGAGCCGGTACACGCGCGGTCCCGACCCCGGAAGCACGTAGGTCGTAGCGCTCGACGGCAGCCACGGCGATACCTGCCGGAAGCTCGCTCCGCCGTTGGTCGAGCGTTCCAGGGAAACTTCGGCAGGCACGCCGAGCGGGCCCCATGTCGCGTTATCGACGCCGCCCGTTGCGGTGACGATGAGTCCGGGCACCACGAGCGGCAGCGGTCCGGTGTGCGCAGTGACGGGGCCGCTGACCCGCGATGGAATGCCATCGCGCGTCATGGTGACGGCCCACACGGAGACGCGTTGTGCAAAGCCCGGCAGGATCGTCGCCGGCACGACTATGTCGGGCAATTCCTCGGTCCCCGCGGCGGCGATGTCGACCGCGTGGGTCGGCTCGAGCAATGTGCCGTTGCCGAGTCGCAGCCGGAGGCCATGATTGGGATACAGGTCCCGTCGATCCGGAATGCGCAGCAGGACGGCTTTCTCGCGCACTCGCGCATCCAGCGGAGTCGGGTCGGGCGCAGTGAACGCGAAGAGCACCAGCCATTTGAGATCGAATGCGGCGTGCATGCGAGCCGAAATCGCGAGCGAGTCGGTCTCCGAGTTCGCAAGCGTGATCAGCGGCGAGCTCGGCGTGCGGGTCGAAGCCACGCGGACTAGTCGGGGGAGGATCGCTGCGCCTTCGGAAATGTGTCCGGCGGGATCGACGATGCGGATGCGATGCACCCAGCGATCGGCTTTGCTGGGAAGCGTCTCGGTGACAATGCCGAAGGGCACTGAATCCGGTAGCGCACGCTGCCACAGCGGCTCGAACTTCGCCGGGAAGCGCAGCAGCACGTCCATTAGAAACTTGTTTTCGACGCGCGCCGGCTCAGCGGTCGCGATTTCGGCGAACAGTTGAGCCTGGTCGCCCGGATTGCCGAGCGTGTAGTGGTCGCTCGTCCCGTCCGGAAAGAGCGCCCCGATCGTACCGTCCGCGCGCCGCGACAATGCCGCTACAAGCGCCGAGACTTCCAGTCGTTCGAGGACGACCCGGTGGTCCGCTGGAATCACGACCCCGGGCAGCAGAGCGGGCAGGTCGCGCTGAATGTTGACCGTGGGTCCCAGGGGCTCGGGGCTCACGTCCTCCGGCACGTCGGGCAGCGGCGGGGGCACCACGAACTCGGGTCGGCCGAGGTAGCGACCTTCAGCCACGACGGCGGCGATGCTGCTCTCGTTGCCCGGTCGCCCGCCGTTGAGCGACGCGGCGGGCACCTCGTCCGGAATGTACGTCTGCGCATCGGCACTGCTGACCCCGACCCACACGCGTGCACGCGGATGCAGCGCATCGAGCGTGAGGCGATCTCTGAAGACGAACGGAGAGGGTGCGCCCGCCGTGAGAGGCACGACGGCGGTACGTTCCGCCCAAGCACCCGGGCGCAACTCGGCGCCGGTCAGGATCGGGCTGAACGTGAAGCTCGCCGCACCCGGTACGCTGCCCGCCTGCAGCACCGACGGCTCGAAGCGCATCGTGATGGTCGCGCCCGCGGTGTGCGACCTCACTTTGAACGGATAGCTTCCGGCCAGCACGTACGTGCCTTTCATCGCGTCGGCAGGAAGCGGCTGGTCAAGCGTGCACGCCATCTCGAACAGGCCGCCGGTGAGCGTCGCGGGCGAGTGCAGGATGCCGTGCACTTGATCCGGCGGCAGCGGCTGCCAGTACACGCGGAACTCGGACGCAAAGGGGTCGCGCGTGCGCTCGACGTCGGTCCAGCCCCACTCGAGCACCACCGCGTTGATGCTCGATCCGAGCAACGCAACGTCGTCGGGCGGCATATCGGGATCGCTGGCTTGCAGCACACGCGCCCGCACGCCGGTGGGTCGCACGACGCCTCCAAACGTCGCTCCACCGGGGCCTGGCGGTCGCGGCGGCGCGATGCGCTTCTCGAGGCGCACGACCGAGCCTGTGGTCGGCACAGCCGAGCGACGGCCGATGGCGTCGATCGAGAACACCCGGTACTGATGCAAGCTGCCAGGCGGCGGGCCGTCCGATCGCAGCGCGCTGCGCAGGAGGTCTTCGATCGAGATCCACGGGTCAACCGGGGGCGCCGGCGTGACCACCTCGGGAAACACGCTGAGGAGGTCGCAGCCGAACCCGAGGGCGAGCGGAGTGGTGGGCGCGCCACGATTGCCGAAGAAGACGGTCGGCAGCTCGTGGCGATCGATCTCCACGAAGGGCTCACTGGTGTCGACGCGGCGGCGCTCGACGTGAAAGCCGAGCACGTCGAAAGGTGGCACCGCCGTGAGGTCCGGCGGCCACAGAGGCGGCGTGCCGCCCAGCGGCGGTGGCGGCATCCAGCGCAGCAGGAAGCCGAGCGACTGTGGCGGATTTTGAGTGGTGAGAGTCGGATCGCCGGGGAGGATGGGCTGTTGCAGATTCGTCGTCCCCAGCACCGGCGGTGGCTGCGGCGGATCGGTCGGGACGTAGGCGACATCGGCGACGATGATCGACAGGTCGAGGACCTCGTCCGGATTGCCGCTGCCCGCATTCAGGACCCGTACGCCGTAGAGAAATCCGACACCCTTGAGCTCGAGCGTGTCGATCGGCTCCGCAAACTCGAGTGTGATGCGCGGCGCAGCGACGATGGCGCCACGGAAGGTCGTCCCCGACAGCCCGAGGAGGAACTCGCTCGTCGTGGCGGCGTACTCGATCGCGCCGGCCAGCGCCGGCTCCAACTCGAGCACGACGCGCTGCACGGGTGTGTCGAAGGCGATCGCCATGGGGCCGTCGATGCGAATTCCCTTGCGGCCAAAGCCCCTGAGCGCGGTGTCGGGTACCGGTGGATAGAGCTCGACCACCCTCGGCTCGGCGGTCGAGACGCGTACCGTTCCGAGTTGAAACGTGGCGGGGAGCGTTGTGCCCGACGGAACCGTGTGAAACGCCAGTAGCGACTCCTCGATGTCGCGGCGTTTGAAGTGACCGGTGATGCGATAGTCGTAGTGCGTGCCCGAGGCCAGCCTGCTGCCGGCATCGAGGAAGCCGAAGCCCAGCGCGCGGCGCCACTCGACCATGGCGGTCAGCGACAGCGCGTATGACCACGGCCGCACCTCGACGAAGGGATCCTCGAGGCGGTCGCGGGTCCGGTTCGTGCACCACATCGGCGATGCCGGGCCGGCGCCGAGCGTCGCGTTCATCGTCCGGGCGAAGCCCTTGAACGCGGCAGCGTCGAGCGTCTCGCCGGCGACGAGTCGCGACGTGGCGAGCGCAAGCTCATCGGCAGGGCTCCCCAGCGACGGAATCAATTTGCGGAGCGGCAGCTGCAGTTGTTTGGCGATGAACGGAACGCTCGCCCATTCGGCATTTTCATCCTTGGGTGAGGGCGCGACGTCGACGCAAATGGTAAGGCCCGAAATGCGCTGATTGGTGTACAGCAGAACTTCGTCAACACCGCGCCCGACGAAGGTCGCTTCCTGGATGCCGCTGGCGTTGGCCACGAAGCGGCTGTCGACGGCCTTGCCCTCGCGCATCGCAATCGCGAGTGTCCACGCGACACGGGCGTCGACCCGCACGAATCGGCGCGGGCCGTCCAGCCGCACCCGATACCGCAGACACGATTGCGCACTGGAGCTGGCCAGGATCGACGGCGCCGCGGGCGCGACCGAATTCGCGACCTCGCCCGTAGCGGGCTCGTCCAGAAGCGTGCGCCGCGTGTCGGGTGGTCGAGGTTCGAGCTCCCAGCACAGGCGCACCAGCAGTGTCTCGTCGGCCGGGGCCACGACGGCCACACGCGTGATGTGGCGGCCGGCGAGAGTTATCGTTTCGGCCTGCCCAGCGGGTGCGGAGGTGCTTGCGCTGGCGACGACGCTGCCGTCGGCCGCACGCGCGAGCAGCCGCGACGGCTTGGAGAAATGAACCAACGTCAGCAGGACTCGCCGGCACGCCGAGGGCAGCGCGATCTCGAGATGGTTCACACAATCCGCGCCCTGGATCTTGCCGACGATGCGCAGCTTCACGTGCGGACGACGTGCGCCCGTCGCGTCGAAGGCCGTCAGCTCCGCACCGTCCACGCTGTCGATGTTCGACGCTTGGAGCCTGCCCAATTCGACGCAATGTAGCTTGCCTGAATCGTCACCTTTGAAGGGCTCGTCAGGCAGCGCGCCAAGTACCCTCGGGCACGATGTCGCGCGAACGGAGACTTCGCCCACCAGCGTGGGCAGGCGCAGCTCGGTATGCAGGCTGACCAGGTCAGCCGCGGTGAGCGTGTAGCAGGTGATTCGCGGCTTGCCGGGCGTGACGCGGCGCTGGATGTCGTAGCCGCTGAGCGAGTAGCCGGCCGCGTAGGGCGGGGTCCATAAGAGATGGATTCCGTCCGCCGCAGAGCCGTCCTGACGCGAGAGCGCGGCACCCCAGAAGGCCCCACTCATTGCGCCGACACAGCCCAGTCGCCATACACAGCTTGCCTATCGCGGACAGTCATCGTCTTTGTTCCTGGCCCGCTTTCTCTGGCCGACATTCTGGGCACTCTCCGCCACAGGCGCAAGCGCGCGATGCGTAGCGGGAGTGCTTGAAATTGGTGCGGCGCGCCACGATCACATCCGGCTTCAGACAAACCAAGGCAGCGTTTGCCCCGCTTCCACGCATCACGGAATGCGGGTTTCGTCGTGATGCTGTCGGTGCGAGCATTAAACGTCGCGTAGCCGCCCTTCAACTCCTTCGTCCAGCTTGGAATGATGCCCCAGCGCATGAGTTAAGGCCTGCGCCGGCCCTCGACGGAGGTAGCGACCAGCATGGGGTCCGTTGGCAGGCCGCGTCCAGCCTTGCTCGGGCCTACCCCCATCGATTGGCGGGGACGCGTTTCATCGTGAGCTGGTCGTGGTCACCAGGGCAGATGGTCGTGGTCACCAGGGCAGATGGTTGTGGTCACCAGGGCAGATGCTCGTGGTCACCAGGGCAGATGGTGGTGGCTACCATCTGGTGTTGCCATGACGTTAACCTTGCGCGGTCGTCAGTGTTTCCATTGTCCAGCGAGTTCACACTTGTAGCTCCGATGATCGGACCGGCTCGCACCAGCTATTCACGATCCGGCCTGGCAATGATGCGTATCGGGAGGATAGGGCGAGTTAGGAACAATCGGAAAATAACGACCAGCAAAGCGACCATGATTGGCGCGCCGATGAACTCCGCCAAGGTGAGCTGCCAGCCCAACAGGGCCAACATGATGATGCTGAGTTCGGCGACCAGATTGGTGGAAGCGAGTTCAAAGGCCATTGCTGCGGTGAAATTTGCGCCCTTGCGGAACAAAGAGCGCGCGAGTGCCACCGCAGCGTAGGAGCAAGACGACGATGCGGCCCCGATCGCAAGCGCGGTTGCGATGGAGCGCGGCCGATCGTCCGGCAGCAGCCGGCTCATCTCTCGATGGGAAACGACCGCCTGCACGACTGCCGAGAGGAGGAATCCAAGGATGAGCGGCCACAGGATTTCCCATCCCATGGCAAAAGCCATCCTCAATGCCTCGACAATTTGGACGACCACCGGCCTCCACCCCTACCGCTGCGACGGCGCTCTCAGCATTGACGGGTGATGAAGCCGCTGATCTCTTCAGGCCCTGCAAAGATCACGTCGGCACGGTCGCCCATCATACCGGCTCCCACCAGAGCTGGCGCGCCCTTTAGCGGGCCTTCGTCGCCGACATCGGTCTTGAAGCGCAAATTGCGTTCCCAGAAATCCCGCACCTTTCCGTCGGCGGTTGAGACCTTGAGGTGTCGCCGCAATGCGTGATCGACCGCACGCGCTCCTGCGGATCGAGCTTCTTGAGATTGGGCACCGCTCCGTCGCCCATCATCATGCCGCCCATCTTATTGGCGCCTTGCGCGGTCTTTGGCGCGCGGCCGGGCTGTGTGGCGTCCTTGAGAAAGGCGAGCAGATCGGCGCGTTGGCGGGCGTCCTTCATGCCCGGAAAAGTCATCGTGTTTCCTGGAATGAAGTGCTGCGGGTCCTTGATCCATTCATCGAGCGTGTCGTCGTTCCAGATGATGCCGGCCGACTTGAGCGCGCGAGAGTAGCGCGGGAAGCTCGTCAACGATCCGGCCTGCCGATTCCATAGTTCGGCCAGGCTCGGGCCGGTCATGTTGCGGTCCGGCTCAAGCGAATGGCAGGCCACGCAGGCGCGATACACGCGCTCGCCGCGCGCGACATCATCGGACTGTGCCCAAATTGGGGCGCACAGGGCCGTGAATAAGCTCATTGCAACGGCCGCAACACGGTAGCGACGTTTCATCGTTGGCCTCCTCTGTCCGCCTGGCTTTCACCCTCCGCCGTCATCGGAAGAACACGTACTTCGCCAGCGCAACGACGCCCAGCACGAGGACGAGGATGAGGAGGAGACCAATAAGAGCCATCCCCCACATCATTCCGCCATTCATCATCATGTCGCTCATCACGGGAAGGCTCCGATTCTAGGTTTGCTGCAAGGACGGTGCGAGCCGCGGCGAGCGGAGCGACGCGCCCTTCACCACGGCATAGATCGCGGGAATGACAAGGAGGGTGAGCACGGTTGCCGACACCATGCCGCCGATCATCGGCACGGCGATGCGCTGCATCACCTCGGCGCCGGTTCCCTGGCTCCACATGATCGGCAGGAGACCCGCAATGATGGCGGCAACCGTCATCATCAGCGGCCGCACCCGCTCGGCTCCGCCGCGCATGATGGCCGTGTGAAGGTCTCCATGGGTGAATGGCCAGCCTTCAGCCGCTCGACTTTCTCGCAGTTCCGTATACGCCGGATCGAGATAGATGAGCATCACCACGCCGGTCTCGGCGGCGACCCCAACAAGCGCGATAAATCCCACTGCAACGGCGACCGACAAGTTGAATCCGAGCCACCACATCAGCCACACCCCTCCCACCACTGAGAAGGGCACCGAGAGCATAATGATCAGGGTCTCGGTGACTCGTCGGAAGTTCAGGTACAACAGCACGAAGACGATGAGGATCGTGAACGGCACGACCACTTCGAGGCGCGCCTTGGCGCGTTCCAGGTACTCGAATTGCCCGCTCCACGTCACGTAATAGCCCGGAGGGAATTTGATTTGTGTAGCGACCGCCTTCTGGGCGTCGGCGACGTATCCGCCGGGTGCCCGCCGCGAGGCGGGATCCGAAGGGTATGCGGAGAAGTACCGGGCCGTAGTCGATGAGGGCTACCTCAAGGACGAACCGGTCGGCCAAAGGTGGGACACGGTCGAGCCCGCACTATGGGGG
>Ga0306920_100004426_pt1 | contig 17996 bp, 13 predicted proteins | sample flu12Cox44000170_FD_204666 | JGI IMG/M metagenome (GOLD analysis project Ga0306920, IMG submission 204666) | Lab enrichment of tropical soil microbial communities from Luquillo Experimental Forest, Puerto Rico - flux4day.12C.oxic.44.000.170 (v2)... | ecosystem: Environmental > Terrestrial >... | reverse complement strand
AGTTCCAGGTCGGCCAGACCGGTAAGACCGTCTCGCCGCAGCTGTACATGGCGATCGGCATCTCCGGCGCGATCCAGCACCGGGCCGGGATGCAGACCTCCAAGACGATCATCGCGGTCAACAAGGACCCCGAGGCGCCGATCTTCGAGCTGGCCGACTTCGGCGTGGTCGGGGATCTGTTCAAGGTCGTCCCGCAGCTCCTCGAGGAGATCGGCAAGCGCAGGTAGCCCGGAGTTTGCCCGTTACATCTGTTTCACCAGGTTCTTCCCGGCAGATACGCTGGACGGAGCTATGACTCCGCACAGCACAGATCCGGTCTACCTGGATCACGCGGCGACCACGCCGATGCGTCCCGAGGCGATCGCCGCCATGGTCGAAGAGCTTGGCCATCTCGGGAACCCGTCCTCACTGCACGCCGCCGGCCGCCGCGCCCGGCGGGTGGTGGAAGAATCGCGGGAGCAGCTCGCCGAGGTGTTCGGCGCCCGGCCGAGCGAGGTCATCTTCACCAGCGGCGGGACCGAGGCGGACAACCTCGCCGTCAAGGGCCTGTACTGGGCACGCCGAGGCGGTTCGCGGCGGCGGGTCCTGACCACCTCGGTCGAGCATCACGCCGTCCTGGACTCGGTCCGGTGGCTGGAGGAGGCCCACGGCGCCGAGGCCATCTGGCTGGCGGTCGGCGACGACGCCATGATCCTCCCCGGCGCGCTGCGCGCCGCGATCGCACCGGCCCCCGAGCAGGTCGCCGTGGTCAGCGTGATGTGGGCGAACAACGAGGTGGGCGCGGTACAGCCGGTCGGCGAGCTGGCCGAGGTGGCGCACGAGTACGGCGTGCCGTTCCACACCGACGCGGTGCAGGCCGCGGCGCAGCTTCCGGTCGACTTCGCCGCCAGCGGCGCGGACGCGCTCACCGTGACCGGCCACAAGCTCGGCGGCCCGGTCGGCGTCGGGGCGCTGATCCTGGCCCGCGGCGCGGCGCCGGTGCCGGTGCTGCACGGCGGCGGCCAGGAGCGGGACATCCGCTCCGGCACCCTGGACACCCCCGCGATCCGGGCGTTCGCGGTGGCGGCCGCGGCGTGCGCCCGGCAGCAGGCCGACGAAGCCGAACGGCTGGCCGCGCTGCGCGACGACCTGGTGCGCCAGGTGCTGGCCGCGGTGCCCGACGCGGTGCTCAACGGCCCGCCGCCGGGACCGGACCGGCTGCCGGGCAACGCGCACTTCTCCTTCCCCGGCTGCGAGGGCGACGCGCTGCTCATGCTGCTCGACGCGAACGGCATCGCCTGCTCCACCGGTTCGGCCTGCACCGCGGGCGTGGCCGAGCCCAGCCACGTGCTGCTGGCCATGGGCGCCGGCGACTCGCGCGCCCGCGGCTCGCTCCGCTTCTCGCTCGGCCACACCTCGACCAAGCACGACGTCGACGCCCTCGGCCTGGTCATCCGCGAGGTCGTCGACCGCGCCCGCCGCGCCGCCACCCGCTGACCGCGCGGGCCTGGGTAGCCTGGAACCATGACTCTCAGGGTGCTCGCGGCCATGTCGGGCGGAGTGGATTCCGCCACGGCCGCGGCTCGCGCGGTGGACGCGGGTCACGAGGTGACCGGCGTCCACTTGGCGCTGTCCGCCAACCCGTCGTCCTACCGGACCGGGGCCCGCGGCTGCTGCACGCTGGAGGACGCCAGGGACGCGCGGCGGGCCGCCGACGTCATCGGCATTCCGTTCTACGTGTGGGACATGGCCGAACGATTCCATCGTGACGTGGTGCAGGATTTCGTCGCCGAGTACGCCGCGGGCCGCACCCCGAACCCGTGCCTGCGCTGCAACGAGAAGATCAAGTTCGCGGCGGTGCTTGACCGCGCGCTGGCGCTCGGGTTCGACGCGGTATGCACCGGCCACTACGCGCGGATCCGCGACGGTGTCCTGCACCGGGCCGCGGATTCCGGCAAGGACCAGTCCTACGTGCTGGCCGTGCTCACCTCGGAGCAGCTCGGCGGCGCCATGTTCCCGCTCGGCGACACGCCCAAGGCCGAGGTCCGCGCCGAGGCCGCGCGGCGCGGGCTCGCGGTCGCGGACAAGCCGGACAGCCACGACGTCTGCTTCATCGCCGACGGCGACACGAAGGGCTTCCTGGCCCGGCAGCTGGGCCCGGCGCCCGGCCGGATCGTCGACACCTCGGGCGCCGTTCTCGGCGAGCATCAAGGCGCCTACGCCTTCACCGTCGGCCAGCGCCGGGGCCTGCGGGTCGGCACCCCCGCCGGTGACGGCAAGCCCCGCTATGTGCTCGACATCGAGCCAGTGACCAGGACGGTCACCGTGGGACCCGCCGACGGGCTCGACGTCATCGAGATCACCGCGGACAGCCCGGTCTGGACCGGCTGTGACCCTCCGACCCCGCCAGTGGCGCCGGTGGACTGCCTCGTCCAGCTGCGCGCCCACGGCGAGGTACACGCCTGCACGGCCTGGATGGACGGCGACACGATGCGCGTCCGCCTGCATCATCCGGCGCGCGGCGTGGCCAAGGGCCAGGCCGCCGTTCTCTACCAGAGCGATACCGTGCTGGGGAGCGCCACGATCAGCGGGACGTCTGCCGCGACGTCGCGGCTACCCGCGCCCGCCGGAGCCGACGCTACCTAGCCGCTGGTCCCCGGCCCGAAGAGGTGGCGCGTCAGTCCCGGCGGCCGGGTCGATTCCGGGTAGGACGCGGTGTAGAAGTTCATGACCGCGACGATCCGCAGGTCCGGCTCGCTCGTCAGCGGGCGGGCGTAATGCGGGTAGTCCCGGCCGTCGAAAAAGACCAGGTGACCTGCGTGCGGCCGGATGATTGAGCAGTCCCGTTCAACCGCCACGATGTCCGTCGCGGCCGCGTCGTGCGCGAAGACGAGTTCGCCTCCGGCTCCCGCCGGGTGATCGGTGCAGAAAAGCAGTCCGGTCAGCGGGTTCGAGTCAATGTGACATTCGAATCGCATCCCGGTGCCGCGCTGGACGTTCAGGACGATGCCGTACCGGTCGTCACCGGCCGTCGTGACCGGTTCATCGGGCACCACTTCCCGGGCCAGGTCAAGGAACAGGTCTTGGTAGAGCTCGTACAACCACGGAAGATTGCGCCGAAGGTCGCCGGCGTGCAGCCGCCCACGCGAGATGGTGCGCACGTGCGCCGCTTCGCGGGAGAGGGATGGCGTGCGCGGGAACTGCCCGAACTCCGCTCCGGACGCCGCTACCGCGACGGCCTGCTGCCAGCCTCCGGGAAGCAGGCTGGTCAGGTCAAACGTCATCCAGCGGAATGGTGGCGACATAACCAAGACCACGTTAAGCGCCTCGCGAAAGCAGCGGGAAGAGCGGTCGATGAGAATGCGCCATCCAGGCTCGCGAGGGCGGTGCCGGACCCGGGCTCAGGGTGTACGAAACGCTTCCCACCGATACATAGTTACTCGGGCCCGGCATATTTGGTACCGGCGCGAGCATCGTCGGCCACGGCTGCTTGCCGCCCTTCCGGTCCGGGTTTCAGGCCGCTGCCGCTCATTAGCCCGGCCAAACGCCAGGTAGGAAGGACGCCGGAAGGACAGCCAGAGCCGATTACTTTACGTTTACTTACTTGCACCGAGCAAAATCTTGGCCGTCCCGGTCGCGTATCTTTGGGCCGAACCTCAACAATGACCCCACGAGTACCGTTGGCGGCGGGGCCTCAGCTCACCAACCGCCGGCGCTGCGTGTCACGGCAGCGCCGGCGGCTCAGCAAAAGACTCGGCGTCCCTGAGTAGCGGGACGGCCGAACACATCAGGAGAACCGGTGCTAAAAGCGGGGGTCGTAGTGCTCGTACCGGTACTGGTTGGAGGGGCGGGAGTGGTACTTGGCCACGGCGCTGTCCTCCTTTCTGGCTCTCTCACCCACCAGGGGCGATTCTGGTTGCAATTACTGGTGTTGCTGGTATTGCACGACGGCGCGAAGGGCTGCTTCGTCCGCTATTTCCAGGGCAGAACCCTGGCCCGCGCGACGCAACGCACAAACGAATGCGACCGCGCAAGCTTGTGAGTACGGCCGATGCTCCGGGCACGACTGATGCCGGCAACTGTCAGACGGCGCCGCAGGCGATCTGCAATCAACGAGGATCGTAGTGCTCGTAACGGTATTGCAGTGACGGACGGGCGCGACGCTTAGCCATGCGGGACACCTCCTCTCGCTGTGCGCTGGGTTGCTGACCCGTCCGGCGGGCTACTGGTTCCTGCCTCGATCGGCTGCTGGAGCGGGGGCCCATATAGAGCTTCGGCCCGATCGCAAAGCAACAGGCATCAGGAACCGGCAGACGGGAGTCCTGTCATTGCTCGGCGCGCGGGGGGACGCGCCCGGCTTCCATCTGGAATTGATTACGGTCGGCGGGATAGACGGTCACGGTGAAACGGATCGGCGTGCCGTCCTCGGCGTAGCCGGTCCGCCGGAACTCGAAGATGGCGACCTGTACCTTGTCCGACACTCCGAAGAAGGCTCGCTCGTTCCCGGTCGGCGGCCGGCCCACGATCGTGTCCCGCCATCCGACCTGCTTGATGCCGAGCGTTTCGAGGTACTTGACCATTCCGCCCTTGATGTTGGCCGCCATGAGCAGCTGGCTAGCGCCGTGCTCGGTGACGAAGTCCATCGGGTAGAACGTGGTCTGCATGGACCATGGAGTCTGGTCGATCCTGCGTTCCTGGTGCCGGCTGATGACCTGCTTGTCCTCGGCCAACTGCAGTTCCTGGGCTACCAGCCCGGAGGGTGCCTGCACTTCGACCCGGGGAGTCGTCTCCTCGGGGGTACGTCCCCGCTGCCGGACATCGAGCTTGTAAATCTGGTCCTCGATGCCGCCGGACTCCGGGTCGGTGTTCAGCTTGGAGACGAAAGGGATCATCTTGGTCACCACGAAGGTGCCCTGTCCGGGGCGCGTCTCTACGAGCCCGCGCGAGACGAGGAGCTTGATGGCATCGCGGACGGTGTTCCGGGATGTCTTCCCGTCCGGCCCCTGCCCTTGCCCGTACTCCTCCCTGAGCTCTACCTCGCTTTTCAGCTGCGCTCCGGGAGGCAGGCTGCCTGATTCGATCTGGCGGCGCAGGTCATCGGCGATCAGCCGGTACATGGGCTCGCTCATACGACCCCCCCTAACGGGGACTACCAGAAGACTAGTCCCAAACCCATGGGCCATACCAGACAGGGAGCTCGTCGGGATAAGAAGCTTGTCTGGTATAGGCAGCTTATCCGATACAAGAAACCTGTTCGGCACAGGAGATTCAGGCTCATCGTCGGGTTGGGTAGAGACAACCCTGAAGATGGAGAGGTTGGTACAAGTGGAACCTTCAGTTCAACAGCACTGATCATACTGGTCCGCAGAGTCAACCAAGCAAGACCTAACACCCCAATATCCCAACATGGGGGTCACAATCGTATAACGCCAGGTCAGGGGAGGGTTCCCGTGTTCGGATATGTTCTGACGGCGATCGCGCTGGTTTGTGCGGGCGCCGTGCCCGCGATCCCCGCGCTGGCGACCGGCAGGCTGCCGTCCGGCCGCTCCTGCTCACGTCATCGTGGACAGATACCTCCCGCATTCCGCGGGTTCTGGTCCACGATAAGCGGTGCCGTGAAAGCAGTGGCGGGTGATGCGTGCGGCCGGGGCGGGAGACCTGCGTGTTATCTTCCGACGCGCCCGAGGAGCTCGATGGCGTCGCGGACGGTGTTCCGGACGTCTTCCCGTCCGGCCCCTGCCCTTGCCCGTACTCCTCCCTGAGCTCTACCTCGCCTTTCAGCTGTGCTCCGGGAGGCAGCTTGCCTGATTCGATCTGACCGCGCAGGTCATCGGCGATCAACCGGTACCTCAGGACTCTCAGCTAAGCCGGGATCACCGGTAGCGGTTCTACCTGTCGGGACAACTCATACTAGCTGATCAACCAGAATATTTGGCATCGGCTGATTTATGACAAGTCGGACAGCGGTAGATCTCCGGATAGATACCAAAGGTTGGTATGAGTCAGATGACAGGAAGCATGCGATCAAGTCTAGCAGTACGATCACTTGGTTGTGCTAGCATATGTCAGATGGCTCTAGATAACTGGATAGTCGGTTCCGGCTGGATGTACGGGACAAGACAGCAGATCGTGAGCAGCGGGCACCCGTAGGCCACGAGCATGAGGTCGCCGAGAGCACCGTCGCGCGACCGGATCACGGGAAGGACTCCGCGGAATGAGTAGCTGCCCACGAGGTACGGCGGGAGGATCGCTTGTACTCCCTGGCTGAGGAAGCGCACAGCATAATGTCAAGGGCCACTCGCCGGCTCACTGGCTTCGGCCGCCGGGGCCTGTACTTGCAGGTCCATTCGGCCGGAAGGCGGGCTGCTGCGTAGCAGTCGACGGCACTGAGCAGCAGCTCGCCAACCACGGCACGGCCCTCGCTATGCTCGAGCGGCGAGGGCCATGCTCTTATGTCCCATGAGGACGGCCGGGGCGCGGTCCGGGTTGCACTGGTCGCGGGTTTGCCGCCGGGCGGTTCTAAGCTCGACATGTGCCTGATGACCATGACGGGACCGGCTTCCCCTGGCCGGCCGGGAGCGCCACCGGGATCGGCTCGATGCCCGGGACCGACCCCGGCGAGGCGATGCGCGTCGTCGCGGGGGAACTGCCCGACTTCCCCTACCTGCCCGAACTGCCCGATCGCGGGCCTGGAGCGGACCTCACCGGCCGCACCGCCGCGCTGCTGGTCGACATCCCGGCCGAGGTCACGCCGCGCGGCTGGCGGATAGCCGGACACCCCGGCCGTGACCTGGCCCGGGCCAGGACCATGCTCTCGTCCGACCTGGACGTCATGGAAGAGGTGCTCGACGGCTTCCGCGGGCCGGTCAAGATCCAGCTGTGCGGGCCGTGGACGCTGGCCGCCACGCTGGAGCTGCCGCGCACGCTCAACGTGGCCATCGCCGATCCCGGTGCGGTGGCCGACCTGACCGCCTCCCTGGCCGAGGGCGCGGCCGCGCACGTGGCCGAGGTCGCCAAGCGCGTCCCCGGCGCCCGGCTCGTCGTCCAGTTCGACGAGCCGGCCCTTCCCGCCGTGGCCGGGGGCGAGGTACCGACGGCGAGCGGCCTGTCGCGACTGCGCGCCGTCGAGGCCGAAACTCTACGAGAGCGGCTGGCTCAGGTGATCACGGCCACCCACGGCTACACGGTGGTGCACAGCTGCGCTCAGGCCGTCCCGTTCGGCATCATCAGGGCGGCCGGAGCCGGTGCCCTGTCCTTCGACCTCAGCCAGCTACGGCGAGGGGAAGAGGACGGGGTGGCCGAGGCCGCGGAGGCGGGTATGGGGCTGCTGACCGGGGTCATCCCGGCAGTGCCCGCCCCGGACGCCGGGACCGCCCGTCGCACGGGCCAAAGGGTCCCGACCGGCCCGGGCGACGGCAGCGCCGAGGCCAGGCAGGCCGCCGAACGGGTCATCCGGCTGTGGCGGCGGCTCGGGCTCCCGTTGGCGACCTGCCCGCAGCAGGCCGTGATCACGCCGGCCTGCGGGCTGGCCGGGGCGTCTCCCGACCAGGCGCGCGCCGCGTTGACGCGGTGCCGCGAGGCGGGGAGCATGCTGGCTGAGCTGATCGAGGAGACGGGGGAAGAGCCCAGTTGACATCCTCCTCGCCTGGAGGGCGGGGATTCCAGCTACTCACGTCCCTGGTAAGGAGGCAAGCAGTTGAGGTTCGCGGTTCACGGGCCGGGCAGCCCCGTCGCCTCCCCGCGCAGTCACGGCGTGCCCCGCCGCGATGTTACGGGCCGCGTTCACATCCGCGTGGCTGGCGTATCCGCAGGCGGTGCACGCGAACCGCGCTTGGCTCTCACGCGAGTTCGTATCCACATGCCCGCACGCCGAGCAGCGCTGGCTAGTGAACGCGGGACTAATCCTTTCGACCCGGCCGGGTGCCTTGTTCTCCAGTCGGCGGACCAGCAGCCCCCAGCCCGAGGCCAGGATCCCCCGGTTCAGCCCGGCCTTGGCGCGCACGTTCCGGCCTGGGCTGGCGGCCGTCCCCCGGGCCGAGCGCGTCATATTCCTGACCTTCAGGTCCTCGACCCGAATCACGTCGAACCGGCGTGCCAGGTCCGTGGAGGTCTTCTCGGCCCAATCCGTGCGCCGGTCGGTCTCCCGGACGCGCAGCCGGGCGATCGCGAGCTTCACCCGCGCGCGACGGTTCGAGCCGCGCCGGGCGTGGGCGAGCTTGCGCTCCAGCCGCCGCAGCCTGGTCCGCTCCGGTCCTGTCAGCCCGGGAACAGTGAGCAGGTCCCCCGTGGACAAGGCCGCGGACACCACTACGCCCCGGTCAATGCCGACGACCTCGCCGTTGCCCGGTCCGGACACCGGCGCGGGGATGACAGCGAAGGCGATGTGCCAGCGACCGGCCCGGTCCATCGTCACCCGGTAGGATGTGGCGCCCGTCGGCACCGGGCGGGACCAGCGGAACCGCACCCAACCGGCCTTGGGGACCCAGACCTGGCCGGTTTTCCGGCTGAGCCGCCGCACGTCCCACTGCCGCCCGCGCCCGACGATGCGGAACCCCTCATCCCGGCCCGCCTTGCGCCAGGTCGGCCTCCCGGCAGGGTTGCCCGGATCGAAGAAGGCTGTCATGGCCTGGGTGAAATCTCGCAGCGCCTGCTGCTGCACCGTCTGCGAGCCGGCGGCCAGCCACGAGTACTCAGCCCGCGCGGCGGTGAGCTGGCGGCACTGCTCCAGGTAGCCCGGCGCGCCCGTCCGGCCCGGATGCCAGTGCGCGTGCTGCTCCACGGCCAGGTTCCAGATGTACCGGGCGTGCGCGCAGTGGCCCCGCAGCACCGCTTCCTGGGCGGACGCTGGGAACAGCCGGTATCGGGACATGCGAACACACTAGCGAATGCCACCGACATTTCCGGGGAGGTGAAGCGGTGTTTCCTCCCCGGTGTTCAGGCCGGGGAGGAAAGGCCGCGATTCTGATGAGCGAGAACGACATAGAGGGACCGGACTCGGCCGAGGAGCGACCTGAGGCGCCGGCCTACGCCCGCAGGCGGCACGCCGACCTCAGCCTGGAGATCACCGAGGCCGATCACCGGTACTACGTCCTGGACTCGCCCACGATCTCCGACATCGACTATGACACCAAGATGCGCGAGCTGCGCGCGCTCGAGGAGCAGTACCCGGACCTGCGCACGCCCGACTCGCCGACCCAGACCGTGCACGGGTCGATCTCCACCTTGTTCACCCCGGTCGAGCATCTGGAACGGCTGCTCAGCCTGGACAACGTGTTCACCGACGAAGACCTCGGCGGCTGGGCGGACCGGGTCACGCGGCTCGGCGGCACCGGGCCTTTCCTGTGCGAGCTGAAGATCGACGGGCTGGCGATCGATCTCATCTACCGGAACGGCGCACTGGTCAAGGCGGCCACCCGGGGCGACGGGCGGACCGGCGAGGACGTCACGCCGAACATCCGCACGATCTCCTCCATCCCGGCCCGGCTCACCGGAACCGGGCATCCCGCCACCCTCGAGGTCAGGGGCGAGGTGTTCATGCCGGTCGAGGCGTTCGGCAAGCTGAACGAGTCGCTGCTCGACGCGGGCAAGGCCGCGTTCGCCAACCCGCGCAACTCGGCGGCCGGGTCGCTCCGGCAGAAGGACCCGCGGATCACCGCCTCCCGGGCGCTGGACGCCATCATGCACGGCATCGGCCGGGTCGAGGGCAGTGTTTCCCCGGGGGGAACGATCCCCCCCAGACCCCCCCTGCTCACGGGGGGGCACCCCGCCCCCCCGTCCCCCCCTGGCCCTTGGGAAGGGGCCCCGGACACGCAGTCCGGCTGGTACGAGCGGCTGCGCGAGTGGGGCCTGCCGGTCAGCCACCTCTACCAGGTCGTCCCGGACATGGACGGGGTGCGCGAGTACATCGCCCGCTACGCCGAGCACCGGCACGACACGCCGTACGAGATCGACGGCGTGGTGGTGAAGCTGGACCAGATCGCGTTGCAGCGCCAGCTCGGTTCGACCAGCCGGGCGCCCCGGTGGGCCATCGCCTTCAAGTACCCGCCGGAGGAGGTCACCACCCGGCTGCTGGACATCAGGGTGAACGTCGGCCGCACCGGCCGGGTCACCCCGTTCGCCGTGATGGAGCCGGTCAAGGTCAGCGGGTCGACGGTAGACCGGGCCACCTTGCACAACGCGGACGAGGTTAAGCGCAAGGGCGTGCTCATCGGCGACATGGTGATCTTGCGCAAGGCCGGCGACGTCATCCCCGAGGTCCTCGGGCCGGTCGCCGACCTGCGGAAAGGCGACGAGCGCGAGTTCGAGTTCCCCGCCGACTGTCCGGTCTGCGGCACCACCCTGGCCAAGGAGGAGGACGAGGTCGACTGGCGCTGCCCGAACGCCAGGTCCTGCCCGGCCCAGCTCCGCGAGCGACTGTTCCACCTGGCCGGGCGGGGTGCCTTCGACATCGAGGTGCTCGGCTGGGAGGCGGTCGCCGCGCTGCTCGACTGTGGCCTGGTCGCCGACGAGGGCGATGTGTTCGCGCTGACCGCGGACAAGCTGGAGACCTGCCCGTTCTTCATGGTCAAGCAGGGCACGCTGAGCGCCAACGCGACCCGGCTGCTGGCCAACCTGACCGAGGCGCGGACCAGGCCGCTGTGGCGGATCCTGGTTGCGCTGTCCATCCGTCACGTCGGGCCGACGGCGGCGCGGGCGCTGGCCAGTGAGTTCGGCTCGCTGGACGCCATCGAAGCCGCCAGCGTGGACGCGCTGGCCGCGGTGGACGGAGTCGGGCCGACGATCGCGGAGTCGCTGCGCGAGTGGTTCGCCGTCGACTGGCACCGGGCGATCGTGGCCAAGTGGCGGGACGCCGGCGTACGGCTCGAGGACCCGGACTGGGACCCGAACCGGGCGGCGGCCCGGCTGCTGGCCGGCGTGTCCGTGGTCATCACCGGCACGCTGGCCGGGATGAGCCGGGACGAGGCCGGCGAGGCGGTCCGCCAGGCGGGCGGCAAGGTGACGTCCTCGGTGTCCAAGAAGACCGACTTCGTGGTCGCGGGCGAGAACGCCGGCTCCAAGTACGACAAGGCGGTCGAGCTCGGCGTGCCCATCCTGGACGAGGCCGCGTTCCAGACCCTCCTCACCCAGGGCCCCGACGCCGTCCGCCCGGAACCGTAGATCCGCTCAAGTCTCGTATCCCGTTTCCTGCTCCGGGACCTGCCCGACGTCAAAGATGAGCTGGTTCCGGTCCGCCGGGTAGACGGTGACGGTGACCCGCATGGACCGCTGAGACTCTGGTTTGGCCCCAAGGGCCTTCCGTGATTGGCATGAATGTGGCGCTGTGCACAAAAGAATGTGTAGAGCGCCACATTCATACCTTTCGGCCTACCTTCCTGGCCGGGGCGTGAGGGACTGAAAGTACCGGTGATGCGGGCGGTGGACCTGCCGGGGGCCGGAGCATGGACTGTCGGAGGCGCCCCGATCAGGAATCCCAGTCCCGGTGTACCCGCCGCCGGGCGGCTTCCACGGATGCCCGATGTTGGACCGGACCGCCCTGGTCAGGTCCGCGTCGACATCGCGGCCGCGTCGTGCCGGGCTACCCGGTCGGGCCGACGCGGAAATGGACGTTTAGCCGGAACCAGTTTCGGCCAGGCGGCGGCGGAGGTAGCGCCGCTCGGCGTCGGTGCTGGCCAGGCCGATGGCCTCGCGGTAGCAGGCCGCCGACTCGTCCGCCCGGCCCAGGCGGCGGTACATGTCCGCCTTGGTCGCAGGCAGCAGGTGGTAGCCGGTCAGCTTGCCCGAAGCCTCCAGCCCGGTGACCAGCGCCAGCCCAGCCTCCGGGCCCTCGGCCATGCCCACCGCGACCGCCCGGTTCAGCTCCACCACCGGCGTCGGCAGGAACTGCGCGAGCTGCCGGTAGAGGCGGGCGATCTGGGCCCAGTCGGTGTCCGCCGCGCTGGCGGCGGTGACGTGGCAGGCGGCGATGGCCGCCTGCACCTGATACGGCCCCAGCCGCCCGTGCCGCAAGGCGCCCTCCAGCACCGCGACGCCCTCGCGGATCTCGGCGGCGTCCCACACACCGCGATCCTGGTCTTCCAGGGTCACGATCTCGCCGTTGGCATCCAGCCGGGCGGCCCGGCGGGCGTCGTGCATCAGCATCAGCGCCAGCAGCCCCGCTGCCTCTGGTTCGTCCGGCATCAGCCGGTCCAGCACGCGACCCAGCCGGATGGCCTCCGCGCTGAGGTTCTGCCGGATCAGGTCTGCGCCGGCCGTGGCCGAGTAACCCTCGTTGAAGAGCAGATAGAGCACGCCGAGCACGCCCGGAACGCGCTCAGGCAGCAGGTGCGCGGGCGGCACCCGGTAGGGGATCCCGGCGGTCTGGATCTTCTGCTTGGCCCGGACCAGGCGCTTGGCCATGGTCGCCTCGCTGGCCAGGAACGCCCGGGCGATCTCCGCCGTGGTCAGCCCGGCCAGCGTGCGCAGGGTCAGGGCCACCCGGGCCTCGAGCGACAACGCCGGATGACAGCAGGTGAACATCAGCCGCAGCCGGTCGTCGGGCACGCCGCTGTGGTCGGTCTGGTAGGCCGGCGACGGCTCCGGCTCAACCGACAGCGCGGCGACCTCGCGGAGCTTGGCCGCCCCGACCGTCCTGCGGCGCAGCACGTCGATGGCCCGGTTGCGGGCCGCCGTGGTCAGCCACGCTCCGGGCCGCCGCGGAACCCCGTCGGCAGGCCACCGCTGCAGGGCCATGGCGAAGGCGTCCTGGGCGCATTCCTCGGCGAGATCCCAGTCGCCGGTCACCCGGATCAGCGTGGCGACGACCCGGCCCCACTCCTCACGGAACGCCGCGTCCACCGCCGCCTTGACTTCAGTACTCACCACAGCATCATGACGACCGGGCCCGCCAGGAGTAACCGCCCACGCTCATATTGCTTACAGCCTGCCGCCGGATCGCCCCTAGAATCGCGTGCATGCCCATTACCCGTGACGAGGTCGCGCACCTGGCGCGGCTGTCCAGGATCGCGCTCAGCGATGCCGAACTCGACCATCTGGCGCCCCAGCTGGATCAGATCATCACGGCCGTCGCGCAGGTCCAGGAGGTCGCCGCCGAGGGCATCCCGCCGACCTCGCACGCGACCGGCCTGACCAACGTGTTCCGCGACGACGAGCCGACCCCGTGCCTGACCGTGGAAGAAGCCCTCGACCAGGCGCCCGCCGTCGAGCAGCAGCGGTTCAAGGTCCCGCGGATCCTGGGGGAGGACTAGGACGCCATGGAACTCACCCGCATGACCGCGGCCGAACTCTCCGCCGCCCTCACCACACGCGAGGTCTCCGCGACCGAAGTCACCCGGGCGCACCTGGACCGGATCGCCGCCGTCGACGACCGCGTGCACGCGTTCCTGCACGTCGCCGCCGACAGCGCGCTCGAACAGGCGGCCAGCATCGACGCGAAGCGCAGCCAGGGCGAGCTACTGGGCCCGCTGGCCGGCGTCCCGGTCGCGGTCAAGGACGTATTCACCACCAAGGGCCTGCCGACCACCTGCGGCTCCCGCATCCTCGAGGGCTGGCACCCACCGTACGACGCCACGATCACGAGACGCCTCAAGCGGGCCGGCGCGATCATCCTCGGCAAGACCAACATGGACGAGTTCGCCATGGGCTCCTCCACCGAGAACTCCGCGTTCGGCCCCAGCCACAACCCGTGGGACCTGGCCAGGGTCCCCGGCGGCTCGTCCGGCGGCTCGTCCGCCGCGGTGGCCGCCTACGAGGCGCCGCTGGCCATCGGCACCGACACCGGCGGCTCAATCCGCCAGCCCGCCGCGGTCTGCGGCATCGTCGGCACCAAGCCGACCTACGGCGGCTCGTCAAGATACGGCGTGGTCGCGTTCGCCAGCAGCCTGGACGCGCCGGGACCGTTGGCCCGGACCGTGCTCGACGCCGCCCTGCTGCACGAGGCCATGTCCGGGTACGACCCGTGCGATTCCACCTCGATCGACGCGCCGGTGCCCCCGGTGGTCGCCGCGGCCCGCGAGGCGGACGTGAGCGGCATGCGGATCGGCGTGGTCACCGAACTCGGCGGCGAGGGGTACCAGCCGGGCGTGCTGGCCAGGTTCGCCGAGGCGGTCGAGCTGCTCGAGTCGCTCGGCGCCAAGGTCACCGAGGTGTCCTGCCCGCACTTCAAGTACGCGCTGCCCGCCTACTACCTGATCGCGCCCAGCGAGTGCTCGTCCAACCTGGCCAGGTTCGACGCCATGCGGTACGGCCTGCGGGTCGGCGACGACGGCACCAGGGACGCCGAGGAGGTCATGGCGCTGACCCGCGAACAGGGCTTCGGCGCCGAGGTCAAGCGGCGCATCATCCTCGGCACGTACGCGTTGTCCAGCGGCTACTACGACGCCTACTACGGCAAGGCGCAGCAGGTCCGCACGCTGATCATCAGGGACTTCGACGCGGCCTTCGGCCAGGTCGACGTGCTGGTGTCGCCGTCCACGCCGACCACGGCGTTCCCGATCGGCGAGCGCGCCGACGACCCGATGGCGATGTACCTGGCCGACCTGGCCACGATCCCGTCCGACCTGGCCGGCAACGCGGCGATCTCCGTCCCGTGCGGGCTGGCCGACGAGGACGGCCTGCCGGCCGGCCTGCAGGTGATGGCGCCCGCGCTGGCCGACGACCGGCTCTACCGGGTCGCCGCCGCCGCGGAAGCCGCGTTCACGCGGCGCTGGGGCCACCCGCTGCTCGCCGACGCGAAGGGGCTGTAGAAACCCATGACCACAGACACGCTGGTCCCTTACTCCGAGGCGATGGAGCGGTACGAGCCGGTGATCGGCCTGGAGACCCACGTGGAGCTGGGCACCAGGACCAAGATGTTCTGCGGCTGCGTGACCACCTTCGGCGCCGAACCCAACAGCCAGGTCTGCCCGGTCTGCCTGGGCCTGCCCGGCTCGCTGCCGGTGGTGAACCGGATGGCGATCGAGTACACGATCCGGATCGGCCTGGCCATGAACTGCACCATCGCGGAATGGTGCCGGTTCGCCAGGAAGAACTACTTCTACCCGGACATGCCGAAGAACTTCCAGATCTCGCAGTACGACGAGCCGCTGTGCACGGACGGCTGGCTCGACGTCGGGGTGAACGGCCGGACCGTCAGGGTGGGCATCGAGCGGGTCCACCTGGAGGAGGACACCGGCAAGTCGCTGCACGTCGGCGGGGCCACCGGCCGGATCCACGGCGCCGAGTACTCGCTGGTCGACTACAACCGGGCGGGCATCCCGCTGGTGGAGATCGTGACCAAGCCGATCCCCGGCACCGGCGCGGACGCGCCCGTCGCGGCCCGGCTGTACGTCACCGAGCTGCGCGACCTGCTCCGCTCCCTGCACGTCTCGGACGTGCGGATGGAGGAGGGCTCGCTGCGCTGCGACGTGAACACCTCGCTGGCGCCGCGCGGATCCGCCGCCTGGGGCACTCGCACGGAGACCAAGAACGTCAACTCGCTGCGCTCGGTGGAGCGCGCGGTGCTGTTCGAGATCGAGCGGCAGGCCGCGGTGCTCGACGCGGGCGGCCGGGTCAAGCAGGAGACCAGGCACTTCCACGAGAACACCGGGACCACCACGGCCGGACGGTCCAAGGAGGAGGCCCAGGACTACCGGTACTTCCCCGAGCCCGACCTGGTGCCGGTCGCCCCGCCGGCCGAGTGGGTGGAGCAGATCCGCGCCGCGCTGCCCGAGCCGCCGTCCGCGCGCCGGGCCCGGCTGCGGGCCGAGTGGGATCTGTCCGAGGCGGACATGACCGCGCTGTCCAACGCCGGCGCGCTCGACCTGGTGGCCGAGACGGTCGCGGCGGGCGCTTCGCCGGCCGACGCGCGCAAGTGGTGGCTGGGCGAGCTGGCCCGCCTGGCCAACGAGGACGGTACCGAGCTTTCCGCGCTCGGCATCACCCCGGCCCAGGTCGCCCGGATCTCGGAGCTGGTCGCGGCCGGCGCCCTCAACGACAAGCTGGCCCGGCAGGTGATCGACGCCGTGCTGGCCGGCGAGGGCGATCCCGACGAGGTGGTCAAGGCCCGCGGCCTGGCCGTGGTGAGCGACGAAAGCGCCCTGACCAAGGCCGTCGACGAAGCCATCGCGGCCAACCCGGACATCGCGGCCAGGGTCCGCGAGGGCAGGGTGGCCGCGGTCGGCCCGCTGGTCGGCGCGGTCATGAAGGCCACCCGCGGCCAGGCCGACGCCGCCCGCGTCCGCGAGCTCATCCTCCGGCGGCTGAGTTAAGGGAGGGCTGACCGGCGCCAGGCTCCAGGGCCGGGGGACAACGGCCGGCGTAGTAGCCGCGACCGGTCCGCCCAGAACCCGGATACCGAACGGGCCGGGCGGGGGGCCTCGGCGTCGCCCGTGCGCGCCAGCAGGGCGGCGACCAGCGCCGCGATCTCCTCCGCCGTCGCGTCGCCGCGCACCACGCGCAGAAGCGGCGGTCCGGAGGGCTGCTCGCGGTCGCCGGGGCGTGTCACCGCGGTCCGTTCGGTACTCAAGGTTCTCAGCCGCGGGATTTGCCGATGCTGATGCCGAACTCCCGGTGCACCCGTTCCCAGAACGCGTCCCGCAGCCACTCGCGGGCCTCCTGGTAGGGGCGCAGCGACAGGCCGAGTTCCTTCTCGGCGTCGACCAGCAGCTCCTTGTCGATGACCGGCGGCAGGATCGGGCCCGGCAGCAGGTCCCTGATGTTGTCCCGGCCGCGGGTCAGGATCCACTTCTGCGCCACGTGCTCGCCCGCCTCCTCGACCCGCGTCCGGTCGGGCCCGAGGCGGGGCATCGGGCCGGTGTCCCTGATGGCCGGGAAGCCGCCGGTGTTGGACAGGATCGGGTGGCCGCCGGTCCGTGATGAGGACCTGGCGTGCCGCTCGCCGAACAGCTGGGACGGCGACGGCACGGTCGGCGCGGTCCCCAGGCTCGGGTCGGTCCTGGCGTCGACGGCGACCGGGTTCTTGGTGAAGTACGGCCGCAGGAAGGCGCCCTCGATCACGTCCACGGTGTCCGACTCCCAGACCAGGCGCTCGGCCTGGTTGGTGCCGTACGGCGGCTCGATGCCCCACAGGTGGACCCGGACCCCGAAGGCCTGGGCCGCCTCGACCGCCGACACCATGTCCTCGTCCCCGGCGATGAGGACCGCGTCGGTGATCGCCCGGTGCCGGGCCAGCGCCTCCATGTCGGCCCTGATCTGCGCGTCCACGCCTTTCTGCTGGCCGCGCGCGTTCAGGTTGCCGAGCCGGAGCTTGACCCACGGCATCTGGGCGATGACCCGCTGGTCGATGGTCGGCACCCGGTCCCGGGCGGCGTCGTACCAGTAGACGCGGAGCAGCTCGCCGCGGATCAGCTCGTCGGCGTGCTTGGTGATCACCTGGATCAGCGGGACCGCGTCGACCCGGAAATCCCGCCGCGAGCTCGACCCGAACAGCAGCTCACCCGCCGCGGCATAGATGTAACCGACGTCCACCATGACCGCATAGCGGGCCAGGATGGGAAGCGGGGCTGCGAATTCGGTCATCACATCTGACTCTAGGGCAGTCAGGCCGGTGCACGTGACAGATGTACCAGTAAGCGGGCGTGCCTTACAGCGGTATATTGCCGTGTTTCTTGGGCGGCAGGGTCTGCCGCTTGGTGCGCAGGGCGCGCAGCGCGCGGGTGACCGCGAGCCTGGTCTCCGCCGGGCGGATGACCGCGTCGACGTAGCCGCGTTCGGCCGCGATGTACGGGTTGGCCAGCGTGTCCTCGTACTCGGTGATCCGCTCGGCGCGCAGCGTGTCGGGGTTCGCGGCGGCGGCGAGCTCGCGGCGGTACAGGATGTTCACCGCCCCCTGCGCGCCCATCACCGCGATCTGCGCGGTCGGCCAGGCCAGGTTGACGTCGCCGCCCAGGTGCTTGGAGCCCATCACGTCGTAGGCGCCGCCGTACGCCTTCCTGGTGATGACGGTCACCTTCGGCACCGTGGCCTCCGCGTAGGCGTAGATGAGCTTGGCGCCACGGCGGATGATCCCGCGCCATTCCTGG
>Ga0306920_100004424_pt1 | contig 17998 bp, 18 predicted proteins | sample flu12Cox44000170_FD_204666 | JGI IMG/M metagenome (GOLD analysis project Ga0306920, IMG submission 204666) | Lab enrichment of tropical soil microbial communities from Luquillo Experimental Forest, Puerto Rico - flux4day.12C.oxic.44.000.170 (v2)... | ecosystem: Environmental > Terrestrial >... | reverse complement strand
CTAAAGGTCACCAAGCGGGGAATGGTTACCTGGATGACCGTGCCGATGCACCTGACTACTACAGGCAAAGACGGCAAGACCGCGGATTATGAGCTGCGCTACACGGGCATCTGGGAAAAGCGCGGCGCGCGCTGGATTCTGGTGCACGAGCATATTTCCGCCCCGCTAAGCTAAACTTAACGCCGGGACATCAGTCAGGCCTTTGACGCGCCACCCTTCATGTGGAATGCACTGAGCTACTACTGGATCGCCGCGCGGGGCTTCCGCTTTCATCCCTGGGACAGTCCCTACCTTCGCTGGCGGCTGGAAACGTTCTTGGGAGCGGAAGCGGGGGATGCGAGCGCGGGGCAATTCCTCAAGATCCTTTGGAAATACCGCCACCAGATGCAGGCTTTTGCAGACTGGGCCGCAGAGCGCCGGCGGGCTCAGTCACACTAGCGGCTTGCTCCTTCGCAGGCGCCAGAACAGATAGGCGGAAGAGAGCAGGAGCAGCGGCGCGGTGTAAAAGCCCGGCCCCGTTCCCTCGAAACGTACGGAAGGCACCGTGCCCCCGTGTATCGTGGTTAGGATATGGCCTCCGCCATTCGCGAACTGAATACCAGCAAAAAGATAGGCGATTGGCCGCAGCCATCCTGAGTTGCGGAAGGCAAAGGGAGCGAGCGCAAGGCAAACCATAAGGGCAATCAGCAGGCCGGTAAGCCATTCGCGAAAGGTCATATCGATTCTGGGGAACCACGAGAAATGGCCGTACAGGGTCAACACGGTGGCATTGAAGTAGCCGACGAAATCGTGAACCGCCTGATCCCAGATGTGAAGCGCAAAGACGGCGCAGAGTAGCAGCCAGGCAAGACCGAAGCCTCGCTGGCTGAGGGGAAGCTCTGACATGGGAGGATTCTACACAGGGTCGCTCGGGAGATTGTAAGCCTTGGTTTCTAACCCTGGCAGCGTGGTCTCGGCCTCAGCCAAACTCGCGAGGGCACAACGCGGCCGCTTTTCCTTCGATTTGAGTGGAGTCCAGAAATTGACAGGCTTCATCCGGGTCGCCTTCGAGTGCAGCAACGCGGGCGGCGTTCCTCGCGCTCTCATCGGCGGTATACTCGATAGCAGGAGGATTTATGACTGAACTAAACATCCTCCAAGTCGCGCCGGAGCTGCATGAGGCGCAATGGTGGGAAGCGGAAGCGAACGGCAAAGTCCACTGTTATCTCTGTCCGCGGCACTGCCACATCGGGCGAGGGCAGGCCGGCTTCTGCTTCATCCGCAGCAATCACGAGGGAAGGCTCTACAGCCTGGGCTACGGGGCGCCCGCCGCGATACAAATCGATCCCATAGAGAAAAAGCCGCTGAACCATTTTTTGCCCGGCAGCTCTGTCTTCAGCATGGGCACGGCCGGTTGCAACATGGGCTGCTTCTTCTGCCAGAACTGGGATATTTCCAAGTCCAGGCAAGATCAGGTCAACGCTCGCGATGTCCCGCCGGAAGAAGTGCCGTTGCTCGCGCTAGGCCAGGGATGTCATTCGCTGGCCTTCACCTACAACGAGCCCACGATTTGGGGCGAGTACATCATCGATATCTGCAGGGCCGCCAAGCCACACGGCCTGAAAACCGTGATGGTGACGAACGGCTACATCACGCGCGAAGCCTTCCACGACATTTACGATTACATCGACGCCGCGAACGTGGACTTAAAGGCGTTCACTGAAAATTTCTACGGAAAGATTACACTGACGCACCTGCAGCCCGTGCTGGACACCCTGCTTTTGCTCAAGAAGGAGACTCCCGTCTGGTTTGAGCTGACCAACCTGATGATCCCTACGTTAAATGACGATCCCGGGGAAACGCGCCGGTTGGCGGACTGGATTTTCGATAACCTGGGGCCGGACGTGCCACTGCACTTCACCGCGTTCCATCCGGATTTCAAGCTGCGTGATAAACCGAGGACGCCGCCCGAAACCCTTCACCGCGCGCGGCGGATTGCGTTGGATGCGGGACTGCGCTACGTCTATGAAGGAAACATTTTCAGCGATGCCGCAAATACCAATTGCCCGGTATGCGGCATCACTCTGATTGAGCGTTCCTGGCACAGTGTGGAAGCCAATCGTTTGCAGGAAGGGAAGTGCCCGCAGTGCGCCGTTTGTATTCCGGGAGTGTGGAAGGCCGCTTAGTTGGTCGCGGATTCCGACGGAGAATCCATGCCGGGTCAACATCGGGTCATCATTCTGGGTGGCGGTTTTGCAGGACTGCTCGCCGCCCAGAAACTAAAGCGCGTGCCGGTTCAGGTAAAACTGTTCGACCGGCGCAATTTTCACCTGTTTCAACCGCTGATGTACCAGGTGGCAACCGGCTCGCTGTCGCCCGGAGAAATCGCAGCGCCATTGCGCAGCGTGCTGAGTAGACAAAAAAATACCGAAGTGCTGCTGGGCGAAGCGGCTGACATCGATCCCGCGAGCAAGCGCATCACCCTGAAAGACGGCGGGCAATTTGAATACGATTCGTTGATCGTGGCCACGGGTTCGCAGACCTCATACTACGGAAACGATGCCTGGCGTGAGGTCGCGCCCAGCCTTAAGTCGGTGGAAGAGGCCACGGCGATCCGCCACAAGATTCTGCTGGCATTCGAGCGCGCCGAACGGGCGACCACGCCGGAGGACGTCAGGGCTTGGTTAACATTCGTCATTGTTGGCGCAGGCGCCACAGGCCTCGAACTCGCAGGCGCGCTGGCCGAAATCGCGAATGAAACCTTGAAGCACGATTTTCGCAACATCAATCCCACGGAAGCGCGAATCCTGCTGGTCGAAGGCGGCCCGAGGATCTTGCCGGCTTTTCCAGAAGATCTCTCGCTCAAAGCGGAAAAGTTGGTTGCAAAACTCGGCGTTGAAATTCTGAAGGGCGTGAAGGTAACTCGCATCGATGAAGAAGGCGTAACCCTGGAAAGAGCGACAGGGAGCGAGTCGCTGCGCGCGAAAACCGTGCTTTGGGCGGGTGGAGTGACGATCAACGAGTTCGGCAGGAAACTCGCCGAGCGTGTTCATGCCGAGACCGATCGCATCGGCCGCATCCTGGTAACGCCGCAGCTCACCGTGCCAAACCATCCCGACATTTTTGTAGTAGGCGACCTGGCGCTGGCCACGGAAGCTAATGGAAAGCCGCTGCCTGGAGTGGCTCAAGTGGCAATGCAAGGCGGCGCCTATGCCGCGAAGGTGATCCGCGCCCGCGTTCAAAAAGATTCCGAGCCGGGGCCCTTCCACTATTTCGACAAGGGCGATATGGCGGTAATCGGCCGCGCGGCGGCTGTCGCCAATATCTTTGGATTTCACCTTTCAGGCCTTCCCGCTTGGCTGGTATGGCTCTTCATCCATCTCATGTACATTGTCGAATTCCAGAGCCGCATCCTGGTTTTTATTCAATGGGGTTTTGAGTATTTGACCTTCAGCCGTGGAGCGCGCTTGATCACCGGGGACGATGCGGCGACTTCCCGGGCCTCCCGGTCTTAGAGATAGGGGGTGTCGGGCGCCTTCGGTTCAAAAGCTGGTCGCACGCGGCTCTCCCGGCTGCGCGAGCCAACCGTCGGGCCCCGGCGCCGGTACTAGCCGGTACTGGCCGATACTAGGACGTTGGTACTTCCAGTACTGTTTTTCGGTATCCGTAATGTTTGTATTGCTGGCGTCCTTATACTCCCATTAAACTTTTCCTGCCCTCCAGGCCCTCCCCCAGGTGCACTTGTGAAGACGACTCCATCCACTGCATATGAGCGGCTTTTCCAGTCGTTCGGTTTGCGGGAAAACCCGTTTCGGTCGTTACCCGATATGCGCTTTCTGTTCCTGGGGCGCTCCTATGAAACCGCCCTGGCCGAGATGATGTACGGCATCGAGTGCCACTGTGGCCTGCTCGTGCTCACCGGGGAACCCGGCACCGGCAAGACCTTGCTGCTGCGGCGGTTTCTACAGTGGCTTGGTTCGCGCAAGTCATCGAGCGCCTATGTTTTTCACTCGCATGTGAGTTCCGCCGGCCTTTTTGCGCTGATTGCGCAGGATTTTGGTATTTCCGTCGATTCCGTAAAGAAAAGCGATGTGCTTGCGGCCCTACAGAAATGGCTCCAGCTGCGCCAGGCCGAAGGCGACTCGCCGGTGATCGTGATCGACGAAGCGCAGGCGCTTTCCACGCGGGCGCTCAACGAACTGTGCTTGCTGCTGAACCTGGAGAATCCGAACGGCAAACTTGTGCAGGTTCTCCTGGCTGGCCAGCCGGAGCTTGACGAGAAATTGCGCCAACCGGAACTCCGGCAGCTTCGCCAGCGAATCGGCGTTCGCGGCAGGTTGCCCCTTTTGACTCTCGAGGAGACCGAGGAATACATCACTTCGCGGATCCGGACCGCCGGCGCCACCAACGCCACGGGAATTTTTTCCGGCGAAACGGTTCAGATACTTTATTCGCACGCGCGCGGCATCCCTCGCGTGATCAATTTGCTATGCGAGAAATCTCTTCTGGCCGCCTATGCCGAGAGCCAGAGCAGGGTTTCAACGGCTAATGTCAAGCGCGCTGCGGCGGAACTCGACTTTGGTTATGAGCCCGTCCGTACACAAGCATTAGAGAACGCGTTCCGGCCAAGCATCGTGATTCCACTCGAGTCGCCGAAGGCTGATCCGGAAGCGAGGCCGGAATCACATGAGTCTGAGCCACAACCGGTTTCTCCCCCGACCGTGCAACCGCCCGCAGTTGCCGAGCCAGCGCCTAAGCCGAATGTCCGAGTATTTATCCCGAAGCCCGCTACACCGGAACAACCCCAGGCGGAGCCGAATTTCGCTAAGGCACCCGCGCCAGAAGCGCCTAGAAAGCAGCGCCAGGTAAGGCCTAGCGCCTTCCGTCGATACTGGAGCGAGGTTGCGCACTCCTTTCTCCATGACTGCAAGTACTTTTTCTCGGCATTTCGGACGCAGTCCGCGCGCGACGGCAAGGTATTGTTCATGAAAAAGTATGATCTGCGCCGCGATTTGGTTGCTCCGGTGTCGCGCTGGCTCAACAAACCGGTAAGCCTTAAGGGCCATCGTTCGTCGAACACTACGCGGCGCGCGGGCCACGGCCGCTCCTGATTCTCGGGGCTTCTGGAAAGGCGAGATCATACGGAGCTGCGCGCTCAGGTCGCAGTCAAGCGGCGCGGAACGGGGTGCGCGCCGCCCTTGATCCATCGACCCTCTATTTCCTTGTCTTACTGCAAGTGCGAACTAGGGGGCCGGGACCGCAACGCGGTTCCCAGGCACGATCTGCGTCTGGTAGGAGAAGACCTCGCGACTGTTGGGGTCTACCGTCACCTTTAGCCAGTTGCAGTCGTTGGTGCCGTTGGCCTGGTTGTCGCCGAACGTTTCGACGCGGCTGGGTGATGAACATAATGGCGACGGAGCCAAGCTGCTTGGCTTCGGCGAAGGTCTGTTGCACGATCAATTCCCGCTCTCGCTCCTTCAACTCCAGCGGACCGCCTCGTCCGGTTCGATGCGGAGGCAGAACTTGCGCATCGAATGGCGCAGGAAAGGGACTTCTGGCTTCCCACGGAGATTTCGATTATATTCTTTCTGCATACCTCAGCCGTTCGTTCCGCCCTCCGAAAGCAGCAAGCAAGCCAAAGCCACCCGACAGGTCGCGCGTCCCTCGGTGAGCAAGCGGCGTTGGGAGCGCTTGCTGCATTTTTCTACTGTTCGGCCTAGCCCGCTTTTCAGCAAACAGGTCTCGACAACTTTAGGGAATCAGGGAGGACCTACCGATGGGTGTAAACTCTCAAGCTCAAATAATCGCCGACGTGACGCAGGCAAAAGTAGCGGCAAGAGTGTCTCGGGTTTGCCCGCTGTGCGGCTCATCGCAAGCCAAGCCGCTCTTTGCGCAAAGAGGTTACAGCTTGATGGCGTGCGGTGTTTGCGAGCTGTTCTTCATTGATCCATATCCGAGGGATATTGACCGACAACATAAGCTCGTGGCCACGCATACGTACGAGGATTTCCAGCTTCTTGAGACGGCGAAGCATTATGAATATGAGGTCAATTTCTACCGCAACTATTTCGATCTGATCGAGCGAGAGTGCTTGCAGGCCACATCGATACTCGACGTAGGATGCGGATGCGGTCACCTGTTGGAAAGGCTTGCCGCGCGGCCCGATCTCTATAGGGCGGGAGTTGAACTAAATCGTCAGCGCGCGGCGCAAGCGAGGCGAGTTGCACACTGCGAGGTGTTTGACATACCGATTGAAGACTTTCCGTCAACCAGGCGTTTCGACGTCATCACCCTGATCAACGTTTTTTCTCACATCCCAGGAATCGATCGGTTATTTGAAAAGCTACGATCTCTCCTAAACGAAAACGGGAAAATCATCCTGAAAACCGGCGAAATGAGCAGGGATGTTAAGAAAAGCGCAATTTTTGACTGGGAAATTCCCGATCATCTGCAATTTCTTGGGTTGAATACTCTGGAATTCCTTGCACAAAAACACGGATTCGAGATTCAAGTGCACCGGCGAACTGCCCTTTCGAAGGAGCTGTTCGCTCCCGGAACATGGCGAATGAAAGGAAGAAGCGTGGTCCGCAATGGAATCAAGAGCATGGTAGCTCGAATTTCCTTCGCGCTGCCGGCGTTGGAACAGTTTTACGAACTCATCCACCGGAGCAGTGTCTTTTCTTCGTTTATTGTACTTCGCATAGCAAATTCTTCGCCAGCGCTTCCGGAGCTAGACAGTGAGTCCGCGGCTACTCAGTCGTTATCTCTCGCTGACAGCGATGGAGTTCCTGGCAAAGAGCGGCTACCTTGATTCCGCGGTGATCGCGGAGGCGCTTGCAAGACCCACGATGCGCTTCGTGCCCATCAAGACGGCAGCCTTGATGGGCCGTTCTACCAATCGTCTGCAACGGTTGCAGTGACAGGTATGACGAGCCGACTTCAGCTGGCGTTATTAACGCACGATCAGTGACACCGTCGTCGAATGCGCGAGGCCGCCGCTTGTCCCGGTGATCTTGATGTTATAGCTGGTAGGTGCCACGTTGGTCGTCGAAACCTTCATCGTGGAAGAACCCGAGTTCGTTACCGCACCCGGCGAGAACGTTGGATTCGGTCCGGCCCAGGTCGCACTGAGGTTCACCACGCCCGTGAACCCGCCGTTCGCGGTCACCGTGACCGTGTAACTGGCGGTCCTCCCGCGTCGCACGCTTGCACTGCTGGGCGAAGCCGAGATCGTGAAGTCCGCCGCAACGGCGTTAACGGTCTGGTTTATTCCCGGCGAAGTGCTCCCAATGAAATTGGAATCACCGTTGTACTGCGCTGTGATGGGATGCGTTCCCGCCGAGAGTGTTGACGTCGTCAGCGTTGCCTTCCCATTGCTCAGGCCGGCGGTTCCGATACTCGAGCCATTGTCCAGGAATGTCACACTTCCGGTTGGAGTCCCCGTCGTGTTGGAACTGACGGTCGCAGTGAACGTGACTGATTGTCCTTGGTTGATCGTCGGAGAGCTCGAAGACACATTCGTGGTTGTGCCTGCCTTGCTCACTGGGTACAAGAGGGCGGTTGATGTGCTGCCACTGTAACTCGTGTCTCCGCTATAGGTCGCTGTGAGCTGATGCGAAGTGGCGCTCAAGGCCGAAGTCGAAAGTATTGCCGCGCCGCCGGAATTCAGCAACGCGGATCCCAGAGCCGAGTTGCCATCGTTAAATGTGACCGTTCCGGTCGGCGTGCCACCACTGCCTGTTACCGTTGCCGTTAGCTGGACGGTGTTTCCATAGGTCGAGCCTCCCGCAGGGCTAGCAGAGAGCGTTGTCGTGGTGGCAACGAGATTCGCCCCACAGCTTGGAAACTTGAATGTCGCCAGGCGTGTGCTCCAGTTGAAAGAGCCGGTGGACGGAATGTACTGATCGGTGTACCAGAATGTGCAGTCGTCGCTCGGATCGATCTGCATTCCCGTGTAATCTCCCCATCGCGTCAGCGCGCATTGAAAGAACGGAAAACAGAGGTAAGTAGTTTGCGAGCCAGCCCCGTCAATAATCGAGGCCTCCCCCTGGGTGAGACTGCCAAGCGGATCGGAACTCAAGCGCCCCGTGTAGTGGATTTGAGGATGAATCGTGCTTCCCGACACACTGAATCCGAGCCCGATGTCGCCTGCCGAGTCCATTGCGATGCTTGCCATCCAGCGATGGTTCGTATCCGGCGCATACGTTCCTTGCTGATAAACGACGGGGCCCGATGCGGGACTCCGAATCTCGTACCACCGCACTCCGGTCTGGCTGCCGGCATTCACCGAGTGATTGGCGACCAGCGACTCGTGATCCCCAAAATTGCGGTAGGCGAGCCGGTACATCAAGCGGTCCCCCAGCGAATCGAGCTGCGTCGATGTGCCGGTCTGCGGAATGCAAGTCCCGCCATTCGTGCACGCTTCGTTGAACGCGGCGACTGGAAGATTCGTGGGACCGGTTAGCGTCGAGTTCGAGGGTGTCATCCAGTCTACGTGAAACATCCACAGGCTCAAATTGTTCGCCGTCGACGCCAGGCTTAGAACATAATTCGCCGATCCTGTTGGTGGGAGATTCGTGCCGTCCCAGTTGGCGGGCATCAAGCCGGAATTAGACGACGACGTTGTGAAGCACTGCGCAGTCTCCGCTTGACCGGCGAGCATCGCGTTTCGGTTGTGAGCGCAGACCTGCGCTCCGAGAGGCGTGTTCCCGCTGAACATATTGTAGGTGACATAGTACGCGTCGGGCCACACGCTCATTTTCGGGTAATCGGGCAAGTTGGTTTGAGAAACGAAGGAATACCGCGCATAGCTGCCCGTCGGGTCGCCGCTCGTGGATACCGCGATGCAGTGATAGTACGGACCAGAACTCGTGCTGTCGAATCCCAGTATCGAAAGCACCCAGCGGTTAGCCTGCTGATCGTACAGGGCAATGGGATCGCTATAGTAAGTCCTCGTACAGTCAGAAAAGCCGGTAAACAGACTCGCGAACGACGCCGGGCCCAGGATCACAGTTCCGCTTTTGCTGAAAACCGCGTAGGAGGTGTTCACCACCTGTACGACATCATTCGGACCCACCGCCAGGTTCACGTCCGACGGCGCGCTGGTTACGGAAAAACCCGGAAAGCCATTTCCGAGTCCTGGGAAGTTGTTGCTGGTCGCGGGCATGGCGGCAGTTGACGGCGTACCCTGCACGACCGGATCGAAAGACAGCGAACGCTGCGGGCGCGGCAATGCCCTGGGCGGGTTCACAAACAGCGGCCTGCCGGGCTCTTCTCCCTTGAACATGTCGCGGGCGGGCGGCGAGACGTCAGAATGCGATGGCGGAACCTGCTCGGGATTACGCTGCACTGCTTGCGCGGCGGCGTAAATAGGCGCGATCAAAAGTACTGCACCGATAGCCGCAAAACGAGGGCGGGAAGCGTTTTGCATATCGTGACCCCGAAATAAGAAATTTTAGGGGACTCTGCCGCGAGATTGTGCTCTCCTCACCCGCTAAATGCAAGCCTTTCCTCGGGCTTGGCAGGCTGTAGAACTTGCGCTCCGCAATCAGCAAACACCCTCAGAAAATCACACTGTCGCCAGAAGGCAGGGCGAATCACCGCTGTCCAGTTTCATGATGCGTGGAGGAAGAGAGTCGCGAGCACTTTCTTCGGCGTTCCGGTGAACTTCATCTCCTTGGAGGACCTCATGACCAACAAGCAAGCTTTGGGCCGGACCGGCGACCTGAAGGATTTGAGGCAGAATCGAACAATTGCAAAGTCGGAGGAATAGCCTTTTATTTTTCTGTAATTAATTGCGGCGGAGTGTGTTTAGAGAAAAACATCAATACGTTCAGATTGGCAATCGCGTCGGAAGCAAGTTTGAAACGCTAGACCCTTGGGTATACAAGGAAAGCCGATGCGTTAGCATTAGGGTATGAAGCGTACCATTATCGAGCTTAGGACGGTTCTGACGCTGCTTGGGGTGCACTCGGCTCTTATTGCGTCGGCAATCCACAACAGTGGTTCCTTCGCCCCTCACGTTGAGGTACTCCGAACACCCAATGGAGGGATCCAACCGCAGACCGTCCTCGACGGCGACGACACGTTACATGTGATCTATTTCAAAGGAGATGCCTCCGGAGGCGATGTTGAGTACGTCTCTCGCAGTCGTAACCGCGCAGATTTCTCGAAGCCGATACGCGTGAATACCGTGCCCGGAAGTGCCGTGGCTATAGGTACTGTGAGGGGGCCGCAAATGGCCCTCGGACGGGATGGCAGAGTGTACGTGATCTGGTTTGGGGCACAACTAAAGTCGGACGATTCGACAGCTACGATGCCGGTGTTCTTTGCCCGACTCAACGATTCACATACGGCGTTCGAGACCCAACGTGACGTCATGCAATACGCAAAAGGCGGCGACGGTGGACTCTCCGTCGCGGCCGATATGCGTGGAAATGTTTATGCAGTTTGGCATGCTACCGGTGGGGAGCCGGGAGAGGACCATCGCGTAGTCTACATGGCGCACTCAGCTGATGATGGCAAACACTTTGATCGGGAAATTCCCATCTCGCCGCCCGAACTGGGCGCGTGCGGATGTTGCGGCATGCGGGCGCTTGCCGACAAGAGCGGCACGTTCTACGTCTTCTATCGTGCGGCAGCGAAAAGCGTTCATCGGGATATGACGCTTCTGGTCTCATCGGATCAAGGCCGCACGTTCCGCACTATAGCTGTAGCGCCCTGGGAGTTGAATGCTTGCCCGATGAGCACAGCATACTTGAGCGAAGCGGGGCGGGGAATATTCGCAGCTTGGGAGAGAGCCGGACAAGTCTATTTTGAGAGAATCGATAGAGATTCCTTCACGTCTTCTCAACCGGTTGAGGCGCCTGCAGAAGGCAAGAATCGAAAACATCCGGCCATCGCTGCGAACGCAAGTGATCAGACGCTTTTCGTTTGGACAGAAGGTACTGCTTGGGCCAAGGGTGGTTCGCTCGCTTGGCAGCTTTTTGACAAGGACGGAAAACCTCTCGGTGCCACAGGTTACTCCCTTGACGTTCCTGTCTGGGACCGCCCGAGTGTTTTATCAGATCGGCTGGGAAACTTTACGGTCATGTATTGACCGGCGCAAAGTGGATGTTAGCAATCGTCTTCTTAGCGTCTGCATTGTTTTGCTGAAGCCCAACCGCACCGCCGCCCTGGACATTAGTGGGCTGGGCAGGGCCTGCTGGGACATACATAGAGTCGCGTCCGGTAGAGGCTCACCAAGCGTGATGGCTGCCATTACCGACCGAGAAGCGAAGATTCGGGAGATCATGAAACGGCTTCGAGTGAGGCAGCAGCGAATACCACGCTCACTATGCTGGGGATTCGCGGAAAGCGGAGTTGATTCTCGTCAACGATTCAGACGGTAGCAGGCCTTGGTCGTCAGTGGAGTCAGTCCGTTCAATCGAGCCGTCAGTCTTAGAGCTGCCGGGAGATCGGTTAATGAGCAGATGGACTTACGTGATTGGCGCCAAAGCCGTTGCGCAATGGGCATGTCGTGCGGCCTCTAGAATGGCTTTGCATTTCATGGAGAAGGCCCCAGGCACCTGGAAGCAAACGATGGAGTCATACTTTCTCAAGCCATTTTCTGCTTCGCTGGAGTAGCCTGATTGAACGCCGACAGATCAACCCGGTACTAAGCCAAGAACATCCCGAGTGGAATTGCTCTCGCGACAAAAAATACTGGCGCTAGGCAAGTAAACTCGATTACCGCTCAACCAGGCTTGCTCAAATCGCGATTCTCGCTGGTAGAGGTTTACTGGCCATTTGCCCAAAAACCTCAAGAAACTAGGGCCGTAAGTTACACATTTTACGGGGCTATTTTGTCGGTCTGGCCGCCGCTCGAAAACAGTAGATTTGGGCGGGCTGACTAGCCAGAGGGGATGGAAACTGGTGTTTCAGGAGCGTATCTTGTCGGTGAGATTGAGTTCGCGGCGATTCCAGCTTATTCCAGTGGAAGCCTCACTGAGAGCGATCAGATGGCCGCATTTGTTAGCCAACGCACCGTTGGGCCAGTTACCATTCTGGAATTGGGTGAGCAATTGAAGGCGGAGAACGTTTCTGAATTTCGAGACACGCTCCAACACCTTGTTGAGCAGGGACACAGGCACTTGCTGCTAGACTGCAGCCGCATCCGTATGGTCGATAGTCAGGGAATCGGAAGTTTGGTGGGTAACTGGATATCGATCAAGAAGCGAGGCGGGAAGTTGGGATTACTCAACCCTCCTGTCCGGCTTCAGGATGTCCTTCGAATTATCGGCCTACAAAGGGTTATCGAATCCTTTGACGACATCGGCAAGGCGCTGCCATCGTTGGCAGAATGAACGAGCCAGCCAAACGTTATCGAACTTCAGAGAGCTTTGAAAAACCGACTCTGGCACCGCGGCCCTTAGTTCCTAATCCTCGCGTCCAATTCGCCGGGCTTCCTCGGAGGTAGGGGGACGAGGAGGCGGGGGCGGATCCGGTGGGGGCAGCGGATCTATCGATTGTTTAGTCCCCATCGTCAGTCCTCTCCCGTAGGGATCGCGCTTGAAAGCCGGCCACTCGCCAGTCTCAGCATAGGATCTTTTAGAAAGTGCTCCGTGGCGATTGCTTTCGCCTCCGGCCCGTGCCGCTCGAACAGTATTTCGGCCATCTCTCGCGCTTTGGCCTTTGGTTGGTCTTCGTCCTAGCCACCGGGGTGGGCCGCCCCACACCTAGCTCTTTTTCGCTCAGAAGGGGCGCCTAAAGCTCTCAGGCCTGCCGCAAATAGCCTGGCTGTGATAGTTGCTGATACTCTCGTCCGGAAGCCTCGGGGGCCAGAACCCAGAGTGTATAAACACCAAGAGCGGTCCCAAGTGGAAACCGAACCAGGGCTAGGATGCCGAGAATGATTCCTAGGAATCGCGCCCAAGGTTGCCGCTCAAAGAGTCCCCAGGCAAGGACCAGGTGGGCCACGCCAAAAAGAGCAAGGATGAGAAGGATGGATCCCCAGACTTGACTATGCCAAAAAGGCCATGCCCAGATTCTTGGCGGACCGAAATTAGGTGGCGTGAAATAGCGACCGGCCCCAAAAAGCCAAAGGACTAGCATGAGGCGAAGAACGCCATTCACCACCCACAGTATAGCGAGACGATGGACGTGGCGGTGAACGCGATCCTCAGGTCGAGCAATAGTCGTCACCCCGAGATACGCAGAAGGTCCGGGTGTTACAGGCTTGCCGCAGGAAGAACAGAATCGGCTTGTGGAACTAAGAGAGGAACCGCAGTGGTCGCAGTACATGACACACTCCTCACTGTTAGATACGCTCCGCAGGAGCCAAAGGTTCCGCGAGGCCGGGGCCTAAGCTGTGCAGAGTCTAACGCTTCTTGCGTTTCTGCCATCAGATTACTCGAGGCAACTTATCCCTTTCCTATGACGTAGTGGAGTTGTGGCACTTCAAATCGCAATCCGTGGGTCCGGTGAGGTCACCATATTGGACCTTCAGGGAAGGGCGACGATCAGCGACGGTGAGTGCGACTTGCTGAGGGTCAAACTGGAAGAGCTGCTTGCGAGCGGCGTTCGAAAGCTCTTGTTGAACCTCGCCGACTTAACCCAGGTAGATAGTGCCGGTTTCAGCATCGTTGCTAAGGTATGTGTCACCCTTCGGGACCAGGGCGGCGACTTGAGATTCGTAGGACCGAACGGCGGCCGTGCATTGATGGCGTTCAAGGTCCTACGCCTGCTGGATATGATCCCCACCTTCGATAACGAGAAAGAGGCACTGGCCAGCTTCCGGCCGAAGAGTTCCGTCGCACAGGCCTAGGTGATCCGAGTGGCCAGATTCTTGTGGGGGTGACGGGTATCGGAAGCTTGGGGTCTGAGGGCCGATAAAATGGAGTGTTCCACCGCGGAAGTGCCGACGGGGGCGCTCCGATTTCGCTCAGAGGCGGCGCCTAGGGCTTCGTTGCACCCGGCAAGCCCCCGGAGCCATATGCTCGCTTTTCATTCGCCTACGGGGCTGCTGGAGGCGCCTCGGTCAGCCGGTTCGGCCCCCAAGGAAGGATAAGAGGAACGGAGTGCAACCGCCAGCCGCCCCTCAACCCGAAAATTGCAAAGTCCCCAAAGAAATCGCGTTCAGGGCCAGCAGATCACATCCTGTGCGGGCGCTTACCAGTGTCCAGTGGCTTGGATTTCCGCGGAGTGAGCGTTGTGCCCGCAGTGTTTGCCGTGGTGACGCTTCCGGTGAATGTCGGCGGGAAGCGCGCGTGGGTGGCGGCCTCGAAGCCCGAGGCTAGTTTGATGAGTGTCGGCTCGCTGAACGCTGTCCCGAGGAAACTGATGCCCATAGGCATCCCTAACACATTGGCGGCAGGCACCTGCACGATGGGGTATCCCGGGCCTCCGGCCAGCCCCGAGCTGGCGAACAGGAAGTGGTCGGCCAGGATCAGATCGGTGGTCCAGCCGGGACTGTCAGTCGGCGCCACGACGGCGTCAAGACCGAACTTGCTGAGGGCGGCGTCGATACCGTTCACGCCCGCGTTGTGGTCGAGCGCTAGGGCCTGGTTGTAGGTCATACCGCCGAAGATCGGCTGGGGGTTGTTGCCCGGGTCTGGGCCGCTGGTATCCAGCGCCTCTGCTAACTCGAAAATCTCCTGGAAAAAGTAAGGTGTCTCCGTGGCTGCGTTGGCGTTGTTGAAGGCGATGGCGTCCGCCAATGTCTTGCCGGCCATGGGAACGCCCATGCGAGTGGCGAAGTACCGCTGGACGTCGAGCTTGAAGTCGAAGGTCAGCACCAAGAACTCACCGTCGGCCGAGGCAAAGGTGAAGCCGGAGCCATCGAGGTCCACGACCGTGGCCCCCGCCGCCGTGATGGCAGCAATGGCCGCGTCGAATGCGGCAACGACCTGCGGCGGCGCACTGTCAATGCCTTGGCGTGTCACGCCGATGCGTGCGCCGCTCAATCCGTTAGGATCAACGAACACGGTGTAGTCCGCGGGGAGCGCCGGACGCGTGCGGCCCGTGCCTTGCCATCCAAGCGGCACGCCAGCTGTCGCGGGGTCACGCGGGTCGGGCGTGCGACTGACAACAACGTTGAGAACAGCGGCCGCATCGGCCACGGTGCGTCCGTGCGGTCCGATGGTGTCCTGGGTATGCGAAATGGGGACAACACCTCCACGGCTGGTTAGCCCGACGGTGGGCTTGATGCCGACGACTCCGTTAACGTTGGCGGGGCAGACGATGCTGCCGTCGGTCTCCGAGCCGATACTTACCGCTGCGAAGTTGGCAGCCGCCGCCGCAGCCGACCCAGAGCTGGAGCCGCAGGCATTGCGATCGATGGAGTACGGGTTGTGGGCCAGTCCGCCGCGCCCCGACCACCCACTCGTGGAGAAAAAGGAGCGGAAGTTCGCCCACTCCGACAGGTTAGTCTTGCCGAGGATCACCGCGCCACCCGCCCGCAGCTTTGCGGCGATCGTGGAATCGCGCAAAGCGGGCATCCCGAAGAGCGCAAACGAGCCGGCGGTGGTTTGCATCTTGTCGCCGGTGTCGATGTTGTCCTTGAGCAGTACCGGAATTCCGTGCAAGGGCCCTAACACTACGCCGCGCCTACGCTGGGCATCCGCGGTGCGCGCCATGGCCAGCGCGTCGGGGTTGAGTTCGATCACCGCGTTAACGCCGGGGCCTTTTTGGTCCAACACGAGGATGCGGGTGATGTAGAAGTTGGTCAGCTCGACCGACGTGAGTGTCCCCGCCGCCATCTGCGCCTGCAGATCGGCGACGGTCGCTTCGTTGAACTTCGTCGGACCGTTGTCCTCGGCTGCAGCCAAAGGCGACAGCAGCAGAGTTGCAAAAAGGAGAGTGCGTATTGGGGCGGTTGTCATGTTTGTTCCTCCTGCCCGGATTTTCCAGTTTAAGATCCCGGGTAAATCGCAAGGGGCGAACAATAATCTGATGACCGGGCAAACGCAACCCAGATTGTCAGTGGAGTTACGTTTAGACGGGCGTGCCTCGTAGTCTTCAGCATCCAGCGAGCCGGCGATACCTAGTCCTATTGGTAGACGTTAGGTAACCCGCGCAGTCGGCCGGACAATCTGCTTTTCACTTGGTTAGTGAGATGGCGTCGCCGGACTCTCGGTAGAACGCAGCTGGTTTGCAGGCTTCTGGAGCCTTTTGGACCAACCCTGCACCGTCAGCACCTCAGACCCGTGAACAGGGGCCGTTGACAGTGACCTTCTCGATCCAATGAGAAGCCTCGCAAAGCACCGATTGCTCGGGGCCTCGGCTGGAAGGCGATCGCGGCGGACATGGGGGTTGGGGTCGGAACAGTACTTCGGCACACTGGAGCGGGTTCTAAAACTCAGGAAAAGGTTTTTGGAACCTGAGCAGGGAGTATCGAGGCTGGCGACCGGATTCAACCGCTCCAGTTAAGCCTCGACGAGTTAAACAGGTTTACGGGCAACTTTCGCTCTGACGAGCTCGACTCCACCTATATGCTCTCGGTCGAGGACAAACGCTTGACAGTCAAGAGGCAAAGATATGCGGTGGTGCCGCTGGATGCGGCTACCCAGAATGAGTTTTACTCCGGCGATCTCGGGACCATTGTCTTCCATACGGATGCCAACCATCATGTCTCGGCGTTCAATCTATTTACACAACAGGCCCGCGGGATCGTCTTCACGAAGGTAGATTGAATGGGAGTGTGGTTGGCAACGGAAATAAATGGCTCAAGTGATGGGAAACCGCGTAACCACCGAAGTGCCGTACTAGACACCAACTGGACGATAAGCCGACGCAGGCACTGACGGTCATTTCGTACGGTTGGTGCGTTTGCTTGCTTGGGTTATCTGATAGCCATGGCAAACGAAAAGCCGATGCAGCATTCCTTTATGCACATCGATTCCCGCTATCTTGTAAGGCATTGTTTCTCCTTGTGGCGGGAGCGGAGAGCATGGCTCAAGGTACGTTAGTCAGGGTCACGAGCTATCGCCGCTTCTCCTAAGGAAAAACGCAAGCGACGCTCAATCATTCGCTCAACACGCATGCTCCGGATCAGACATTATATCGGCCTCGGCTTCTCCATTGCGTTATCGACCTCGCCGCTCCGGGCCGCTGCGTATATTAACTCTGACTCATTTTCATACGAATTCGCGGGCCAAAGGCCCTACTGGACATTATAAAAGGGCGCCCTTTTGGAGTAGGTTTTGATCGTTCGCATCATCGCCTACAACCAGGAGCGTCCTCCGCGGACTCAACCGGCAACCATAATCATGATTTGAAGAACGTCTTCAAGGGAGCGGCCACCTTGGCCGCTGCGACACCCGGACCTCTCCAGAATTTCTATGAAGCTTGTCTAGCTCGAGGAGTCAAAGCCTCAATGGCGCGGCTTACGCTGGCACGCAAGATCGCTTCCATCACTTTAGTGGTTTGGAAGAAAGGAGTAGGTTTCGACGCTAAACATTTGAAACACAAGCAGCTTGAGCGTCTGGTCAGAAGCGGTTCATTCGCAGTTTCATTTCGGGCGATGATTTCGGTTCTTCCAACGCCCTGGTCGAGGGTGAGCATCCATAACCCCGTTGAGGCGGAGAGTGTGCTGCGAGCACCACCAGTCTCTTGGTAAACCATATGCCCCCTCGCTCAACCAGAAAAAGCTATAGGCCACGAGTCGCAGATAGAACCATGGTTGGCATCTGAACACCACACTGCTTGTTGGCATTGGAAGTGGAAAGCGTCGTCACGATCACCAATGGACCTGCAAAAAGAGAAAGCCAGAGCCTCCCAACATTACGTGGGCTGGAGAGAAGGCAAACATCCCGGCTTCTTCCAGTCGCAGGAGACGTGTTTTTTCTTGACTCTCCGCTTTATAGAACGGGGTTACCGGCAAAGTGCCTCAACCGACTGACCAGGAGTTAATCCACTTCGCAGAAGTTTGGATACGTCAGCGCAAGTGGGCTATTTCTTGGCTGCGTTAGCTGCCATTCGGGCGCGGAAGTCTTTTTCCTGCTGAATTTCTTCAGGGCTGAAGGCGGATGCGAAGTCTTCG
>Ga0306920_100004423_pt1 | contig 18000 bp, 20 predicted proteins | sample flu12Cox44000170_FD_204666 | JGI IMG/M metagenome (GOLD analysis project Ga0306920, IMG submission 204666) | Lab enrichment of tropical soil microbial communities from Luquillo Experimental Forest, Puerto Rico - flux4day.12C.oxic.44.000.170 (v2)... | ecosystem: Environmental > Terrestrial >... | reverse complement strand
ATGCGCTGGTGGATCTCGTTTTCGGCCGCCCACCAATCGCACAGGACGAAACAGCGGTCACCGGCGTCGTGCACGATGCAAAACCCCAGCCCGTAGCGATCCGGCCCGTCGCCTGCGAGCTGCCGGGCCGGGGATGGCAGTGCCTGCGAGGCCGTCCGGATGGCCGCCTGGACAAGTTCCGGCCGCGGCTGCTCTCCCTGCCAGGCGATGCCGTACAACTTCACCTGCCAGCCGGACAACAACTCCCGCACGCCGCCCTGCATCCAGCACCCGGTCCAGCTCCGCCAGCTGATCCTGATCCAGCCGGCACCGGGCTGCCTGCCCCTTCGAGGCCAGCCCGGCCGCGCCGCCAGCCTGCCAGGCCCGCCGCCACCGCTGCACCGACCGTTCCGATACCCGCAGCTCAGCTGCAATGTACTCAGCCGGGACAGGCCCGAACCGCTCCGCAGCCGCCAGCCGGACCAGTTCCCGCCGCCTGCGGCCCTCGGCGGTGAAACCGCCGCCCTGCCCATACCTCATACACCGTGCATACCGCTGGAAACCGCACCTGTCAGCCCTGCCGACATCGCCAATTAAAGGTCGTTAACCCAGATGGCGGAAACACCCTTGGCGAGACAGACCTTCGCCGGTTGCTGCCGCGCTCGAGCTGACCACGGCCATTTACTGGTTAGATCCACAGTCCCGGAGGAGGAAGGCGCGTGGGCGGTCCCGCTCGGGCCGGTCGCTGCGGTGGCTGTGGCGAGCCGCCTTCAGGCCGGCGCCGCTTGTAGTGAACGCCCTCGGCGAACGGATTCAGTTCCGGGCTGTGACGGGCATAGCGTGGCGAGATGACCTACGCGGGAGCTGAGTTCTGGGATCAGTTCTACCGTCGCCGTCTGGAGTCCGGCGATGATCTGGACTGGGAGGGTTTGTGGACCGAGCCGTTCCTGGTCCCGCTCCGGGAGGCAGGCGTACACACGATCCTTGAGCTGGGGTGCGGAACCGGCAACGATGCGGCGCGTCTGGCCGCTGAGGGGTATGCAGTCACGGCGATCGATCTGTCTAGTGAGGCGGTTGGCCAGGCGCGAGCCAGGTACGGCTCGATGGCCAGGTTTGTGGTGGCGGACATGACGCAGCGGTTTCCCTTCCCCGGCGGCGGCTTCGATGCGGTCATGTCGAACGTCGCCATGCACATGTTCCCCGACGGTGTCACCCGGGCGCTCTTCGCAGAAGTTGGGCGGCTTGTCCGCCCGGCTGGGCTGTTCATGTTTCATGTCAACGCGCTGGAGGACCGGCCGCTGCGCGCCCGCGGGCTGCCCGCCCGTGAGCTGGAGCGGGACTATGTGGTCGAGGACTCAGGCCAGACGATGCACTTCTTCTCCGAGGCCTATCTGCGCGAACTCCTCGGGGACTGGCGGGAGCTGCAGCTGGCCTCGGTCCAGATCCCGCATCCCGAGACGGGCGAGTTGTACAAGCACGTCTGGCGCGGTATAGCCCACCGCTGAACCTACGCGGCCGAGGGCTCCCGCAGTCAGCACGCTGACGACGCAGTGGATGTCGGCCGAGTGGTCAGGCAGCGTTGTTTCGGGTCGGCTCAGCATCGCTGGCACACACCGCGGATGCGGGCGCGTCCCTGGCGCCGGCGGCCAGCACATCGCGGTGGCGGGCGTTGGCGGTGCGGTAGCGCAGGTAGTGCTGCAGCGTGCATCCTGCCCAGCGTTCATGGGATGGTCGCAACTCCCCCTGTGACCAAAGGTGCGCACCGGAATCCTGCCTGCCGCGAGCGTGCCCGGAGTGACAATGTGACGGTGCCCGCATCCGGGGAACCCACCGTAACCGTCACCTTTGCCGGCAGCGGCGATGCCTTCGGCAGCGGCGGCCGCTACCAGGCCTGCATCCACCTCCGGGTGCCCAGCGGCCCAGGGCCGGTGCTTCTGGACTGCGGCGCTACCTCGCTGAGCGCCCTGAAACGCCTTGGACTCGACCCTGGCGAGATCACCGCCGTCTTCGTTTCTCACCTGCACGGCGATCACTTCGGCGGCTTGCCTTTCCTCGTCCTCGACGGCCAGTTCTCCCGCCGCACCACGCCGCTCACCGTGATCGGTCCGCCGGGCATCGCCCGCCGCCTAGCCGACGCCATGGAGTGCCTGTTCCCTGGCTCGTCCACGACACCCCGCCGCTTCCGCATCGACACGGTCGAGTTGGCCCCCGGGTCTGCCACCAGTGTGCGCGGGGTAACGGTCAGCGCCTGGCAGGGTGACCATCCCAGCGGCGCCCCGGCCCTACTGGTCCGACTGGGCCTGGCCGGGAAGACCATCGCCTATACCGGCGACACGGCCTGGACCGACAGTCTTGTTGAGGCCGCCGCGGGTGCGGACCTGCTGATCGCCGAAGCCTACTACCGGGACAAGAACGTCCCATACCACCTTCGCCACGCCGACCTGGCCGCCCACCGGGACCGGCTCACCGCGGACCGCGTCGTCATCACGCACATGTCTGCCGATGTACTCGACCACCCGCATGAGGTTTCCTTTGAGCCCGCCTACGACGGGCTCGTCATCAACCTGTGAGGGCGGAGGATTAGGCGGCATCTCCCGGCGTCACGAAAACCTAGCTGGGCAGCGTGAACATCAGGCCAGATCGTGGTTTGCCTGCAGGCGACAGTCACTCCTGGGTGAAGAAGGCCGCGAACTCGGCTGCGACGATCTTGGGCTGGTCCTCGGGCAGGAAGTGGCCCGCGCCGGGGATCAACGACAGGCGCGCGCCTGGGATCATCCGGGCCAGCTTCTGCCCGAACTGCGGATCAAGCCAGCCGTCCTGGGCGCCCCACAGCAGGAGTGTTGGTGCCTGGACCTCGCCATAGCGCGGCTCAATCTCGCGCGTGTAGCGCTCGTCGAACTGGGCGACCTGCCGGTAGTAGGCCGCCTGGCCGACGGTGCCGAGCCAGGGACGCAGATAAGGCTCGAGTTGATCGTCGGTCATCTCGCGTGCGATCGCGGTGCGGATGTGGGTCGCGATCATCTGGCGGTGGATGTGACCTGGCACTGTCTGGAAGGCCTCGAGATGAGCCTGCACGTGCCGGGAGAACGGGGTGATCCACGGGGCGATCGCGACCGGGTCGCACAGCGCCAGTCGCCGGAAGCGCCTTCCTTCCAGCAGCAGGAGCCGCAGCGCGATCGTGCCACCGAAGTCATGACCGGCGACGCAGGGCTCCTCCAGTCCCCACAGGTCGAGCAGTTCGGCGAGGACCTTTGTTTGTGCGGCGATAGAGACATCCTGGTGCTCGTGTTTCTCCGAGGTCCCGTAGCCCAGCAGGTCGTATACATAGACGGTGTGCCGTGCCGCGAGATCGCTGGCCACGGTGCGCCACAGATAAGACCAGCTCGGCGTCCCGTGGATCAGTACGACTGGTGGGCCGTCGCCGAGGGCCTCGTACGCGACGTCCCCGTCGGCGAATTCGTACGTCCGGCTGGGACGCCATTGCGTCGTGGCTGGCACATGGGCTCCTTGCCTGCTGGAGATCGAGCTTCGCGTGCATGAGCATGGGGCCGCAGGTCGCCTCACGTCAAATGAATCTTTGACATCGGATGCATCTCTTATCGTGATAGTTATGACTAATGGAACTCCGGCACCTCACCACCTTCCGCGCCGTCGCCAAGAGCCTTAGCTTCACCCGGGCCGCAGCCGAGCTTGGCTACGTCCAATCGGCCCTGACCGCGCACGTCAAGGCCCTGGAAGCTGAGCTTGGGGTGCGGCTGTTTGACCGCCTAGGCCGACGGATCGTCCTCACCAACGCGGGCGTCAGCCTGCTGGGCTATGCGGAGAACATCCTCGAGCTCACCCGCGAGGCAACGGTCGCGGTCGGCCAACCCGGCCAGCCACAGGGTCCCGTGACGATCAGCGCCCCTGAAGTGCTGTGCACTTACCGGCTCCCGGCCGTTATCCGGCGGCTCCACCAGCAGTACCCCGGCGTTCAGCTTCTGTTTCGTAGCACCCCGACCGGCGCACTGGACGCAGGGCTTATACGCGCGCTGGCGAGCGCCGAGATTGACGTAGCATTCGTGCTCGAAGAACCTATCGACCCCACCGTCAGCCTCACGGTCACACACCTGACCGATGAACCCCTCGCGGTAATCGCCGCGCCCGATCATCCGCTCGCCGCCGCTCCCACGGTCGGGGCAACAGACCTCGACGGCATTCCGGTCCTGCTCACTGACAAAGGCTGCGGCTACCGTCGCGTATTTGAACGCGCGCTTCGCCAGGCCGGAGTCCATCCGACGATCGCAGGAGAGTTCACTAGCGGCGAAGCCGTCAAACGCTGTGTACAAGCCGGCACCGCGGTCGGAGTCCTTGCCTCTGTGTCTGTCCAAGACGAGCTGAGCGACGGCCGCCTGACCACCCTCGCATGGACCGGCCCACAGCTCCGCCTCAGCTCATACCTCGTCACTCACAACAGCCGCTGGGTGTCCCCCGCCGTGGCCGCGCTGCGCAACGCCACCAGCCGGGCGTTCGGTCGCGACCCGCACAACGCTCGTGCCCACCTCTCTGAGGTCTGAACCGCGCACTAAATCCTCTCCTGGGGCCGGGGCCGCTCCGCAACGCACTGACGATCCAATCGCGGCCCTGAATCCCGCGTGTCCGAGGGGTATCTCTCTAGGTGTGTAAGGAGTGACAAAGGGTAACTAAGTGGCTGTTCGTGAGGTGGATGCGGTCACCGATGCGGATCTGTCCGTCGTGGAGGATGTCAGCGCGGAGCCCGCCGCGATGGACGAGGGCCCGGATGATAGGCCGCGCAGCGTAGCGCTCGGCGACCTTGCAGGGTTCACACAGCCGCATGCCGCGGCAGAGCACCTCGCCGACCATGAAATCGCGGCCGACCAGGCCGTTGAGCTCGATGCCGCGGGTGACCAGGTTGCGGCGGTGCTCGCCGGGCCGCAGCGGCGGCTCGAATGACTCGCAGATCTCGGCCTCGATCAGCGTGAGCGCACTGCCGGGCAGCCCGGAGGGAAAGGTGCCGGTCCCGGTGACATGCCGGTCGCCGGCCAAGCCCCGCCCGGCGAGCGCGCGCACGACCGTCAGCCCATGGGTTGGCTTGCCCGCAGATGCCGCGACCCAGATCCCCTCGACGGTGCCCCGCGCGACGGGCGCGCTCGGCCGGGCGGGGAGCGCGAGCGCGATGTCGGCAGCGGCAACTATGAACCCGTCCTCGATCCAGTCGTCGCTGACCTGTGCGTCACCGGCGGGATCCCACGCAATCCCGGAGGGAACTCCGTACATGACGACGTAACGAGCCTGCCCGCCGACGGGCGGGCGGACCCGGGCCAGCCACGGACCCGCCCAGGCGAACGCCCCCGGCTCGGCGACCCGCGCAAGACCCAGGCCAAACCCTCCCAGCCAGCGGGAAACGACCCAGCCACCCGCCGGATCGCCGTCCGCGGGCAGCTCCGGCAGCCGCTCCGGTAGCATCTCCAGGATCGTGGCCAGGCAGGCAACGAATGAGCCGACCAGAAGCGGCTGCCGACTCGTCGGAACCGCGACCTCTTTCACAAGATGACCAGCATCTACGGTGCGGGCTGCAGGCGCAAATGGCGGCGCCCGACGGGCGCGGCGCTTGGCGGCGTTCACCCGGTTGCCCCAGGCGCCATCGTTGATCTCCAGGTCCTCCGCCACCTGCGTGATCGGTTTGCTGGCCTCCACGGACCAGCCTGACCGCGCCCTCCTGGGAAAGCGGCGTCGAACTTCCTGAGCGTTTCTGCCAATCTTCTACCTCCTTAGGGCGATTAGCGCGGAACCGCATCAGCTGGAAGGAAATGGTGCAAACGCTAGCGGCCGTGGCACTTTCTCGCTTCCCGGGTCTGCTCTAGAGAAGCGGCTTCCTCCGGACCCTTCGTGACCTTCTGGCCGAGCGTCCCGAACACGACCCGTCGCCCGACCAGACCGGCCGCGTCGTTGTCCACCCGCCAGAGACACGGCCCCGCGGACCGGAGATGTCCCAGACAGAACCCCGCGCGCTCGACTGCGCAATTCAGACGGTTGAACAGTGCTGTGGATAACTCGGCATCGGGGCCGATGGCGAGCAGCGAGTGCGTATTCGGCTGCCTGCGCAGCCTGACCGGCGCCTGTGTTGCGCCATCCGCAGTCATGTGTCCACCGCAGCCAAACGCGATCCGGGCTTCTTCGACGTTCTGGCCACGATCGCCCAAGGCCGACCTTGGCTGTCGAGGTCAGCGCCCGGCCTGATCACCATGGCACGGTCAGTCATCTGGCCCCCTCCAGCCGGGATTCGGCCGACGGCGTGGCACGCTCATGATCTGTTGCCCGGCCTGCCGGTCCCGACCGCGCCGTGACCGCCAGGAACACCGCGGCCTGCTTAGAGCCCCTGGGCCAGCGGTAGGCGCGGCACGCCGTGTCCGGCGGCAGGACCAGCACATCACCCGGCTGCAGGGTCAGAGTCGTGCTGAGCTCGGCCCTAAACTCAGCCCTGAGCTGGCCTGCGACAACACACAAAACATCCGTGTCCGGCTGGGAGAACCAGCCCGGGTCGATGTCCTCGTCCTGCTTGCAGTCCCAGACCACCTCGGTGCTGTCAACTATCCAGAATTGGTTCCAACGGACCCATAGGGGTAGCCCGTACAGCCCCCACGGCCTCACCTTCGAGCGCCCGTAACAAAAGAGCGGCGGACGGCTCACCACACATGGGACGCCTCCAGGCTGACCAGTACACAGCCGAGTCTTAACGCCCGCCGAGGCCGCACGACAGGGCCGAAAGACCCGTTGGCGAGACAGTCGACGCACTTGACGTGCGAGTGATCGGCCTACTTGACGCGTCGTGCACGCTCAAGTGCATCAGCAAGCTCCAGCCATTGGCGGGCACACTGGCGCGCCAGTCTCGCAACAAGGTAGCCGCAGTGGGCAGGTACCGCATCGATCAACTTCTCCACCGCACTCGGCCCATACGCCTGAAGCTCGAGTATTCGCAGCAGCCGGCGCCCCGGCTCCGAATATCGCAGCGACGGATCGCGCATCAGCCGCTGCAGCGACCAGTCGAGGCTCCTATCGACGCCCGGGGACTCCCCGCTCCCTTGGCCATCGATCCGGGGCCCTCCGTCAGTAGCCCGCTTCCCTTTCCGAGTTTTTCGCTCAGCCTGGGGAACTAGATCATGTCCGTGGCGTAGTCGATCGCGCACATCCTTCGCTGTCGCCGGGGAGATTCCCGCCGCGTTGGCGATCTCGCGCAAGGACGCATCGGGGTGTGCGCTGATCTCTTGTTGTGCCCTCAAACGGCCGTCCGCCGCTTTGAGTGGCCTGACCCGGCCGTCGCGGCCAAGCCTCGACGGCCCCTGGACGTCTGCCGTGCCGACTCGGCGTCGGATAGCGGCCACCGTGCCCGCGGCCAAGCCAGTCGCCTGGCCAATCCAGCGGTCTGACCGATGTGGCTGGCGGCCAACTACGCGCTGCGCCGCTGCCTTGCGATCAGCGAGCGTCAAGGGCAGTCCATGGGTGATGTTCGCACGGACGGCGGCTATGAACGCCTCGTCGGCGTCGCCGTCGAAGAACTTGACCTCTATGCTCTGGTCGCCGCGCAACTGCGCCGCGCGCAGACGATGCATGCCGTCGATGACTCGCAGGGTCTGCCGGTGCACGACAATCGGCGGCCAGTGGACGCCCGCTTGAGCCAGCACGGTTATGTGATCGGTGCTCTCGCCGTCGAGGCGGGGCGAATCCGCCGCTATCAGCGACCCGCATGGAACTACCTCGACGCCTGGCTGAACCAACGCCCTCCGGGCAGCGTTGCGAGGGTCTGTGGGCTGGTCGGCGAGGGTGTCGTCGTCAGACACGGTGGCCAAGGGGCTCGCCCGGGTTGCAGTAGACCGCCCTTCCCCTTCCCGCACCAAGCTCCCTCGGGCCCGATGACTCGTCATATGACATCCCGGGACCTCAAAGCTGACCCGCTCCTACCTGCGGAGGCTGGGGTGCTGCCGGAAGGGGGTCACTTGCCATCGGGGGCGGGCCCACGTAGCGGGCGCTGGGCCGGAAGATCTTGTTGTGCCTGGCTTGCTCGGTGATGTGGGCTGTCCAGCCGATGACCCGGCTGATGGCAAAGGTGGGGGTGAAGAGCTCGCGTGGCAGGCCGACCGCGTCCAAGACGATGGCGGCGTAGTACTCCACGTTGGCGTAGATCGGCACGCCAGGTCGAAGTTCGCGGAGCGCACGGAGCGCCAGCTGCTCGACCTGGACGGCCAGGTCCAGCCTGGGGCTGCCGAGTTCTTCGGCGATGGCGCGGAGCATCGTGTTGCGGGGGTCGGTGGTCTGGTAAACGGGGTGGCCGAACCCCATCAGCTTGCCGCCGCTGGTGAGCGTGTCGCGGATCCACCGGTCGGCACGGCCGGGAGAGTCGATCGCGTCAAGCATGTCCAGTACCCGGGAGGGGGCGCCGCCGTGCAGCGGGCCGGAAAGTGCGCCGAGCGCCGCGATCACCGCCGAGCCGAGGTCGGCACCGGTGGACGCCACCACCCGCGCGGTAAAGGTGGAAGCGTTGAATCCATGATCGATGGTGGAGGTGAGGTAGCTTTCCAGGGCACGCGCCCGCGCTGGTGCTGGTGCCTGGCCGGTCAGCATGTACAGGTAGTTTGCCGCGTGGCCGAGATCTGCCCGGGGCTCGATTAGGCGTTGCCCGCGCTTCAGCCGGTGCAGCGCGACCACCAGGGTGGGGAACACGGCGGCGGTGGTGATGGCCTGGTCGTCGAGCGCTGCGTCATCGATGTCGATCCAGGGCAGCATGTGCCGGTCGAGTGCCAGAAGCTCGAACGCAGCACGCAGTGCCTGCAGCGGCTGATCGTCGGTGCTGAGCGCGGCGACAGCTGGGAGTGCACGCGCCACATTCGCCGGCAGGGCGCGCGCCTGGGCCACGCGCCCGGTGAATGCCGCAAGCTGGCGGGGGTTGGGCAGTTCACCATCCCGCAGCAGGCACCACACCTCTTCGAAGGCCCGCTGCCGGGAGAGCTGGATCGCATCGTATTGCCGGTAGTGGTAGAAGCCCTCCCCGCCGCGGACGTCGCCGATGGCGGTTTCGGCGGCGGCGACCCCTCTAAGCCCGGGAGGCACATCGAGAAGCTGAGCCATGCTGCCTAGGATAATGACTACGTCAATCTTGATTACAATCAACTATGCCCACGCTGACCGAATACCGCCGCGCTGGTTACTTCTCAGCTGCCGAGACAGCCCTCCGGCTTGGGATCAAGCAGGCCACGCTCTACGCCTACGTCAGCCGCGGCCAGCTGCAGGCCCACCGGCCCAGTGACGCGAGGGTGAGCCTGTTCCACCCCGATGAGGTCGAGCGACTGCGAGCACGCCCGGCCCGCGCGGGACGGCCTGAGCTGTCCATCCCATCCGCAGTGACTCTTATCCGCCCCGACGGCCTGTACTACCGCGGAGTGGATGCGATCTCCCTGGCTGCGACGCACAACTACGAGCAAGTGGCGGAACTGCTGTGGCACGGCCCCGCTGGCAGCAGCCACACCTGGCAAGCACCCGAGGCGACCGGGGCCGCTATCGCCGCCCTGCAGGCACTTCCCCCCGGCGCACTGCCCGCCGAAAAGCTGCAGACAGCCGTCGCGGCCCTGGCCACCGCCGATCCGCTCCGCTACGACGTGACGGCCACAGCAGTGCTCCGCGTGGCGGCCGGGCTGATCACCGCGATGGCCGCCTGCTTGAGGACTAGCGCCCAAACAGTGCACAGCCCGCTGGGCCAGCCACCCCAGCCGCTGGCCGCCACCCTGTCGGACCAGCTGTCGGCCAGGCCTCCCTCGACCGCTTTGACCAGGGCCGTCAACGCCGCGATGATCTTGCTTGCCGATCATGAGCTTGCCCCCTCGACCGTCGCGGTGCGGATCGCCGCTGCGGCGCGATCACCCATCTATGGCTGCATCGCCGCAGGGCTGGGCGTCCTGCAGGGGCCATTGCATGGCGGGACGTCACTGCGCGCGGAGGACCTGCTCGCCCAGATCCGCTCCCCAGAACAGGCCGACGCGATCATCCACGCCCACCTCAGCCGCGGCGACCCGCTATGGGGATTCGGCCACCCCGTCTACAGCGACCGGGACCCGCGAGCCGCCGCACTGCTGCGCCTGCTCCTGGGCTCGGCCCCGGCCCGCCAGCGCACCACCATCAACCGGATCCTCGCCTTTACCGCCGAGAATTCCCTGCCCCCGCCGAATATCGACTTCGCCCTCGCCGCCCTGGCCCACTGCTGGTCGCTCAGCCGCGGCGCCGGACAGGCAATCTTCGCCGTCGCCCGGACCGCCGGATGGATCGCCCACGCCATCGAAGAATACGAACGCAAAGCCAGTTACCGCATCCGCGCCACCTACACCGGCCCGCCCGCCCAAGACGCACCGCCCTCGGCAAGCTCGGGCTTGCCGGTCGATAATAGGATCCGGGATACGTCCCGGAGGGTCGGCCGGTAAGAGGCTGCACAGGCCAACTCCCCCTTAGCTCGGCTTTCGCGGTTATGCGACGAGGTCTTCCCATGCCAGGCGGAGGACGCTGATTTCTTCGGGTGTCGGCTGGTCAGGGCGAGATGCCTTAAATCGGGTGGCGATGATGACGCGGCGGAGCTTGGCGGCCATGTCGGCGGTGGAGGGCTGGGCCTTGCTGGCGTACCAGGGGGCGCGGGCCCGGTGATCGGCCATGTCGGCGGGGTCGTGGCCGGCGGTGGTGTACCAGCAGGTGGCAATCGCCTGGCAGGCGAGCTGGAAGGGGACGGTCCGCCCGACCGCGCGGGCGGTGCGGTTGCGGGCCTGCCCGGCGCCGAAGACCTGGGGCGTCTTCGATAACGACCTCGATGCTCCACCTGGCCGCGTAGCGCTCGATCACTTGGGCAGCGGGCGCGGCGGTATCGGTGGTGACCAGGGCCAGGTCGTAGCCGACCGCTGACTTGTCGCGGATCAGCACGACGGTCACTGGCTGGGTGCCGAAGACCGAGGGCCACAGGCAGGTGAGGGTGGCGGTGGAGGTGGCGGCGGTCTTGCTGTAGCGGGTAACCGCGACCTTCGTGAACGTTGTCGTGGCGGCAAGCGTGGCCAGGGAGGGCAGCCGGTCTCCCTTGGCCGGGGGCCGGCCGCGCCTGCCGGTCGGGGGTGGCGGCAGCCCATGCCGGGCGGCGTCCTTGCGCAGCCAGGTGGTCCAGGTCACCTGCGGCGGCAGCTTCTTCAGCTCCCCGCCGACGCACCAGCAGCGGGAACGCGATCGAAGTGGCCCGGGTGCCCACCGTGGACACCACCTGGCTGCTCCACAACACCATGAAGTCGCGATTGCGCCACAGCGAAACCGGACCCGCCGCCAGCGGCCTTGTAGTTGAGCCAGCCGTGGACTGGCGTGCACCCTGAGCCATGTCTCCCTCAACCGTATCGAGGGCCAGCGAGCCGAGCGCCATGTCTTTGTGCAGGCCTTGCTGCGGTGCTCGCAATGCCGCTGCCAGGCAGAAAATGCAGCCGGCGCCGGGCACCTCGCACCGGGTCGATGACCAGCGTGCCGAAGAGGGCGGCGATCTCGTGGCGGGCGACCGGGACCTGCCCGGCCGGTGGCGGGTGGTGCGCTCGGTGACGGGTGGCCAGGTTCGTGACGTGCTGCAAGCAAAGCCACCGCTGGGGCATGCGCCTAGTGACCTGCGGACACCGGGCAACCTCGGGCTAATCACCTTGTGCGGAACGCTTGTCGTTCCCAGACCGTTCCGGCCCTGGCGGGCACTGGCCGGACGCCGACGGTGAAGAACGTCGGAGATCCGTGTGCGGCGGAACAGCGCGCACGGTTAGCCGGAGAAGGGCTGGAAATGGAACCCTTGGCCACCGCTCTCTCACCATCGTGTCGCTGGGCGCGCCATCGCCGTAGACGGCTGTGCACCTGGCCCAATCGGTGGGCCCGGCCTAACTGTCACCGGAGCCACTGCCACAGGCGAACAAGCGGTGATTCTCACAAGCGACACCTAGACCCTCCACGATCGATAAGGTCGTCACTTCCGCGCTGCTAGGACAAGGCGGGAGCGCCCGGCGGCCCCGAGTGATCACGGTCAGACTGGCGGAGCTGGGTCGTACTGCATGGCGCGCCGTACCTCCCGGGCACGATCGGTGCCGGCGAGGCGGGCGACCAGATGCAGTGCCATGTCGATCCCCGCGGAAACACCGGCCGAGGTCACCAGATCACCGTCGTCGACGAAGCGCTCGTCGCGGCGCACATCGATGGACGAGTCGAGTTCGGCGAGCAGGTCGAGCCACGCCCAGTGAGTCGTCGCTGGGCGGCCGCTGAGCACACCTGCGGCGGCGTAGACCAACGAGCCCGTGCACACACTGGTCAGCAAGGACGCGGTGGCGCGCTGGCCGCGTACCCAGCCCAGTTGCCGGTCGTCGCTCAGTTGCGGCCGGGTGCCCCGTCCGCCTGGATAGAGCAATACCGCCAGCGGCGGCGCATCGGCGAGAGAATAGTGTGCCCCCATGGTCAGGCCTTGGGCGCATGTCACCAGCCCGCCTTCCCGTGATAGGCAGGACACCGCATAACCGTCCTGCGGGTAAGAGCGGGTCCAGGACGACAGGACCTGCCACGGGCCCGCTACATCGAGTTCCTCGACGTCAGGGAAGAGCACGATCCCAATGTGCTTCACCGGCGGCCCGTTCACGCGTCCCATCCAAACATGCCGGGTCCGCGCTCGGCCACATCGCCATCCGCCGCCGCACCCTTGCCGCCGCACCCTGCAATTGAACCCCTTCGGCAAGCTGTTCAAACGGCTCAAGCTCGGCCGCACAACCACCCTCGACTACGAGATGCGCCACATCGCCGGGTGGAGCTCGTCATCCTGGAAGGTGCTCGGTGGCCTACCTTGCCTCGGCGCCGGTTAGAGCACCACAGTGTCTGGTCCCGTCTGCGAGCTCGATGTGGCCGAACTCACCCACCGCGTCGCGTGTTTGTGACGGTTTGCCCGATGTGCCAGGCGCGGGCCAACCGCGACGGCACGGAGCCACTGATCGCGGCATGGTCGGTCAGCACGGGCCGTTCCTCGACGATCCAGCGGCCGCAAGCCCCGGTCGCTGCGGTGCCGCAAGAACATCATCGTGGTAGCAGCGCGGCTGGCCGGCCTGGACGGCATGGTCGCCCGCATCGCGCCGAGCTGGTGCTGTCCGGGACGGCCGGGGAGCGCCGACATCAACACCTGACGAAGGAGATCGCCGCCCGGGTCCGGGTGCTGGCGCCGTCGTTGCTGGCCTGCCGGGAGTGGCGGAACTGACCGCCGCCAAGATCGTCGCAGAAGCCGCCGGGCCAGACCGGTTCAAATCCAAGGACGCCTACGCGCGGCACAACGGAACCACGCCCCTGCCAGTATGGTCGGGCAACCGCACCGGCACCGGCTGGCCCGCACCGGCAACCGCCAGCTCAACTGCGCCATCCACCGCCGGGCTCAGCCTCCCCTGGAGCTCCGGCGCCGTCGAGGGCCACGTCAACTGAAGCAAGATGCTCAAACGGCAGATGTACGGACGCACCAGCCCCGACCTGCTCCGCCACCGCATCCTCCTCGCCGATGAACCGCCCGAAGAATGATCACGGAAACTGTGCCAGAACCAGTTTTTCACGTGCCGTCGACAGTCCTATGCGGTCCTTGGTCCGGCGGCTGGGAGGGGTCAATGGGGGTGTCGCTCCAGGCTTGCCAGGCGGCTTCGGTGAGCCGCGGCCGGGCGCGGGTGAACAATTCCCGTAGCACAGTGCCATGCTGCGCAGCCGTTGCCGGGTTGTGTCGGATGATGTCGAGCTCGTTGGCCGCGGTCAGCTCGGTGAACGATCGGACATCTGCTTCGCGGGGTGTGTGCATCTGGCCGGTGAAACGGTCACGGAATGACACTGGCCCGGCCCCGCCCAAAGCCGGGTACACCAAGTCGCGGTCGCAGCTGCCGTACAGGTAAACCAGCGACTCAGCCCGTATGCCGATCAGGTCGGCAAGGACCAGTCGTTCTGATGGGGCTAGAAGTGGCTGGGGGTAGCCGTCCGTGCCGTAGCAGGCATGGCACAGCCCGGCCGCCTGCAGGTCTTCGTCCGCTCCCCAGGCTGCGAGCAGCTCAGCGACCCGGGCGAGGTGCTCGTACAGTGTCCCGCCGGGGTGGGCCAGTTCGCCGGCCCCTCGGTCCAGCAGGAAGTCCCGGATCTGCCGGTAGCCGTGCGGGCCGGTCCTCACAGAACGCCTCCTTAGCTCAGGTCTGGTCGGCACCCGCCCGCGGTGGTGCTTGATCGCTGGAGGCGGAAGGATGGCCACGACTCCTTGCGCTGTAAGGGGTCGGGCCCATGTTTCGCACGATAGGCGATGGGCCGTCGCTGAGGGTGTTGTTACTTCCGGCGGAGGTGTTGCGGCTGCCGACGGAGCTTGCGCGGGCAGGTGTCGTCGGCAGTTGAATTTTCACGTGCCGTCGGCAGCAACTCGCCGCCGGCGCGAAACCAGCCTCGCGCGCGCGTCGCGTGTTCCTGGCATACCACGAGATGGCACCTTAAGGTCTCACTTGACACACCTGGCCGACGCCGACAAGAACGCTGGACCTTCTTCGAGACCACCCCAGTCGGGCCTCCGGTGCCACGGCCGGAACTGGAGGCCCATGCAACAAGATGCGCGCAAGACTGAACCCCCGACGCTGGAGGCACCATGGACCTGGAACTGGTGAATTCTGGCCACCCCACCGAGGTGCGGACCTTCGAGAAGGGAAAGTTCGAACTCTTCAGAGTAGGGCCCACCACACTCGGCCGCGCTAGCTATCAACCGGGCTGGCGGTGGTCAGAGCACGTTGGTGCGGCCACCGGAGCAAGCTCGTGCCAGGTCGAGCATGTGGGCCTGGTGCTAAGCGGCCAAGCGGTGGCCAAGATGGATGACGGACGTGAAGTCGTGATGCGCGCCGGCGATTTCTTCTATGTGCCGCCCGGACATGACAGCTGGGTCGTCGGCGATGAATCCTACGTCTCACTGCACATCCTCGGTAGCGAGGATTACGGGTCCTCATAGCCGCGGTCGGCCGGTGCGGACTGGCCGTTGCTCGTTGCTTCTGCGTGCTCTCGCTGTTGACCTGTCAAGTGGCCAAGGCTGACAGCGTCACGCAAGTACCTCGGCAATCCAGCCTGGTCATGTCCAATGAGTGCTCAAATGGCGCTTCCGCTGCTGTCCATGCAGGTCACAGCGTTATGACGGGAGGTCTGTATAGTCCGAGCCTTCCACGTTGTACCGCCGACAGGGCCAAACGCATCCGGTAGCGTCCTGTCATGAGATGGCAGCCAGACAGCCCGGTGTGCGCCGAGTGTGGCTTCGACTGGCAGATGACGCGCCAGGACGCCATCGAGCTGGTCGCTCACGTTCCCGGTGCCGCCGCGGCTGCGATCGCCAACATCGACGACCCGGCGCGGCGCACTGGTGAACGCTGGTCTGCGTCGATGTACGTGTGGCACCTGGTGGATGTCTTGCGGATCGGGACCGAGCGGCTGCTCACCCTCGCCCACGACCCTGCTCGCGGTATTACCTGCTGGGATGAGAACGCCCTTGCTGAGGGCCGCCGCTACCAGCAGCTCTCGCCTGCGGTCGGGCTGATCGTGTTGCGGTCGGCGGCAGAAGCATGGACGGCTGCCGCCGCTGTGGCACCGGCGGATGTCCAGGTTCACCATCCTCAATTCGGCAGCCTTGGTGCGCTGGAGATCATCCGCCGCAATGCCCATGAGGTGCACCACCATCTGATGGACATCAACCGCTGCGCCACGCAAGGGTAACAGTGGGATGCAGCAGCCCGGGTTGCAGTTCACTCCGGTTCGGCCCAGTTCATCGGAGTACGCGCACACCGCCTGGCCTGCGGCGCGAACGCCCATGAACTCCTGTGAACTCGCCCCGCTCAAGCTCTTAATCCGCGGGTTCGGCTGCCTGGCAGCGCTGTCAGCGTCCTCCGACAACGATCAACCGAGGCAGATAATCAGCATCCTCCGATGGCAGCCTCGCATTGCTTCACGACACCCGCCGGGATACCCCCCGGGCGCTGACGGCGATGCCGTGCTCGTTCGCCACGCCCGGATGGTGCTGCTGCGCTCCCAGCCCGCCGCGCTCCGCCCGGGGCGGCCGGGGAGGGACCCGGTGACGGCGTGAGACGCGCCGGGCTGGGGCTGGGAACTCGCCTGGGCGATTCAAAGCGGTTCGGGTAGTTGAGCATTTGGGAGCTGTGGTCATGTTTGCGCTGCGTGATCGGTGTCGCGGGCAGCGCTGGCGGCGAGGACGCAGGCCACTGGAGGTCTGAGGGGGAGGGTCTGGGTGCCCGATGATGTCGCGGTCTAGAGCGCGTACGACGGCGATCCCGGCACGCGCGACTCCATACTCGACCGCCGCGGTCACTGCACGTTGCACTACCCGTGGCATGCTTCCCTCATGTCGTGTTCCCATAGCCGGAAGCCAAGGCCTTCAAGCACACCTGAAGTCAAGACGCCCGGCGGCCTGCTCACTATCGGCGAACTGGCCCGCCGCGCGAAAGTCGCCGCCTCGGCCCTGCGTTACTACGAGGAACTCGGCCTGCTGCCCTCGCCGGCCAGGATCTCCGGACAGCGCCGCTACCCCGAATCAGCGGCCCGGGTTGTCGCCGCCATCCTGCTCTACCGCGACGCGGGGTTCACCCTCGCCGAGCAGAAGGTCCTGGCCTCGCGCACGAGCGCATCCGGTGAATGGAAACGGCTTGTCCGGCGCAAGCTCGCCGAACTCGACGAGCAGATCGCCAGGGCGCAGGCCGCCCGCGATGCCATCAGGCACGGGCTGCGCTGCCCCCACGAGGACATTTCGCAATGCCCCAACTTCAACGCCGGCCTCACCGCCCGGCTCGCCGGCGAGCCACTGTCACGATCCCACCAGCAGTTGCACGGCCAACGGTGCCACGAGCTGACATACAGCTTCTAGCGAGTGACGGCCATCGCCGGGGAGTCGGCGAAGCCCATCCCGGTGCCCGCGGTAGCGGACCGTGTCGCGTCGCTGCTGCCGGACTAAGCAGTCACGACCTAGGGTGCTGATCGGTTTGGATGGCTTGTCGGGCGGCTTGGTTGAGGGTACGGGCCGCCCATGCCTGGAGGGGGAGGTGGTGGCTGGCGGCGGCTCGATGGCAGAGTTCGAGTTGCCCGGCGGTCATCGTTATGAGGATGCCGTGCTGCAGGGAGATGCCCGGCGCGGGACCGTTGTCCGGCCGGGTTTCGCCGGCCGGTGGAACGTGCTCGTGAGCTGGCTGGGGGGGCTGGCCCGCGCCGGCGAGGGCGGTGCCGGTGTGGCGTTCTCGCAGGCTGGCACGGACTTCTTGGCGCAGCTGGTTTCGTGACCAGCGCTGGTCGGCTGCTTTGCGGAGCCAGTAGTCTTGTTCGGGCTCGGGCAGGGCCGCGGTCTCAGCGTGATGGCCGAAGCTCAGGTTGTCCCGCCGGCGGGACACCGGGAACCGGCGGGCCACCCAGGCGTAGTTGCGCAGGGTCTGGTAATCCAGTGAGGTCTGCTCGAGGGCGTCGCGGTAACGGCCTTTGAAGGCGGCTTGCCCGTAAACCAGCCAGTCTCCCAGGCACCAAGCCGACGAGCTCACCGCTGCAGATAGCTGCGTGCCGATGCGCAGCCAGGCCTCAAACGCCAGCCGCCGCGGAAGCTCCAGCCCCATCCGGGGCACCCGCACGCGCTCTGGCACAAGTTGCGCCCCCACCGGTTGCGCGCGCTGCGGGAGGCGCGCGGGCAGCCGCCCCGGCTGCGGGCCGCGAGGCGACCCAGGAGTGTTCATATGGCCCTCGCAGTGCCGGCCGCCATTTACAGTGCCCGGGCTTGCCGCACTCACCGCGTCTTCACCCCCTGCGGCTGTGGTCGTGACCGAGCGGTTCGGTCCACGAGCTGTGAACGGGGAGTAGTTCTACCTGCTGGGGTGGCCGGAGAAAGCCTGCTGCCTCGATCGACCGCACCGCGGACCGGTAGTCGGCAGACTCCTCGAGCGCCGCGACAGCCGCCCAGCCGCT
>Ga0306920_100004422_pt1 | contig 18000 bp, 19 predicted proteins | sample flu12Cox44000170_FD_204666 | JGI IMG/M metagenome (GOLD analysis project Ga0306920, IMG submission 204666) | Lab enrichment of tropical soil microbial communities from Luquillo Experimental Forest, Puerto Rico - flux4day.12C.oxic.44.000.170 (v2)... | ecosystem: Environmental > Terrestrial >... | reverse complement strand
GATAAAGGATCACTTGATACGGAATAAAGGCGCCCAGCAGCAATGCCAGCAGGATCAGATCGGCCCCCGGCACCCGCCAGTGCGACAAGGCGTAACCGTTGAGCGCGCCGGCCAGCACCGACAATGTGACGCTCGGCAGCAGAATGCGCACCGAATTCCAGAACCCTACATGCACCCCGCCGCAATTGAGCCCGGTACAGGCGGCATACCACGCCTTCCACCATGCGGCGAGATGCGGTGTGGAAGGCGGAACAAAGATCGAGAAGTCGCGGATTTCGTCGAGCGATTTGAGCGAGGTCGAGATCACCACCAATAGCGGGATTGCGAAAAACAGCGCCGTCGCGATCAAAAAGCCATAAAGCCCGAACCGTCCGATGCGAGCCGGTGCGGCGACTGCGTTCACCGCTCCCTCCGCGACAGCTCAACATAGAGATAGGGTGCTAGCACCGTCAGCACCGAACCCAGCATGACCGCCGCGGCGGCCGATGCCTGGCCGATATTGGCGCGCTCGAAAGCGAAATCGACGACGAACTTGCCCGGCAGATCGGAGGCGTAGCCGGGGCCGCCGCCGGTCATCGCCACGACGAGGTCGTAGCTCTTCACCACGGCAATCGCGATCAGAACGACGCAAGTCACCAGCAGCGGACGCAGCATCGGCAGCACGATGCTCAAATACACCCGCCAAGTCGGGATCGCCTCGATCCGCGTCGCCCGCCAGATCTCGCGGTCGATGCCGCGCAAGCCGGCGAGCATGATCGCCATGATCAGCCCGGACTGGTGCCAGACCCCGGCGAACACCAGGGTGTAGATCGCGCGGTCGGGCCGGGTGATCCAGTCGAACACGAAGTCGCTCCAGCCGAGCCCGCGCACAAAATTCTGAACGCCGATCGTCGGGCTCAGCACCCATTGCCAAGTCAGCCCGGTGACGATAAACGAGATCGACAGCGGGTAGAGAAAGATCGTGCGGAAGGCGCCTTCGAAGCGCACCTGCCGGTCGATCAGCACGGCGAGCAGCACGCCAAGACTGAGCGTGCCCAGGATGTCGAGCACGCCAAACACAAACATATTGCTCCAGGCGACATTCCATCGCGGGGTCGCGAACAGACGCACGTACTGGAAGACGCCGGCGAGCTGGTAATTCGGCAACAGCGCCGAGCGAGTGACCGACAAATACGCTGTCCAAAACGCGCAGCCATAGAAGCACACCAGCATCACCAAAACGGTCGGCGACAGAACCGCCTTGGCGACCAGATTACGGATGCGCACTCCCGCTCCGACGCGGTGTGACCGGAAGCGGGCCTGGTCAGCTGGCGGCGTTGGCGATGATCGTCGAGAACTGCTTGGTCGCTTCTGCCGCCGACATGGCAGGTGTGCTCCAATAATGGATCAGCAGATCCTCGATCTGCCCTTGCGTATCCGGGCCGAAGGCGAGAGCGAAATTCGGCAGCTGGTTGGGGTCGCCGCCGGCCATGACCTTCTGTCCGATCTGCGCACAGGCGTCCAGGCTCTCGACATCCGCATCGAGACGCGCGGGCAGCGATCCCTTGTATTTGTTGAACTCGACCTGGACGGCCGGGTCCATCATCAGTTCGGCCAATTTGCGCTGCGCGGCGACCTGGTCCGGGTTCTTGACCTTCGGGAAGGCGAAGACATCGACGGTCATGACGTATGCATCCTGAGTCCCGGGTGCGAGAGTGCAGCCATACTCCTTGCCGGGTGTCATGCCGGCTGCCGAAAAGTCGCCCTTCGCCCAGTCGCCGGCGATCATAAACGCGGCCTTGTTGGTCTCGACCAGCGCCAATGTGTCGTTCCACTTCCGGTTGGCCCCGCCGGCATCGGCATATTGGCGAATTTTGCCCATCGTCTCGAAAGCGTGCCGCACGCCCTCGCTGCCGGCTGCCGCCGCGTCGTGATCGACAAAGACCTTGCGATAGACCTCCTTGCCGCCGACCCCGGCGAGCATTGTATAGAACAGCCAGCCGGTCTGCTGCGCATTGCCGCCCATGGCGATCGGCAGGTAGCCGGCGGCCTTGATCTTGTCGGCTTCGGCAAGGAACTCGTCCCAGGTCTTTGGCGGCGCCATGTTTAAGTCACCGAACACCTTGGTGCTGTAAAACATCCAATTGGCGCCGTGGAGATTGACCGGGACAGCGATGACATGACCGTCGACCGTGATGTTCTTGACCAGCAGCGGCGGCAGATGGCGGCTCCAGTCACCGGCCTTGGCGAGATCATCGAGGTTCGCCAGCAGTCCTTGCTCGGCGAGCTGGCGGACCGCGACCCCGATGTTCCACTGAAACGCGGCCGGAGGGTTGCCGCCGGCGATGGCGTTCAACACGGCGGCATGCTCGGCCTGCGGGCCGACCGAGGCGCCGTCGATCCACTTGCCGCCGCGTTTCTCGTATTCCTTGGCGAATACGGCGACCGCGCGCGACTCCCCGCCGCTCGTCCACCAGTGCATGACTTGTGCGTCTTGAGCCGACACTCGATGGGCGAGCAGCAATGCCGCCGCGGCAAGCAACAACATGCGGTAATGTGCCATCGGCCGCCCTCTCGGCAGAATTTTCTCGGATCGATGACCGTCGAACGAATCACCAAGCCTGTCAAGCAGCGGGAAATGCAGACAACTCTTCACGGCTGCGGGGATTCAGGAGCCGTCTGGTGCGCGGCTTGGGGTGAAGGAGCGCCATTTCCGTTGCCCCAGGCGTCGGAAGAGACGATCATGGCGGCGGTAGGCGGGGAGGGGACGTTCGTACTGATTTTCCGGGAGGAAGACGGCAATGGCACAAGTTGGCACGGGCGAATATAGCTACGAGCTGATCCGCGATTTCTTCAAACTGCCTGACGGACAATCATTCGGGCTGGTCAGCCGGGTAGCGGCCGATGGGCGGGACCGCATTTATGTGTTCCAGCGCAAGGATCCCCCCGTTGTGGTCTTCGACCGCGAGGGGAAATATCTGGGTGCCTGGGGCAGCGGCGAGGTCACCGACCCGCATGGCCTGAAGATCGTCGGCGACGTCGTCTACACCACCGACCGCTCCGACTCGGTCGCAAAGTCGTTCAGCCTGGACGGCAAGCCCCTCTTGGAGCTCGGCCAGCGCGGCGTGCATTCCGACACCGGCCATATCAACAACTGGCTGGCGGAGCGCGCGGCGGGGCCGTTCAACCATCCGACCGAGATGATGGCGCACCCCAATGGCGACATTTACGTGACCGACGGCTATCGCAACTCGCGCGTTCATCGCTTTAGCCGCGACGGCCGGCTCGTCAAGTCGTGGGGCACGCCGGGCAAGGGCGAGGGCCAGTTTCACCTGCCCCACAGCATCGCGTTCGATGATGACGGCAAGCTCTACGTCGCCGATCGGTCGAACAAGCGCATCCAGATCTTCTCGCCAGAGGGCGACTTCCTCGGCCAGTGGACCGGCATGGGCGGCCCCAACGACATCACCCGCGGCAAGGACGGCAATTACTACATCGCCGAGCAGGAAGACGCCGGCAAGCCCGCCTATGTCTGCGTGCGCGATGCGAAAGGCAGCGTGCTCACCCGTCTGGAGAGCCGCCATGTCCACGGCGTCGGTGTCGACTCGCACGGCGACATCTACGCGGGGCTGACCACGGAGCGCGGCGTCGACAAGTTCGTACGCAAGACCTGAGCGCCGGCGCGATACCTTGACGGGCCGCCACCGACGTAACGGTGCGCGAGTCGCACAGACGGTCTCATCCAATGAAACGGCGCGAATTCGTGCTCATTCTGAGCGCCGCGGTGGCTGCGGCCGTCCCGTTGCGCGCGCAACAGAAGGCGATGCCGGTCGTTGGCGCACTCAATGTCGGCTCGCCTCCCGCAAACCTCGGCGACTTGCTTCGAGGCCCGATCCACCAGGGAATGGGTGAGATGGGCTTCGTCGAAGGTCAGAACATGAAATGGGAGAACCGCTGGGCCGAGGGCCATTATGATCGGCTGTCCGCGTTGGCCGCCGACCTTGTCAGCCGCAAGGTCGACTTGATGATAGCGACCGACGGTACCCCTACCGCAATCGCGGCCAAAAACGCAACCTCGACGATCCCGATCGTCTTCACCGGCGTCGGCGACCCTGTCGGGTTCGGCCTCGTGGCCAGCCTCTCCCGGCCGGGCGGCAACCTCACCGGGTTGAGCGACCTGAACGTCGAGCTGACCCCCAAGCAGCTCGAGCTGCTATGCGAGCTGGCTCCTCAAGCCGCCGCGATCGCCGTGCTGGTGAACCCGAACAACGATATGAGCGAACGTCAAGTTAAAGCCGCGGAGGAAGCGGCGCAGACGAAGGGAGTGCGACTGGCAGTCCTAAAGGCCGGGAGCGAAGGCGAGATCGAGGCAGCCTTCGCGCAATTGCACACCGATGCACTCCTCGTCGGCGGCGATGCGCTCTTCATCAGCCGGCGCGGCCAGCTCGTTGCGTTAGCCGCACGCCATGCCGTTCCAGCGATCTATAATCGACCGGGATTTGTCGCAGCCGGCGGCCTGATGAGCTATGGCGATGATCCCGACACCTTCAATCGCCAAGCGGGCATTTACGCGGGAAAGATTCTGAAGGGTGCCAAGCCGGCCGATCTGCCGGTCCAGCAGCCGACGACTTTCAAGCTGGTTATCAATCTAAAAACCGCCAGGGCGCTCGGCCTGACGATCCCGCCATCGATCCTCGCCCGCGCCGACGAGGTCATCGAGTGACCTCCTGGCCGTCCCCAAGGAAGAGGGCCGTCAGTTGGCGAGCTTGAAGAATTCGACGGCGTTGCCGGCCCAGATCTTGCGCTTATCGTCCTCCGGGATGTCGGCGTAGATCTTGTCGATGACGCGCCGCGAGTTAGGCCACTCGTTCTCGATGTGCGGGAAGTCGGTAGCGAACATGATGTGGTCGACGCCGACATTGTGGCGCTGCTCGATCGCCACCCGCTCGTACTGAACGCTGAAATAGATGTTCTCGCGAACATAGTGGCCGGGCGGCTCTTTCAAGGGCTTGAAGCCGAGATATTCCTCGGCCCAGCCGAGATGGCGCTGGTACCACAGATCCATGTGCTCGAGCCAGAACGGGACCCAGCCGAGCCGCGTCTCGGCAAAGAAGATCTTCAGTTTCGGAAAACGCTCGAACACGCCGGCCAAGACCAATTGCGTGATGCTCGTCGCCGGTGCCAGACCGAAATTGCACAGCCATTCGAGGAATGGCCGGCGCAGCCGCTGCATCACCACTGGGTCTTCCTTGGGGTATTTGAAGGTCGGCTGGTCGGCGCGGGCGCCGGTGCGGTAAAGCTGGACGTGCACGGTTACCGGCATGTCCAGGTCGAGTGCGGCGGCCCAGAATTTGTCGTCCTCCGGGGTCGGGTAGCCCTTGGCGTTGGGCAATGCGCCGAGCAGCACACCCTTCAGCCCGAGCTTCTTGCAGTGCTTCATCTCGGCGATCGCGTCGTCGACATTGGTGATCGGGATGACCCCCATGCCGATCAGCCGGTCGCGCGCCACGGCGCAATATTCCTCGCCGAGCCAGTCGTTGTAGCCGCGGATCACCGCCTTGTAGACCTCGTCATGGGCGATGTTGCGCCAAAACACCGGCCCGGCGACCATCGCTGCGAATAGGACCTCGGCATCCATGCCGTCCTGGTCCTGTTCCCGAACGCGCTGCTCGGGGCCGCCGGTGCCGGCGGCGTCGGCAACCCTGAGGCCAAAGGGCTGCCATGTTCCCTCGGCGCGGCCGGCGCGCAGATCGAGAAAATTCGCCTCGAGCAGCGGCTGGCCTTCGATCATCAAGGCGTCGCCGCCATCCGGCAGATGGATCGTGTGCGGGGCGCGGTCGCGGTATTTCTGCGGCACCCGATGCACCCACCGCTCTGGCGGGACCTCGAGATGCCCGTCTGCCGACATCAGATTATATTGCCGCGCCATATCATCACCCTCCATCCGCAATACTGAATTCACCCCTCACCCCAGCCCTCTCCCCGCAAGCGGGGCGAGGGAGCGCCGCCGCTAACCCGCTAGCTCGTGTTGCACCAGCGCGCCGGGCGCCGGGCAGTATTCCAGACACTCGCCACAGCCGGTACATTTTGTCTCTTGAACTTCGTAGAGATGCCGCGGCTCCAGCAAGGTCGGCCGGATCGCCGATTCCGGGCATACCTCCCGGCACAGACCACAGGAATTGCAGATCGCGTAGTCGATCCGCACCTTCATCTGATGCCGCCGACCTGGTGCAGCAGGTAGCCCAGCGCCTCCTCGACCGGCCGCTGTGTCTCCGGAGTAGCACACAGAAAGTCGATCTGGAACTTGCCTTCCATGAAATGCATCAGCTCTTCGTCGCGCTGGCTCAAATGCTCGTGCCGGACGAGCGGATCCTCGACCCGGTCGAGATAGGCCATGATGCCGATGCAGGCGTTGGCTTCCTGGTAATAGTTCTGCGCGGCGCGGGCCAGCGGGTGAATGTGCGGGAACATCATCGACATGCCGAAATAGGCGGGCAGCGGCTGGGTATTGGCCTGCGCGATGTCCATCAGCTCGCGCTCGTCCTTGATCCAGCCCTTGCCGAGCAATACGTCGGCGTGCAGTTTGCTGTGCTTGCACTCGTCCCAGATCTGGCGGGCACGCATGCGCTGCAGATCAATGTAGCGTTCCTGGTCGGCGATATCGACCGAGAGCAGCTGACCTGACATCTGCTTGATCGACATATGCACACCCTCGGCGGCATAGCCGCGCAGCGCCTTGTCCTTCTTCCAGGCCTCGTCGTTGCTGGCGAGCTCTTCCTCGATCTCGCTCAGCGTGCGCTGCAGTGAGATTTCCCAGCCCTTGACGCATTTTTCTCTGGTCAGCCGCAGCCGAAACTCGGCACCCGGCGCGCCGGGCATCGTCGGCCAGACCCATCTGTCGAGAAACTGTTCGAGGATCGGATGCATGTCTCAGGCCTCCTGCCATGCCTCGGGCGGGGGTGGGACCAGCGAGCGCCCGCTTTCGACCTCAATGATCGACCCTTCCGCCGGGCAATACATCAGACAAGCGGTGCAGCCCGGGTAGGTGCATTTATCGATGTCGATCTCGATGCGGTGCAATGGCTCGAGCGCCACATAGACGGCGTTGATGTCGATCTCGCGGCAGACGATGTAGCACATCCGGCATTGGGTGCAGCGTTGGTGATCGATCTTTAGAGCGGGCATGCCGGTTTCCTTCAGTCGGTCACCTGCCGCCGCGGGGCCGGCGGCGCCGGAGCCTCGTGCCCGAGGACAAAGGCGCTGAGCTCGCCCAGGAACCTGTTGTAGTCGCGTTTGGCGACGGCGCAGGCCCAGCGGCACAATTCGGCGTCGACGGGTTTGCTGATGAACTCCTCGACGACGCGCCGGCCCATATTGACGTGGCTGCGGTTCTCGACAAACTGGCTCTCGAACACACCCTTCAGTTCCGTGTCGGCGGTCGCCCCGACCAGTCCCTCCATCCAGCCGAGCTCGAGGATCTTGGGGCCGAGGTTGAGCGCGGCGATGCGGATCGAGTGCGGGTAGGTGGCCAGGTTGCGCAACGAGAAGACGTAGTAGGCCAGTGCCGAATCGAGCGCGAAATCGCCGTAGGGATGCCGGAAGGCCTCCTTCTGAGTGGCGACGAAACCCCTCTTCAGCTGCGCATCGAGATAAAGCATCTCGTGCGTCGATTCATCAACGATCTGCTTGGAGAACAAATATTTGACCGAGGGCGGAAAGTCGTTCATCTCCAGCCCCTGGCCCCAGCCGCCATAGATGTAATAAAACATCCGCTCCAAGGTCCACAATCGGCCGAGCAGGCGGTGCGCCTTGTCGTCGTCGACGCTTCCCTCGCGCACCGCTGCGACCACCGCCTCGACCGGTGTCGAGCCGCTCTCCGCTCGGCTCTTGTCGATCAGCTCGCGCGCCAGATCCCTACCCGGCAGCTCGGCCATGACGCGCGGCCGGCCTCACGATGGCGGGTAGACGGCGAAGCACTTGTTGGAGTTGAAGATCCAGCTCTCGACGTAGGATGTCTCGGAGGGCCGGCGCCCGAGCTCCTTCATCCCGCCCATCAGGCACATCCAGTTCAGGACCTCCTGCTGACCGCTGTCCTCGATCGCGCTCAGCGGCCGTTCCCGCCACGCCGTGTAATCGCCCGCCTGCAGCGCGTTGTAGAGGGCGCGGTCGGCTTCGATATCGGGATAGAGCAGGTGGTGCTTGCGGGTCAGGAACGCGTGCGACCAGCTCGACGAGGCGATCAGCGCCACCCGCCACGGGCTCTTCTCGACAACACGAGCGCAGGCGGCGCCGAGGTCGAAGCAGCGCCACGGGGCAGGGGAGGGAGGGTCGAGCTGGTCTTCCGAGGGAAACTCGCTCAGCCCGCGCACTCCGGCCTGCTGGGCGATGACCCGGCGGCCGTAACAATTCACCTGAAACGGCACCACCGGATAGGGGAACCCCTTGCGGTCGTAGTCGAGAAACAACAGCGTGTTGAGAAAGGCGTGGCCGAGCTGATGGTGCAACGGCCGGTAGGCGTAGGAGACGTCGAACCCTGACTCCAGCATTCCGCTGGCGATGAACTTCGCACCGGCCGGATGGCCCTTGTAGGTGAAGGTCTTGTCTTTGGGCTCATTCCACACATTGGCGCCGCGATATTCCTGCCACGGCTTTGGCGTCATCTCCTCATAGGCCATCACGCAAAACGGCGGGATAACGTCTTCCTTGAAGTTTTCGTACTGATCGTCGCCCCAGATCACGACAAAGTCCGGGTCGAATTCGTCGAGCACGCGGCGCGCATTGCGAAATCCGGCGAGCAGGCCTTCACGATGACGCCCGGCGGCCGTCGCCCCCGCGTCGTCGCCGTATTCCTGACGCATCGGCTCCGGCCAACCCCCAGGATGGCGCAGCGCCTCGGGGATCGCGGGGTCGTCGAGGGCGCGCTGTAGGATCCGCCCCATGTTTTCGTCCGGACCCGAAAGCGGCGGAAAATGGGTGACGCCGAGGCCCAGGATCTCTGCCATATCGCACTCCTCCCAAAAGATCGTCGGCCGAGGATAAGCTTCGGACGAAGCAGGAACAAGCACCGTCGAACCGGGTGAACCTGGGCGGCAGCGGCCGCAGGCGCCGATGCGTTGCCGCGGCAGTCACTAGGTCCAGGTCGAGATAGCGCGGGGTCTCGGATTTGCGGAGAATATGTGTGCCCGCTCGTGGTCGAGGGATCGCCTCGAGACGGCATAGCGCCGGCCGACCGCCGCGGCTACCCGCATCAGGTGCCGGAGGACGCGGCTCGGATAGAGCGGGCGACGTGCACCTGCCAGCCGAGACCGGGGCGAGCCCGCTTCTAAATCGCGCAACTACAGGCCGAGCTCTCGATGCCGGTCGATGCGGCGCCAATCGCGAGGCCGCTAACACTGGACCACGGGTTGGCCGGCAGGAGAAGCGTGATATCCAAGCTGATTCTTTACCCGGGTCGCATGGTGATTCGGCAAGGACCCTCGCGCCGACTCCATATGATGAAGGTGCCGAGGGCGGAATCGGCCAGAACCGGGCGCCATCGTTGCGCCGATCGGCTCGATCATGGCAAAGAAAGCGCACAAGGATTACAGCATCGACAAGGCATCTTGATGACGCCCCGGCTCAGCCGTCGGTTTATCGTCGCCGCGCCGTTTCTCGCAGCACCGGGCGTGATCGCGCGGCAGACAAAAGCCGCGGAAGGTGATTTCTACGCGTTTCTCGCCGGCGTGCGGCGCGACGCCATCGGCCGCGGTATCCGCGCGCCGACCGTCGATCTCGCGCTTCGCAATGTGCAGTTCCTGCCTCGCGTCATCGAGCTCGACCGCAAGCAACCAGAGCGGACGATGACGTTCACCCAATATATCGCCAAGGTGGTTAGTCCTGAACGCAAAGAGGATGCGCGCCATCAGCTGGCCGAGAATCGGGTCCTGCTCGAAGCGATTTCGCGCCGCTACGATGTCGAGCCGAGCATTATCGTTGCGTTGTGGGGCCTCGAGAGCGATTTCGGCAGGCTCCCCGGTAACATTTCGACGATTTCGGCGCTTGCCACATTGACCTATGACGGGCGCCGCGGCGCCTATTTCCGCAGTGAGTTGATCGCGGCGTTGCGCATCCTCGATCAGGGACATATCCGGCTAGAGGACATGACCGGATCGTGGGCCGGGGCGATGGGCGGGCCGCAGTTCATGCCGTCGAGCTATCTCGACTATGCGGTCGATTACGATGGCAACGGGCGCCGAGACATTTGGAACAGCCGCGGTGACGTCTTGGCTTCGATCGCCAATTATATTCGCGGGCTCGGCTGGCGCGGCGGTCAGAGCTGGGGCCAGGACGTGCTGCTGCCCGTTGGCTTCAATCCGAGCTTCGCCGGACTCAACGCCAGGCGGTCGACGGGCGAATGGAGCCGGCTGGGAGTTCGAGCGGTTGATGCGGGACCTCTCCCCAGCCGCGAGAGTGAGGCCGCGCTGGTGATGCCGGAAGGTGCTAACGGTCCGGCTCTATTGGTCTATGCAAACTTTCGCGCCATCATGAAGTGGAATCCGTCGACCTATTTCGCGGTTTCGGTCGGGTACCTTGCCGACAGCATGGCCCGGGGGTAAGCCCGTGAGGGCGGCCGGCCCCGCTGGCGAACGTAGAAGAGGCTGAATAGGGATGCGGATGGTGCTGCGTGTAGTGGCCTTTCTCACTGCCGCCGCCTTGTTCGCGGCGGGCTCCGCCGTTCAACCGGCCGCAGCCGCCGTCAAACCCAAGCCTAAGGCCGCCGTCGCCGTCGCCCCGCCGGCCAATCCGGCCGGCGGGATCGAAACGCAGGCAAGGCATGCGCTGATCCTCGAGGCGGAAACCGGTGTGGTGCTGCTCGACAAAAATGCCGACGAGCGCATCCCGCCGGCGTCGATGAGCAAGGTCATGACGGCATATATTGTCTTCGGCATGCTGAAAGAGGGTCGCGCCAAACTCACTGACGAGCTTCCGGTCAGCGAGCGAGCATGGCGGCTCCAGGGTTCGAAAATGTTCGTGCCGATCGGCGGCCGCATCTCGATCGATGATCTGCTGAAGGGCGTCATCATCCAGTCCGGCAACGACGCCTGCCTCGTTCTCGCCGAGGGTCTCGCGGGGAGCGAGGAGGCCTTCGTCAAGCTAATGAACCAGAAGGCCAATGAGATCGGGCTGAAAGACAGTCATTTCGCTAATGTCAGCGGCCTGCCCGATCCTGATCACTGGATGACCGCTCGCGACTTGGCGACATTGGCGATTCATACGATCAAAGATTTTCCGGAGTATTATCACTATTATTCGGAGATGGATTACGAATTCAACAATATTAAACAAGGAAATCGTAATCCTCTGCTCTATAAGAACATCGGCGCTGACGGCTTGAAGACCGGGCATACCGAGGAATCGGGATACAGCCTCACCGCCTCGGTGACGCGCGACAATCGCCGCGTTATTATCGTGCTGAACGGCCTGCCGACGATGAAGGCGCGGGCTCAAGAGAGCGATCGGCTGATCGAGTGGGCGTTTCGCGAGTTCAATGACTATCGGTTGTTCGCCGCCGGCGACAAGGTCGATGACGGCGAGGTCTGGCTTGGCGCCGAGCCCAAAGTGCCACTTTCGGTTGATAAAGACTTCATTGTGACCCTGCCGCGCAAGGCACGCAGGGATATGAAGGTAACCGTCGAATACGACCGTCCGATTTCGGCGCCTATCCAAAAAGGCGATCCGGTTGGGAAGGTGGTCATGACCGCGCCTGACCTGCCGTCGGTCGAGGCTCCGCTGGTCGCCGCGGCGAGCGTCGAGCGGATGAATCCGTGGGGCCGCGTCGCCACGCTCGCCGGCTATCTGGTCTGGGGCCAGCGGCGCTGAGCGGCCAACGGCCTGAACCCGTGCGCCGCGGCCGGTTTATCACGATCGAGGGCGGCGAGGGCGCCGGCAAGACAACTCAGGTGGGGCTTCTCGTGGCGGCGCTCGAACGCGCGCGGATCCCGGCAAGGGCGACGCGGGAGCCGGGAGGATCGCCGGGCGGCGAGGCGATCCGCCGGCTCCTGCTCAACGGTGACGGCGATCGATGGGACGCGGTCGGCGAGGCGCTCCTGCTCGTCGCCGCTCGGAGCGACCATGTCGCTCGGTTGATCGAACCTTCGATCGCCCAAGGGATCTGGGTGGTGTCCGATCGCTTCGCCGATTCGACGCTGGCCTATCAAGGCTACGGAAGGGGGCTGGCGCTCGAGGATCTCACTACGCTACACCGCTTCGCTCTGGGGAGTTTCACGCCGGATCTGACCGTGATCCTCGATCTGCCGGCCGAGGTCGGCCTCGCGCGGGTAGCCGCGCGAGCCAGGGTCGGCGACAGATTTGAGCGCCTCGACCGAGCTTTCCACGAAAGGCTGCGCCAAGGCTTTCGGCAGATCGCCGTGGGGAGCGGTGGGCGCTGCGTACTGATCGACGGGTCGAGCGATCCGCAGACGGTGCACCGCGCGGTACTGGACGCGGTCGAGGGACGGCTGCGGGTGATGCTGTAGCGGCGCTGCGGATGGCGCGTAGCGTAGAGCAGCCGTCGGATGCTGCGGCTGCGGTTCCAGCGCCAAGGGCGAACCCGGATCTCGTCGGTCATGAGGGCGCCGAGCGCGAGTTGCGGCAGCTCGTCGAGTCCGGCCGCTTGCCGCACGCGATCCTGTTGAGCGGGCCGCGCGGCATCGGCAAGGCGACGCTGGCCTTCCGTTTCGCCCGCTTTTTACTGGCGAACGCAGGTCATTCGATTACGGCGGCCGCCGAAGGCGGGCTGGCGATCGATCCGGAAAGTGGGACGTTTCACCGCGTTGCCGCAGGCGGCCATGCCGACCTGTTGACTGTCGAGCGGGCATACGATCCGCGACGCCGCCGGCTGCGCGCCGAGATCGTGGTCGATGACGCGCGCGAGATCACCGGCTTCTTTCGACTGACTGCAGCGGAAGGAGGGTGGCGCATCGTCATCGTCGACGGAGCAGAGGAGATGAACCGCAGCGCCGCGAACGCGCTTCTGAAAATCCTTGAAGAGCCACCGCGGCAGGCGTTGCTGCTGCTGATCAGCCACAGCCCGGGCCTGCTGTTGCCCACGATCCGCTCGCGTTGCCGGCGCTTCCCGCTTGATCCGTTGGCACGCGCACTGGTGACCAGACGGCTCCGGCACTACCGTCCTGAGCTCGGGCAATCCGAGGCCGAGGGGTTGGCGGCGTTATCCGAGGGGAGCATCGGTCGTGCGCTGGACCTTGCCGAAGCTGGCGGGCTCGGGCTCTATCGGTCGGTGCTCGAGATATTGTTGCAGATCCCGCGACTCGATGTCCTCCGGCTGCATGCCTTCGCCGATCAGCTCGCGCGCGCCGACGCCGAGGATGCCTATCGGGTCGGCGGGGAATTGCTGCTGCAGCTTCTCTCCCGGATTACCGTGTGCTCCGCGCGGGGTCAGTTTGGCGCAGACGAGATCATCGCCGGCGAGAACGAGGTGATACGGCGTTTTGCCGACCGTGCCGACCCAGCGCGCTGGGCCACTTTGCGCGGGGAAATAGTGGGTAGGTTAGCGAGCACCGACCAGCTGAACCTCGATCGCAAGCAAGCCATGCTTGGCATCTTCTTTGCGATCGAGGATCTGGCGCGGTAGAGAGGCCGCCGCTCGCCGGCTGGATCGCGACGGTCTCCCGCCTATATCGGGGCTTTGGAGAACAGCGATGACCTCGGCCTGGCCTTTCTTCATCACCACACCGATCTACTACGTCAACGATCTTCCGCATCTGGACCATGCCTATACGACTGCCGCGTGCGACGCGATGGCGCGCTTCATGCCGCTCGACGGGCATCCGGTCAGGTTTTCTGACCGAAACCGACGAACACGGGCAGAAGGCAGAGCGATCGGCACGCGCCGCCGGGATCTCACCGCGGGATTTCACCGATCACAATTCCGCGGCCTTCCGTGCCATGAACGCGGTGCTCGACATCAGCCAAGACGATTTCATTCGCACCACGGAGCCTCGCCATATCAGCGCCATCCAGGCGCTGTGGCGAGAACTCGAACGGCGCGACGAAATCTATCTGGGACGTTTCGCGGGCTGGTATTCGGTGCGCGACGAGGCATTTTATGACGAGGGCGAACTGGTCGACGGTAAGGCGCCGACCGGAGCAGAGGTCGAATGGCTCGAAGAGGACAACTACTTTTTCCGGCTCTCCGCCTGGCAGGAGCGGTTGCTTGAATATTATCACGCGAACCCCAGCGCGATCGCGCCGGGGAGCCGGCGCAAGGAGGTCATCAGCTTCTTCCGGGCCGGATCTGTCGATCTCCCGCACCAGCTTATCTTGGGGAATCCCGGTTGCCCGGAAACTCCAGTCACGTGATTTATGTGTGGCTCGACGCGCTCGCCAACTACATCAGCGCAGTCGGCTATCCAGACATCAATAAACCGGATTTTACAACCTTTTGGCCTGTCGATCTTCACATGGTAGGTAAGGCTATCGTGCGCTTCCATTCGGTCTATTGGCCGGCCTTTTTGATCGTCGAGCGCGCAGCGCCTAGGGCCGAAGGGCAAAGGCCATGATGATCGATAGTCACTGCCACCTGGATTCTTCGGATTTCACGGCCGATCGCGAAGCCGTCATCGCACGCGCCCAATCGGCCGGGGTCGAGACGATGCTGACGATCGGCACCCGGCTCGACGAGTTCGGCCGGGTTCTAGCGATCGCCGAAGCTCATGACGACATCTGGTGCTCGATCGGTGCGCACCCGCACGAGGCTAAGGATCATACCGAACTCACTCCACGGCAGCTGGTCGCCCTGGCAGCCCATCCAAAAGTCGTCGGCATCGGCGAAACCGGGCTCGATTTCCACTACGATTTGAGCCCGCGGGATATCCAGGAAAAGGTGTTTCGTGACCACATCGAGGCGGCATGCGAGACCGGTCTGCCGCTGATCATCCATGCTCGCGAGGCGGATCGCGAGGTAGCCCGCATTCTTGACGAGAAACGGCCGCCGGCGGGGGTGATGCACTGCTTCAGCAGTGGCCGCGCGCTCGCCGAAACTGCACTCACGCTCGGTTTCTATATCTCGATCTCCGGTATCGTGACATTCCGCAACGCCGAGGAGCTGCGCGCTATTGTGCGCGATCTGCCGCTCGACCGGCTGCTGGTCGAGACTGATGCTCCCTATCTCGCTCCGGTGCCGCATCGCGGCAAGCGCAACGAACCGGCGTTTGTCGCGGCGACGGCGGCGGCCGTCGCGGAGTTGAAGGGGGTCGAACTGCAAGATTTGGCGGAGACAACGAACGCCAACTTCTTTCGCCTTTTCAGCAAGGCGAACGCGCCCGCCCGATGAGGGTAACTGTCCTCGGCTGCGGCCCCTCTACCGGAGTGCCGGTGATCGGGGGAAATTGGGGCCGCTGTGACCCCAGTGATCCCCGCAATCGCCGCCGCCGCGTATCGGTACTGGTGGAGATTGGCGGTGTCGTCATCCTTATTGATACTTCTCCGGATCTGCGCGAGCAGCTCCTCGATGCGGGTGTCACGCGGATCGACGCGGTGATCCTGACGCATGCGCACGCCGACCATCTCCATGGAATCGATGACCTGCGGTCGGTAAATCGGCTGATGCGAAGCCCGATCCCGCTCTATGCAGATGCGCTGACTTTGACCGAAATCGCCCGCCGCTTTGGGTATGTATTGAAACCGGCCGAAGACCCGGGCCGCTTCTACAAGCCGACGTTGGTCCCGCGGGAGATCGTCGGGCCGTTCGAGATCCGCGGCATCTCCGTCCTGCCGTTCGTGCAGGATCACGGGTTTAGCACGACACTAGGTCTCCGGATGGGGGGATTTGCCTATTCGACCGACGTCACCGAACTAGACGACAATGCTTTCGCCGCGCTCAACGGGATCGAGCTGTGGATCGTCGACTGCCTGCGCCGGGAGCCACACCCGACCCATTCTCATCTGGCAAAGACGCTGTCCTGGATCGCCCGCGTGCGTCCGGGACGCGCTGTGCTGACTCACATGGACCAGAGCTTGGACTACTGTGAGCTACGCGCGGAATTGCCGAGCGGTGTCGAGCCAGGCTACGACGGGTTCGTCATCGAGCTGGGCGAATGAATAATTTTCCATAATATATATTATGCGACATTGATTCATCGCGATCGCTGCTTTCACAACGCCTTGATATCATCCGACCGATGACATGCCCTCTCGACCGGCTCCTCGCGATCATGGCGCAACTGCGCGACCAGGAGCGCGGTTGTCCATGGGATCGCGCGCAGGATTTTGCCACGATCGCGCCCTACACAATCGAGGAAGCTTACGAAGTAGCGGATGCGATCGCACGAGGCGACACGGCGGCACTGAAGGACGAGCTCGGCGATCTTCTTTTCCAGGTCGTCTTCCATGCCCGCATGGCTGAGGAAGCCGGACTGTTCACCTTTACCGACGTCGCCGCTGCGATAGCCGACAAGATGTTGCGCCGCCACCCGCACGTATTCGGTACCGCCAAGATCTCGTCGGCGACAGCGCAGAACGAGGCCTGGGAGGCACATAAGGCAGCAGAGCGGCTGGCCCGCACGAGCCAAACCGAAGAGCCGGCGAGCGTCCTCGATGATGTCGCGCTGGCGCTTCCGGCGCTGTTGCGGTCAGCCAAGATTCAGCGGCGCGCGGCGCGCTTAGGCTTCGACTGGCCGGACGCGACGGGGGTGTTCGTCAAAATCGAAGAGGAGATTGCCGAGCTCAAATCCGAACTCGCACGAAATGCCGATCCGGCGACCCTAGAGGATGAGATGGGCGATATCCTCTTTGCCATCGCCAATCTCGCGCGCAAGCTCGAGATCGAACCCGAGGCAGCCTTGCGCCGGGCAACCGCGAAGTTCGAGCGTCGTTTCCGCCGCGTTGAAGTCCTTGCCGGCGAGCGCGCGATCGGAGCCGATCTCGACGCGCTCGAAGCGCTGTGGCAGCAGGTCAAGCGCGAGGAGCGCTAATGCATGCGCTGCTGGTGATGCAGCCGCGCGATGTCGGCCTCGGAGAGCCGGACCGACAGATGTGCCATCTCATTGTCGTCACGCCGGCCGAGGACCTCGCCGCGTCGATAAATCCACGCCAAAGTCTTGCCGTCGGTCAGCGGGATATCCAGCCGGACAGCGCGGAATTCACTTTCGAGCCGGCGATCGACCAACGCCAAGAGCTCCTCGCAGCCCTCCCCTGTGACCGCCGACAGCGCGACCCTGTGCGAATTACGCAGCGTGGTGTTCTCAAGGCTCGCCCGCGCGGCCGGGTCGAGGAGATCGATCTTGTTCATCACCTCGATTAGCCCGCCTTCGACCGGTTCGCCGAGCCCCAGATCGGCGAGCACGCTGAGCACGTCCCGGCGCTGGGGCTCGCTATCGGGGTGGTTAGTGTCGCGGACATGGATGACGATGTCCGCTTCAGTGACCTCCTCGAGGGTCGCCCGAAAAGCGGCAACGAGATGGGTGGGCAGGTCAGAGATGAAACCGACCGTGTCCGACAGGATCACGGTGCGGCCTGACGGAAGCACGAGACGCCGCATCGTCGGGTCGAGGGTGGCGAACAGCATGTCGCCCGCCGCCACCGAGGACCGGGTCAACCGGTTGAACAGCGTCGATTTTCCAGCATTGGTGTAACCCACCAGCGCGACCACCGGATACGGCACGCGGCGCCGTGCCTCGCGGTGCAGCGCCCGCGTTCGCTTGACCCCGTCGAGTTCGCGTTTGAGCCGGGCAATCCGCTCGCCGATTAGCCGGCGGTCGATCTCCAGCTGGCTCTCGCCGGGCCCGCCGAGAAAGCCAAAACCGCCGCGCTGGCGCTCGAGATGGGTCCACGATCGGACCAGCCGCGAACGCTGGTAGGAGAGCGCAGCCAGCTCGACCTGCAAGCGGCCTTCATGGGTCTGCGCCCGCTCGCCGAAAATTTCGAGGATCAAGCCGGTGCGATCGATGACCTTCGCCTGCCAGCGGCGTTCCAGATTACGCTGCTGCACCGGGCTCAGGGCGCCATCGACGACAACCAAACCGA